>Ga0209801_1001072_pt1 | contig 17326 bp, 19 predicted proteins | sample GraSoiAngelo_127_FD_185884 | JGI IMG/M metagenome (GOLD analysis project Ga0209801, IMG submission 185884) | Grasslands soil microbial communities from the Angelo Coastal Reserve, California, USA - 14_0927_09_40cm (SPAdes) (version 2) | ecosystem: Environmental > Terrestrial > Soil > Grasslands ... | reverse complement strand
GGGACGCCCGTTCAGGGACATAAGGATATCCAGGGGGGCGATCCCTGCGCGGTGCGCTGGGCCGCCCTCATGCACGTCCTGGAACATCCAGCGTAATCCTTCAGGTGTTTCAAATTTCCGAAACGTCGCGCAAATCGCCAGCCTGCCGGGAACCCGGTTGACGGATTGGTGGAAAAAACCAGTGTGGCTGGTCCCAAGGCCACGCACGAGATCGTGCATGGCCCGTTCAAAGTCGGATGGCTCACCGGCATCGAGGATTGCCTGCTTGCCGGCGCTGACCATCGCCGGCCAGTCCTTGCCATTGAATTTGGGATCGAAGTACTGCTTCTCTACAACCGCGCACGTCCTGCGGAGTATTTTTTCTCGATCACTTCTGCTGAATTCCTCCCGCATTTTTACCTCGCGAAATTCTGGCATCGCCTTCGCCGAAAAGAACAAAGCCCGCCCAATAGCGCGGCGGTACGGTGGCACCGTATTGATTCAGGATATCGAGCTTGGCTTGTCTTAAGGCGCTGCTCACGTCCATGCCGTCAGCAAGATTGCGATAAAACTTGTCCATTAATGTCGCCGTCCAGCGGTCATTAACTGACCACAAGCTGGCGAGCACGTTCCGCGCACCAGCCATCAAGAATGCTCCGGTTAGGCTGTCAACGCCCTCCTCGCCTTCGATTTTGCCGACTCCCGTGTCGCAGGCCGACAAAGTAACCAAGTCTGCGTCGAGCGAAAGCCTCCTGATGTCCCTGACTTGCAAGAGCCCGTCATCGTTCGTCTTGGTTCCCTCGCGGAAAACGAGAGCAGAACGGTCAGGATTGTGTTCATCGGCGATACCGTGAACCGCAAAATGGAGAATCTTGAAATTAACAAGCGGCTCTGCAACGACATTCTCTTTGGTGGCCCTCGATCCGAGTAGGACAATGCTGCTGCCAAGGCCCATGAATTGAGCTGCCGATTGCACTTCCTCTCTCGAATACGGCAACGGGCTTAACATCGGATTATCGATGCCGAAAATTCCGCGAACGTCGCGCTGAATGCGATCCGGCAGTGGTGTGTCGGAGGAAGCAGCCGTTGGCCCTTTGCTATATCCGACGCCGAGGAATGTGTAGGTGGCCTGGGAAACGCCTTCGGCCCGAAGCATGTGGAAAACAGTTGCGGAGGGCGCGACAGCGACCACGTGCGATTCGAGGACATAACGCCCACTTAGGTCTACGAGCGTGTCAAACGGCAGGTCATTCAACTTTCCGTCGGGAACTAGCACAAGCTTCCGCGGAGCGTTCTTTCCGACGCAGTCGGCTAGTAGCCATGCGTAAAGCTGCTGTGCCGGCATACTGAACGGCTTCTTGGCCTTCAGATCCTCAAGATAGTAGCCAACCGCTGCCTCGATTTGGGCCCTCGCGGGTAGCGGGTCAATGGTCGCCGTTTTCTGGGTGATCGTCAGACAGAAAGAGTTTGGGCTCGCGAGAACGTATTCGAGCGCGATCTCATCCGGCCTCAAGCTGCGCTGGAACTCGCTGAGAGAAACAGGGCGTGTGGGCACCAGCCGCCTGATCTGCGCATGTTCGTACTCGTTGTTGGCGAACATGGCTTCGGCCACGTCCAGCTTGTCGAGGAACTCGGCGCGTTCTTCGCTCGTATGCATTTGGCGCAACTGTCGTTGCAAATCCTCGATTTGCGCCTTGGCGGGATTCTCTTCCGCGGAATTCTTTTCCATCCGCCTCTTATGGCTTCGCAGGGTGTCCGCCAACGCCCGGCCTCGCGCTTGCTCCACAATCTCAAACGCTTCATCTACGTTCTTGAGCGAAAGTGCGGCCAGCCGGAAGTGCTGGACGTAGATGTCGCTCATTGCGCCGAGGAGAGACGTCTCGACCGTCGAATTCGGAGCATCCATCAACATGCCTTCCACGAGGTCTTCGGCTTGGCCAAAAATTTGATCCGCTTGTCGGGAGTGGTGTCCCGACTCCTTTAATTCAGCTTCAACGGCAAGATAATGCGGCAACTCGTAGGGAGCTTCGACCTCGCGGACGGCCTCGATGCCTTGTGAAACCGCCGCCTGTGCTTTCGCCAAATCGCCTTGCTCACGATAGAGGTCCGTGAGTTGAAACTCGGACTCCGCCAGCAATCGCGGGAGGCTGGCTTGGCTGGAAACGGCAGCGGCCTGTTCGTAGGCCGCCTCGGCGCCAGGAATGTCTCCAGTCGCGCGGTCCAACTGGCCGGTTTCGCGCAATAGTTCGGCCTGCGCCCCCAGCGTCTGGCTTCTCCTTGCTTCGGCCAGGGTTTGGGCAACTAGTGCACGTGCTTGCGCGTACTCTCGAAGTTCTTCCAAAGCGTCAATTTTGGCGATGAGCGTGCGGTACAGGACGGGCGCGTCCGGATTGGATTTCTCCACTTTCAAAGCCTCATTCAGGCAGGTCACGGCCTGGGATGGCCGGTTGATTGCAACCAAGCCATCCGCGAAGTAAGTAAGAAACGTCGCCTCGGCGTCAATGTCGCCGCGCCAGCGCGCTTCGGCTATTGCCTTTAACACGCGGCGGGTGGCCTGGGTGCTTTTACCATTCACGAAATCCACGATGCCAAGCCAACCGGTCGCTCGTTCTTCCCAAACTGGGTCGTGGAGTTCTTCGGCCAATCGCAGTGCTTCCGTCCAGTCAGCCTCGGCCACAGATGTGTTCGTATTGAGATCAACAATCCCCTTTATGGTAAGGCAACGCAGTTTGAGCCGCGGGTCCGTTTGGACGACCGGATTTCGCAACTGCTCACTCAGATAATGGGAGGCAGCGGTGTAGGAGCCATGCTCCACATCGGCTTCAACGCAACTGATCTTGCAATAAAGCTCATTCCTACGGTCGCCTCGCGCCCCGAAGAGGTTGGCTGCCCGCGCAAAATATGGCCGAGCTTTCTGCCAGTCCCCAAGGTAGGCGAGGTAATCGGCTTGGCGCAACAAAGCCTGGGCGTCCGTGGAACCGATCTCGACGGAAACGGGATGAGGCTTCTGAAGCCGCGCGCGGAAAAACAGTATGAAGGCGACCGCGCCAAACGCCAGCAGGGCGCCGCCAGCCAGCCCAAACCACAGTCGAAGGCGCTTGCTCATGGTGATAGGACTTTACAAGCGGACGCACTCGCGCTTCAAGAGTCACGAATTTGTCTCAGGCAGTCTCCGGTTTGCGCCCGCCAATTGCTTTTTAGTTGATCCCTGAATCTCCATACGTGCGCGACACAAATGGCCCCTCGTGCTACGCGATCAAAACCGTGACCCTCGATGCGCCGGTGTACTGGGGCGACTTTATTACGAGAACCGCTCTGTTTTAGCCCTCCTGGCAGGCTCCTGATCCAGCTCTTTCATCTTTTGAAGGTGCTCCTGGTAACAGCCAGTCTCGTACAAAACCTCACCAGCGTCGTCGTACACGCAAACCCAGAGGTACAACTCGCCATTGCGGTCAGCCAAGTCTCGTGCTTCGTCTAACGTTTTGCAGTCTCTACAAAGCGGCCCGCTCGGCCATGTCAGAGTATCGAATGGATCCAGTCCTAGCACGCGATACTGTCCCCTCGGTGCTTGTGTTTGCATAATTCACCTCACGCCAGCGCCACAGTCTTGTCTATTACATTCCGTTGTCATCGGATCGGCACACATTCACCGTACGACTAGTGGAAAAGAAAACCAGTCCCATCCGCGCTCTCGGATCTTTAAAATATACCTGCCCGAGCGGATCGTAGGGGCCACATCGACTCCCATGGAAGTGAGGCCTTGTTTGATTTTTGCCCTTCCTTTGGCAACAAGGAGTGGCTCGCCTTGGGTCGTCATAATACGAACATCGTAGAGTCCCTCGGGACTTCCTAATGGAAGATAAATTTCCAGGTGAGACACGTTGCGAGCCATCTCGAGCGGCGGCAGAACGGGACCCGGTTCCGCCCCGCGCTCGGGCGAACGATCCCTTAAGTCGAGCACGACGGTTTGCGTAACCAACGGTTCCTCGTGCCTTGGGATTGACGGTTCCTTTGGTCTTAGAGCCAACGGTGCCTTTTGTCTTAGGAACAAGGCCCAGCCCGCAAAGCAGGCGACCAGCAGGATGGTTGCAGCGATGGCCACCAGTGTCCTCGTTCTCCGGCTTCGATACGCAGTTTGGAACTGAGAGAAATCACGGTAGCAGGGGCTGCAGGAAGTTAGGTGGTCGAGCCACTTCTCAGCCTCAGAAAGGTTCATTTCATGAGAGGAGATTCTTTTCAGAACTTCGGGGCCCGGGCACCCAATACGGTCCGGATTCGGAAAATCCTTGAGCAGACTGCGGCCCAGCGCAGCCAGGATGCGCTTTTCCTCTCTCTCGGAATATGCCTTTGCGTTCAGGTCTGCCTCCCTTTAACCTCAGTGGCCTTGTAAGATTTGGGATCTTTCACCGACTGCATGATGCTCTGACGGATCTTCTGCAACCCGTAGTAGAACTTCATCTTGGCCTGCTGCTCGGTGATCCCGAGCCAAGCTGCAATCGCCTTCCAGGAATAGTCGCACTGACGCCTCTGCCAAACCTTCCTCATCCAAGGGTTCATGCGGTCCGTGATCTGGTCGGCGGCAATCGCGCGTTCGAGGTGTTCCGCCCATTCTGCATCCGTAGCAGCCGCGAACTGCTCCAAATCGAGGACCGACGAAAACGCCTCGATGGTCTCCGCTCTCTTCTGTTCCTTCTTAAGCGTCCGGTTGAAACGGTGGTGGAAGACGCCAATTAAATAGGATTCCAGGTCCATGATCGGCGATCGGAGATCTTTGTTGCGCAGGCGAGTCTTGGCCACCGATACGAGCACGCGGTCCCAAATCTCTGCCGCAAGAGCCCTTCTCTCCCGACCTAATTCCTTGTCGAGCAACCTGTGTCGGACGTGCGCCAGCACATGTGGCCAAGCCGTTCGCGCCGCGGACACCAATTCTTCATCCGCTGCGAGTGGAGGTTCGCCCGGGTCCAGTTTCGTCGCAAAGAGCACCCATTCGGCGTAAGGGTCCGTTTTTTCCATCGGGTCTTTGGATCAGTGAGCAGGTTGAATGGGGACTAGCCAGGCTGGCATGGGTCATGCCGCGAGTCAATGGTACGCGGCATGCCTAGATATACTGGCATCTTGTCCCGCATTCGCTTGGAGACTCTCCAAATTCCCGCTCTCTTACTAGGGAACAGGCAGAGGGGCAAAAGTAAGAAAAATCGGAAGCGCTCTTCGAGACCGGGAGACACGTTGCCTCTCAGGTTACGCGGAGATCATTGATCAACCGACGCTTCCGTCCACTCATGGCTGAGCCCAGGATTAGTACTGCTGTACGAAACGATGGCGTTGGTTTGGATAAAACCCAGTGCCGGATTTGTGCAACCCGGTTGCGCAAATCAATGGCTGCTTGCGTTCGCTTTCCCTTCTTAGATTCTCCTCTGGAAACCAAGCCTCATATTGAAGTCAAGTCTTGGCTGTTTGCCTAGCTTTGCTTTGCCGCCCCCAGTTTTCGCAGCTTTCCCAGCTTCGCGGTTTGTCATGACCTTAAGCTGCGCCCAAACCGACCACCCGCCTTTGGCTTATTGTTGTCGCGGATGTTGCGCGGGGCGTGGAATTTGGAAACTATTCGGAGGGTCCTCGTTTCTGGTGAGAGAGTGAACGCTGGAGATATTTGGATCCTTCCCTCTTGTAAGCATCCGCTCCCTTTCTCAAGATCAACTCGCAAATCTGGGACACGCTTCTTTCCTCGGTATTACCTATCTCTTCCAGAGTCTTCTTGAGCTCTGGATCGATCCGGATACCCAAAAATACTTTTCTCGCCACAGGCGGATCATAAGCGTTGAAACGAAGTTTTTACAAGAGAAAACACTTGACATGGCCGTTTCTATTAGTTACGATTGTTTTCTAGTAGAAACGCTAGCGTGGAGGTGCTTATGTCTTTCCAAAGGAAACGGGAAAATTTGAGAGACCGACCTCGGGTGAGCTCGCTCATTGGGCAAAACACCAAGCTTGCTCGCAAGAGTTGGGAGATCACCGCCGAACAAGTTCGTGTTCTCAAAACTCTAACTCAGGAATTCCGGTTGTCAGTTGCCCTCGGCGATTTGAAGCTTCTAGACAGCAGGTGGTACGTCACACACAGTGGCCTCCTTCGGCTGGCAAAGCGAAATCGTTGTGCTGGCATACAGGTTCGACCCATGCGCGAGTTTTCCGACCCTGCAACGGACCGCTGGGTATTCCGCGCGGTCGTTCATAAGTCCCATATATCGAAACCGTTCGTCGGCTACGGAGACGCCGATCCATCAAACACTTCACCTCTCGTTCGCGGCGCCGAAATGCGCGTGGCCGAAACACGAGCCGTCAACCGCGCTCTCCGCAAGGCTTATGGAATCGGCCTCTGCTCTGTCGAGGAATTGGGCTGGCTTACCGGTTCCTCAAAGCCCAATGAAGAACATCCTGTACCGGTAGAGCCGCGGCATCAGAACGGTTCGAATAATGGACAACCGAAACTGCGAGACCGGCTTTGCGTCCTTATCCGCCGGCACAACCTGGACCCAACGCTGGTCAAAGCGTATGCGGCGGACTACTGCGGCACATCGACTCTCAAGGAAGCAAACCGAAAATTGGTTGAATCCTTTGTCTCCCATCTAGCGACGTCCGCGCAGGAAAACAAAGAAGAACTCATCTGCAAACTCAATACCTACGCGCAACCCGTAGAGGTGAAATCATGAAGCGGCAAATTCCTGGCCTTTATCTGAACGAATCCAGTAGCGAAAGCAAGCTTGAAGGTTTGTTTCTTGTTCGTGTGGACCGAGCACGCTACCGGTGGCATCCACAGAGGCCGTTTGTCGAATTTCAGTTCTCCGTTCTGGAGCCAAAGGCCTTCGAAGCTCGGTCCTTTTCTGGTCGGCTTTATTGCACGGAGAAGGCTCTCTGGAGACTCAACTGGTTTCTTCGCGATTTTGGTTACGATGCACAGCTCCTCAAGGATGACCGCGTGGATGACAAGGCTCTGCTCCATCTCCGCGGCGTCGTTCGGACCTCCTATACGACCTTAAACGGGCGTTCCTATCAAAACCTCGAAGCGTTCGCCCCGGAGGCAGATTGGGAGGTTCTCGATTGCGCGTCCCTGGTACAAAGCAAGGGGCAAGGAGGCGCCGATGGTCTATAGCTACACGCAGATCAGCCAATACCTGCGGTGTCCGAGAAGCTATCGGTATCGCTATTTGGACGGCTGGCAGGAAAAAGAAACGCGCTCGGGCATGGCCTTCGGACGGTGCTTTGAGAACGCACTGGGTGCCTACTTCCGCGAAGAGGATTGCGGAGCCACGTTCTTTAAGGAGTGGGGAGCCTATCGCGACGCGGCCTTTGAGTACAAGAAAGGAGAAACCTGGGATCGCTTGCTGCATCAGGGGATCCATTTGCTCGAAACATTTGCGCGGGACAATCGCGTACGTATTCATGATCCCCATGGGAATTTGCAAGTAAAGAAACACAGGATTCTCGCGGGAGGCAGCGAATTTGTTGCTTACCTCGACGCCATCGGCGAAGTCGACGGCGTACCGTGCCTGATCGATTGGAAGACGACGACCAGCCGTTACCCGGAGGCACCGGAAGGCTTGCTTTCGCTCGACCCTCAGCTCATCTGCTATTCGTGGATCAGCGGAATTCTCGAAGCCGCGCTGGTTGTTTTTGTGCGCAAGCACGCTCCCGAAATCCAGTATTTGAGGGCGACGATTTCCGAAGAACAGCGTCAGGAATTTGGCCGACTGGTCGAGGAGACGACGATAAACCAGATCGAGGCGGGGCACTTCAATCCACACAGCGGCATTCGGTTTCCTCAGAACGGCTGCGTGACCTGCCCGTATCTGGGACTTTGCCTCCGCAACGACCACTTGGTCGCGGCGAATCTCGTCCGCAAGGCAGGAGCGAGCAACCTTGACTGGCTTGACGAGCTTGTGGATTAACGGACGACCGATGGCGGTGCCGAAGCTCAAGCGTCGACGAGCCGTGTTCGTGCTGGGCAAGATCGATGAGATTCTGGCTTGGGAGAAAACGAAGGAGCAGGAAAGAGAGGTGCGATTCGTGGATCTGGGGCGATACCTTTGCGAGGTCCGGACCGGTCAGTACTGGAGACTCGAGAACCTGAAGTCGTTTGAGGACTATCTCGAGAAGCGCTTTCCCGATTCAAGGAGAAAGGCGTACTACTTGATGGCCATCCATGAGAATTTGACGCAGGTTCCGAAGCACGCGCTGCGCGAGGTGGGTTGGAGCAAAGCGGTCGAACTGGCCAAGGTGGCGCGGAGGGATAGACAGGGGTTCGAATGTGCAACCTGGTTGCACAAGGCCACGTCACTCCCGAAACAAGAATTCAAAGGGGAAGTGGAAAAACATCTGACCGGCCGCGAGAGCGAACCTTGGGATCTGATCTACTTCAAGATGTACAAGAGCCAACTGGCGGTGGTCGAGCAAGCTCTCGAAACTGCCGGGCTCATGCTGGGAACAAACAAGTCGCGCGGATATTGCCTGGAGATGATCTGCGCGGATTTTTTGGCAGGAGCCAACCTGGACGGCCCAAACCCCGAGGCTCTGATGCTTTCGCTGCGCAGCGTCTATAGATTATTGCCGCTGGAGCAGCAAAACCAATTCCGGCACGAGATCAGGAGCACGCCATGCCAAGATTAGTGCCGAGACAACCTCGGATTCGACTGGATCCAGACGCGTACAAGGCTATTTGCAAAGAGGTTCTGAGCAGAGACAGCTGGCGCTGCCAGAATTGTGGCACGGCTGAAAACCTTCAGGTGCACCACATCCAGCCGCGAAGCAAGCTTGGACACGACAGCCTCGAAAACTTGATCACACTGTGCGTCAGCTGTCATGAGTCTCTCCACCGGAATCTCGGAATGTCAAGAAGGATAGGTTAGTGTGCAGGCGTCAGGAAGGCAAAGAATGACTAGCCAGACGCGATGGCCGCTTCAACACCGTCAACCAAAGTCGCCTGCGAGAGAGGCAACCATGGCTGCCACAGAAGGTAATGGGTTCTCCGTTCGGGCGCAACCGGCCCGGGTCCGCGTCGCTCCCGACGAATACCTACGCTGCCCAAACTGCGGCAGCACAGACCTCAAGAAGGTTTCTCTCGCCTATCAGGAAGGACTCTTTTATACAGCCGCCCGCACTCGACTGCGTGCTGTCGGGGTTGGCAGCTGTGGCCCGGATTTGCTAATCGGAAAGGCGACCACTCGCGGATTTCATCAGTCCGTTCTGTCGAAGCAGCTGAATCCTCCAGTGAAGTGGTCGTATCGCAAGCTGACTCTCTGGTGGGTGGTGGTGTTTCTGTCGATCGGCTGGATCGTCTTCTACATAAACACCATTCCTAAAAATTCTGCTGCTGTTTTGTCGCCTCCGTTGGTTCTTTGGTCGGGATTATCTGCCGTCACGTTCTTATTGCTGCTGGTTTTCTTCTGGAGGCACAATCAGTCCACCCACAAGCGTCGTTATTCCCAGTGGGAACGCTCGTTGCTCTGCCAACGCTGTGGCACTTTAACGGAGCAGGAATTTTAGCACTACCCTCGGGTGCTTCGGGGTAACGAGCGACGCATCCTCGGCCATTGAGGAAGGAGATGAAGGCACACACGGCGGTTCACCTCTACCTCGGTGTGGAACAGCTCGGATACCTGGGGCACCTCAGTTGTCTGGGGCGCGAACCCCGTCTGTCAACAGCCCGCGGTACTCTTGGGCACCTCCGTGGTTTGAGGCACGGGGAGCCCGCGAAGAGCTTGAATGCGGTTGTGAAGGGCTTACCGAACCCCTCGCCCAGTTTCACGACCACACAGGTCTCCGAGATCTCTAACCATGATGGCGCAATCTGCACCATGGGAATTGGATGCACGACAGGTGGCGACCGCGGGTTGCTCGATTTCCTGAGTGTCACCGTCGGGCTTCAAGGCGAGGCCAATGTGGTCTGGGCTGATGCGGTCAATCAGAACGTCGTCGACGGTACCTCGTCCGCCCTGATTGCCTTCAATCGCCAAACCGCTGGCGCGAGCCTGTACGCGAATGTCGGCCAAGTGAGCGGTCTGGCGCCCGCCAGCGGCAGCGCATCTGGGTCGCCGGACGCGTTCTACTCTGCCGACGGCACCACAACAGCGGCATCGACGAACTTGGTCATTCAATCCACCTCGGTCACTATGCCCGATTCAAAGCATTATCGTTTCAGCATTACGGTCCAGGATCTCAGCACGCTTGCCGCGTCGGCCACACTGGGCGGAACAGACGCGGTTTGGCTGGTGCGCTGGGAAGTGCCGGACCCCAACGGCGCAGGCCACACCTATTTCGCAGCCATGGAGTCGGACGGTGGTGCAGCCCCTAGTTTTTTCGACGGCGAGACTTCGTCAATCAACACCACGCATGGCAAGTTCCTGACCTACCCGCCGGCTCACACAATCCAGGCCAGCTACCTGGCTACCAGTCCGGGCACGATCACGCTCACCGTCCCTGTTGCCGACGTGGGCGGCAACTCCAAGGCCACGCTGTACTCGATCACGGGTCTGACTGTTACCCAAGGCACGGCGTCGTCAATCGGCGACACGATCTTCAACCAAATCGACGCGACTAGACCATTCGATTTCACGCCGTGACGAACCACCGCCTCAGATGTCTGAAGGCCGCTACCAACCAGCCAAGAGCTCCGTCTTTGGTGTACCGAAGTCGGCACGTGCTGAACTCACTGAAAGACATTGCGGCGGCCCGGACAATAACCCAGCGCCGCGCCACAGGCTTGCCCAAAGGTGGAGATACCTGCAGCTCTACCTCCCCGTCGGAGCGTATTCCATTTAGGTCGAAAGAGCCGGATGATCCACAGCTCGGCAAATTCGCCTACGGCCTTCTAAACGCGATTTTTTCGAGCCATGGCACGAGTTCGCTGTCTGCTGCTCTGGATGCCAAAAGGCCAAGTGATCGGCCAGCCGCATCGCCGCTATCGCTCCAAACCGCGAGGGAGACCGATGGTCTCCTCGGGATTGCCAGGGTCGGTATCGATTGCTTGCCTTGCGAGCCGCGAACGCCAATTGGGCGAGCCGTCGGTGGCAGGAGTCCAGGACGATCTTCTGTTTGGCATTTGAAACTCTGGGATTATCTGACGTGGTGAGAAGCGGTTTGTGCCGAGATCAGGTCTGATGCTCCGGATGAGTGCACCCGGGAAACTCGCCGAGAGCGCTGAGGCCTTTGTATCCGAGTACGTCGATGAGACCTACTCGCGAAGTGTAAAAGCCCTCCACGGTCATCTCCTTGACCAAGCGATAGAATTCGTAGCCCGGATGAGTTTGGCCAGCGTCGTGTTCCGGAAGACTCATTTCTTCGAGCAGCTTCTCTTTGTCCCGAGCCGAGATCTCGTGAAAAGAGCTCCGGTACTTCTCGCGGCTCAGACGATCGAGCAATTGCAGGCCCTCGGTCCACTGGTGTTGCAAGGAGGGATTGAATTCGGCTGCCGCCGACACAATGAAATCGATGTAGCGCGCGACCTGGGCTTCTTTTGCTCCCGGGCTCTCGTCGGTGGGAATGATCAACTCGGTCAATGCCTCAACTGCGCTCAATTCATCCTTGTCGAAGAAGAGTGGGGTGTAAGGCCTTTCGTTCGGCTGGTTTGAGGCCGCATGGTAACTTGCTCGCCGAAGTGCGTCGAGCTCCCTTGCTGCCGCGCTTTTCGGCAGCCACGCGGCAAGAAACTCCCTGCCGGCGACAGTACCGGCGAGCATTCCGAGATATTTGAGTGACTGCCGTCTGCCGATCAGCCGCTCGCCCATGAACCTCTCCGCCTAAGCATCCCCTCGCCGAAATTCCTCCGCGAGATGATCCGACGCTCGATACGCAAGCGCCATAATGGTATGCGTGATCTGCTTTTCCGGGTGTGAAACGAAGCAACCTGCGTCGACTACGAGCACATTCTTGGTGTCGTGGCAGCGATTCCATTCATCCAGCACGGAAGTGCGAGGATCATTGCCCATGCGACAACCGCCGGCCTCGTGAGTGACGCTGCCGAGCGGATACGGCGATTGCTTCTTGTAGGGGAAGATTTCCGCCCCTGAAGCCTTGAGAATCTCCTCCATCTGCCCGTACATCTCGTCGCGGATGGCAAAGGCATGGTCGTATTCTGAAGTCGTGTGAAACCGCACCTGGGGGATCCCGAACCGATCTCGCAACCCGCCCGGGTCAATCTCTACATAGTTCCAGAAAAAGGGAAGCCCCTCTCCGTATCCGCCCATCTGCACCGCGGCGGGATACAGTTCTTTGATTTTTTTCTTGTACGCCGAACCAAAGCCGGGTAGCGAGGCCCCCGGGCCGGGACTCATGCCACAGCCTGTATAAAAATCCAACCGCCAACCCCGCAAGTATTTCTTCTGGTCTTTATGTCCGTAATTGTACCTCGGAATGTACAGGCAGGATTCCCCGGGACCGTCATCGTTGGTAGTGGGGCGGCCGGCGAGCTCGGGGAAGAAGCCTTCAATACTGTTGAAGGCCACATGTTCCATCAGATAGTGACCCAAGGTGCCGCTTGTATTGGCGAGCCCGCTCGGATAGTCGCGGTTCCGCGAATTCATCAGTATGCGGATGGATTCCACCAAGGAGGCGGCGAGCACCACGGCCTTGCCATAGGCTTCGTACTCGAGGCCGTTGCGCGTGTCGATGTAGGTGACACCGCGCGCCTTCCCGGTGGAGCGGTCCATCAGGATGGTGTGGACGGCCGCGTTGGTCCGCAGCTCAAAATTTTTTCGGCGCCTCAGCTGTGGGATGAGAACGTCCAAGCTGCTGTACCGGGCCCCTACGTCGCAGCCCCAGTTGCAGGCTCCGCAATAGTGACAGGGAGGGCGGCCATCGTAGAGCCTGCTCAGCACAGCCAGCGGTTTTGGCATCACCTTGATGCCCAACTTTGCGGCGCCTTTCCGGATCAGCATTTCGCCGCACCGAGGGTTGAAGGCGGGGAGCAGGCGTTTGCCCGAAGGCGTGTTGTAAACCCCTTCGGAACTTCCGGAAACACCGATGAGCTGCTCGACTCGCTCATAATAGGGCTCGACATCTTCGTAGCCAATGGGCCAATCTTCTCCCCACCCGTCTTGAAGGCTCTTGGGCTTGAAGTCGAGTGGACCGAAACGATCGCAGCCGCGGCCCCACAGGTTGGTTCGGCCGCCTACCGCTCGTAGCCGCGTCCAAGTGAATTTCGAACCGGGCGCCAAAGCGTAAGGGTCCTCGGCGGGAATGGTATAGAGATGGTCTGTCCATTCCTTGATCTTCCACTCCATGCCTTGCGGTAACTTCCCGTATTGACCGGGCTTGCCCTCTCCGCGATAAGGCCACTCATAGGGAAACTTGTGAGTGAAAAAATCATGTGCCGGCTCGAGCATTCTTCCCGCTTCTAGGCAAAGGACCTTCAAACCTTTTATTGTCAGGACGTAGGCAGCGATGCCACCCGCTGCGCCCGAGCCCACCACGATTACGTCGTAAGCAGCTTGCGTGTCCAGTGCATGACCTCCCTTTCTAACCGTGTCTCAATCGGACCGCGCTTCGACAGGGTCCAAACCGCGCTTTCCATGAGCTTTCCGAATTGGGGTCCATGAGGTGTCACACCCACTCCCACCTCAGGCTTCGTCGAGGGCCACGGGCATTTTACCTCGTGCTGACCCCTTGCCGGTATATCCAAAAACTCCCCCAAAACTCTCGACTCGTGCCGACCAGGATTGTTTCCCTTGCCGATCCGCGCAATACTCGGAGTTGTCATTTCAATGTGCGCCGCTAGTCCTGCCTGGCCTTAACTCGCCACCAACTTATCGTCATACCTTGCTCGTGCATTCTTCCGAGTTGGAATATGCTTTTGAGATGGCTTGGCCGGTCAAGAAAGAAATTGAGACTCATGTTTGGTTGTGGATCAAGAAGAATAAAAAAGAACACAGCCGACCTGAGTTTAAGCTGCGAATCGACCTTAGCACTCCTGGCGCGTCGCGATGTAATTGCGCTGGTGAACTCTGAAGGAGAATATCCACGGAAAGAAGGCCATCTTGTTATTGGATTCAAGAAGGTCAGCGCCACGATATTCTGGGCGAGCACTATGACGGAGCCACGTTTGGCCAGATCCTTGACGCCCATAGATTTCCTCCGGTCAATACCGTGTACGAGGTGTTTGGTAGCAAGAGCCGCGGCCGTGTCGGCGGGCTGATTGAGAAGAGATTTCCAGGGACGATCAGAAATTGCTCGAAAGGATAGGACATGCAACCTTCGAGCTTACTTGGGATGCGTGCCGATACCTGCGCGACCTCAAAACGGTTGAAGTGGCGGCGCGTCTAAACTGGGCTCTGATCAGATTCGCGACTTTGAACGGTCTGCAACATCTCGGTCGGAGGCTTTGAGCAGCGCCCGGTACCGTCAGCACATATGCAAGGAAGAGCGGACTGGAAAGGCATTTCCGGAGGCCGTGCAAGAATTAGAGGAACAGATTGCGGACGCACTGGATTTGCCCGACCGTTCCGAGCGGACGGTGAAATCGTCTTGAGCGGGCCGCTCCGGATAGTTGGAGTCCCGCGTGGCCGGGGACACACGATGACTAGGGAAACCCGAAACAGAGGGGCTCCGACTTTCTGGGAGGGATCAACTCCATATCCACCCCGACCGATGCACGAACCTTTCTAATCTGACCCCCAATCAGGGAATCTCATTCTCTTAAAACGACATAGATGTCTTAAAACAGGAATATAGGACATGATATAAATCCACACTGCGACCTATGTGTCTATAAACGGGAATATGATATAATCGGGGCTCATGAACATCGCAAGGCAAATTGCGAAATAACAAGGGGTTCACTCGCGAGCGGGCAGAAGTCAACACGTTAATAGAGCATGCAGCCGTAACGATTTTCCGGGACTTCCCCGAAGCGTTTGTTCTCTTCGGAGGTGCCACGCTCGTCTTGTACCACGACAGCGTGAGGCATTCAGCCGATCTTGACTTGTTGTCCCGTTCCGCTTCGTTCCCCTCGCCCGAAGAGATCAGCGCTTCTTTGCAACGTGACCTACCACCTGTGGGACAGATCATGGAGTTGGGTGAGCTTCACTTCCAACTAGAGCGTTCGACTAGCAGGGAAGGAAGGATTTTTGTAAGCACCGGCGCAGGCCGACGTCTATTTCGAATTGATCTAACACGCTTGGGTTCGGCAATTGAGAGCGAGATTGAGGATCACCCTGTTGAAGGAGAATCTGGTTTTTCGGCGATCATAAAGTCAGCGACTAAGGAACTCCTTCTCCTTCAAAAAGCAGAAGCATTTCTGATGCGGCGTTCCGTCAAAGCCAGAGATGCTTACGATATTCATCTGCTCAACGAGATTGGTGCTGTGCTGAGCCTTAACCTGCGGGCCCACCTGCAGGATACGATCCTCGGAAACGAAATTGCTTCGGAAACCATTTCGGACCGAATAGATCGAATAGGTGTGAATCTTTGCCGCTTGGAACTCAAACCAATACTGCCACCAAGTATCTATTCAGTGCTCGAGGAGGCCCAATTCGAGCCGCTTATAAATGCACTCAGGCATTTGTACAAGGAATGGCTATGAAAAACCCAAAGACAAAACGGTTTGATTGGTCACAGGTTCTTAGGGATGAAGCTCGAATAACTGATGTGCTCCTAACAGAAGAACTCGCTACCAAACTTAATCTCTCCACTGGTTCCGTTTCGAAGGCATTATCTCGGTTGGAGAAGCGCGGTCTAATCAATCGAGTGGCAGACGGAGTGTATTTGAACAAATTGGTCCGAGATCATTCGGCGACGGACTTTATCAGCGTTCTCAAGGCGGATTCCTATGTGTCTCTTGAATCGGCGCTTAGCCACTGGGGATTGAGTACACAGAGCCCAGTGACTTTGACCTGCGTAACTACGGGTAAGCCCAAGGAATATAGAACGCCAGAGTTCGCGATCACGTTCCGGACAATTTCAAAGAGGCTCTTCTGGGGTTTTGTCGAGAAACAGACGCGTTATTCGAAATACCGCATTGCTGAACCTGAGAAGGCTTTGCTGGATTGGATTTATCTTTGCTTGCAGACGGGAGTCACGCCCAGCCTCGATGAGATCGATTTCAATCCGGTCGACAAGCAAAAACTCATCAAATATGCGGACAAATATCCGGGTACGGTTCGAAACGCGCTCACGCACTCACTTGCCTTTGAACATTTTGCAGCTTGAACTAGCACCTCTGGTCGTTTACAAGTTTGGTTGCTAGCGCTAGGACCAACCCAACCAGATAGCGATGAAACAACAGAACGAACCAACCTCGACAGATTTCGTACGATTTCTATCTCCTCTATTTATCTCTTCCGGGTGCCAAACCGTGAACCGTCAAGACGTCTACAGGAGACAGGAACTCTACGAGCAAGTGTGGAGTCAGCCCGTTGCAAAGATCGCTCCGTCCTATGGGATTTCAGTGGCTTTGGCAAAGATCTGCAGAAAACTCAAAGTTCCGCTACCTGGACGCGGCTATTGGGCTAAACGCACTCACGGGCACTCGGTTAAGGCCTCGACTTCTTGAGATGGGCACGAGCGGGGGACTCAATTTGCGTTGCGATCGATATCGCTACGAATGGCCCGGCGGCACCTGGGGGAATCCTTTATCGCCCGTACGTCTGGAGAGTGTTTTCATCGATGGTGCACCGTTCCTTACGCCTGTAATCCGGATCATTGATCGAGCGGGTTGCGATCCATCGCCGGTCGATATCACCAGCGATTCGGGGCGTCTCACCCTGCTTTCGTACACCTGGGCCGACCAGGTGGATCGGATTCGTCGGTTAGCAGCAGCGATCTAGATCGCGCGTGTCGTGCCTTGCGTCATCGAGAAAATGCACGGTGCAGAATGGCTTGAGGCACATTTGAGAGACCCTTTTGCCGGTGCTGCGACAGTCGTCTTTCAATCCGCTGTATGGCAGTGAACGTTGAATACAGGTAGGAGTGCATGAGCAACTTCTGCCGCGGGCGTTCGAGCAGGTTCAGCGAGTGATCGTACCGAAAGCTGACTCTCTGGTGGGTGGTGGTGTTTCTCTCGATCGGCTGGATCGTCTTCTACATAAACACCATTACTAAAAATTCTGCTGCTGTCTTGTCGCCTCCGTTGGTTCTGTGGTCGGGATTATCTGCCATCACGTTCTTATTGCTGCTGGTTCTCTTCTGGAGGCACAATCAGTTCGCCTACAAGCGTCGCTATTCCCAGTGGGAACGCTCGTTCCTCTTATAGTGACTCTGAGGAAGTATCAGCGAAGGGAGAGATAATCCACAGTTGTTGTTGCGCGCGCGCCTGTGGAAATGTGAAAAATTTGAGTTTGCTGACCGGCTACACTGTCGGCGGCAG
>Ga0209801_1001069_pt1 | contig 17348 bp, 13 predicted proteins | sample GraSoiAngelo_127_FD_185884 | JGI IMG/M metagenome (GOLD analysis project Ga0209801, IMG submission 185884) | Grasslands soil microbial communities from the Angelo Coastal Reserve, California, USA - 14_0927_09_40cm (SPAdes) (version 2) | ecosystem: Environmental > Terrestrial > Soil > Grasslands ... | reverse complement strand
ATGTACGCACCGAAGAGAACAATCTTCGAAACGGCCGCGAACCTGGAGTTGTGGTCGCAAATTCTGCCGCACTATCGATACATTCATTACCTCGAACGCAGCCCGAATCGGAATATTGTCGAGATGGCGGCAACACGCTCGGGTATTCCGATTTCCTGGACTTCCGAGCAAATCATCGATCCCGATCGCCTTGAAATTCACTTTCATCATTTAAGAGCCTTCACCAAAGGAATGCGCGTAGTTTGGACATTTCAGGATGCGCCGACCGGAGTGCTGGTCGAGATTAGACACGATTTGGCTTTTCGGGTGAATCTACTGGCCCCGATTGCCGACAAAATTATCGGTGATTTTTTCATTCATAACATCGCCAGTAAAACATTGCACTGCATGAAGTCCTACGTCGAGGCAAGAGCGAACAAGGTCACCGCATGAGCCGTAGACGTGTTGTCATCACCGGGATCGGTCCAATCACTTGCGTCGGACATGGGCGCGAAAATTTTTGGAACGGAATTCTCGCCGAGAAGAGCGGTATCAACAGCATCGCGAGCTTCGATCCCAGCGCTTTCCGCGTGCGTTGCGCCGGCGAGATTCGCGATTGGGATCCGGAGGCATTTTTCCCGCCGCACCGGCTAAAACGGCTCGATCGTTACGCGCAGTTCGCCGTCGCATCGGCGAAACTCGCGCTCGATGACGCGCAGTTCGAATATTCCCGCGAAAAACCGCAAGACCGCGTCGGGGTCAGTTTTGGCACCGCACTGGGTGGTGTCTGCAAGGCCGAAGATCAATACATCCGATATCTGAAAAAGGGCGCCCGCGGAGTTCAACCCACGCTTGCTGTCCAGGTTTTTGGTGGGTCAGCCCATTCGAACATCGCGATTGACTTCGGTTTTCGCGGCGTAGGCACAACGAACTCGAATAGTTGTGCCAGTGGCACAGTGTCAGTGGGCGAAGCGCTGCGTTATATTCGGGATGATTTCGCCGATGTGATTATCGCCGGAGGAGCCGAGGCCCCTCTCACGACGATCACAGTCGGGGCATTTGACATCATTAAAACGATGAGCCGCTGGTCGGGCGATCCTGCGCTGGCCTGTCGCCCATTCGATCTATTGCGTGATGGATTCGTCATGGGCGAAGGCGCCACTTCTCTCATTGTTGAAGAGCTTGAACACGCTCGGGCACGCGGCGCACGCATCTATGCCGAAGTACTAGGTTATAGTTTGAATAACGATGCTTTCCACATGACCGCGCCCCTGCCAAGCGGTGATTCATGCATTCGCGCGATGCGCGATGCATTGGCGGATGCGCAACTGGCTCCCGAGCAGATTGATTATATCAATGCGCATGCCAGCTCGACGCAGCTAAATGATGGTGCTGAAACGATGTCGATTAAACAAGTGTTCGGTGCGGACGCGCAGCGAATTCCAGTCAGCGGGACGAAAGGCTATTACGCGCATCCGCTCGGCGCGACCGGCGCGATTGAAGCTGCGATTTGTGCACTCGCCCTGGATCGGCAGTGGATTCCTCCAACGATCAACTATCAGAATCCCGATCCGGCTTGCGACCTTGATGTCGTTCCGAATCACGGGCGTAAAGCCCAGCTTAATTATGTAATGAGCAATTCCTTTGGCTTCGGCGGAATTAACGCCTGCGTAATTCTGGGACGTGTCAGGTAGGCGCGGTTCACCTGAACCGTCCGCGAGTGATTGAGCTCAATCGCCCCTACCTAACAAATCTGGCCTGTTTTCCTTGGTTCTTTCGAGCGCCTGCTCTTTGCGCCAAGCTGCAATCTCCGCGTGATTTCCTGAAAGCAAAACGTTCGGAACTTTCCAGCCGCGAAATTCTGCTGGTCTCGTGTATTGCGGCGCCTCGAGCAAGCCGGCGCTAAAACTATCATCCACAGCGGACTGTTCATGACCGAGCACCCCGGGAACAAGTCTCACGATGGCGTCGACAAGTACAACCGCGGCAATCGCGCCGTTCGTGAGGACATAGTCGCCGATGGAAATCTCAAGATCGACGAGATGTTCGATAACGCGGTGATCGACCCCTTCGTAATGACCGCAGACGATGATGAGATGCAATTCCCGCGAAAGCTGCGCCGCCAGCTGTTGGTCGAATCGGTGTCCAGCAGGTGACATCAGAATAATTTTCGATTTTCGGTTTCCGATTTTCGATTTTTCGCTAATTTGGCCCCGCAGTTCTTCTACCGCCGCAAAAATCGGTTCCGCTTTCATGACCATGCCCTGCCCGCCGCCGAATGGAGCGTCATCAACAATGTGATGTTTGTCCCTCGTCCAGTCGCGCAGGTTATGGATCCGAAGATCGATGATTCCATTTTCCTGCGCCCGCTTCATGATGCTTTCGCTCAACGGGGCCCGGCAGATTTCCGGGAATAACGTCAGGATGTCGATCTTCATTTGACGGTTTTAAGGTGGATCGAGCGCTCAGCGCTCGATGCTAATTTGGCGGCGAAGCCGCATACTGATAACATCGCGCGACGGAGCGCGCGATCCACCTACTCCACAATTTCTAGAGTGGCCCGTTGGCCGTGCCGCGCAGCAGAGCTGGCGAGCAACGCACGAATCGCATGAATGGTTTGACCGTTGCGTCCAATAACCCGGCCGACGTCGCTTTGTCGTAGTTGTAACTTGAAGATCGTGGTCTTTCCGCTGGGAATTTCCGAGAGCATCATCTCATCGGGATATTCGACCAATTGTCGAATGATAAACTCGAGAAATTCTTTCACGTCGCTTCAGGCATAGACGCCGATGCTTCGGGAGGAGTGGCCGGGGCCGGCTCTGGTTCGGCGGGTGCTGGCGTTGCCGCGACCGGCACAGACACTCCTTGCTTCTTATTTTTCTTGAGCAAACTCCGCACGGTGTCCGATGGCTGCGCGCCGCGTGCGATCCAGTATTCCGCGCGATCTACTTTCAACGTGCTGTTATGCCCGGGTTTTTTCGGATCGTAAGTGCCGATGATCTCGATGAATCTCCCCTCGCGTGGGCTGCGACTGTCGGCGACGACCACTTTGTAATACGGGCGATTCTTCGCCCCTTCTCTGCGTAATCTGATTGAAACTGCCATGTTAAGTCCTCATTCGCGCCATTTGCGCCATCATCTTTTTCATTTTACCCGCGTTTTTCATCATCTTGCGCATCTGACCGAAGCGCCGCAGCAGATCGTTTACCTCTGTCACGGTACTACCGCTGCCACGCGCGATGCGCTGACGACGCCGTGCATTTAGAATGTCGGGGCGCGTCCGCTCTTCGCTCGTCATAGAAAGCACAATTGCTTCCGTGCGCTTGAGCTGCTTCTCGTCAAACGAAAGGCCCTGCACGTTACTCATGCCGGGCAACATGCCAAGAATATTCTCCAGCGGACCCATCTTTCGCATCATCTTAAATTGCGCCAGGAAATCATTAAAATCGAAGGATGCCGTCCGCAGTTTCCGCTCCAGGCGTACGGCTTCCTCTTCATCGACCGCTTCGGCCGCTTTCTCGACCAGACCAATCACGTCGCCCATTCCGAGAATCCGGCCGGCCAGCCGCTCCGGAACGAACAGCTCGAATTGGTCGAGTTTTTCGCCGGTCCCGGCGAATTTGATCGGACGCCGGGTCACTTCACGCATCGATAAGGCCGCGCCGCCGCGTGCATCGCCATCGAGTTTGGTCAAAATAATCCCGGTCACTTGTAAAGCGTCGTTGAAATGGGTTGCGACGCTCACCGCTTGCTGGCCGGTTGCGGCATCGACCACGAGCAAAGTCTCCTGCGGTTGCAAAAATTCTTTCAGCTCTTTCAATTCCTGAATCAGCGCCATATCGATTTCCTGCCGGCCCGCTGTGTCGAAAATGTCGATGTTGGTCCCTTCCCGATCTTGCCATTCCATTGCCGCGGCGGCGGCGCGTCGAACATTTTTCTCGCTCGGATCGGGAGCGTAAACCGGGACTTCAATTTGCTTCCCCAATGTGGCGAGTTGTTCAATCGCGGCTGGCCGTTGCAAATCGCACGCAATCAGAGCCGGCGCGTGACCTTCCTTTTTCAAAAAACGCGCCAGCTTGGCGGAGGAAGTCGTCTTGCCGGAGCCGTTGAGGCCTACAATCAAGATGCGCGTCCTTTTGTCGAGAATGAGTGGCGCGGCGTCGCCTCCGAGCAACGCGGTCAACTCATCATGGAAAATTTTCACGATCTGCTGCCCCGGCGTGATGCTGCGAAGGACCGCTTCGCCGAGCGCCTTTTTCCTCACGCGGCCAATGAAGTTCTTCGCGACTTGAAAATCGACATCAGCCTCGAGTAAAGCCAGGCGAACCTGGCGGAGCGCGGCGTCGATGTTCGATTCGCTGATCGTGCCGTGGCCACGCAGTTCTTTGAAAATGTCCTGGAGCTTATCGCCGAGTTGCGAAAACATAATGGTAGAAAAACACGCTGCGTTTGACGAAAAGGTGGATCGGCCGCTCCGCGGGCGATGCTAAAATAATCCAGCTTCCGCCACGCGCGCCATCGAGCGCGGAGCGCTCGATCCACTCATTTCTTCGGAGTCGGCGTTGATTTTGCCGCTGCAGACACCGGTGCAGCTGCGGCCGTCGCGTCGATACCGAAAGTCCAGTGCGCCTCGACTTTTTTGCCCTCCGCTTTCGCGCTAACAATCACCGTGCACGAGTTTCCACGCAATTTTTGCGTCACTTGATATGAGACCATGCCGCTTTTCGGATCGTAACTCACGGGAACCACACCGAGTCCGCTGACGCGCATCTGGACGCTGCCGGGCTCGATTCCGCCGACACGGCCGAGGTTCGCCTTAATGAGTGGGAGCGCCGTGCGGACGGTGCTGCCATCCGCCGGTTGGGTCGAAAGATCAGCCGCGCCGACTTCAGCAACCGCGGCTGCTCCACCAGTGGAGGTGCCGATCATCTTGACCGCGTCAACGAATACTTTCGGTTTGTTCGCTTCAATCGCATAACGACCAAGCGAATCGAGCGGAGAGGTAAAGGTGATCGGTTGACCGTAAACGGTAAACATCGCTTCGTAACCGGCATTTCGGGCAAGTTCTTTGACATGCTCGTTATAATTGCCGAAGGGAACGGCGAAACAATTCACTTTGATCCCGAGCCGCTGCTCGAGCAGTTCCTTCGAGCCGACAACTTCATTTCGGACCCATTGCTCGTATTCGGGCCCGGTCAATTTTGTCCTGGTCCTCTTCCCGCCGGGGGCAGCCAGCATTATATTATGTCCCTCGCGCAAGTCTTGGTGCGTCGCAGTATGCGCTTCGATATCGACTCCGTTGTCACGCATGTCGGCTAGTTGTTCCCACGTGATCGCCTCTCCGCCACCCAAGCTTCCTCCGCGGACGCCTTCGGTATAAATGAACATCGTGAACGGGTACCCAAATTTTTTCATGATCGGCCACGCGACCTCGTATTGAGATTTCCAGCCATCATCGAAGCTGACGACCGCGCATCGCGGCGGTATATTTTTCTCGCCACGCCGCCACGCCAGCAAATCTTGCATGCTGATTACGGTAATCCCGGCATCTTTGAGTTGTTTCATCTGCGCCTCGAAATCGGCCGGTGTGATCTCGGTGCCCGGATAGCGAATTTTGTCGACCAAGCGGTGATAACAAAAGATGATGGTCTGCGCCGTTTGATCGACAACGGCTTTGGTAATTTTTGGAGGCGAAGCAGCTGGGCTAACGGCAGCCGCTGCCGGCGATGAGGTGGCCGGTTGAGAACCATTGGCGGCACTTTCGTGTCTTTTGCACATCGAAAAGTTCATCGCCAAAAGCAGAGGGATAATCGCAAATCGAATCATCATAAAAGAGGTACACGCTTTAAGTGCGGCAGGGCAAAAAACAAGTGCTTTTTATTTACAATCGCCGAAAAATAGATAGCTGATCAGCGAAAAACCCTTGGTGTAAGACACATTTTTTGCTATTGAATCAGAATGCCGCGCCTGATCAGCCGCGCTCTTGCCATCGGTCTCCTGGCTTTGTTAACTGCTTGCGCGACCGCGCCAAAAGCGGCGAAAAATACAGGCAAGACTTTTACGACAGTCGTTGTCGATGCCGGACATGGCGGAAAAGATAACGGGGCGTATCGCCGTTTCGGAGGCGCCGAAAAAATCGCCACCCTCGATGTAGCCCAGCGTCTCGATCGCAAGCTGCGCGAATCGGAAATCAAAACCGTAATGACACGCTCCTCGGATGTTTTTATTTCGCTGGATCAACGCGTCGCCATCGAGAATTCGCAAAAAAATGCCATCTTCGTCAGTATTCACTTCAACGACTCACGCCGGCGCGGCATACACGGCTTTGAGACGTATTATCATTCGGGAGATTCATTCGATCTGGCGAATCGGATTCAAGGCAAGCTGATGACGATCCCGCACTCGGCCAATCGCGGAGTGCACACAGCGAATTTCCGCGTCCTGCGCCTCGCTTACTATCCCGCGGTCCTGGTGGAGTGCGGCTTTCTGAGTAATCGATCCGAAGGCAGCCAGGCGCGCGATTGGGAATATCGCGAGCTACTGGCCGACAGAATCGCGGAAGCAATTGTCGAGCAACGTTACGGACCGGGCGTTTATCGCGGCTCAGCCCAGGTAGCCGCGCAGTCGCAGCCGGCGAGCACCGGCCAACAGCCAGTGCCGCCCGCTGTTCAGCATTAAAATTGTTTGCCGCGCTCTTCGCGACCGATCGCGGCCAGCACAATCAGTGCAACAAAAATGATTAGCGCAAAAAGCGCCAGCGCTTTCGCATAGTCCGGATGCCCGCTGGCGTCCCGAAAATGGTCTGCCAGCCTTGCTTCCACCACGGCTGTATTCGCGGCGAATAAATTCCCGAGCTGATAGGCAAATCCCGGGAAAGTTCCGCGCAGCTCCCCCGGTGAAAGCTCATTTAAGTGTACAGGCACAATTCCCCATGCGCCTTGCACCATGAATTGCATGGCAAATCCGCCAATCACCAACAGGGAGAAACTCGGCGAAAAGACCCAGGCGGGAATCAGAAGGATTCCGAACACCGCTGCGAAAATGATCGCGCGACGCCGGCCCCATTTTTGCGAGAGATGACCGACAATCGTTCCGCCGCAGATCGCGCCAAAAGCGTAGATGATCCCGGTCGCCGCCTTTTGCGTCACTCCGTAGTGGCGTTGTTCGCCGAGGAACGTTTGATACATGTCCTGGGTCCCATGTGACATGGCGTTGAACGCCGTCATCAAGAGAATCACGTAAAGAAAGAGGGCCCAGTGCCTTTGCAGGACGGTCAGCACATTTTTCCAAAAATCAGTCGGCGCGGTGCGCCGACGCAGCCATGCCGGTGATTCCGGCACCCGCGCGCGAATAAAAATGACAAGGAACGCCGGCAGCACTCCCGCCACAAATAGTCCGCGCCAGCCGAAGAACGGAAACACCGTCCAATAAACGACCGCTGCCAACAGATAACCAAAAGCGTAGCCCTGTTGTAGAAGTCCAGAGAACAACCCGCGCGCTGCGGTTGGCAAAGTTTCCATCGCCAGGGATGCGCCCAGCCCCCACTCACCCCCCATGCCGATCCCATAAAGCGCACGAAAAATCAGCAGCCAGGTGTAATTCGGCGAAAAAGCCGTGAGCAATTCCATCGCCGAATAAAAAATAATGTCGATCATGAGCGGAATCCGCCGCCCGAATCGATCGCCCAGCAGTCCGAAAATGAATGCCCCAAGCGGGCGCATCGCCAGAGTTAGAGTAATCGCATAACTGAGCTTGGCGATGCTCGTGCCGAAATCGTGCGCCATCGCCGCAATCACAAACGTCAGGAGAAAAAAATCGAAGGCATCAAGCGCCCAGCCGAGAAAACAGGCGACAAATGTATTGCGTTGGTCGCGATCAAGTGATTTGAAGAGCCGGACCGCTTCCATGGCTCAGTCAACTAATTGTCATGTCAAGCGAAGTCGAGACTTCTCTAGCTGGAGAATGCCGAAATCCGAATGACCAATGTCGAAATAATGACGAACGACGAGATAAGGAACAATTGAATGCGACGCTTGAGCTTCGGGCTTCCTTCGTAATTCGTCATTCGTGCTTCGTCATTTTCACGCTACCCTCCGCCGTGCGTTATCTCGTAAAAGCCCGCGTGAAACTCGGAAAGGACCGCGCCCTTGTCCAGGCGATTGATGAGCGCGTACTTGGCCGCGGTTCAATCGCCGGCGACGAATACTTGCACAACATGGAGCAAGCAAGGGTAACCGAAAATGGAGTGGCGCAATGGGTCGAGACTTGTTTTTGTGATCCGCCGCTGTCCGAAGAGCGGCCGTATTGGGAAGAATATTTCGACCTGCTCAGCGTGAAGGACGCCCACTTACGTCGCAATTGCCGGCACGAGAACGGAACCGAACCGTGGGCCTGCTGCAACTGCGATTGCACGCAGAAGCTGGAGAAAAAATGCGAACGCAAAGCATGTCATTTCTCAACACATTGCGGTCAGAGAAAAGCGACTTCTAGGCCGCCTCTACAGCTTCGTCCCCCGTCGCGTTGTTGGGCACAATTCGTCATTTTGGCTTCGTCATTGGTCGGGTCTTATTCATTGCGAGCAAGCGAGAGCAGGAAAACGAGCAAGAAGTCCAAACCGACACATCTACGCATCATGATGCGTCAATTTGTTTCTTGAACACTGGCACAAACGCCGTTTAGTTCCCGACACTAATGGCGGCCGATTTTCATCCTCTGGAGGCGCTCATGCCCCAACGCATCGTCGTGCTTGACGGCGCGATGGGCACCATGATCCAGCGTTACAAATTATCGGAACAGGATTATCGAGGGAAACGATTTCGCGATTGGAAAGGTAAAGACCTCAAAGGCAGCCTCGAGCTTCTTCTTCTCACCAAGCCGGAGATCGTCGAGGAAATTCACACTCAATACCTCAAAGCCGGCGCCGACATCATCGAAACCAACACGTTCAGCGCCACCACGGTCGGATTGCACGATTTTCTTTTTGCGGGAGAACCGCCTGCAGGCCGCAAGAATCAGGATTTCTTCCAGCGCGTGGTGGACGATGTCGATCTTCGCGCGCTTGTGCATGAGATGAACGTGGAGGCGGCTAGAATTGCCCGCCGCGCGGCTAATCACGTCGCCAATCAAACAGGAACTCGCCGATTGGTTGCCGGATCGATGGGACCCCTTCCCGTGGCGGTGTCGATGTCGCCAGATGTAAACGATCCCGCTTTCCGGGCCGTCACTTTCGATCAACTCAAGCAGACTTATTTCGATCAGGCAAAGGCCTTACTCGAAGGAGATGTCGATCTTTTGCTGGTCGAAACCATTTTCGACACGCTCAACGCCAAAGCCGCGCTCTTTGCCATTGCGGAGGTCTTTGAACAAACCGGAAAGAAAGTTCCGCTGATAATTTCCGGAACAGTGACGGACCGATCGGGGCGAATGCTGAGCGGTCAAACCGTGGAAGCGTTTCTCATTTCGATCGCACACGCCCAGCCGCTGATTGTGGGACTGAATTGCGCGTTAGGACCGGATGAAATGGAACCGTATGTCGAAGAACTGGCCCGCATTTCGCCGTACTTTATGAGCGCGTACCCGAACGCGGGCCTGCCTGATCCGTTATCCGAGACCGGGTTTCCAGAAACGCCGAAAACATTTACACCGAAAGTTGCCAAATGGGCGGAGAACGGCTGGCTGAATCTGGTTGGAGGCTGTTGCGGAACCACACCCGAACACATTCGCGCTATTGCGCAGACGGTTCGCGATTGCAAACCGCGAAAGATGCCTTGTAGGGCGTCTGGTTCAGACGCCGATCCAAACAAAACGGCGTTTCACAGAAATGCCCTACAACTTTCCGGGTTTGAGCCGCTCAATGTCACGCCAGAAATGGGTTTTGTTGTCATTGGTGAGCGTACCAACATCACTGGCTCGCCTAAGTTTTCGAAGCTGATTCTGGCGGGCAATTTCGAAGGTGCGCTCGCGGTTGCGCGTCAACAGGTTCGGGGCGGAGCGAACATCCTCGACGTAAATATGGACGAAGGAATGATCGATTCCGAAGCAACCATGACGCGGTTTCTGAATTTGATTGGCAGTGAGCCGGAGATCGCGCGCATTCCGCTCATGATCGACAGCTCGAAATGGAGCGTGATCGAGGCGGGCCTGAAATGCGTGCAAGGCAAAGCGGTCGTGAATTCCATCAGCCTGAAAAACGGTGAGGAGGAATTTCTCGCGCACGCGCGACTGGTTCAGCGATATGGCGCGGCGGTTATCGTAATGGCTTTTGATGAGCACGGCCAGGCAGACTCGTTCGACCGAAAGATCGACATCTGCGCGCGGGCTTACGATCTCCTGACCAAGCAGGCGAATTTCCCGGCCAGTGATATTATCTTTGACCCCAACATTCTTACCGTCGCGACCGGGCTCGACGAGCATCGCAATTACGCGGTCGACTTCATCGAGGCAACGCGTTGGATAAAGCAGAATCTTCCCGGAGCGCACGTGAGTGGCGGCGTAAGCAATATTTCCTTTTCGTTTCGCGGAAACAACACCGTGCGCGAAGCGATGCACGCGGCGTTTCTCTTTCACGCCATCCGCGCCGGTCTCGACTTGGGAATCGTCAACGCCGGACAGCTGGCGGTTTACGAAGAAATCGAGCCGGAACTGCGCGAGCGCGTGGAAGACGTGCTCTTAAACCGACGCGAGGACGCGACTGAACGGCTGGTGGAATTTGCGGAAAGGGTAAAAGCCAAAGATAAGACGCCGATCAAAGATGAAGCATGGCGCGCGGAACCTGTAGAAGAGCGTCTGAAGCACGCCATGGTCAAAGGCATTGTTGATTACATCGACGTCGATACGGAAGAGGCGCGGCAAAAAGCAAGGCGGCCACTCGAAGTTATCGAAGGTCCGCTTATGGCCGGAATGAGTGTGGTGGGAGACCTGTTTGGCTCGGGGAGAATGTTTTTGCCGCAAGTCGTGAAGAGTGCGCGCGTGATGAAAAGGGCCGTCGCTTATCTGATGCCGTTTATGGAAGCGGAGAAATCTGAGGGCGCCAGGCCACAAGGACGGATCGTGATGGCGACGGTGAAAGGTGACGTGCACGATATCGGCAAGAACATCGTTGGCGTCGTGCTGCAGTGTAATAATTACGACGTTATCGACCTTGGCGTGATGGTGCCGGCCGCCAAAATCTTGGAAACAGCGCGGGAAAAAAAAGCCGATGCGATCGGGCTGAGCGGACTCATCACGCCGTCGCTCGATGAGATGATCCATGTGGCGCAGGAAATGGAGCGTGAGGGATTCGATCTGCCATTGTTAATCGGTGGCGCTACGACGAGCCGGGCGCACACGGCGGTTAAAATCGCGCCCCATTATCGAGCAAGCACTGTCCATGTTGTGGATGCGTCGCGCGCGGTCGGTGTCGTAAATTCCCTGTTAAACGAGCAATTGAAATCAGAGTTTGCCGTGAAAACACGTAGCGATTACGCACAATTGCGCGAGGAGCATTCGGCGAAGACTCTCGGGAAAAAATTGTTGATGCTGGAAGAAGCGCGCGCAAATCGAGCGCCGATAGACTGGAGCACCTGCCAACCACCGAGGCCGGACTTCTTGGGCGCGCGCCCAGTTTGTCCAGCGATTGTCGATCTTCGGGACTACATCGACTGGTCGCCCTTCTTTCACGTCTGGGAACTGCGCGGCCGTTACCCGGCGATATTTGAGGATCCGGTAATCGGCAAACAGGCGCGCGAACTTTTCGACGACGGGCAAGAACTCCTCGAACAGGCCGCCGCAAGGAATTTGTTCACGGCGCGCGGCGTCCATGCTTTTTGGCCGGCAAACTCCATTGGTGACGATGTCGATCTTTACACTGATGAAACAAGAAGAAAGAAACTCGCCACATTCTATTTTTTGCGGCAACAAATGCACAAGCCGGCGGGGCAATTCAATCATTGCCTGGCCGACTACGTCGCGCCGAAATCAAATCCCGCAATGCGCAATCCGGAATCGGCGGATTATCTCGGCGGTTTCGCCGTTTCAATTCATGGCGCGGATGAACTCGCGAAGGAGTTTACCGCTGCAAACGATGATTACAGCGCAATTTTAGGGAAGGCACTGGCAGATCGATTAGCGGAAGCGTTCGCGGAGTATTTGCACAAGCAAGCACGCATCGCGTGGGGATTCGGACGCGATGAAAATCTGTCGCATGCCGATCTCATTCGCGAAAGATATCGCGGTATCCGACCAGCAGCGGGTTATCCAGCATGTCCCGACCACGCAGAGAAGCGAACACTCTTCGATTTGCTCAACGCCGAAAAGAACGCTGGCATCAAACTAACGGAATCGTTTGCGATGCATCCCGGTGCGAGTGTGAGTGGCCTCTACTTTTCGCATCCCGAGGCAAAATATTTTGGCGTCGGACAAATCGCACGCGACCAAGTTGTTGATTATGCCGCGAGGAGAGATGAATCGGTCGCTGCGGTTGAGAAGCGGCTTGCGCCGAATCTCGGGTACGAAATTTAGGCTAGTGTCTCAGCTTGCGAGCTAATCACTATCGTCGGGTCAGGCCCGGGATCTGTCGAATGTTGGGCTTTTTTGGCCGGCCAAACAACGCTCCAAGCGAGCCCGCATTTCTCCAGCAGCCAGATACAGTAGCGGGTGCCGTCGAATTCCCACCAGCGCAGGCCGTGGGCGGCGCAACGTGGCTGAGCATGATGATTGTTGTGGTACCCTTCACCCATTCCGATTACACCGATCCAAAAATTGTTCCGGCTGTGATCGGATGTATCGAAACGCCGATATCCGAATTGACGCATGTGGCAGATGGAATTGACCGACCACGTAACATTATAGATCACCAGCATTGGCACGTAGAGACACCAAAGTAGCCCAGCTATTCCGAGCGTGAAATAGAGGGTCATGGCGACAGCAAAATGCGGCAGCACATATAGCGCGGAGTTCTCCCACAAGCGGCAATACCAGATTTTTCTGACGTCGGCGGCGTACCTCTTCGAACGTTCGCGAAATCCGGGCGGCTTTCGGATCAGCCACATCATATGGGCGTAAGGAAATCCGTGGAGAGGACTGTGAATGTCTTCGTCGGTGTCGGATTTGAGATGATGGTAACGATGGTCGCCCACCCACATCACGGGGTCTCCGGCCAAGACCACGGCGGAGCCGGTTGCCAATATAAACTTGAGCCATTCCGGCATTTCAAAGCCGCGATGGGTCAGGTAACGATGCAGATAAAGTGTTGTACTGAGTCCGCCCCAGAAAAAGAGCCCAAGCATAATCGGTAAATAAGAGACGCGGAAGCGAGTCAGAAGTCCGATCACTCCGAACAATTGCAGGGCGACTAAGACGATAAAAATGAAAAGATTTAGTTTTTCGTTCTTAAACATACGGCGCGGGGCAGAAGCAGCCAACCGGGCCACTCAAATCCAGAAGGGCAACATTCCGCCGAAAAGGAAATCTTGGCAAGAGGTGAATTATGAGACGCCCGGCTTAGCGCCCATTGCACACATCAAGTGAACCCGCTAAGAAATTTCTGGATGCGAAGAGCAACTGCTCATGATAAGCATCACCCGACGCGGGGTGTAGCTTAGCTTGGTAGAGCGCGTGGTTTGGGACCACGAGGTCGCAGGTTCAAATCCTGTCACCCCGATTTGAACATCGAGGACGGTCGAGCGGTCGCCGCAGCGACTCACTGCGACCAGTCTCCGGCCTATGTTTTACTGTTATGCTTTGCGAAGCCTCAGGACTGGACGACGCTACGTAGGATCGCGCCGCTCGGTCTAGACCAATCGCTGCGGCGACTCATTCTGACTGCACAAAAAAATGAAATCAATAGAGCTGATTCTACTGGCAATACTGGCCGGGCCGATACCAATATTGGACGGGCAAGATGCGGCACCGCCGGCTGTAGACCTTTACTCGGGACAAAAAGAACCAGAGGTCACGGCGACAATATCTCCGGAGCCGCTCGTCCCGAACGTGCCGGAGCTCTCCCAGCTTGACGAAGCTTTTAAACAGAAATCGTTGGGAAAAGAGGCAGATCAACGCCGGCTACATATCGAGTGGCGAGAGCTGAAAAACCGAGTGGTGAATGATCCGTCGGTTCGCGCAGCGAAGGCAGCGGCCCTGGCTGCGCGCACTGATCTAGAAAAGCGGCACCGCCTTCGCAACTATTACAACGTCTATTACGACCGAATGTCGGCTTTGGCTTCCAGCGCGGAGATGAAACTAGCATTGAACGCGTGGAAGACTCTATATTTTAAGGCGATTGAGCAACCGCGTGTGCGACCCTCGCCGACTCCTTCCTCACAGACGCTGGCCGCCTCTTTAAAATTGCCGGCGGCTTCCACACAGCCAGAGGCGAATGCTGATATTATCGTCGCTGCGAAAAGTACCGGCCTCAACATGTTTGTCCTGGCGATGAATTTCACCGGCAAGGCGGCCACACTGAAAGAGAATGGCCCAGTTACTGTGTTCGCGCCGACCGATGCCGCATTCAAGGGCGCACCTCCTGGAACGATCGATTCCCCCCCCGACGCCGAGAAGCTTGGCAAACTGCTCGCCTACCATATCGTGCAGGGTGCGGTCACTTCTAAAGAACTGACGACAAGGAAAGCACAAAACCTTGGTGGCGCTAATCTCGACATAAAGGTCACGAACGGACAAATAACAGTCAACGATGCCCATGTGATCAAAGCCGACGTGAAAGCTTCCAACGGCGTGATCTACGTGATTGACAAGGTTTTGATTCCACCCACGCCAGGCGCTCCCCCTCCGCCAGCTGGTTCTTCACCGACGCCAACGCCAACACCCGAGCGGAAACATCACAAGAAACATGGAAGCTAATGTTCGCCCAGCCCACTTGCCGGCTCATGTCGTGCGGTTATTCTAGACGCGATTTGCGGCGCGTTCGTCTAGTGGTTAGGACACAGCCCTCTCAAGGCTGGTGCACGGGTTCGACTCCCGTACGCGCTGTAACTGCTCTCCATAGGTAGATTGCACTCGACTAAAAGGGGAGAGCAAAAGAGGAATAATCCCGCCGCTCGTGAAGTACTGGGAAATCATCGCTGACAATCTCAGCAAAGCCGGTTGGAGTTGGGGCTGTATCTCAAGTACGGATCACGAGGGCTGACAATTTTGGGTTGTGGCCGCAGAGCGAGAAGACGCCGGACGCTTTATTGTGCGCGCCGATGAAAAGCTGACCGCATTGCTGGAGCTGGAATCGGCGATTTGTGTTTGCGGCGAATTGGCTTGACAGCCTAACGAGATTTTTTCAAAACTCGACGGCGCTAGACGGATCTGAATCAGGCGGACGCTTTTGCCACGCTAGGTTCTTCGCCTCTTCCAGACCCGCATTTCCAAAATCTAACGCAGCGGGGAAAAAGAAAAGGGGACCATAATGCGAAGAAATTACTCCCTATTTAGAACGGCGCTTGTTTTGACGATGGTAATTTTGGTCGCTCCGGCGGCTAGAAAGGCGACCGGGCAGACGAGCTTCGCGTTGTTCGTTGGAATGGGAGACAGCATCGGCGAGGGCGTGCAGTCGGCTGACGCCAACCTGTTCACGCAGCCCTTCAGTTTTCCCAACCTGATCGCGTCGAGAATGTCAGCGCCGTTTCCCATTCCGCTCATCCGCACGAATCCGGTTGCCAGTGTCTCGAGTGTTCTGGGCCGGTCGCGAATCGATCCGACGATCAGAACGTTGAATCTGGCCGTGAGCGGCGCCGATACGGAATCGTTGCTGAATGACGCCGCGACGGCCACTGACGTCTCGCAAATCGCCAGTGAGACGGGTCTCGTGCTGTTCCCGTGGCTCGGCAGCCAGATGCAGGTGGCCGAACAGCTTCGGCCCGCCCGCGTCGCGTGCTGGATCGGTAACAACGATGCGCTCGGCTCCGTTCTGGCATTCGACCATCTGGATGCATCGCAGTTGACACCACTGACAGACTTCACGGCTCGCTTCACGGAGATAGCGGATCGGCTGCAGGCCATGGGAAGCGCAGTGGTATTCGGGACGATTCCGGACGTCACACGGATTGCGTTTATGGTCGATCGTGAAGACCTCATCCGCTTTCTGGGTTCGGATTTCGGTCTTCCCGCCAGCAGCCGGACGTCGCTCGTCGCCATGGTGCTGGTGAAGCTCGGCCTCGACAACGGCTCAATCTTCTCGAACCCTGATTTCGTCCTCGACGCGAACGAGGTGCAAACCATATCGGCGCATGTCAACGCGCTCAACGACGTCATCCGCAATGTCGCCGCGGCACACGGCATGGCGGTCGCCGACACACACGCGGCCTACGATTTCTTGGCAACGAATCCTCCGGTGGTCGCCGGCGTGCCGCTCACGACTCGATTCCTCGGTGGCGTGTTCAGTCTCGACGGCGTCCATCCATCCAACATCACGCAGGCCATCGTCGCGAACATCTTCATCAATCAGTTCAACGCGCACTACGGCACCAACACACCGCCGATCGACAACGGTACACTGTTTTTCCTGTTTCTAACCGATCCGTTCGTGGACAAGGACGGCGATGGGCGGGTTATCGGACGCCCCGGCGCGGGACTGCTCGAAACGCTGTCCGTTTTGCTCGGCTTCTCCGGAGATTTCAACGACTTCGGCCCGCCTGCTCTTTCATCGTCGGCATCATCACTTCAGACGACTGGCGGGCACGCTGCGGTGAACGAAACGGCTGCCACGAACTTCTTCAACGAGTACCGGCGGCAAACCGGACGCGATCTCCGAAAGATGTCCCGGACGGAGCAATTGAAGCGGCTTCGGGCGCTGTTCGACCCGGCAACGCGGAAGTAGCAGCTGGCGGCACACAACGATCGGCGCTATTCGCGTAGGTGACGTGTTAAAAAGTTTGGCTCGGAAGAGTTTGAAATAGGGCATGCATTGGTGAAGCGACGAAAACGCCCGCTTTATTTACTTGGCGTTTGCCGAACCAGTTATTAGTCTCGCCTCGACGTGCGAACGACCGCAATGGATGGCGGTTACGTCGACATCACTGGTTTTCCGCCGGGAACCGCAGTAGAAGATGATGTCGGCGAAGTCTGTCGCGTTGAACTGCCATGAGGCTCCCGCGATTGCCTTTACTTGGACGACCGCATGACCGCCGGAATCGTCCACGGCGATAATGTCGTAATAGGGAACGTTGCCAGTAAAAGTTGTCGCAATGTAGCCACGCCGCGACAACTCGGCGGCTACTAAATACTCACCCGCTTGCTTCGTCAGGTAGTTGCTTCTCCCGGTCGCCATTTCGTCAATGCAATCATGGCCGGATCATTCACTATCCGGCAATCAAAAACGATTCTAGCGCGATCCTGTGAAGCGTTGAGGCAGTATTGCGATTCGATGTTGCGTCAACTTATACAGTGAT
>Ga0209801_1001067_pt1 | contig 17381 bp, 12 predicted proteins | sample GraSoiAngelo_127_FD_185884 | JGI IMG/M metagenome (GOLD analysis project Ga0209801, IMG submission 185884) | Grasslands soil microbial communities from the Angelo Coastal Reserve, California, USA - 14_0927_09_40cm (SPAdes) (version 2) | ecosystem: Environmental > Terrestrial > Soil > Grasslands ... | reverse complement strand
GGCGAAGATGCTCACGGAGTAGCCGATGAGGACCATTGAAATGGTCGCAATCACAAACGTCAGCCACGCGCCGTTCCCCGCGTAGATGAATGCGATCGCCGGCAGAACCGAGACGGCGGCACTTGGCGCGGCGTTGGCCACCGACTGGGTGAGCACCTCGGGCATCGAGAGGACGTTTCTTCGCAGCCCCGCCGCGCCGCCGGGTGAGGATGCCGGACTGACAGACCCCGTGGGCTTGACGACGTTGGCCATTTCCCTTCCCCCTCTAGTGCCCGTTGTGGTGAACGTGGTGCGCCGGGTGTGAGGGCGCTACGTCCAATGCCGGGTTCCCGTCGAAGAAGCCGTGCGGCAGGAGGTGAAACCCGATGTACTTCACGGGCATCACCGGCCACTCCTCTGGGCGCACTGCGTGATGCGCACCCATGGTGTACCAGAGGACCACGTCCTCGTCCTCCAGCTTGCTGTCGCTCTTGATGAACTGCGGCAGACCGGCGCCTCCCGCGTGCTGGTTCGGGTAGTCGCCCGCGGCGAACATCTCATCGGGGTCGTACTTGGTGACCCATAGGTGCTTGGTCGTGAACTGCGCTCGCTGGATCGGGAAGGCGTCGGGTTGGTAGAACGGAAGCACGTTGTCACCAGGCATCAGCTTGTAGGCGACGGGCTGGCCCACCGCGTTCACCTTGCGGTTGTTGGCGATCTTCCAGTACCGGGCGGCCAGCGGGTTGATGATGGTCTGCGCTTTCGACTCACGCTTGAACGGCGTCTCCTTCACGATCCAGGCATTGCCGTACGGGTTGTCCGGCCCCGGCGGCAGCCCTTCGCTGTCGCACTCGTAGACGGTGTTGCGGAGGCCGTCCACCATCATGTCCAGCCGGATGCTGAAGAAGTGCTGGTGGTGCGGGCCGTAGACGCCCGGAGCGACCAGCGCACCGTGCTTGGGGGTGACGCCCTCTGGCACCGCGCCGTTGGACATCACGCCGGTCATCTTGATTTCGTACCCGATTCCGCCGTCCTGGTAGAAGTACCAGTAGTAGCCGTACTCGTAGTTGCCGATGGTGGCGACGGTCGACAACACCAGCCGGCGAGAGCGCCGGACCTCGGTCTCCTCCGTCCGGAAGTCTTTGTGCTTCCAGAGCATGCCGAAGTCCTCTTCGTGGAGGCAGATGGCGTTGCGGATGGGCAACGGGCCGCCATCGTTGTCGTTGACGATTCCGTCGAAGTAATGGATCTCGCCGAGACAGTCGCAGCCGAGCTCCAGGCTGTTGCTCATCATGCCGACGCCGTACTCGCCCATGTCGAACACGTTTTTGCGGTAGTGATTGGGCGCGGGATCGCCATAGGGGATGAACATCTCGGCCAGTGAAGCCCGATAGAGGATCGGCCGCTCTTCACCTCTGTCGTTGTAGCTGACGGTGTAAAGGATCATGCTTTCGCGGGCGTTGAAGCCGATGCGGAAGCTCCATTTCTGCCAGCTGACATGGTTCCCGATGACCTTGAAGCTGGTGCCCTCAGGCTGCGTGATCTCGAGCGGTTTCAGGTCCTTGCGCACGCCTTCCGGGAAGTAGGGCACGTTCTCGGGGTCGGAGATCCGGTCGGCCGTGTAGTTGGCCTTCTTGGCGGGGACGGGCACCACGCCGTGATCCTCGACCTCGACGACCTCCATCTTGTCGAGGTCGAACTTGACGATCAGCCCCTCGATGGGCCGCGCATACACGTGCTCACCCGGGCCGGGCCGGATCCACGTCAACGGCCTGCAGAAGCGACCCTTTTCAGCGCCGTCGATTTCCGAGTAGTAGCCACACGACCAGGCGTCGGTGATGGCCATCTCGAAGTTGCTCACCCCGCGCCGGCGCAGGGCGGCCTGCCAGCGCGGGTCCTTGCGGACCACCTCGTCCACCGTCATGAACTCTTCGAGCATGATCGAGGGCTGGACGCCCTTGATCTCCTCCCAGCTGACGACCTTTTCCTGGGTGAGGGAGACGACTGCCTCGAAGGTCTTGCGCCTGGTGCGGTCGCGGACGACCATGAACGCCTGCCGGTCGACCTCGGTCCCATTGCCGGGCTTCCAGGCGAGCACGTCCTTCTTCGCCGGCTCGTTCAGCATCACGTACACAAAGCGGTGACCGCCGTCGAGGCGGCGGTCCTTCTTGAGGGTCGTTGACGCCGCCTGAACCTCCTCAGACGTGAGCGGGTCGAGGGGATGCCTGGTCGTCGCGACCGCTGGCTCTACCGTTTGCATGTGCACCTCCGGATCGCCGTGCTTCCCTGGGAGGGGCGGCGCTCGATATGCGCATCAGCCCCTATGAGCGCAGCGTGCGTTAAAACGTAGTCCGCCCCCCGCTCTGTGTCAAACCCTTCTTGATGAAGGTTCTGGAGTGGTCGTCCAGCAGTACGATTTTGACTCGATTCCAAGACGTCGGTCGGCAAGTTCTGGAAGCAGGAGTGACTGGTTTAGACGGTGGCCGCCCACACCTATGTTCTGGTGGATGTGGATGACGCTCTCGCGCCGGACGAGAGGCAAGCTGTACAAGCGGGCCGTACTTTCCGCGACGCGCACATCTCCCCATTTGCCGACGGCATAGAGCTTCGGCGTGAAACCGCAATCTCGACGCTTCGTCTGGCGAGCCAACATGGACTTCTCGGCCTACAGGTGCCGACGACGCAGGGAGGCCTCGGTTTGAGCGTTTTGGCCGCAGCTCGCGTGTATGAAGAGATCGCCGAAGGATGCCTCGCTCACGCTTTCTCCCTCGAAGTCCACAACAACATTGCGAACCTTGTCAGCAGGCGCGGTACCAAAGGCGCTCAAGACAGGTGGCTTCCTCGTCTTCTGTCTGGAGATGCGGTTGCCGCGTTTTGCTTGACGGAGCCGGCTATGGGCAGCGATGCGGTTGCCATTCAGTGCAAGGCCGACAGCGTCGGGAGCGATTGGGTTCTGAACGGGGAGAAAGCATGGGTTACCAATGCGGCGGGGGCTGATCTCTTCGCTGTTTGGGCGCAGACAGACGCTGCAGCCGGGTCGCGAGGAATCGCCGGATTCCTTGTCGAACGAGAGGCCGAGGGCCTGACGGTTACCGATCCCTACAAGCTGATGGGCGGCCACGCCATGGGCACTGCTGGGATCTTGCTTCGGGACTGTCGGGTGCCGGCCGATGGCCTGATATCACCACCTGGCGAAGGATTCCAAGTGGCGATGCAGGGAATCACGGCGGCAAGAATCTTCGTCGGGGCGCAATGCTGCGGAATCTTGAAGGCCGGCCTGGAGCGGGCGATTGGGTACGTATCAAGGCGAAAGGCATTCGGGCGGCCCGTTGGAAGTTTTCAGGGTCTCCAGTGGGAGTTGGTGAATGTCGCAACCGAGCGTGAAGCAGCGCGCTTGCTGGTCTATCGCGCTGCGGCCGCCGCGGACAGAGGTCTCTCGGCAACCGTGGAAGCTGCGCAGGCCAAGAAGTTTGCAACCGCCGCAGCGGTCAGCGGATTGGTGACGTGCATGCAAGCCATGGGAGCCCATGGCTTCCTGATTGATTCCACGCTCGGGAGACACCTGGCGACGGCGAAGATGGCCGAGTATCTGGACGGCACCAGCGAGATTCAGAACGTCGTGGTCGCCCGGTCGCTTTTTGGTGGCGCATTGGACTAATCGGATTGGCCAGTTCAAATAGGGAGATGTTGGCGGTTCCAGCGCCGGCGATCTCGGCGTAGCGCTGCTCCGTCATGCCACCTCCCCTGCAGATCCCTGATCGTTGAAATTATCGCGAGCGCGGCGCGGGCAGGTTCGAAGTGAAGAGGACCGAGGTCAACTGGTCCCGATGAAAAAGCTGCTCAGAGCGGCCGCAGTCTCTTGAGGAATCTCTTCCGGAAAAAAGTGTCCTCCGGCGAGGGGAAAGCCTCGCACATCGTCTGCCCACGCCTGCCAGATGCCGGTCGGTCCTCCCACTTCCGAGTACCACCGACCAAGTGGACCTCGATCGCTCCACAACGCGAGGACAGGACAAGTGATGCGACGCCCGGCGAGTCGATCCTCCGCGTCATGCTCCCTGTCGATCGTGGCTGCTGCCCGGTACTCCTCGCAGATGGCGTGAATGGACACTGGATTGCTCAGCGCTCTGACATAGGCTTCACGCACCTCGGCGTCGAAAACACGCGGCGGAGAACCCCATGCCGCGAGAGCGTCGTCAATGACTGCATCCGGCGCTGCTGAAATGAGGCGCTCGGGCAGGGGCTCAGGCTGCGCCAGTAACGACCACGGCCAAAAGGCAGTCACGAATCTTGCGTCGGCCAGTTGCCATGCATCTTGAGTTGGCACGATATCGAGGACGGCAAGACGGTCAATAAGCGCCGGATGATCCAGGGCCAAGCGATATGCGACCATATCCGCGGAGATCCGCGCAAACAACGCTGAATTGCTGCGCCAATAGGGGCGCCACCCGCTGCCACATCAGGTGGGTTTGCGGGAAGCCGTGAAGCAGCAACAGCGGCGGCCCAGCCCCAGCCCAACGGACGAAGATGCTGGTTTCGCCGGACTCGACCTCAGCCGCCTCGAACTCGTCCAGCATGTCGCCCCCCGGGTCCGCCACGTGGCGGGTTGTGCTTCACTCGTCGCCTCTAGCGATCGCTTTCGATCAGTTTCTGGTCAAAATCTCAAGCGCAGACGCGCTGACTCCCGCTCTATCGGACGATTTTGAGTCGGAGCCGGGACGATAGCGACCCTACAGCCTGAACGTCGACTGCGCCGCGGCGTATCGCGGCTCGTCGCGGCGGAAGCTGTCCGCGTCGACCCCGAGCTTGCGCGAGACGTGGTAAGCGAGCAATTGCAGCGGCACTACGTTCACGATAGGCGCGAGCACCTCGTCCAGATCTGAAGGTGGCGCAAACGACATGACTATCGCCCCGATCTCGCGAAGGGCCGTCTCGACTTCCCCGATCCGCTCGCGGGACGGGCCCGGCTGCGCCACGAGCACGACCACGTTCCCGGGTTGGATGCTGACAAGGGGCCCGTGCAAGATGCCCTCGACGTCGTGACCTTCGGCGCTCACGAGGTGGCTAGCCTCGCGCAGCTTCAAGGCGCCTTCGTAGGCGGTGGAGCGCGCCGGACCGCCACCGACGAAATGCGTCACGGGTCGAAACTCAGTTTGGCTGACCTCGGTCGCGACGCCGCTGCCGTGGTCGAGGGCGAGCTGGACCATGCGAGGAAGGTCCGCGAGTCGGCTCTGCCACGCCGGGCTGCCAAGTGCAGCGGCAACCTGCGCGACACGCAGCATCGCCGCGGTGTGGCTCGCTGTGTGAACCGGAGACTTCTCCTGCACCACAGTGCGCACGACGCCTTCGCCTTCCATCGAAGATCCTTCACCGGTGATCGCGATCCAGTGATGCGAGTCTTTCGCAAACCGGCTTAAAGAGGCGCTACTGAAGCGCTTGCTGCCGCGGTGGCTCAGCAGGATCAGCCCATCGTCCTGACGCATTTGGGGCGGATAGTTCACGAACTCGAAAGCTCGAACCGCCCACGCCTGGAGACCGACGCTGCGCAGGATGAACTGGCCCGCGAGCGCGCCGTGAAAGCTCGTGCCGGTGCCGGCCAGGAAAATCCGTGAACAGCCGCGAAGACGCGTCGCAGCCCGCGCGCCGGAATCGTCGGCCAGCAGCCTCGTCAGCTCTGCCGGCTGGCTCTCCAGCGTTGCCTTCAGGTACGAGCCGGGCTCGTGTGGTTCAGCCATCGCCGCGCTGCTATAAGGCCGGCGACTCGCCCGAGGCCGGCATCGCCACCCAGCCCGACGGGCGAAGCAGCCCGCGAACCCGAGACGATGACAGAGCGTAGATGACCATGACGATGATGAAGAGCGTAATCATCAGGGGCCGCGGTTAGCTGATGGCAGCAAGGCCGCCCATCCCCCATCCGACGAGCGCCATCGGAGTCAGCGTGATCATCTGGCAAAAGCTTGTCGCCCGGCCGCGGAACTCGTCCCGCTGTGGGCGGCCATCGCCAGTCGATAGGAGTTTCTCGTCAGCGGGCCGGCTTGGCCCAGACGCCGCGGTCCTGTAGAAGCTTGATCTGAGGCTCGATCACATTCTTCTTGTACTCCGCATGCTTCATCGGCTCGCGTTCGAGATAAAGGTTCTTGGGATAGATCGGTTGCTCGTAAAGGAGTTGGTAAAGCTCTGTGCGCAGATCCTTGAGCCAGTTGTCCCACTGGGCGCGGGCGCGGTGGTCGCGGAGTGCTTCGATGTCGATGACGCCTGACACGTACGTCGAACCTGCCCCGTACTCCTGCTTGCCGACAATCCGACCCTTGTAATCGATCACATATGAGCGGCCGCCGAAGGTGTCAATCGGGGTCGTCTCATCCGGAAAGAGGTAATAGGTGCCCATATTGGGCGCCACCACGTACATGTTGTTGTCGAGCGCCCGGGCGCGGCTCTGTATCTCGAACATCTCATTGCCGGTGGCCGGATGTGGGTAGGAGGCGCGGTAAACGACTTCGGCGCCGTTCAACGCCAGGGCACGCGCGTTCTCGGGATACGAACCCTCGTTGGCCATCATGATGCCGAGTCGACCGATCTCGGTGTCCGCCACTGGCCAAAATGCGTCCAGGTTGCGTCCGTACTTCTCAATCCACCAGTCGTAGATATCGTGCGGGCAGACTGAGTGCTCGACAGGGAACAGGGGCGAAACCTTGTAGTGCTGGAGGATGACCTCACCCTCTGGGTTGATGACGAAACCGACGTTGAAGAAGCGGTCCTTCACCTCAGGATGACGGGCCTTGGCCTGGGCCATGACGAATACGTCGTACTGGCGCGCCAGCCGGCCCAACGCTTCTGTCTCCTCGCCTGGGATGTCGATGGCGCAAGTACGCGCGAACTCAACGTGGTCGAGATCCAGCACCTCGTCGTTGAACGCTTGCAGCGCACCTTCCGGGATCGCGATCAGGCGGACAGGGAGGTCGAGGCTCGACAGCCAAGCAGCCGCCTTTACCAGATGCGCCAGATGCTCGAGGTTGATCTTGATGTCCTCCCGCTTCCGGATGCCTCTAACTGTTGGTACGAGGCCGACTGCGGTGTAAGGGCTGATCATCCCGCTACCTCCCTTCAACTCGAAATTGGCCGGCAACTCGTTGCTTTCCAGACGCCCAGACCTAGGCCCGCCCGGCGCCACGAGTGTGAGGTTCACCCCCTGGGGATACCGAATCACCCAGTCACCGACGTCGTCCGCAGCGAATTCTAAGTTCAAAAATTAGACGGAGGCCCGCGATTTTGAACCTGGGGCCTCACGGTCCCGAACCCTGAGAAACTGGCGTCCAGAAACTACTGAAACCATCGGTTCAGTTCGAAAGTTCTAACTCAGCCAGCTAGCCAGACGGGACGGCAACTGCATCCGCCGCCGGTTCGGCGTCGAGAACTACCGTCCCGGCGGCACCGTCCACGGTGATTCGCTGCCCGGTTGTTATCTGCTCCGTCGCGCCGGCCACCCCGACGACGGCTGGAATGCCGTATTCGCGGGCCACCACCGCGCCGTGCGACATCATGCCGCCCATCTCCATGACGAGGGCACCCGCGGTCAGGAACAACGGAGTCCAGCCGGGATCTGTGGAAGGCGCGACCAGGATCTCGCCAGGCTCGAGCCTCGCCCCGGCCGGCGAGAGGATCACCCGGGCGATCCCCGACACGATGCCTGGCGAGGCGGGCGAGCCTCGCAGCCCCTCGCCGGCCGACACCAGCGCCGCCTCGGCGTCGGTTCCATCCGAAAGCAGCACGCGTGGGATGTACCGGCGCGCACGCTCTCGCTCAAACGCGTCTCGTCGCGCGGCGACCAGCTCGCGCATGTCCTCGCCGCCTACGGCGCGTCGTGCCTCCGGCAGATAAAGGAAGAAGATGTCGTCTTGGCGGCCGAGCAAGCCACGCGCAACGAGCTCGCGACCGACCGTCCTCAGGAGCTCTCGAGAGGGCGTGAAGAGCAGGCGGACGATGTGGAACTTCGGCGCCTCTCGCCTTCCGATGAGAGCGCGGACCCGACCGAGCGCAAATCGCAGGAGCGCCCGCCGGGGGCCATGCACCCTCGTGAGCAGCGAAGCGATCATCGCGTCCGCTTCGCGCGCGCCGCGCTCGAACTGCGCGTCAGGCGACAGCGCGTCATCGCCAAGTCGCGCGTAGTTGGCGAGCGCACCGAGGATGTGCTCGGGATTTTCGGACCAGCGCTCGACTCCGATGTCGATCTCGCCGATCGATCGAAAGCCGTAGCGGGCGAGAAAGGACTTCAAGCCATCCTGAAGACGCGGTGGCAATGTGCCGTCTCGATATTTAGCGGCGAGCGCAGCGGGCTCGCGCCCGAGCAGTCCGTTTAGCGCATCCGGGTCAGTGCGAACTTCGGTGCAGAGCGCCCACAGCGCGAGGTCCATCTCGGTCGTAGGGTTGTGTGCCGCGCCGCGGGTGACGGTTTGGAGCTCGTCCAGGCGGGCCTTACCGCGCAGCAGACGCGCCGACAGGGCGAACGAAAGCATCGCCGGCAGGATCGTGCCGAGCATGCGCGGAAACATGCGCGCTGACGCTGTCAGGATCAGGCGCTCAAACGCATCGAGGCGCTGTTCCGCGCTCGCATCGACAGGGAGATCGATCCGCGTCAAATCTTCGACCTCGCGGACGTAACGCTCTGGGGTTACGTCTGGCGACCGCATCACACTCAGCGCTGCGTGCGGGATACCGGCGCGGATGAGCGCGCCGCCAATTGCGCGCACCGAACGGAAACGTGACCGCCTCGCCAGCGCAAGACGGTGGTCGGCGGAAAGCTCGACGACAACGGTCGAGGTTCGCGCCTCGCCCATTGACGTGACGGTCACAAATATTCGACGCCCGATAGGATCACGCACGATCGGTGTCACGTCGAAATAAAGCCTCATTCCAAGATCTTTGAAAATCCCCGCACCGGACACCGCATCTTTGACGGGGAACCCGAACATGCCCGACAGGGCGCCGCTCAGGAGCCGGAAGAACTGGATGCCCATTGGCGTGAAGGGCTCGAAGTAACCCTGGAAAACGCTCCCTGAGAAGTAGACGCGAAGGTCCTGCTCGGGATCGGGCGCATCCTTGGGCAACGGATACAGCGTCGTGATGGGGCGCGACTGCACGAGCAGGACGTTGTGCTCACCGTCGAGCGCGAACTCGATGTCCTGCGGTGCGTTGAAGTGGCGTTCGACGCGGTCGCCGAGCTCGGCTAGGGCGAGCAGATCCTGATCCGACAGGACCGATGCCTTGCTCGCTTCCGGGCGCTGCACGACCCGGCGGCTCGTGACGTCGACCGCGTAGTGATCGGGGTTGACGGCGCCGGAGACGAGCTTTTCGCCGAGACCCGCGACCGCATCGATGGATGCGCGCCGGCGCCGGCCGGTGACGGGATCGGCGGTGAAGAGCACCCCGGCAGCGGAGGCGTCCACCATCTCTTGTACGACGACGGCAAGGCTGACGTTTCTGTCGTCCACGGAATTGGCCCGCCGGTATGCAACCGCTCGCTCGTTCCAAAGTGACGCCCAGCAGCGGCGAATCGCGTCGAGCAGATCCGCGTCGCCCAAGACATTGAGGTACGTGTCCTGCTGGCCGGCGAACGATGCGCCGGACAGGTCCTCGGCGGTGGCCGACGACCGCACCGCAACACGTCCAGAGCCGAGACCGGCGTATGCCTTGAGAGCCGCGTCAGCGATCCCCTCTGGCACTGGCGCTGCTCGCAGCCGCTCGGCAGCCTCCGTCGGTCGTGCCGGATCGACACCCGCCGCTTTGGCGCCGAGGGCGTAGGCACGTGTCGTAAGCACGAATCCGTTGGGAACCCGGAAGCCGGCTTGGATCAAGTCGCCGAGATTGGCGCCTTTGCCGCCAGCCAGCGCGACGGCGTCGCGGTCGATCTCGCCGAGGGAGACCGTCAGTGGCCCCGAGCCGTCCACGACGGCCAGACTACTCGAGTCTCGTTCAGACGTGATAGCGCCGCCCGCTCCTCAGGTTCCGGTTGCGGGAAGTCGCCAGACAATCTGCGACCTGCATGTGCTCCCGCTGACTAGACGGAGCCTGCGAAAACCGGGATTTTGAGTACGTTTGTTGGTCGGGGCCCGGAATTTGAACCCGGGGCCTCACGGTCGGCGATCTGCGATTCGATAGCGCGGGCCGCACCCAACAAGTCGGCGCTGACCATGGTGAACCCATAGCTCCGCGCTTGAAGGGATCCGCCAACGCTGTGTTACGCGACCACGCATCGTGTTGGTGACGAGGTCGCTGCCCTTTCGTTCAGTCGTGCCGAATGGCCGAATTGAGTCCGCCTGGTTAAATGGTCGCGCTCATTGAAATGCCGGGTGCGAGTGCAACCCTCAGTCCGCGGGCAGATCGTCCTCAACCCGAACAACTAGCTTTAGTTGCAGGGGCTCCTAGCTCGCTGGCTGAAGAAGCGACCCGCCAACTTGACGCCGCCGGCGAGGCATCATTTCTCCCAGGCGACTTGAGCGATGAGGACTCTCCACACCTCGTACCGGGTTTCCAATCTGGCCGCCTCGCTCGGCTTCTACACCGCGCTCGGGTATGAGCAGGTCGGCCGGGTTGATCTGGGGGCCAACGCGAGTCTGACCATGCTCAAGTTCCCAGGCGAGGAGGTAGTCACGCTTGAGCTGGTGCACCGCCCGGAGGATGGGCGGGTCGATATCGGCACCGGGTTCAGTCACATCCCGATTCAGGTCGACGATCTCCATGCCACCCTTGGGCAGTTATCCGAGGCGGGGCTCAGGCAGGTCGACGATCTCCATGCCACCCTTGGGCAGTTATCCGAGGCGGGGCTCAGCTCCGGCCCGGTGGAACGGCCGGGTGGAGTGGACGGGCCCCAGATCTCATGGCTGATCGACCCCGACGGCTACCGCATCGAGTTGGTGGAGTGGCCGCCGGGGCACGCCTATGGGATCACCGCCGCCGACTTTCTCTAGACGGCTGGGACTACTCCGAAGGCGATCTCGTTACCGTCGCGGCCGCTCCGGAGCATCTGCGTTACGCCAAGGCGCTGCCGCCCGAACCGATTGGCATTTCGAATGGAATGGCTGCCTGGTGCTCGTCGCAGTAGTCCTGCATCTTCGGAAGCATCTCCGCCAGTCCGCGTAGTTCTTCGACCACGAACCCGACGCGGGCGTCCTGTCGTGCGCTGATCCTTAGGGAGATTTCGGCCGTCAGGCCCATCGAGTACACAGGGCCCGCGCCTAAGTTCTGCGGCGCCTCACCAGCCGGTTAATGCGCACCGGAGTTGGGGCCTCGATCCCATATCCAGGGAACCGAACAGGTGATGGTTACGAGCGACATGGTGCATCGCCCTGGGTTTGCTGGAGGCTCGCGAGGTTGGATTTTGAACCTCGGTGACGCACGGTCCCCGGGTCGTGCGTTTGCTGACATATCGGCTGCGTAATAACCATGCTCGAGTTCAAACCCGGTGTAATCGGACGGCCCGCCCGCAAGTGATTGGCCGGGTATAAACTCCCACATTGATGGGGCTCGACCTTCGATTCCCGGCCCACCGGCTCATCGAGGCGCCGCACTGCTTCTGTACCTGTTAGGTCGCCAGCTCTGGGGAGACGCCCCCAAAGAGGCGACCTGTCCTTCAATCGAACCATCCTCCGCCCCTTGGGCGCTTGAAAGGAGCAGCACATGGCAACCACTCTTCTCAGACCCGATCAGACCTTCTATCCGTCGCCACGCCTGGCGGCGAAAGCACCCGTCGAAACGCTCGCTTACATGGTCACATTCGACCCGAGCAGGAAGAAGCCTGACGGGCTTGTGACACTCGACGTTGACCCCGGATCGAAAAGTTTTGGCAAGCAGGTTGGCCGCGTTGACGCTCCGAACGTCGGTGACGAATTTCACCACTTCGGCTGGAACGTGTGCAGCTCGGCCCTATGCCCTTATGCTGCCCATCCTCACCTGGAGCGCCGTTACCTGCTCGTCCCGGGATTGCGCTCGTCGCGCATCTACGTATTCGATATCAAACCCGATCCCAAACAACCGCAGCTCGTGCACACGATCGAGGCGCAAGAGATCGCTGAACGTGCCGGCTACAGCCGCCCGCACACCATTCACTGTGGGCCAGACGGTATCTACGTGAGCGCGCTCGGCGCTCCGGACGGCAATGGTCCCGGTGGCATTTTCGTCATCGACCACGACACCTTTGCGGTCAAGGGTCGATGGGAACTCGATCGCGGCCCTCAGGAGCTCGCTTACGACTTCTGGTGGCACCTCGGATACGACACCGCCATCACCAGCGAATGGGGCACTCCCAACATGGTCGAGGGCGGGGTCAACCCCGACCTGCTGCTGGCAGGAAACTACGGACACAAGCTCCACATCTGGGATCTACCGAAGCGACGCCATCGCCAGGAGATCGACCTCGGGGCTGAGCAGCAAATGGTGCTCGAGCTTCGTCCCGCCCACGATCCAAGCAAGGCGTACGGATTCGTCGGTGTGGTGGTGAGCTTGAAGGACCTCAGCTCTTCGATCTGGACGTGGTATCTCGACGGCTCCACTTACAAGGTGGAGAAGGTGATCGAGATCCCGGCCGAACCGGCCAATCCCGACGACCTGCCGCCGCTGCTCAAGGGCTTCAAGGCAGTTCCGCCGTTGGTTAGCGACATCAACCTCTCCCTCGACGATCGCTGGCTCTACGTGTCGGCGTGGGGTACCGGCGAGTTTCTTCAGTTCGATGTCAGCGATCCCTTCAAGCCCAAGAAGACCGGCAGCGTCCACCTCGGTGGCATTGTCCGCAAGGCACCGCATCCCAAGAGCGGACCGCTGAACGGCGGCCCGCAGATGGTGGAGCTCAGCCGCGACGGGAAGCGCGCCTATCTCACCAACTCGCTTTACGCGAGTTGGGACGAGCAGTTCTACCCCGACGGGATCAAAAGCTGGGCGACCTCGATTCATGCCAAGCCCGAGGGTGGCCTGAGCCTGGACGAAGGCTTCTTCTCGACATTCGAGCAGCGCACCCATCAGGTTCATCTCCAGGGCGGCGACGCCTCATCCGACTCTTATTGCTACTCGTGAACACTGCATTGTGGCCCTGGGCAGCGCTCGTACTGCTCGGGGCCTATCACGGCGTCAATCCCGGGATGGGTTGGCTGTTCGCGGTTGCGCGGGGGATGCAGGAAAAGAATCGAGGGGCGGTGCTCAGCTCGCTCCTGCCGATCGCGGTCGGGCATGAAGCCTCGATCATCATGGTGGTCGTCGCAGTTTCGCTGACCGAAGCCTTCCTGCCGCCGTTTTTCGTGCGCCTGCTCGCGGCCCTGGTACTGGTGAGCTTCGGTTTGTACAAACTGCTCCGGCCGCGCTCGCACCCGGCTGGCTTCGGGATGCGGATCGGACCCGCAGGGTTGGTTGGCTGGTCGTTCTTGATGTCGTCGGCGCACGGCGCGGGGCTGATGTTGGCCCCGGTACTGCTGGGCTTGCCGGTGTACGCCGCCTATCACAGCCTGCGTGAGATATCGCTGCAGGCCGTCGCCGCTGCTTCGCTGCACGTCGCGGCCATGCTTCTTGTGATGGGCTTAGTTTCGGTGGTCGTCTACGAAAAAGTTGGTGTCGGCGTACTGCGCCGCGGCTGGTTCAACCTCGACCTCGGGTGGAGCCTAGTTCTGATCGCAAGCGGAGCCGTCACCCTCTTCACGGCTGTGTAATCGAGTGCGAGGGGGACATTCATCGGTCACGCGCAGGTAGGTAGAGCTCCACTCGGCTCGTGCGCCTGATGCGAAGTCAGGCTTGGGGCAGCGGGCCCTGCGCCCACGCCGCCGAGTTTCTAGAAAATCTGTGATACCGCTGTGACGCGGGATCACTTGGCGTCAGGCGGGAAACGACGACTCTGAATTCGAGAACTGGTCGGGGGCTCGGGATTTGAACCCGGGGCATCACGGTCCCGAACCGTGGCGGGGACGCGTCCTCGACTGTCCCCCCGGCTCCGCCAAGGCAAGGCTGAACTCGATTGCCGCCTACTTGGTGCCCTGGCGTGACCTTCAAGATCAGGCGGGAAACGACGACTCTGAATTCGAGAACTGGTCGGGGGCTCGGGATTTGAACCCGGGGCATCACGGTCCCGAACCGTGGCGGGGACGCGTCCTCGACTGTCCCCCCGGCTCCGCCAAGGCCCCGCTGAACTCGATTGCCGCCTACTTGGTGTCCTGGCGTGACCTTCAAGAACCATGCGGCGCCGGGAATCCGTGATCCGGCGGAGACGCTCGCGGCCCCTGTCGACTTATCAGGGATTGGACAGATGAGCGGGGCCAAGGCGTTGTTGTGGGCCGGCTTGGGCTAGCAAGCCCGATGGCTACTGTCTCCGCTCGTACCGCATCGCGACTGCCCCCGAGCCGAACTCCAGCCGGCTCACGAGCTTCAGGTCGACATGCTTCGATAGCCCTGCGAACAACGTCGGCCCGTGGCCCACCAGTCTGGGCTGCACCACGAACTCGTACTCATCGATCAATCCCAGCTCCGCCAACGCCAGCGGGAGCTTCACGCCTCCCACGAGCAGTCCCTTACCCGGCTCCCGCTTCAGCTGCTGAACGGCCTTCCCCAGATCCCCGCGCAGGAGCTCCGCGTTCCAATCGACCCGGTCCAGGGTGCTCGACACGACGTACTTCTTTGCCGCGTCGATCGTCCGGGCGAACGGTTCCATCCAATCAGGCCTCGCTCCTGTCGGCGCCGGCTGCCGCCACGCTTCCTCCATCATTTCGTAAGTCACCCGGCCAAATAGGAGAGCATCGGCCTGGTCGATGTTTTCCGCCGCGTGACGATGTAAGTCTTCGTCCGCGAACCCTTCCCGGTGATCGCAGCACCCGTCCAATGTGACGTTGATGGAGTACCGAAGGGGTCGCATTTCGCAAGAGTACCGCCGATGGGGTACATCCACCCTCGCCCGAATCACCAAATCCGCGACACACCCCTAGGTGGTCAGGGCGGACTGTAAGCCGGGTTCGTTTTTCGCCAATTCAAACCTGGCCTGTCGAATACAGGACGACATCTAACGACACCACGACACGATGCGGTTGGGTACTAAATCGGTACTGGTACCCAAAACTTATAGTCCGCCCGATCAATCATCAAGTCGAGGCGGATCCTGGCAAGCTCGCGTTGATGAGACAGAGCCGGCTTCCGCGAAGCTGCGGGCGTGCGTAGTCCTACGGCCGCGCCCCGGCCGGTAGTACTTCGAGGTTGATGGTGCTGACCTGTTGCTGACCATGGGCGCTCCAGGACAGGCGGAATGTCCAGCAGCCTGGCTTTGGTAAATCCACGACGCTGGCATTTGCATCACCCGGACTGGTCAGGACCGGTTGGGACTCGCCAAACGGACGAGCTTCGATTGCTATGTCGGTGTTTCCAATTGAGTAGTCCCCTTTACCTACCCAGCCAACCTTGTTGTAAGAGCCGTCCACCCGGGGACCGCTTCCCGCCACTAGCACAGTCGAGAAAAGGAAGGCCACCGTCGTGTCCTGTGACCCGAAAGCCCACGGCACGGGCCATGGTGTTCCCTTGGCGTGACTCCAACCAGCTTGTGACCAGACCGGTGGCTCGGCATCGGTCAGCACTGTGCCGGCGCAGCCGCCGGCGAAAGTCTTGACGGGAACCCTCGGGCTCGCCTTTGCCTGAGTTGGTTGAGCCGACCCGCAGCCGACCACCAGAGTGATGAGCAGAGCGGCGGCGATACCTGTCCAGCGAGACCTGGCTCCAGCATCCATAGCCCGAGTACACCGGCCAGCCCGCCAAGGTTCGCATCGCGTAAGGACTGCTTGAGGTGGAATAGTACGTCGCGACAGGTCGGCTCCGACCTTCTGTCCACCGGCGTTCCCGGCGCATGGCGGCAAGATCAGAAGGAGACCGATTTCATCCAACGAGCTCCTTGCCCGCTCGACCAGCTCGACCAGCGCCCAGTTCAGGAAGGCCAGCTCCCAGGGATTCTCGGCCGCCCGTTGGGCAGCGACCAGCGCCTTCTGGTAGGCGCGCCTCCCGCGTTTGTGTAACTGCCCGGCCATGTCATCGTTTTCAACACCGTGCGCAAGGGTGCCGCCATGACCGCGATAGCGCTCACTTTCTTGGTCAGTGCATGCTCCGACACGTTGCTCTTGACTTCCACGCCGCACCCCCTCCGACTCCGTGACCTTCCGGCCTGACCCTGGCCTGCACCGACCGTTACCTGAGCCAACGGTACGAAGGACCGATTGCAAACGGGAAATACATCCACTACGTCTGCCAGAACGGCAAAGTCACCAGTTGGTGATTGACGACAACAACAAGTCGTCTCGCTTTGGGCGAGCTGCAACGTCCTCATTTCATGTGTCTTCTTGAACAGACGCTTTCCGGCGCCCAACACGAGCGGATAGATCATCAGCCTGAGAGTGTTGATCATGTTTCTCTGCAGCACGGTCTATCCGAAGGCGGCAGAAAGGACGTATCGAATCTTGCGCTACTGTGCTGCCGCTGCAAAGTTGCCAAGGGCGGAGGAAATCGCCGACGTTGCGGTGACGACGGTCGCGAGAAAATTGCCGACCGGGTCGTGACGGTACCGTTCGCCAACCGCCCCAGGGAAACGACTACTGGCCTCGCGTCAGCTAGCCGCGATCACGAGACTCCTCGAGCGCCATCTACTGCCAGTTGAAAGGTCTCAATACGAGCCAACCGAAGCGTGGACTTGTCCGTTCGTCGTTTCTCGCCAGACCGCGAAGGCGTTACCGTTGGGATCGACGGCCACTTGTGACTCCTGTGCATTCTGGCTCGCGGAAGAGAGGACCTGGGTCGAGCCGAGGGTGCCGTCCGCAGAGCGGACAACGGCCTCCTCCGCGCGGGAGCAACAGGGATACGGTCCTTCTTCGTGTTCCCAGACAATGACGGCGTTGCCTTGCGGGTCGACGGCGATCTCGGCCCCTACCGGGACAGACGTACCCGTCCCCGCCAGGGTCTGCGTCGAGCTGAGAGTGCCCGTCGCCGAGCGGGCGCGGACCTGAACGCTGTTCTCCATCCCATTGAAGCGCTGCCACAAGAAGACGGCGTTGCCGCTGCGGTCGACCCCCACCCGTGGTTCAAGAGCGCCATAACCCAGGTCGGAGAGGGTCTGGGTCGAGCTCAAAGCGCCGGCCGCCGAACGGGCGCGGGCCTGGATGCGCCCCCCGGTGCCAATCCAGGCAAAGACCGCATTGCCGTTCGGATCGACCGCGACGTGCGCTGATGAAGCGGTCTGGCCCACAGCGGAGAGGGTCTGGGTCGAGCTCAGGATGCCCGCTGTTGAGCGGGCGCGGGCCTGGATGCGCTGGTTGTTGGTCCCGTCGTAGCAACAGCGCTCCCAGGCAAAGACGGCGTTGCCGTTCAGGTCGACATCGACCTGCGCGTTAATCGCATCCCCGCCCGCG
>Ga0209801_1001064_pt1 | contig 17407 bp, 19 predicted proteins | sample GraSoiAngelo_127_FD_185884 | JGI IMG/M metagenome (GOLD analysis project Ga0209801, IMG submission 185884) | Grasslands soil microbial communities from the Angelo Coastal Reserve, California, USA - 14_0927_09_40cm (SPAdes) (version 2) | ecosystem: Environmental > Terrestrial > Soil > Grasslands ... | reverse complement strand
TTTGATTGTTTTTACCCGCGCCGAAACAGCATCGGGAACGCTTGAGGCGATCGGGAAGCTCAATCAGTATCCGGTTTTCGCTGCCTCGACGCGGCTGCTGGGATTCCGCCGCTTCGGAGGTGAGAGCACTCTTCTCTCTGCCAGTGAAATCGGTGCCGGTCCGTTTTTTGCCTTCTGCGGCCTCGGCAATCCCGACGCGTTCTTCCGCGATCTTGGAAATTGGGGGCTTGCCATTTGCGGCCAAGCAATCTTCCCCGATCACCACCGCTATACACAGCGTGACATCGTGGAGGTCAGGCGGGTAGGGAAGCAGGCTGGTGCAAACGCGTTTGTGACCACCGAAAAGGACGCACAGAATTTGCACGATCCCAAGTTTGAAGAAGTCCCGATCTACATCGCGGTGATCGACCTGGCAGTGACTCCAGAGGCTGATTTCAGAAACGTTCTTGATCAAACGCTCGCAGCCGGCGCGGGAGCGGCGGTGTGAAGATTCTCATACGCGCGACGAACTGGGTCGGGGATGCCATCATGGCGCTTCCGGCGCTTCGCGCGGTGCGCAAGCGTTTTCCTGATGCGGAAATCATGATCGTCGCGCGACCCTACGTCGCGGATATATATCGCGATCAAGAGATATGTGATCAACTCATCCCCTACGACCCGAAAGGCTTGCACGCAGGGTTTTCCGGCCGTGAGCGGCTGGCAGCGGAACTTCGCGCGCGGAAGTTCGATGTCGCGTTGTTGCTGCAAAATGCGTTCGATGCCGCGTGGCTGGCCTGGCGCGCGAGAATTCCAGAGCGTATCGGATACGCGCGCCACGCCCGTAGCTTTCTGCTGACCCACAGCGTACCCCTCCCCCGGCAGGGGGAAATTCCTGCGCATGAAACGTATTATTATTTGGAACTCCTGCGCCGCGCGGGATGGGGGCACTCCGTGAAGGACGACACGTTTATTGGCCTGCGCGTTCCCGACGAGAAGCGCCGGAGTGCCGATGAATTTCTTTCGAAATCCGGCGTGCGCCAGGGTGCCATGCGGATTGCCGTCGCGGCCGGCGCGTCCTACGGATCAGCAAAGTGCTGGCCGCCTTTGCGCTTTGCCGAGGTGGCAAATCGGCTACAGTGGGAGACGGAAGCCGAGATTATCCTCTTTGGAACTGCCGCCGAGGCCAACGTTTCGACGGCCATCTCCGCCGAAATGCCCCGGCCGCCCATTGATCTCACCGGGAAAACCGCAATTGCCGATCTGCCTGCGCTGCTCTCGCAGTGCCAGCTCTTCATCGGCAACGATTCCGGCGCGATGCACATTGCTGCTGCTGTTGGCCTGCCCATCGTCGCCGTGTTTGGCCCCACCGATCCGCACGGAACGGCCCCGGTCACGCCGCGCTGCAGCATTGTTCAGCAAAAGCCTTACTGCAGCCCATGTTTTCTCCGCCGCTGCCCGACCGATCATCGGTGCATGACCGCAATCACCGCCGACATGGTGCAGGCCGCGGCAAAACCCTGGCTGTCCTCGATCCAGGTGCGGCGTGCCTGAGCAATCCTCGTTGCGACCCGCCGTTTTCCTCGATCGCGACGGGACCATCGCCGAGGAAGTGGGCTACTTGAATCACGCCAGCCGTTTTCGTATGTTTCCCTTTGTCGCGGCCGCCATTCACCGGCTCAACGAAGCGGGCTTGCCTGTCATTGTGGTCACCAATCAGTCTGGCGTCGGGCGCGGTTACTTTCCGGAATCGCTCGTGCACACCGTGAACGAGCTTATGACGAAACAACTTGCCGAAGGGGGCGCGAATATCGACGCGATCTATTATTGTCCGCACATCTCCGCAGATAACTGTACCTGCCGCAAGCCAAGAACCGGCATGCTGGACCGCGCGGCGTCGGAGCACGCGCTCGATTTGCAACGCTCCTTCGTAGTTGGAGATCGTCACGGCGACGTGGAACTCGCGCGAAACGCCCGTGCGCGCGGCGTGCTCGTCCGCACAGGTTACGGTGAAGGCGAGCTTGCCTGGCATTCGGTGAAGTGGTCCAGGCAGCCCGATTTTATCGCCGATGACCTCACCCAAGCGGCGGATTGGATCCTGAGGCAACAAAAATGAAGCGTTCGCGCGCGCAAAAACCAGCTTCAACCTCCGTCGACCTTCTCGCCCTCCGCGAGTGCGTCGAGCAATTCACCAGCAAGACCGTGGTTCTCCTCGGCGATTTCGTAGCCGATGAATTCCAATATGGCGAAATCTCTCGCGTCTCTCGTGAAGCACCGGTCCTGATCCTCAAGCATCGCGAAACTAAAATTGTTCCTGGAGGCGGCGCCAACGCTGCCAACAACCTTGCGTCTCTCGGCGCGCACGTCCTGCCTGTCACGGCGGTGGGCGATGACTTCGCCGGAGACGCGCTGATCGTTCAGTTTCGTCGCCAGGGAGTCGACATTTCCGGGATTTTCCGTGTGAAGGGCTGGACGACGCCGACCAAGAGCCGCTTTCTGGCGGGCTGGGCGCACACTGTGGGACAACAGGTCTTGCGCGTCGATTACGAACCGAAAGGGCCTCTGCCGGACGTGGTTCGAAAAAAGCTCCAGCAGCGGCTTTCGGCAAGTCTCGGCCATGCGCACGCACTGGCGGTGTCCGACTACGGCTTTAACATAGCGACTCCGGAGCTTGTGCAGCAGGCATCCGCGAAGCGCAAGAGTTCGCTGCAGGTCACACTTGACGCTCGTTACCGGCTGCACCGTTATGCGAAGGCAGGCATCACTTCCGCTACCCCCAACGAATCCGAGCTGGAGGCGGAGCATCACACGGCCATCGGTCAAGATACCGGCGAGCTCACGCGCGCAGGCCGCGAAACTCTTTCGGAGATGAAATTGCAATCACTCCTGGTCACCAGAGGACGGCACGGTGTGGCCCTTTTCGAACCAGGCGATCGCCTCGCGCAGATCCCCGTTCACGGCAGCGATCAAGCCGTGGATGTCACTGGTGCCGGAGACACCGTTCTTGCCGCCTACACTCTGGCTCTGGCCTGCGGGGCATCTCCTCTGGAGGCTGCGCACATCGCCAACATCGCTGGCGGCTTGGTGGTCATGAAGCGCGGAACGGCTACCATTTCGCGCCAAGAGCTTCTCGACGCCATCCGCGGCGAGGCATCCGGAGCTGGCTCTTAAGTTATGCGTGAAGCCGCTTCCAAAATTATCGCGCGAGCTGCGCTGGGCGAAAGCCTTCAGAAACACCAGCGCCGCGGCCAGCGTATTGTTTTTGCCAACGGCTGCTTTGATACCCTGCACGTCGGACATATTCGTTATCTTGAAGGTGCCCGGCGCGAAGGCGACGTTCTGGTTGTCGGTGTGAATGCTGATTCCGGCGTCTGCGCACTCAAAGGGCCCGGCCGCCCCATCCTCGATGAAAACGCGCGTGCCCAACTCGTTGCCGCGCTTCGCTGCGTGGATTACGTCGTGCTATTCGGCGAACCCAACGTCGAAGCTCTTCTGGAAGAACTGCGCCCTGATGTCCACGCCAAAGGCACCGACTACGCCGCCGAGAGTGTGCCGGAGCGTGCCGTCGCCGCACGGCTTGGCATCCGCGTGGCCATCGTGGGTGACCCCAAGGAGCATTCCACGCAACAGCTGCTAGAGTCTATTCGTAAGGCGCCGCATGCCTGAGCCGCGCTTCCTGGTCGTGCGTCTTGGTTCCCTCGGAGATATCGTCCACACCTTTCCCGCCGTCGCCGGTCTGCGCGAATCGTTTCCGGAAGCTGAAATCGTTTGGCTGACGCATCCCCGCTGGAAAGCGCTGGTCGAAAGCAGCGAGTTGGCAACGGACGTCTGGGAGACGGAGACTCGCTCCTTCCAATCTTTGCGCGAAATCATCGGACGAATCCGCAAGGCGCACTTCACGACTGCGATCGACTATCAAGGGTTGTGGAAGTCTTCGGCACTGCCGTTCTTCGCCGGCGTTTCACACCGAATCGGATTTTCCTCGCAAACGGTTCGCGAGTTCGGCGTACCGATCCTCTACACCGATGGCGTCCATTGCACACAGACCCACATCGCCGATCAGAATGGAGAATTGTCGCAGCGCGCTGGTGCTCGCAAGGGCGTGGCGTCCGTCGTCCTCTCGGTGCCGTCGATTCAGGAAGTGTTTGTCTTGCAACTCCTGCGAAGCATGGCTATCGAACGGTACGTCGTATTGAGCCCCGCCGGGGGCTGGCGCTCGAAATGCTGGCCGCCGGATCGCTACGGCGCTCTCTGCCAGAAAATCCGCGGCACGCTCGGACTGCGTTCGGTTCTGAATTATGGCCCCGGTGAAGATGGGGTAGTCTCCGTGGTCAAAGCCGCCAGCGGGGCAGCCGACCCCATCGCTTACAATGGTTCAATCGGCCAACTCATGGCTCTTCTGCGCAATGCGGTCTGCATCGTCGGTGGTGATACCGGGTCGCTGCATCTGGCGGCCGCTCTAGGAACGCCTGCCGTCGCCATCTTTGGTCCAACAGACCCGGCGCGAAATGGTCCCTATCGAATGAGCGACGGCTGTGGCAACGCTTCTCCCATCAACATCGTTCTGCGTAGTCCGCACGCGGTGACCACCTACAAACGAGGCGACCAAGCCGCTGCTTCCATTCTGGAAATCGCCGTCGACGACGTGTTCGACGCGGTTCGCCGGCAGGTTGAGATTCGCCGATGAGCGGGGTCGGCAATTTTTTTGTGCGTTGGCGTGTACGGCTGGGCTATCCGCTCGCGATAGCAGTTCTCGGTTTCTCCAGGCCCACACCTGGCAGCATCTTGTTGGGGGCCCTGGCGGGAGCTGTCGGTCTGTCGGTACGCGCGTACGCAGCCGGCTATCTTCACAAGCAGGAAGTCCTCACCGTCACCGGCCCTTACGGTTACACTCGAAATCCGCTCTATCTCGGCAGCGCCATCCTGGCTCTCGGAGCCGGAATTGCCACGCGCTCGTGGATCTCAGTCTCCATCCTTTTTTTCTACTTCGCGATTTTTTATTCCATCGTGATGCGGAGGGAAACGACTGAACTCCACCTTCGCCACCGGGCATCTTTCGAAGAGTATGCACGCGCCGTCCCGCTTTTTATTCCTCGTCTGACCGCCGCGAGACTGCCTCGAGACTCGGCCGGGTCCTTCTCTCTGACCCAGTACAAGAAAAACCATGAGTGGCAGGCCCCCGTTGGCTTCTTATTTCTACTCTTGGTCTTGCTGGCCATCTGGCGTCTCCGTCCGCACTGACGCGGTAGCGTTTGCAGTACCTGGACACGCAACGAAGCAGATGATTTCCATCCGTCAACATATATACCGCGCCGGCCGCGAGGAATTCCGGCGTAGTTGAATTCTTGCCTCCGTGATGTCCGATCTTCAGCGCACCCGAGTGCATTGCTTCCGCGCTGTTCTAGAAGAGAACTTCGCGTTCCACTTGTTTTTCGGATGCTCCGTCCGCCTGGAGCGCGGCTTAGGCACCAGCGAGTCATTGCTCGTCACTCGAGAAGCGACCCCTTCCGGAGGAAACTCGGGCCAGAAAAAAGTCTCCCTCGAAGCCATCCCAGCCAAAAGCATTGCCACCCAGCTCGGGTTCGATGCGGATTGTCGGTGCGCGCCAATTCTTCGCGTCTCGGCGGGGCCGGGGAAGACGGTTCACGCCCGATTCAGAGTTTCGCAACAGGACCATGTTCCCGGATTTGAGAAAGCCCGCCCCGATGCCCGAGCCTGAGGAGAAGGATGGCGGCCAGCAGGAGAACAACTATCGTCACCAAAGAAGAGGAAGGGAGAATAAGAGGCGCACCATTTCGCACCACCGCGGGGTGCAGGTCTATCACCATGCCGCAGGCAAATGCCGCGGTCATCGCTGGGGCCGGCAGCCTCATGGCACTCTTTGCAACCTCGCGAGGGTTTCGATATGAAACGTCTGCGGGAACAGATCGAACAGATGCATTTCCGTGATTTCGTAGCGGATGTTTGGCCCGGTGTTTTCTTTCCGTTTCCGGCGTGAGCCCGTCAGCACCGCCAGATCACGAGCCAGTGTGGATGGATCGCAGGAAAGGTACACCATCTCTTTGGCGCCGAGCTCCGCGAGCTTCTCTGCGGGTTCCGCTCCCAATCCTGCTCGGGGCGGATCCAACACCACGAAGTCTGGTTTTTCTTCGGTTTTTTTCAGAAACTCTTCCGCATGTTCGTTGTGCGATACGATCGTGACACCGGCAACCTCCGCGTTGGCGTAAAGATCTCGTGTCGCGGCGAGGTTAGCATCCACGCTCACCACGTTCTGGAACGTCTTTGCCAGCGGCAACGCAAAGAAACCAACTCCCGAATACAAATCCAGCGCCAGCGCGCCATGCGCATCCGCCGTCACCGTCTTCAGCAAATCCTCGATCAGGAATCGGTTCACCTGAAAGAATGAAAGATGGCTGACCCGGTATTTGTATCCGCCGGCTTCGTGCGTCAAGTAACCCGGTCCCGTCAATTCAAAGCGATTCTTCTTTTTGTCCAGCAAAAGCAAACTTTCGATCTGGGGCAAAACGTCCCGGAAGGTAGATGCAAGCTCCGTGGCGGGCTTCGGGAATTTCTCAAACGCCACGTTCAGCGCAATCTTTTCGTCCAGCGAGTCGGCAAAGGCTTCGATTTCCTGGATACCTTCTGGCAACCTGCCGGAGCGGGCCATTTCCTGAAGCTGGGCGAACGTGCTCGCGAGGCGCGGCGAGAGCACGGGGCAGTCATCAATCGGCACGATTATGGAGCTCTCCGGCAGGAAATATCCCAGCGCCCGAGGCATCCCGCTTCGCACTGCCCATTGCGCGCGGTTTCGATAGCCATAGGGCTCCGCCGAATGCTCCACGATCGCGCCATCCCAGGCAATTCCGCCAAGCCGCAAGAGCGTTTCGCGCCAGAATGTGCTGGTAGTGGCAGCCGCCGCATTTTTGAAAATGAGCGCACTTTGCTTTTTCGCGATCTTTGGCCGGGGAAGTGACCTCCAGCAGTTCGGCCCAGATCAATCTCTTCTTTTTCGATTTCGTGGTTGCCCGCACCTCCTCGCCAGGCAAAACATACGGCACGAAAACGGTATTTCCATCGGCATGCGCCAAACCGTTACCGCCGTAAATGAGTTTTTCAATCGAGACTTTTAGTTCATCAGCCATAATTAGGTGTCCTGTCTTAAGAAAAGGCGCCCTTGTGAGCGCAACTCAAACCGCTCTGTCTTGTTTCCGGATACAGAGCCAATTTGTCGGCTCACGCTAAGACAAATAGAAAAGACTTAGGCGCGGGATTCCAAACTCTTCCAGCAGTCGTTTCTGCACATACTGTTTCTCTACCATCGCCAGTTGCTCGGCCCTCATCTTTCGCCGGTACATCGCCAGTTGCCCATCCACTTCGCGCCGGATCTTGAGCATGAGTTCTCCTGGTGCATGACAAGTCAGCAACGCTTGTATCCTCTCATCCAGAATTGTCAGCCGGCGCTCTAGATCTTCCAGGTCCAGCGCCCCCGGCGCATCGAGGAACTGGCCGCAGGACTTCAGAGATTCTGCAATTTCCGTTCGAAACTCTCTTCTGCCGCACGATTCAAATGCACCACATTCCTTGCAAAATACGATTTCAATTCATCTCGCGAAAACGCCTCGCTGGCCGTCGCGGGCGCAGTTTTCGGCGCGCTCCCCGCAGCCGCTTCCTGCTGTTCTTCGGCTGCTTCCAGCACTGCGTCCGTGCAATAAGCCAGGTTTTTCAGCGGCTTGGCCGCTCCCCTTCGCGACCTCTGATAGCTCTCAAATGCTCTGTCGATGCCTTTCAGCGCAGCTTCCAGCGGCACCCCGGCTTTGTGCCACGCCTCCATAATCGCCCAATCCAGCGGCGACACCAGCAGATGCGCCCCGCGTTTCTTCCAAAAGTATTCTTCTATTTCCGTAAAATAATTGAAGTAGTTCCAGCCGTCCATTTCGTTGGTGGGGCGCCGCCGGATACCCGGACGCGGGCCGCGATTCCGTACGCGCCGCCAGTGCCGCGGGTTAGTTCTGCGCCTTCTTGGCCGGCGCCGCTGTCGCGCTCTTGCCGTGTTCTGCCGGCTGATTTTTCGCCCAGATCAATCGCAAGCCGGTCAGGGTTAGGAATTCATCGGTGTGTTGGATGTGCTTCGAGCCTTTCGACACGAGCTTCGCCTGCCCGCCGGTCGCAACAACCTTGGCATCTTCGCCGAGTTCTTTCTTCATGCGCGTGAGCATCCCGTCCACCATGTCCACCACGCCGTAGTACAAACCCGCCTGCATGTGCGTGACCGTGTTTGTTCCAATCACCTTGCCGGGGTCCTTGATCTCCACGCGCGGCAGCCGCGCCGTACGCGCAAACAACGCCTCCGACGAAATCCCCAGTCCGGGCGCGATCACCCCGCCGAGGTATTCGCCCTTCCCGGAAATCGCATCAAAGGTGATCGCCGTGCCAAAGTCCACTACGATGCACGGCCCGCCGTACTGGTGAAACGCTGCCACGCCGTTCACAATGCGGTCCGCGCCCACCTCGGAGGGATTGTCCACCAGGACAGCCATCCCGGTCTTGACACCCAGTTCCACGAAGAGCGCCTTCTTCCCAAAATAAATTCGCGACATTTCTGCAAGTGTCCGATTGACCGGAGGCACCACCGAGCTGATGATCACTCCCGTGATGGTGTCCCGGTCGAGGCCCGCCAGAGTGAACAGATTTCTCGTCAGCACGCCATATTCGTCGATGGTTTGCTCACGAGCCGTCGTCAAACGCCAATTCGCGATCAGCTCTTCGCCGCGAAAAACGCCCAGCACCGAGTTGGTGTTCCCCACGTCAATGGTCAGCAGCATCTAGCGTGCCTCCGCGACGTCGCCCGCGATCACCGTCATCAGCTGTCCGCCGTCACGTTCCACTTGCAGCAATCCCTCCGGCCCGAGGCCTGCCGTTGTTCCCACATAGCTTTCTGTTCCGTTTGTTACGCGCACGCGCTTGCCTCGCGCATAACTAGACACCGATTCGAAGCGCGCCACCACGGTGGCCACTCCTTCCCGCAAGAAACGATTGTAATCGGTCTCGAATTCGTGGAGCAACCGGACCAGCAGCTCCATGCGCGATTGCGGTTTGCCCGTCTCCGCGCGAAGGGAAGTCGCTAGATTGGCAAGCTCGCCGGGAAACTTCTCCTGATTCACGTTCAGACCGATTCCCACAATCACAAATCGAATTTGACCTGGTTCCGCGTGCATCTCCGTTAAGATCCCGCCCAGTTTTCTTCCTCGAACGAGCAGATCGTTCGGCCACTTCAGGTCAACTTCCAGCCCGGTCAGCGCTTGCACCGCAGAATGCGCGGAAAGTCCCGCCATCATGGTTAGCAAGGGAGCTTGTACGGGGGCGAGTTTTGGCCTGAGAAGCAAAGTTACATAAATGCCCGTCGCGCGTTCGGAATGCCACGCGCGTCCCCCTCGGCCGCGCCCCGCAGTTTGCTCTTCCGCCAGGACGACCGCGCCCTCCGGTTCGCCAGCATGCCCCAATTCCAGTGCTACTCGATTCGTCGAATCCGTCCTAAAAAAATGAAAGATGCGCTTCCCAAAAAGACTGCCTTTCAGCCGGTGCTTCAGCATGTCCGGAGTCAGGATATCGGGGATTTGCTCCAGGAAGTATCCGGTGCCCGGTTGGCTCTTTACTTTCACGCCCAATTCGCGCAGTCGTTCCACCCACTGCCACACCATAGAACGCGAGACGCCAACCTCTTTGGCGATTCGCGTGCCGCTGGTCACCATGGTGGCATTTTCCGCCAGCAAGGTAAGCAGTCCCGCCAGCCTCCGGTCGGTTGTGCCAGGTAGGGATTCCTGAGTCATGGGGGTCTCACCGCGCCCCTGGGCGCCGCCTAAGCTTACGTTTCCTCGATGTTGTCTACAAGCAGGCTGAGATTTGCGGCAGGCGCCGAGTGTGTGAGCATCCCGGAAGAAAGAAAATCGGCGCCAGTCTCTGCGTATGCTCGCGCGTTATCGAGGGTGATCCCGCCGGAGATTTCGATCACGCACTCAGCGCGAATCCCGCGCGCAATCTTCACGCAGTCCGCCGCACGTTCCGGAGTCATGTTGTCGAGCAGCACCGCCTCCGCTCCAGCCCGGAGCGCTTCAACCAATTCTTTCTGATCGCGAACCTCGATCTGCACGGCCAGCGGTCCCGGGCCGACGACTTCGGGGTCCAACCCGGCCGCATCGTAGGCGCTCGCAGCCCGCGGCGGCGGCACCTTGGGAGACGTATGGGTATGCGCTTTGTCCAGCGCTTCTTTCATACCGCCGGCCAGCGCGATGTGATTCTCTTTCAACAGAATTGCATCGTAGAGTCCGAAGCGGTGGTTGGAGCCGCCGCCCGTCTTCACTGCATATTTTTCGAGCGCTCGCAAACCAGGTGTCGTTTTCCGGGTATCCCGAATACGGGTTCTCGTGCCCGCCAGTTGTTCCACGAAGCGCCGTGTCAGCGTGGCGATGCCGCAAAGATGTGCCAGAAAATTCAGCGTGGTCCGCTCGCCGGTAAGGATGGCGCAGGCATTCCCGTTCATCCGCACGATCTCCGCGCCAGGTTCTACAAACGACCCATCGTTGTGCGGACAGGTGATGCGGATCTCCGGATCCAGCTCACGGAAGATCTTTTCGGCAATCGGAAGTCCCGCGCAAACCAGGGTTTGCCTGGCGAGAACATGAGCCCGTGCCGATACTCGCGGTGGTATCGTCGCCGCGGTAGTCGCGTCTCCCGTGCCGATATCTTCGTCCAGCGCACGCCGTACAAGGTCAGCGATGTAGGGAGAATTCCAATCCATAAGACCTCGTAGAACTATGAATCTCCGTCGAGCTGCGACAAGCGTTCTTGCAATTTGCGAAGCGCGATGCGCTGTTCCGCGAGTGTAACTTCCAACCCTTTGACTATATTCTCGGGCGCGCGGCTCCGAAACGTCTGATCGCCGAGCTGCCGCTCCTTCGACGTGATGGCCTTCTGCAGACTCTCGATCTCTTTGCTTAGGCGCGGCTTCTCCCCGGCGATATCCACAGCGTCGGAATACGCGATGCGCACGTCAAACGTGGCCGTGGAGCGCACGGCCTCTCTTTTCGTTTCCAACTGCTGGCGCGGAATCAAGCGAAGTTCTGACAACACCGCGAATCTCTCAATCGCCCCGCGATTCGCCTGAGCCAGGTCACCCGTACCGGCATCGCCGGTGGAGAAGTCCGCCGTCACTTTCTTCTTGGGGTCAAGTTTCAGTTCCGCTCGGATGTTGCGCAGCGCCGTGACCACTTCCTGGATGGCAGCCACATCCGCCGTCGCTTTTGTGTTCTTCCAGTGGCCCTGCGCTTCTGGAAATTGATCCAATGCGATCGACTTGGCGCCCACTTTCTGCGGCAACTGATGCCACAGCTCTTCGGTTAGGAACGGCATGAAAGGATGCAGTAGACGCAACGCCGCATCGAACGCAGCGAACAAATTCTTCCATGCTGCAGTTGCCCGCGCGCTATCCGCGCTCTGCAGTTCCGGTTTCACCCATTCGATGTACCAGTCGCAGAAGTCACCCCAGAAAAATTGATACACGCCTTGAGCAGCCTCGTGAAACCGGTAATTCGCCAGCGCTTCATTGACTGACTCCACAGTTGCCGCCAGCCGCGCAAACATCCACGCATCCACCAGCGGAACGCTGCCACCATAGGCGTAGGGCGCCTTTGCACGCACCTCCGGCGCCGCCAGCTCTTCCAAGTTCGCCCCACGCTCTTCGAACTTGTCCAGATTCACGAACAGGAACCGCGCCGCATTCCATATCTTGTTTGCAAAATTCCGTGCGCTTGCCAGTTTGTCCTCGGTCAGCACGATGTCCGTCCCCGGCGCGGCCATAGCCGCCAGGCAGAAGCGCATCGCATCTGTTCCGTACTGCTGATTGAGTGTCACCGGGTCCAGTCCCGTCCCTTTGGACTTGGACATTTTCTCGCCGCTCCCGGTACGCACCAGCGAGTGCAGATAAACGGCACGGAAGGGGATCTTGCCCGTAAAGTGAATTCCCATCATGATCATCCGCGCCACCCAGAAAAACAGGATGTCGTATCCGGTGATCAGCAGGCTCGTTGGATAGTACGTTTTGTAATCCCGCGTGTCTGCAGGCCAGCCCAGCGTCGAAAACGGCCACAGCCCCGAGCTGAACCAGGTGTCCAGAACGTCGGGATCCTGTTCGAGGTTTGTCGACCCGCACGTCGCACACTTCGCGGGCGCTTCGCGCACCACCGTGACGTGCCTGTTTTCCTTGCAATACCATGCCGGGATCCGGTGTCCCCACCAGAGCTGCCGCGACAACGTCCAGTCCCGGATATTCCTCATCCAGTTGAAGTATTCTTCGCGCCGGTTCTCCGGCACGATCAGGATCTCCCCTCGTTCTACCGCCGCAATCGCCGGCTCCGCCATCGGCTTCATCCTGCAGAACCATTGCGTCGATGCGCGCGGCTCGACAATCGTCTTGCTCCGCTCGCAAAGCCCAATAGCGCTGGTGTGATCGGTGACCCGTTCCATCAATCCCAGCGCCTTCAAATCCTCAACAATCTTTCCCCGCGCCTCGAAGCGGTCCATCCCCCGGTAGACTCCCGTCACCGCATTCATTTTGCCATCGTCGGTCATCACGTCGATTTGGGGCAATTTGTGCCGTCGTCCCACCTCAAAGTCATTGGGATCATGCGACGGGGTAATTTTTACCGCACCTGTCCCGAACTTGCGATCGACCATCGCGTCGGGAATGATGGGGATCTCGCGGTTCATCAGTGGCAACAGCACTTTCTTGCCAACCAGGTGCACATACCGCTCATCTTCCGGATTTACCGCCACGGCCGTATCGCCTAACATCGTCTCCGGCCGGGTCGTTGCCACCACGAGAAACTCCGGCGTCCCCACGACTGGATACTTGATATACCACAAGTGTCCCTGCCGCTCCTCGTGCACCACTTCTAAATCGCTCAGCACTGTCAGGCATGCCGGACACCAATTCAACAGCCGGTTCTCCCGGTAGATCAGCCCTTCCTCATAGAGCCGGACGAACACCTCAATGACCACGCGTGACAATTCCGGAGAAAGCGTGAACTTCTCGCGCGACCAGTCGCAGCTCTCCCCAATCTGTCTCATTTGCCGGGTGATCATGCCCCCCGACTCTTCTTTCCACCTCCACACTCTCTTCACGAATTCTTCGCGTCCCAGGTTTCGATAATCGATTCCTTGTTCCGCCAATTGCCGCACAACCACCCGTTGCGTCGAGATCGAGGCGTGGTCCGTTCCCGGCAAATAGAGTGTGTTGAATCCCCTCATCCGGTGCCAGCGTGTGAGGATGTCGATCTCCGTATGGTCCAGCATGTGCCCGATATGCAGAGATCCGGTCACGTTCGGCGGCGGAATGACGATCGAAAACACCGGCTCGGGCGCATTCGCATCCGCCTTGAACAGTTCTTCTTTTACCCAGAAGTCTGCCCAGCGCGGTTCGATCTGCTGCGGTTCGTACGCCTTGGCTATTTCGCGAGCCATGCGGTGCGCTTCTCCAGTGCAGGGGCTAGCTTGGCTGCCCGCTCTCGACGCATCTCCTGTCGTTCAGAGTGATCTTCGACTATACGAGGGGAAAAGCGGCTGCGTCAATTCGGGGGGCCCAGGCACAGCCCTGCGAAGCACGGTTCCATGCGGATGAATACAAAGTAGGCCTTCGAAGCTACGGGGCAGGGGACTAGGACTTCTTCAACTTCATCTCTTCTTTGACCATTGCTTCCACGACAGGTTTAAGGATTTCTCGTGTAACCGCCTGCAGAACTTCAGGACTCATCCTGGCGAGTACTTTGGCAACGAGGTCGTCCGTGTTGTTTTTGGATGCGGCGGCCTCTGCGGCCTCTTGTCGGGCATAGGAGTTTTCGCTGGCAGCTTGTTCCTCCGCTGTAAGTCTCGCGCCTTCGGCAACCGAAGCCGCCTCCTCACGGACGGCCTCAACAGCGGCCGCGGGCAGGGCCGCTTCCTCGAGCGCCTTCTGAGTCGTCTCGCTGGCCGCACCGGCAGCTTTTTCCGCTCCGTTGCTCGAAGCCGGAAGAGCAGCCACTGGCACCGCAGCATCCCACGCCGAAGCAAGGCGGTTCGCCTTTTCCATCTCGGCGCTCCAGGGGTTTGATGGAACAGAAAACCACGACTCCTTGGAGGTTTTTGTCTCCGGTTCGACTGGCTGCACTTCAGGTACAGTGGCAACTACCGGTTCCGCGGAAGATGGCCCGCGTTCTTTCACTTCTTCCACCGCCGTGACAGTCTCCGTGGCACTGTTTTCCTGCGAAACTGGCGAAGCCGCGGTGGCCCACGTGTCGACCGCAAATGGCGTAGTCGAAATCACTCGGGTGAGCTCGATGGCCTCCGGGATGCTGGCCGGGACGGGGGTTTCCGTCATAAGGTTGCTCGCCGCGGGCGCGGCCTCAACCAGTTCCGGTTGTTCGTCTGTCGGTTCCCACGATTCTCCCTTAGCCTTCCTTGCCAGGATCTGCTCGAAACTACCGGAGCGCCAATCCTTCGCCCCGCTCGTGGATCCGGCATCGGTATAACTATCCGCTTCCTCGCGCCGCCATGGCGCATCCGGTTTCTCTTCTTCCGCTTCCTCGTCCATTTCCTCCAAATCCGGATCGCGCCAATCGCGCTCCGTCGCCAATTCCGGATGCGCCGGCGGCAGAAAGCCGATATCTTCCTCCCTCTCCTCCGCAGGCGTTTCCAGGAGGCTTCCGAAAGCCACCATCTGCGAACCGCTATCAATTCGCACAGGTTCAGGGCGCGCTGGCACTTCATCCACAAAACTTTCTTCATTCGAGGACACAATCGCCGCGTGGGGTGCATCCGTCTCGACAGGCGTACCGCCGATCGCTGGCCCGGCCGCACCACTCGGCGTAAGGAGGTCCGAGGCTTTCATGACTACTGGTTCCGGCGCTTTAGCGGCGCTGGTGTTTCCGTGAAGCGCCGCTGCGCGTTGCAAAGCGGACTTAACCATCGAGATCAGGGGATCCGGCGGAACAAACGGCTTCTTCAACACGCCGTCCGCTCCAACTCGTTGGGCTTCTTGCTCATCGAGCGGATCAAATGCGCCCACCAGCAGGATGACCGGGATATGTGCTAACGAGGGATCCGACTTTACGTACTGGCAAACTTCATACCCGTTCCGAACTGGCATGAATACGTCAGCGAGAACCAGGTCCGGGCGAATATCTGAAATCTTACGTACCGCCGCCTCACCGTTGCCAACGGCAACGACTTCGATGCCCTGATCTCGCAGGGCCAGCCCCACCATCTTCTGGATGTTGCTGTTGTCGTCCGCAACCAGAATCTTGGCCACCGAACGTCCTCCGACGATACTCTACCCACGTGTGCCACACTCAGCGCGCGACCATGCCGAATGACCTACTCTTGAGTATTGGAGCACCCGTGGAAGTACGCGTCAATCTCAACAGGGCAGGCGTGTGTCGGAAGTGAATACTAGCGTTCTGGCCCCTGCCACCGGCCCAGCCAAAAAGCGCACAGGGTGCGGCCCTGTCAGCCTGCACCCCGCGGTCTTTCTCCTGATCTTCGCCTACGGCAACATCTCACCAGGGGACGATTCTTCTCAGTCCCTTCTTTTTCTTGCTGCTCGATTCTTTCTTGCCGCTCCCGTTGGTTCCATTTTGGGTTCCGTCGTGCTCCGTCGAGCCGTCCGTCTTGAGGGCATCGGATCCCTGAGCCGCAGTAGGCGGCGTTGCGTCGGTCTTGGGAGCGGCATCGGCAGTTCCTGCTGCAGTGGTACCACCGTCGGAAGTCTCTGTCGCCGCCGGCGCGTTCGGATCTGGTTGCGTCGCGGGAGTTGCCTCGCTTCCCACTGTCGTCGGAGCCACACTCTCCGCTCCGTCAGCAGTCACGCTGCCGCCTCCTGCCCTGACAGTCGCGACGATTCCTGTGCCGGGGCCACCGCCGCCGATTCGCGGCTGACTCCCGCCTGCCAAAACATCAATTCCCGCTTCGCTCTCCGCCTCCGGCGTCATCGTCGGCTTTCCGTTTATGGCCGCCGCCCGCAACTCCTGCCCCGGGCCGGTATGAATCAGAGCCAGCGGCTTCTTGATGAACAGTTCACGCTGCCGGGGGGCATTCTGTTCTGCCGTCATCCAGGCGACGGCCTGAGGATCGGCCTGTGGGACCGGTGCTCCAAGTGCCTTCAGTCGGCTCTTGGCATCGGGAACCAAAGACGATAGCGGATAATTGCGGACGATTCTCGCATAGTAAGGAGCGGCAATCTCCTTCTTCTCGGTGGATTCCCAGATATTCCCAAGCATCCACAGCGCGCGGTCGGACTTGCTGTAAAGGGGGTAGCGGTTTACGATCGCTCTCAGTCTGGATTCTGCGGCCTTCTTGTCTTCCTTCACGTAGTAGTAGTAACCAATGCGGAAATCGCCTTCCGCCAGTAGTTCTTGTACTTCGCGGAGATGCTGTTCCGCCTTCGGTGCCAGCGGATCAGTCGGATATTTTGACAGGAACGTTTGGAACTCTTCTTCAGCCGCGCGGGCGTGCGTGCGGTCGCGGTCTGGTTTCTCCATCTGCTTGTAGTGCGTCATGGCCACCTGCAACTGTGCGTACGCCGCCTCAGGCAACATGGGAAAGAAAATGTCGAAATCCTTGTAGGCCTGGACAGCCTGGGTCAGATTCGCCGTCCCGCCCTCTTTGTAAAACGAATCGGCGATGGCCAGCTTGGCTTTGGCAAGATAGTCGCTGTCCGGGTAGGTGTTGATGAGCGTCTGCAGGTTCAGCCGGCCGACCTCATGCCGTCCGTGCTTGACGTCATCTATCGCCTTGTCATACAGAATCTTGTCGGGCTCGGCGGTATTCTCCGCGCTGGTCGACTTATTGACCTTTTTCTTCTTATGCAACACTTGTGCATCCGACCGCGTGGCGCTCAGCAGAAACAGTCCAATCATCACGAATAGAGTCCACCGCATGGTGGTCGGCAGGAATGTCGACCGTCTTACGGTCGCCAGCAATGAAGTACGGCGCAAACTTCACCTCTCTCTCGAATCTGGGGTTCCGCGCCACCCGTCCATCAGAGCCCGCGATGTTCCGGCGGGCTCCCCGCGGCTGCGAACTCTCAAGTATAGCCTGAACGAAAGGCCAAGCCGAACAACTACTTTGCCCTTTCGGCCAGTTCCCGCCAGATTACCCCCTCTTTCTGATGCCGCCAAGTCACACAAAGGGTTGCCTTGGCCCGCTCGTCTTCGAAAGGTGGCAGACTATTTCGAGAAATATCCAGTCTTCGTCCGGACCCTCAATCCCGCCTGCTTCGGCCGAATGACAATCTTCCGGAAGGTTTCATCTTTACCTGAATTGGTCGGATAGTACGCCAGCTCATACGAAGTCCTCAGTTCCTCCGCGATGTGCTGAAAACGTGTGCGGACCGGTTGTTTCCGTG
>Ga0209801_1001051_pt1 | contig 17523 bp, 16 predicted proteins | sample GraSoiAngelo_127_FD_185884 | JGI IMG/M metagenome (GOLD analysis project Ga0209801, IMG submission 185884) | Grasslands soil microbial communities from the Angelo Coastal Reserve, California, USA - 14_0927_09_40cm (SPAdes) (version 2) | ecosystem: Environmental > Terrestrial > Soil > Grasslands ... | reverse complement strand
GGTCGAAGTCTACAAAACGGTCGGCGAAACCGACATCTATCTGTTCGCCGGCATCACCGGCGACTTTGCACGGAACCACGTCGACGAGGAGCTCATGCGCCGCACCCGCTACGGCGGGCGGATCGCGCACGGCGCGCTGCTGGTCGGGTACATGTCACGCGCCTCCACCGAGATCTGCTCCGGGCTCGACGGCACCATCGTCTCCTACGGCTTCGAGAAGATCCGGTTCCCCGGCGCCGCCTTCATCGGTGACACCGTCACTGTGACGTACGAGATCATCGAGCGCGACGAGGCGGCCCTGAAGGCCTTCGCAAGGGTGACGTGCACCACGCAGCGCGGCGACGTGGTGGCAGCCGCGACCCACATCCTCAAAGTCGTGGAGTGACGGCGCCGCCGACGTCGCGCCGTGACGCGACCGCGGCGCCGTCTCGTGCTCGGACTAGTCGGGCACGAGGGCGAAGGACCGCAGCGCCGAGCCGGTGCCACCCCGGATCTTGAGCGGCGGAACGACGAGCAGGAACTCATACACTTCCGCTTTGCCAAGCTCTTCGAGAAAGAAGTTCTCGATGATATTGATCCCGTTGTCGGCGATCAGCAGCATGTGGACCGGGAAGACCTGAAAGGTAGGCGTAAAGATCAGCGGGGGTCGCTTCTCGAAGGTCAAGGTGTCGTTGCCGACTACCGAGGCGCCCTGTTTGACCAGGAACTGGGCTCCATCCACACTAGGACCGGGCGAGGAGTCGCCCTTATACAGATCCGGGTTCTCAGTAAAGAACCTTCCCCAGCCTGTCCGAATGAGCACGGTGTCGCCGCGCTCGAGTTTTACCCGTTGCGCTTTTGCTGTGTCGGCCAGATGTCGCGCCGTGATCTCGAAGTCGGCCGGCAGCGGCGACGGGCCTCCCTGTATGAAGCGAGCAACATCCAGGAGCACACCACGATTGACCAGACGATCGGTTGGATAATGCGCGACGTCGAGGTGTGCACCGACTCCGCTCGCGCTCCTGCCGATGCCGCGGAGATCACTCGTTGCTGCCGCAGCGTCCACGTGGCCGAAGAGAAACCCGTTGCGCCCGATGTGGCCGATGGCATCGATGCTCGGCGCTCCGTGCTGGCCGCTGAAGTGCTGGACCTCGGACGTGAAGGAGAGCTGCCCGCCATCGTTGAACTGACCGCGTGTGCCCCTGGTATGGTCGTCTGAAAAGTCCTTATCCGTCGCATCGAACTGGGCGTGCGTTCTGTTGAGCTTCATGGAGTACGACGGATTGACGCCGGCAATCGGTGAGTTCTCATCCCAGACAGGAGAGAGATCGAAGAGACGGGCGCCCTTGACCTCTCTGATGAAGTCCTGGACGCGGCTGGAGTTGTCACGACGGTCATCGGAGCGGCCGCCGTCGGATCGACGGTCGTCGGCCCTCGCGGTCTGCGTGAGGCCTGGCAGGGTCAGCGCCGCGGCCAGCGCACCGGCCGCGCGGACGAAGTCTCGACGGTTCACTGCCGTCTGCTGGTTCGTCGCCCCCGAATCACGCATGACGATCCTCCGTGGAGCTAAATGGTTGCGGCGGCGGAGTCTAGCACGACCGGATTATAATCGGCGCTCGTCGCGCGGCCCACGGACGCCACTCGCCCGTGCGCCAGCAAGGAGCCGATCATGCTCGATCTCGTGATCCGTGGTGGCCGCGTCGTCACGCCGTCTGGTGTCGGCAACTGGGACCTCGGTGTCCAGGGCGAGCGCATTGCCGCGCTCGGGGCTCCGGGCACGCTGGAGGCCGGGCGCGTCATCGACGCGACCGGGAAGGTCGTGGTGCCCGGCGGCATCGACCCGCACACGCACTTCGCCCATCCGATCATGAGCCACCCGAACGAGCCGGGGATGACGCTGGGCCCCGAAGAGGACACGCGTGGCATGCTCTTCGGCGGGACGACCACGCACATCGACTTTGCCTTCGTTCGTCCGGGCGGTGACATCCGGAGCGCCATCGAGCAGCGGAGCGCGCGCTGGAAGGGCAGCGCGTACACCGACTACTCGTTCCACGTCGTCCTGGCCGGCGCCCTCGAGCTGAAGGTCTTCGAAGCGATCCCCGAAGCCATCCAGGCGGGCTTCACGTCGTTCAAGGTGTTCACGACGAACATCCTGCCGCCCCATCCCAAGCGCTCCGGCAACCGGATCGACTTCGGCCGCATCCAGCACGCCATGGAGCGCATCGCACCGGCCGGCGGGATCATGACCGTGCACGGCGAGGACGAGGACATCGTCCAGTTCAACTACGAGAAGCACCGAGCCGAGGGCCGGATGGACGGCGCGAACCTCCACCTGGTCCACAACAAGCTCTCCGAGCAACTGGCCTTCCGACGCACGACCGCGCTGGCCCGCCACACCGGCTGTGCGATCTACTTCGTGCACACCTCCGCGCGCGAGGGCGTGGAGGCGATCCGGGAGGCCCGCGCGGCCGGCGCGCCCGTCTACGGCGAGACGCTCCACCAGTACGCGTGCTTCAACGCCGAGTACTACAAGACGCCGCGCGGCTTCTGCTCGCACACCTATCCGTCGCTGAAGTTCCCGGAGGACCAGCAGGCGCTGTGGAGCGGGCTCCTCGGCGACGGCCTTTCCACGCTCGCCACCGACGAGTACCCGACGTCACTGGCCCTCAAGCTCAAGGGCAAGACGATCGAGGACGTGACCGGCGGCAACCTCGGCGCCGAGGCGCGGATGGGCATCGCGTGGACGGAGGGCGTGGTCAAGCGGGGCATGTCGCTGGCGCGCTTCGTCGACATCACGTCGGCGAACGCCGCCCGGATCTTCGGGCTCTATCCGGCCAAGGGCGCGCTCGCGGTCGGCAGTGACGCCGACATCGTGCTGATCGATCCGTCGGTGAAGAAGGCGCTGGCCAAAGACGACTTCCACGTGAGCGACTACAGCCCCTGGGAGGGCTGGGGCATCGAGGGCTGGCCCGTGACGACGCTGCTGCGCGGTCGCGTGATGGTCGAGAATCGTCGGCTCGTCACCGACGAGCGCGCCGGCCGTCTCGTGTCGCGGAAGATCGAATCGGCCGTCCTGGCGCGTCCGGTCTGCTGAGCGTCAGCGTCCCGGATCGGGCAGGCCGCGCGCGTCGTCCTCGGCCGCCGGCGGCACCGGCTCGTCACCGACGAATCGCGCCGGGCGCAGCCGCGTCCGGTTGACGGTGAGGCCGAAGACGTCGAAGCGGTTGTAATAGCCGACGACGTCGTGGAACTGCTTCGGCTCGACGGCGGCGGAGGTGTCGATGTCGACGTAGAGCACTCCCTCGTCGTCGCGCTTCATGCCACCCACCGGCTCGCCGGTCGGCCCGATGACCATCGACACACCTCGCGGCGTGTCGGCCAGGATGCGCGCGGCGTCGGGGCCGATGGCGCCGAGCTCGTCACGCATCGCCGCATCCATGAAGCCGGACACGACGATCGTGAAGACCTTGGCCTCGAACGAATGCGCCCCGGCCCGGATCCGGATGGCCGCCGCCAGATCGTAGTTCCCGCCGTCCCGCGGATCGCGCGTCGGCCACACCGGTGGATACGTCGCGACGTGAACCTGCTCGCCCTCGGCCATCAGGGCGAAGCGGGCGAGCGGGTTGGTGTTCTCGCCGCAGATCAGGACGCCGATGCGGCCCAGCCGCGTCTCGCTCACACGCAGACCGGCGCCGTCGCCATTGGCCCACGTGAGCTTCTCCCAGAACGTCGGCACGAGCTTGCGGTGGTGATTGAGCACGCTGCCGTCGTCGCCGATGAGCACGTTGGTGTTCCAGAGGCACCCGACGCGCTGCTCCGTCCCCTCGTTGAGTCCAAGGGAGACGAAGATGCCGGCCCGGCGCGCCGTCGCGGCGATGCGCTCGAGCTCCGGCCCCGGGCAGCGCACGGCGTTGGCGGCGAGTCGCCGGAACCAGCCGTGGTTGTGGATGGGCGCGGCCAGCGCCGACCAGACCGGAAACGCGGGAATATACGCCTCCGGGAAGGCGACGAGCTGGGCGCCGTGACGGGCGGCCTCGTCGATGAGGCTCTGCGTCTTGGCCACGGTCTTCTCGAGATCGAGGAAGACCGGCGCGACGTGTGCCGCCGCCACGCGACACGCGGGATACGCCGTGGGCATCACGCACCGGCCTTCGGCCAACTGGTCTTGATCCAGTTCACGGTGGCCGAGGGATCGTTGTGGCCCTTGCCCGGCCGCGGCCAGCTCGGCGGCGCGGTCATCGACGCCACGGGGATCGTGATGATGCGCTCGGGATCCCACACGGGGAACGGATAGTCGGGCAGGTTCTTGCTGAAGCCGACCTTCACGTCCTTGAACGCGCGATGGTCCTCACGACGGATCGTCACCGTTCCCGCCGGCGCGGCGATGCTCAGGCCCTCCAGCTCCTTGATGATGGCCTCGTCGTCCGGCCAGCCGCCGGTGGCCGCGCTCGCCTTCTCGACGGCGGTCTTGAACAGGTAGAGGCCCGTGTAGGCCGCCTCGGCCGTGTAGCTGGGATATTCCTTCCAGCGTTGATGATAGCGGTCCACGAACTGCTTGTTGCGCGGTGACTGGCTCGCCGACGGATACGTGAAGTGATAGTTCGAATGCACGCCGGCCAGCGCGCCCTCGGGATGGTCCTTGCCGATCGCGTGCGGCACCACGCCGAAGTTGATGTTGCCGGCGATCTTCGTCTTGGGGAGCAGCCCGTGCTGGAGGGCCTGCTTGTAGAAGGCGATGTACATGCCGCCCCACATCGCGGTGACGACGAGATCGGGCCGCGCCGCCTGGGTCTTGGCGATGTGGGCGCTGAACTCGGTGCTGCCGAGCGGCGCCCAGACTTCCGAGACGGTCTGCGCCTGTGGCAGCAGCTTCTCGCGCGCGGCCTCGAAGTGCATCTGGAACCAGCGGCCGAAGGCGTAGTCGGGATGCACGAGCGCGATCCGGCGCACGTCGGGCCACGCGCGGGCGACGGCCATGGCCGTGGTCACGCCGTCGGCGGAGAGGATGTTCGTCATCCCGAACAGATACCGGGGATTCGGGACCTCGACCTCGAAGAGCCGGTCGATGCAGCCCTCGGTCATGATCGTCAAGAGCTTGAGCTCCTCGACCACAGGCCCGACCGCGAGCTGGTTGTGAGCGGCGATGACGCCCGAGAAGTAGTCGATGCCCTCGGACAGCTTCATCCGCTTGGCTTCCTTCACGGTGGCGTCGGGGCCGGCCGCTTCGTCCGCGGTGACGGTCTCGATCTTGCGCTTGCCGAGGAGACCGCCGGCTCCATTGATCTCCTCAGCGGCGAGCGTGTGGCCCTTGAGCGACGGCGCACCCAGCACGGCGCCGGGCCCCGAGAGGATCGTGATGTGGCCGAACCTGACGGGCTTGTCGGGAATCCGGCCCTTGGCCTCGTCGGCGGCCTCGCCCGGGCCCGCCACCGGAAGCTCGGCGAGCGGCGAACCCAGCGTCGCCGCACCCATGGTGACGCCGAGCCGAGTGAGGAACTCCCGTCGATCGATGCCTTGGGTCATGCGCGCCTCCCGGCTCAGCACACGGTCACGGCGATGGTGTGGATGCGATTGCGGCCGACCGGCGGCTGAATGCGGCCGGCGCTGTCGGTCGCGCGACAGCTCAGCTCGTGGCGCCCAGAGCGCTCGAACGTCCACGCCACGGCAAATCGCTGCCACGCCGGCGTCGGGCCGCGCGGCTCGAGCTTCGCGTCGCGCCACGTCGTGCCGCCATCGATGCTCAGCTCGACGCGCGCCACGGCGCCGGCGCTCCACGCTCGGCCGCTGATCTCGTGGGCTCCTCGCGGGAGCTGCGCCCCGTCCGTCGGGCTCACGATGACGGCGTGGACGTCGAGGTCACGCACGGGCTCGCTGATCGTCTGGCCGTTGACCGTTCGCCGGCGGTTGTAGAGCCGTGTCGTGAACAGACTCTCGGGCCGGTGATCGGCGACGTGGATGCGCGAGAGCCACTTGACCGCGTTCGTCCCGAAGAAGCCCGGCACGAAGGCCCGCAGCGGAAAGCCGTGCTCGATCGTGAGCGGCGCGCCGTTCATCGCCCACGCCAGGAGCACGTCGTCCCGCCGCGCGTGCTCGAGCGGAAGATCCTTGACGTAATGATCGCTGGTGACGCCGGCGAACACGCCGTGGTCGGGCGCCTCCAGCCACACGGACGTCGCTTCGGGCTTCACGCGTGCCCGGGTCAGGATCTCGGCGAGGGGCACGCCGCGCCAGGCGACGTTGCCGACGCGCCGGGTCGGCACGTCGGGCTCCACCGGGTTGCCGAAGCACTCGAGCACGGCGACGACGTCGCGCGCGGGCAGGCTCGTGATCTCGTCGTAGTCGAGCCCGAGGGGCTCCTCGACGAGGCCGTCGATCACGAGGCGCCAGTGCCGCACGTCGACGTGGGCGATGCCCATGTGGGCGATCACGTACACGTCCTCGGTCGGCGTGACGGCCGGCGCGAGCTTCGCGAGAGGCACCAGCCGGCGAACGGTCTGAGCCGGGTCCATCCTGACTGACGGCACCGCCGACGTCTGGGGCTGCCGCGTCACACGCTCCCCGTGCGCCAGGCGGCGCCCAGCATGCTCAGTCCGGTCAACAGCACACCGACGATCGCTGACTCGACGTGGACGCGGCGCGCCTGGGCCCGGATCAACCGCGCCTCGGCGGGATCACGCACCGGCTCCTCGCCGTTCGCCGTCTCGCGCGTCCCACGCGCCGCCAGCCTCACTCACGTCTTCTCGCGGGCCTGCACCAGGCCGAGTGATCCGTACCAGAACGGAATGAAGAGGAGCGTCAGCCAGCCGGGACTCACCCCGGCCACGATGAGCACGCCGGCAGCGATGACACCGGCCGCCAGCGCGATCACGCCGGTGACGAAGCGCTGCCGCTGACCTTGCGGGGTGATGTTGGCGAGGCGCGCGCGGATGGCCATCAGAACAGCGCGATCGGATTCACCGGCGAGCCGGTCGTTCCTTGCAGACGCAGCGGCGCGAGGGTCAGCATGAACTCCCATCGCCCACGCGATCGGCAGGCCGCGGCCAGATCTTCGAGGTTACCGTTGTCGATCAGCCAGAGGCCCATCGCCACGAGCGACACGATGTGGAGCGCGTTGCCCAGACGCGGATAGGGCAGCGGTGAGACGTCGTTGTGGGTGTCGGTGCCGAGCATCGCGACACCACGCTCGCGGAACCACGGCGCACAGGCGACGTGGGCGGCCGGCGAGCCGTCCTTCAGCGGACTGCGCGGGCCCTGGGTGAGCCGGCGGCCATAGTAGCCGGTGCGGATCAGGAGGATGTCGCCGGGCTCGACGCGCACGCCCTGAGCCTTCTCGGCGGCGTCGAGGTCCTCGGGCATCACGCCCTCGCCCGATTCGAGCCAGCGGCCCTTGAGTGCGGCCACGTCGAGCAGGACGCCACGGCTGACCACACCGTCGTGGAGCAGCTCGACCGACTCGACCTGGGCGCCCTCGCGCGACGTGATCAGGTTGCAGGAGCGGCCGTTGTAGATGCGTCCGTTCCAGAAGTAATGCGCCGGCGTGTCCACGTGGGTGATCGTGTAGCCGTGGAAGACCATACCGATGAACTCCGAGGCGCCCCGCCGCTCGAGCACGCGCTCGGGCGAGCATGCGTCGCGGCCTTCTCCGCTGTCCACCATGAACCGCATCGGCTGGAAGGTCGTGTCGGCGGCGATCTCCGTCGTGATCGGACGGGCGCACGTGACCCCAACGCCGTCCTGGACCAGCCGCGCCGCCTGCAGACGCTTCGCCGGCGTGATCAGGTTCAGCGTGCCGAGCTGATCGTCGGCCCCCCAGCGTCCCCAGTTGCTGAGGCTGTCCATCATCTTGACGACGTCGCTCTCGGTCAGTGTCTGGCTCATGGCCGGGACTATACACGATGGCACCGGCGTTGCTATTTGCACCGGTATGAAGAAGGCTGCGCGCCGCACGAGACGACCCGGCACACGCCACTCCCACGCTCGGGCCCCGCCGTCGCGTCACCCGGGTGAAGCCGATGCCACCGCGTACGCGCCAGGATGGCGACTACGATCCTGGAATGCCGCGACCGAAGACGTCCAGCCCGTGGGTGGACGAAGGCGAGCCCGAGGTCAACGGCTGAGTGCTGAGGTGGTCGGGCATATTTTGGTGTGTTAAAGTTCGATTGCCCGCCCCGAGTCTCCGCTGGCTGACGTCGTATGGGCGTCGGGCTCGGCGTGCGGTGCGTGGTCCCGCCCCGTCACCCGCGAGGCGCAATGGCCGTCGCTGATTCCGGACGACCGCCCTTCGACGTGGTCGCCATCGGCTCGTCGGCGGGCGGCATCGAGGCGCTGCACATCGTGACGGGCACGCTGCTCCCCGACCTGCCGGCCGCGGTGCTCATCGTCCAGCATCTGCATCCGTATCACGCCAGTGTCCTCGCCCACCTGCTCGGACGGCGCTGCCCTCTCGAGGTTCGCCAGGCCGTTCACGATGACGAGATCGGCGGCGGCGTCGTGTACGTCGCGCCACCGGACATGCACTTGCTCGTCGCCGGCGGTCGGGTCGAGCTGAGTCGGTCGAAGCTCGTCCACCACTCGCGGCCGTCGATCGATCTCCTGTTCGAGTCGGTCGCCGGCAGTTACGGTGTCCGAGCCATCGGCGTCGTGCTGACGGGCTGCGGCATGCTCCGGGCGATCAAGGGCACGGGCGGCACCACGGTCGTCCAGGACCCGTCGACCGCGGCTCACCGGAGCATGCCGCAGGCCGCCATCGCGACGGGCTGCGTGGACCACGTGCTGGCGCTCGACGAGATCGGACCGGCGCTCAGTCGGCTGGCCGGCCCGGCGCCGACCACCACGGTGAAGGCCATCGGGTGAACGACGCCGACGTCGGCGGGCAGAGTCAGCCCGACGAGGCGACGGCTGACCCGAGTTTCCGGCACCTGCTCGAGAAGCTCAGCTCGGATCACGCGTTCGACTTCCGGGAATACAAGCCGACGTCGCTGGCTCGGCGCATACGAGTCCGCATGCAACATGTCCGCGTCGATACCTTCGACGATTACGTCACCTATATCGACCGGAATCCCGGTGAGCACGTTGCGCTCTTCAACACGATCCTCATCAATGTCACCGCCTTCTTCCGCGACCTCGAAGCGTGGCAGGTGCTCGGCGAAGAGATCATCCCGCGGCTCGTCGACGAGGCCGCCGATTCACGAAGCCTGCGGCTGTGGTCGGTGGGTTGCTCGTCCGGCGAGGAGGCATTTTCGGCCGCGATCCTCCTGGCCGAGCACCTCGGCGACCGCGCCGCTGACTTCAACGTCAAGATCTACGCGACCGACGTGGACGAGGACGCGCTGAACACCGCCCGGCACGCCCTGTACCGCAGCGATGACCTCAAGGACGTCCCGACGAGCTTCCTCGAGAAGTACTTCAGCCGGGAAGGCGAGGCCTACCGGTTCCGGCGCGATTTCCGTCGCTGGTGCATCTTCGGACGTCACAACGTCGCGCAGGATCCTCCGCTGTCGCACATCGATCTGCTGATCTGTCGCAACGCCCTCATCTATTTCACCCGCGACCTCCAGGACCGGATCCTGGCCCGTTTCCACTACGCGGTGATCGAGCGTGGTTTTCTGTTCCTCGGGCGTTCCGAGTCGCTGCTGGCCCGGTCGCGATGGTTCGCCCCGCACAACGTGAAGTGGCGCATCTTCCAGCGGACGACGACGCCGGCGGCCACCGTGGCCATGGCCATGCTCCGCGGTGCCGGGGAGCCCGCGAACGTCGCGCTGGCCGGAGGCCGCCAGCTCGACCTGTCTCCTGCCGTGAGCCGGCTGCAGCGAGTGGTCGAGACCCTGCCGTCGGCGATCGTGGTCATCGACGTGATGGACACGGTCCTCGTCTGGAATGCCGCCGCCGAGGGCCTCTTCGACATTTCCGGCGAGCACGCCATCGGCCGGAAGTTCCGCGACCTCGACATCAGTTATCGCGTGGAAAGCCTGCGCGCGCGGATCGAGGAAGTGAAGTCCGCCCACATCCCGTCCAGGATCGAGCACGCCACGTTCACCCGGAGGTCGGGCGAGACCGTCCACGCGGAGCTGACGATCGTCCCGATGGTCGAGGGCAACCGTGTCACGGCCGTCGGGGTGTACGGCAGCGACACCACCGAGTCGGCCCGGCTCAAGGACCAGACGACCCGACTCGCCGAGCAACACTCGACGGCGATCGAGGAGCTGCAGTCCACCAACGAGGAGCTGGAAACCACCAACGAGGAGCTCCAATCTACCAACGAGGAGCTGGAAACCACCAACGAGGAGCTCCAATCCACCAACGAGGAGCTGGAGACCACGGTGGAGGAGCTGCAGGCGGCCAACGCCGAGCTCGGCATCCTCAACACGCAGCTCGAGCGGCGCAGCGTCGATCTGAAAGATCTCGATGAGTACCAGCAGAGCGTGCTGTCGAGCCTTCAGCACGCCATCGTCGTGCTCGATCGGGCCGGCCTGGTGACGACGTGGAACCAGACGGCGGAGCGGCTGTGGGGACTGCCCGCCGAGCACGTGGTCCGCCGACTGTTCTGGACGCTGCCGGTCGGTGACATCGCTCAGAAGCTCCGCGAAGCCCTCGGGCGGATGCTCGACACCGCCAGCGGGGAAGCGGAAACGCTCCACGACATCCCGTTCAGGCTACCGACCGGCGAGACCCGCCACCTGACGGTGCTCGTCACGCCGCTCAAGAGCCCCTCCGGTAAGGTGACCGGCGTGGTCGGCATCGCCAGCCCGCGCTAACGTCTGGGGAACCCTCATGGTCTGGACACCACCGCCTCCGCGCTCCGGCCACCCGTACTACATGCACGACGCGATCTACGCGCAACCGGGCGCGCTGCGACTGCTGATGCGCGGCAACGAAGACGCGCTCGCCGGCGCGGCCGCGCGTCTGAAGACGATGGACCGGGTGATCCTCTGCGGCATCGGCACCTCCTGGCACGCGACGCTGGTCGGCGAGCTGCTACTCGGTCACGCCGGCGAGCTCGGCCATCGCGTCCGCGCCTTCCATTCGTTCGAGTTCAAGAACTACTGGCCGGAGCCCGACCATCGCACCGGAGCGATCGTCGTCAGTCATCGCGGCACCAAACGGTATTCGCTGGAGGCGCTCGCGAAGGCGAAGGGGACGGCCGGCGTCGGCGTGGTGATCACCGGCAAGGGGAGCGGCGATGGCCTGGCCATCGCCGATTACACGCTGCGGACGATCGAGCAGGAGTCGTCGGCCGCGCACACGATCAGCTACACGTGCGCGATGGCGCTGCTGGCGGCGCTGGCGGCCGAGATCGGTGGCGCCGACGGCGTGCGCCGTGAGCTCGACCAGGTGCCGGACCAGCTCGCCACGCTGCTCGGCCAGGAAGACTGGGATGGCCTCGCCCGCCGCTTCGCCGGCCGCAGGCAGTACTGGTTCGTGGGTGGCGGCCCCAACACCGCGACCGCGTACGAAGCCGCGCTCAAGATGAACGAGGCCAACCACACGAAGACGGTCGGCTACAACTGCGAGCAGTTCCTGCACGGGCCGTGGGCCGGCGTCGACCCGGACGACGTCGTCTTCCTGATCGCGCCGCCGGGCCCGTCGTACGAGCGCTGCCTGAACGCCGCCCGGGTGACGCGGGAAATCGGGGCCCCGATCGTGGCCCTGGTGCGCGAGGACGACCGGGAGATCGCGCCGCTCGCGGCCGAGACGATCGCGCTGCCCGTCATCGACGAGCTCCTCTCGCCCATTCTCAGTGTCGTGCCGCTCCAGCTCTTCACCTATCACCTCGCCCTGCATCGGGAGGTCAATCCGGACACGATGCGGGCCGACCAGGCCGCCCACGGTCGGGCTCGCGCCGCGCTCTCGCTCTGATCTGCCGCAGTCCCAAAGGTGGGCGCGCCGTTATCCAGGCCCACGGGAAGCACGGCGAAGCTACCGGCTGCTGGATTGCACGCTCAAAGGCCATGCCAGAAGAGCTCCGACCTCGTGCCAAGGACCGCCTGACCTTGAGCGAGGCGACGGTACGCCTCGCTGAAAAGCTCGCGGAACGGTACGGCGTCACCGTGCAAGAGCTTGTCGAGGCTCTGTTGCTGGAATGCGCCGGGGAGCGGCCGGGGAAGGCCACCCAGCCTCCCCGGGCCCGTGGAGCCTCACGCGTGATCGACCTCGATCAGGCCCGCCAGCAGCGAGCCCGGCGGCCGTGATCGGCCGCTAGAAGTACGCGAGCAGCCTCCCGCAAGCGATCGTGCTCATCCACAGTACGAGCGACGCGATGGCCGCCGCCCTGGCGGCCGGGGGCGTGGCGACCGCGACATCCCAGCCCGTCACCGCGCGGAACGGCCACCGATGGAAGACGGCGGCGTTCAGGCAGCCGGCCGCGATCAACATCAGCTTGAGACGGAAGACCGGACTCGCACCGAACTCGGTGGCGTGGGCCGTGAACATCAGGGCCCCGGTCAGCGCCATCAGCCCGAGGCCGGCGCGCGCCCACGGGAGCAAGTGCCGGGCGAGGGCGGCGACGGGAACACCGCGGGACAGACCGAGCAGGCGCAGGTCGAACATCGCCGCGGCGCCGACGAGCAACGCGATCCCCGCGATGTGGGCGATCTCAACGGCGGGGTACAGCCAGAGCCACTGGCGCATCGCGTGGGCGAGCGCCGAGGCCTCGAGCCACGCGAGCCAGTCGGACGGCGAATGCGTCAACGCAACTCGACGGTCTTGCTGCCGATGGTGATCCGCTCGGCCCGCATCTCGCCGGCGTCGGTGCGATTCGGATAGCCGACGACCGTGGCCTCCGTGCCGACGCTCAGATCCTTGGCCGTCAGGCCGCGCCGCTCCATCCGTGACGGCGGCGCGAGGACAACGGTCCACGTCTTGCCGGGAGCCTCCAGACGCAGATGCCCGTGTGGATGCTCGTACCCGGCCTCACGGATGACGCCGGTCAGCGACAATTCCTTGCTGTTGTCGTAGCCGCTCCAGCCGTGATGGGCGTCGCTCGCCGTCGCCACGAGCAGGAGGAACAGCGCCAGAGAAACGCTCGCTCGAGTGCGCATGGACGAGCCTCCCGGGCCCTAGGGTAGCAGGCCCGGAAGGCTCGCGTGGGCGGCGGCGGTTATCCGCGGAACTTGTCGGGGAACTGCTTGACGATCGCCTCGGCAAGCGGGTCGGCAATCATCTGCATGTGGCCGGCAGCGGTCCGAAGGGCCACGTAGGCCTTGTCGGGATCCTTGGCTGCCTGCGCGTCGATGACGGTCTTGAGCGTCACGACGTGGTGCTTCACGAGATCGGCCACCACCGACTTCGGCAGGTTGGGATTGGCCGACTGGAGGAACGCGCCGAAGTCCTGGCTGTAGGCGACGAGATCGTTCACGGCCTTGTCGGCCTTCGCGCGGTCGTTGGTGGCGACGCCCACCGTGTAATCGACGGCGAAGCCGATGTGCTTGCGCCACAGCGGCAGGAACGCCTGCTCGGCATCGCTGCCGTACACGGAACCGATCGCCCTGGCGATGGCGACGGAGTTCTGATCGAGCGCAGCCGCCGCCGCCTTGAAGTCGGCGTCGCGACCGCCCAGCGCCGCACCGGTGGCGGATCCGGCCAACCACACGTGCTCGGCGAACAGGTTGTTGAGCGTGGTCCGGAGCGCGGCCGCCTTGGTCCCCGACGACGTCGTCGTGCTCGGCGACGCCATCGCCATCCCGTCGTGCGCGGCCATGCTCTGGCTACAGCCCGCGCCGACGAGCGCGACGACGCCTGCGATTCCCACCAGGGTCTTGAACGAAGCCTTCATCTCTCGGCCCTCCTTGGTTGACTTCAGTTGACCTTCACTTCGCCGCGCATGTGCTGGTGCCGTCTGCAGAAGTAGGTGTACGTGCCGGGCGTGGGGAACGCCGTGCTGGCCGTCGTCCCCTTGCCATCGAGCGTGAAGTCGAAGCGGCCATCGGGCTCAGCGGGCACGCCGGCCGTCACCGTGTGCTCGATGTCGTCCTGATTGGTCCACGTGACGCGCTCACCGGACTTCACCGCGATCGCACCGGGACGGAACTGGAAGAGCTGAACGTTGACACCGGTCGCGGCGTCAGCCGCGGTCGCGGCTGCGACGGCGATGGCCCACCCGATCGCCACTCCTCTGAGCCGCATGTGGCACCTCCTGCCCTGTCTACGGGTCAGGGGGCGATTCGGATTGCCGGGGGCGGGTGCCTACGTCTGAGGCGGGGCGTCGGGGCGAGGGCCAGGGCCACGGCGGCGGCGACGACGGCGGCGCTGAGCATCGGGAGCACTAGGCGACGCGGGCGCCGTCGGCGGATGAGGCGCGGGCGCAGGACGCGGGGCATGACCTTCGGGCCGGCGCTCACGATCGCGACGGTCGCCGCGATCACCGCGTCGGCCGGGACGGAAGCCTTCTCGCCGCCCGGCCAACCGACTGCGGCGCTCCTCGGAGTAACGGCGCCGCTCCTCGGCCGTCGGCATGATCTCGTTCACGAAGACGTCGTCGTCAGCCCACTCCACGTGAATCTTCTGACCGATGAACTTCTCGATGGCCTCGATCCGCAGCGCACTCGCCTCGTCCACCACGCTGATCGCCTTGCCGCCGGCGCCGGCGCGGGCCGTGCGGCCGATGCGATGGACGTAATCCTCGGCGTCGTCGGGCAGGTCCCAGTTCACGACGTGAGTGACTGCCTCGATGTGCAGTCCACGCGAGGCGACGTCGGTCGCCACCAGCACGGGAAGACGCCCATCCTTGAAGTCGTTGAGGATGCGCAACCGCTTTTTCTGATCCACGTCGCCGGTGAGAGCGCGTGCCTCCCAGCCGTTGCGGCCCAAACGATCCTCCAGGCGGCGCGCCTCCTCGCGCGTATTCGAGAAGATCAGGATGCGATCACCACCCTCGCGCCGGAGCAGCCCGAGCAGCAGCTTGAATTTCTCGTCACGGCCGACGTGGTAGAGGCTCTGCTCCACACGCTCCGCGGTCTTCTGCTGGGGCGTGATGGAGATCTGGGTCGGGTTGTTCATGAACTCCCACGTCAGCTCGAGGACCCGGAACGAGAGCGTGGCCGAGAAGAGAAACGACTGTCGTTGCTCGGCCGCGGGCAGGCGGCGGAGGATGAAGCGCAGGTCGGCGATGAAGCCCATGTCGAACATGCGGTCCGCCTCGTCCACGACCAGCACCTCGACGCGCCGCGCGCTCCAGATGTGTTGCTTGAGATAGTCGATGAGGCGGCCGGGCGTGCCGATGAGGACGTCGCAGCCCTCGCGCAGCGTGTCGCGCTGTCGGGCGTAGTCGATCCCGCCGTACACGGCCTGGATGTTGAACGGCGTGAAGCGCCCGAGCTGGTGGGCGTCGGCCTCGATCTGCACGACCAGCTCGCGCGTGGGCGCGATGACGAGCACGCGCGGCGCCGCCGCGCCACCGGGTACGGGGCGCTCCGGCGTGCGGAGCAGGCGCGTGAACGCGGCGATCAGGAACGCGGCGGTCTTGCCGGTCCCGGTCTGCGACTGGCCGGCGACGTCCTTGCCCTTGAGGGCCAGCGGCAAGGTCGCCTCCTGGATCGGCGTGGCGGCGACGAAGCCAGCGTCGCGGATGCCCTGCATGACCGGCTCGGGGAGGCTCAGCGTGGCAAAGTCCATCGCGCTAGGCCGGTGTCTCCTCGGCGACGGGCACCGGCTTCGGCTTGCGACCGAAGATGCGCGCGCAGATGATCCCCACCTCGTAGAGGAGGATGAGGGGCCCCGCCATCAACGTCTGATTGAACGCGTCCGGTGTCGGCGTCAGCACGGCGCCCGCGATGAAGGCACCCAGGATGGCGTACTTGCGGTTCTTGGCCAGCACCTTGGGCGTGACGACGCCCATGCGCGCAGCCAGCGTGATGGCCAGCGGCAGCTCGAACACGAGACCGAAGGCCAGCGTGAACTTCAGGAGGAAGTCGATGTAGCTCCCCACCGAGATCATCGGCTGCAGCCCCGGTCGCGCGTAGGAGAGCAGGAACTGGATGGCGTAGGGCGTGACGACGAAGAGCGAAAAGGCGCCGCCGGTGATGAAGAGCAGCGACCCGACGATGACGAACGGCATCGCGTACTTCTTCTCGTGTTGATAGAGCCCGGGCGAGACGAAGCGCCAGACCTGCCACAGGATGCCCGGCGAGGCGATGAAGAGCCCGGCGATGACCGCGACCTTCATCTGGACCCAGAACGCCTCGGTCACGGCGAGGAACACCAGCGTGTTGCCGGTCGCCTGGATCGGCTTGGCCAGATAGTCGGTCAGGCGTTGACTGAGCGGGAGCGCGATGGCGAGGCCGACGAGGAGCGCGACCAGGCTGCGCACGATCCGCACGCGCAACTCACCGAGGTGCTCCATGAACGACATCTTGTCGGGCAGGATCGGGGTCATCGTCCTACCAGCGCTCGACGAAGTGCCGGAGGGCGCCGACGCCGTGGCCGGCCGGGAACCCTTCGCGGATGGCAGCCGTCACGAACGCCTTGCCCTCGACGATCGCATCGCGCAACGCGCGGCCCCGGGCGAGGCCGGCGGCGATCGCCGACGAGTACGTGCATCCGGTGCCGTGCGTGTTGGGCGAGTCGAGCTTGGCCGCGGGAAAGCGCGTGAGGTCGCGCCCGTCCCAGAGGACGTCCGTCGCGGAGTCGGCGAGGTGGCCGCCCTTCACCAGCACGGCGCGCGGTCCGAGCCCGAGGATGCGCCGGGCGGCTTCGACCATCGCGCGCTCGTCGTCCACCGTCATGTTGGCGAGCGCCGCCGCCTCCGGCAGGTTCGGCGTGACGAGATCGGCCAGCGGCAGCATCGCCTTCATCAGGGCCGAGCGCGCCGCCGGCTCCAGCAAGGGATCGCCCGACTTGGCGATCATCACGGGGTCGAGCACGACCGGGCCGTGACGATGGGCGGGCAGCCGCGCGGCGACGGCCTCGATGATCGGCGCCGTCGACAGCATCCCGATCTTGATCGCGTCGGCGCCGAAGTCCGAGAGCACGGAGTCGATCTGCCGCGCCACGAACTCGGGCGGCAGATTGAACACGCCCTGGACACCGAGCGAGTTCTGGGCGGTGACCGCGGTGACGACCGACATGCCGAAGACACGAAACGCCGAGAACGTCTTGAGGTCGGCCTGGATGCCGGCGCCGCCGCCGGAATCCGACCCGGCGATGGTCAGCGCCTTCACGATACTCATCACTTCAGGCAGTATACGTGCCGTGGCGTGCCCGCTCAAACCGGCACGACGTGTCGTACCGGTATCGGCCTTCCGCTCGGATCACGCGGGAATGACCACCGTGAACTCGCCGCGAATAGGGCCCGCCCGGAGACGCTCGAGGTGCGCGGCGGCTGGCGCGCTGACGACCTCCTCGAACTGCTTGGTCAGCTCACGGGCCACGACGATCTCGCGTCCGCCGAAGACTTCGGCGATGGCCTGAAGCGTCGCCACGATGCGATGCGGTGACTCGTAGAGCACGATCGTCGTCTCGAGATCAGCGAGCGCTTTCAGGCGGTTGAGCCGACGCCCCGGCTTGATCGGGAGGAACCCTTCGAAGACGAAACGATCGGCGGGCAGGCCG
>Ga0209801_1001050_pt1 | contig 17525 bp, 18 predicted proteins | sample GraSoiAngelo_127_FD_185884 | JGI IMG/M metagenome (GOLD analysis project Ga0209801, IMG submission 185884) | Grasslands soil microbial communities from the Angelo Coastal Reserve, California, USA - 14_0927_09_40cm (SPAdes) (version 2) | ecosystem: Environmental > Terrestrial > Soil > Grasslands ... | reverse complement strand
GGCAAAGGGAACAGAAGCTGCCATCTCCATCGCCTCAGCTTCAGAAGCACGTACTGTGAGGCAAAAAAGCCAGCCGGACGAGTGTTGACGCCGGAAATGATGTCGTAAGGGATGACCACCGGAGGCCCGAAGCCGAACTTCACGCGGAGCGAGTCTGGAGTCAACACGGCATAGTGGCGTCGCGTCCATCGCGCTGCAAAATAGGACAACAGGGCGACGATATTGATTGTCAATATGACAATAGCGGCGAAGTATGATCCCGCACCGATCGCGGCGAGGATTGCAACCAACAGCATCGAGCACCAAAAGCGGAGCAGCTTAAGAGACGTTGTGAAAGGTTAACGCATCGTCGGTCGCTCACATCTCCAGACGATCCGCTAGTACCAGTCGTTGCTGTAGGGCGGGTGGGTCACCGCGAACACCTCGCGCATGTCTTCGAGCGCTTCGGCGCGGTTGACCTTCAGCAGGCCCACGCCCGCTGCAACGTCCGGGCGCATGAAGCCGGTGTAGAGGGGCGCAAGCGTCCCCACATTTAACTCAACGTCCGCGTCGGCGTCTTTCCTCTCGACTTGCACCTGTCCTTCGCCCGCGTCGATCCGCCAGACGCCTTCGTTCCACGGCGCGGCCGGGTCCGTGACGCGCATCGTGAACGAGGCCGGGCGGCTGCCGACAAGGGGGCGACGGGATAGCGCGCGTTCGACGTCGACGACACGGATCATGGGCCCTTCCGCGGTCGGCGAAGGGGTCGTCCAGAGGCATGTGGACGGCGAGGCGCGTCGCGATGTCGTGCGCGAGCAGGTGCCGCCAGAGGCCGAGGTAGGCGTCGCCGGAGAGCGACACGAAGTCGCGAACTACCACCTCCCATGGCACGAATTGGCCGGTGCGCGGCATCGTGCGCGAGTAATAGCTCAGGTAGCCCTCGTCCTGGCCGTTCGCATTCTTCCAGACGAACGCCTCGTTGTCGCCGAGCCCACCGGTTGCTTCTTCCCAGTGGCGAAGGACGTTCTGCCGCCACCAGGGCTCGACTCGGTGGAGGGGGCCGTTGCGCGGGCCCACGTACCGGCGATAGATCGCATCGAGGCGCGACCAGTCGTCCGCTGTGACCGCTTCGATACTCCCGAGGGCTCCCTTGATCCGCATGCGGAGGTCGGACGGCCGCAGGTAGTACTGCTTCCGCGCCTCGGAGCGCTCCCAGCCGAAGCGTGCGTAGAGCGCGTCGTGCGGGGTGAAAAGGCCCGATAGCGGGATGCCTTGCTCGCGCATGCGCTCGAGCGCGAGCCGCAGGAGCCTGCCGACGTGGCCCTGCCGCCGGTAGGCGGAGAGGCAGGCGACGGGTCCGATCGCCCCGAAGTGCGTGGCGCTGGCGTTTATGCGTCGCGCCATCGGGATCGTGCGCACATCGGCGACCAGCCGCCCGTCGATGAACGCGCCGACAGTCCAGTCCGGCGGGAAGAACTTCCGCAGTAGCTCAAGACGCTCGGGCGTAGGCTTGTTGTAGAAGGCGGTGGATTCGACGATGACGGCCTGCTCAAGATCGTCATCGGTCAGGGGGCGGTAGTCAACGGACATGGCTCTGCCATCTTGCCTCTTCGGCCTTGCATCGTCCAGCCCTCGTGGGATGCCTCGATACGCCCTTCGGGCTACTCGGCACGAACGGTGTGGGGCCCCTTGCCCTCCGAAAGCGGCTGAACCTCCGAACTGTTTGGCCCACGCTGAGATTCCTCGCCTCCACCCCCGTACCGCTCGGCCTGCCCAGCGAGCTCGGAATGACAGGTTGCTGAACTCTAGCTCCTCGCTCGTTGCTCCTGGCTGCTCCTACAATATAAGCGTGATCCAGCGCACCGCTGCCGTCGCCGCCGCCAAGGCGACCGCCGCCGTTTCCCGGCGCTTCCGCCTGGGTGGCGGCACGGCCCTTCCCGGCCTCGTCGCCGAACGCATCGACCCTGATGTTATCCAGGAGCTTAGCGCTCAACTGAACTTGGGAAGCGTCATCATTACCGGAACGAACGGCAAGACGACCACGGCTCGGCTCCTGCGCAGCATCGTGAAGGAAGCTGGACTCAAACCGGTCGCCAACCGGGCAGGCTCGAACATGATGCGCGGCATCGCGGCTGCGCTCGTCGACGCCGCAAGCTGGTCGGGCGACATCGCCTCGGCCGAACGGCGACTCGGCATCTTCGAGGTGGACGAGGCGACGCTTCCTCTGGTGGCGAACGCAGTGCGCCCCCGGGCTGTGCTCTTCACGAACCTCTTCCGCGACCAGCTCGATCGCTACGGCGAGGTGGAGACTGTCGCAGCCGTCTGGCGGGCGGCGGTGTCCGAATTGCTCGCCGAGGCGACGGTGGTCCTTAACGTGGACGACCCGTCGGTGGCGGCGCTTGCATCGGCCGCCGAGGGACGCGTGGTGAAATACGGGATGGAGGACACGTCCTCCGGCGCCGCAAAGCTCGAGCACGCTGCTGACGCGCGCTGGTGCACAGCCTGCGGGAGTGAACTCGGCTACGCAGCTGTGATGTATGGTCATCTCGGCCACTGGCGTTGCCCGAAATGCGGGAATGCGCGACCGGAGCCGGACGTTTTCTGCGGGCTATTCCAGACGGGGGCAAATGGCTCTCACGTCACCCTGAAGTTACCGGGCGGGCTCGTAGAAGCGAGCCTCCCGCTTACCGGCCTGTACAACGCGTACAATGCGCTCGCCGCGGCTGCCGCCGCAGCCGCGCTCGGTCTCGGCCGGGCGGCGGTCCAGCGCGGCCTCAATTCCGCGACAGCCGGCTTTGGCCGTCAAGAGCGTATGTTCGTCGGCGGCCGGGACGTTCAGATCATGCTCGCCAAGAACCCCGCAGGCCTGAACCAGGTCTTAAGGACCATCACGGCCAACGGGTCGGAGGCAGACCTACTCGTACTTTTGAACGACAACATCGCCGACGGCCGGGACGTTTCCTGGATCTGGGACGTGGACTTCGAGCTACTCGAGGGTAAGACGCACTCGGTGACGGTGTCGGGCGTGCGCGCCTGGGACATGGCGCTGCGCCTGAAGTACGCGGGTATCGATGGGGGTGGAGCTACGACCCATGTTGAACCGGAGCCGGCGCAGGCGCTCAAGCGGGCACTCAGCGCGACGCCCGAGGGGAGCACGCTCTACGTGATTCCCACGTACACCGCGATGCTGGAAGTGCGCGACCTGCTCGCTCGATGGGCCGGCCGCGGTGCTTTCTGGGAGGCCGAGTGAAGGGACTCGCGCTCCGCGTGGCTCACCTGTTTCCGAAGCTCATGAACATCTACGGCGACCGCGGCAACATCCTTTGTCTCCAGCGCCGCTGTCAGGCTAGAGGCATCGCCTTTGAGGTCGATGGCCTCGAGCTCGGCGATCCTCTCAAGGCCAAGGATTACGATCTCGTCTTCGTGGGCGGCGCACAGGACCGGGAGCAGCGCCTGGTCGCAGAGGACCTGGTAAAGGTCAAGGCCAAACCGCTCAGGGAGGCCGTCAAGCGGAACGTCGCCGTGCTGGCCGTCTGCGGGGGCTATCAGCTCATGGGCCGTTTCTACCGGACCGCCGAAGGTGAGGAGCTCCCCGGCTCCAAGGTCCTGGATCTGCACACGATCCACCCCGGCGCCCAGGCGCAGCGCTTCATCGGGAACATCGTCGTCGAATGGAACGGAACGACTGTCGTCGGCTTCGAGAACCACGGAGGGCGGACCTTTCTGGGCGACGGCATTCAGCCGCTCGGCCGCGTTGTCGCCGGGTTCGGCAACAACGGCGAGGACGGAGGCGAAGGCGCGGTCTATCGGAACGTCTTCGGGACGTACCTGCATGGCTCCCTCTTACCGAAGAACCCGAAGTTCGCCGACCACGTAATCGAGACAGCGCTCCGTCGTCGCCACAAGGATTTTCGCCTAAGCGAGATTGATGATGCGGTCGAAGACGCTGCCCACGCGGCCGCGGTGCGGCAGGCGACGCGGAGAAGTATCATCCGATAGGAGGCGGGCCGATGACTGAGATTACACTCGAAGCGCCGGACATCTCGTGTGACCACTGTATCGCGAGCATCGAAAAGGCAATGACTAAGCTGCCGGGCGTCCGCTTTGTCGGCGGCGACCCCACTGCCAAGCAGGTGATGATCGAATACGACCCGGATATCGTCGACATTGGGACCATCGAAGCCGCGATGGAGGAGGAAGGTTATCCCGTCACGTAATAGCGCTCTGCGGCGCCTGTTTCCTACGATGGTATCCGGCGCGGCCCTCGCCTGCATTTTCTCGACGGCGTGCGGCGGCTCAGGCGAGAGCAAGGAGCCTTCGCCTACTGTTCGCCCCTCACCCCACGTTTCGACGCCCACCCCGGAGGTACTCGCCTTCCAGTACGAGGTGCAAGAAGGCGATAGCTTGTATGCACTGGCCGTGCGATTCGGGACGAGCACGGACGAGATCCTAGCGCTCAACAAGCTTTCCAGCCCCGATGAGCTTTCGGTTGGCCAGATTATCCTGATCCCGGGCGTGCCGCCACCGGACCTGCCTTCGCCCAGCGTGGTCCCACGCAATCCCGCGGGCGCCGGGTTTATCTTCCCGATCGAAGGCGCGTGTCTTCCGAATGTCGATAAGCTCATGCCCAACGCGCCCCGCGAGTACCGGGCGGGCATTCACGAAGGCGTGGACTTTTACGCCGGCTACAGCTGCGCAACAGTGCTCGAAGGCACGCCGGTGATGGCCGCAAAAGCGGGGACGGTCGTAAGGGCCGACCACGGCTTTACTGAAATGACAGCCGATGAATTGCAGGAGCTATTGAACCGGTCGCTGGCCCAGGGATATACCGACGCCGAGGGATTGGACCGATTTCGTGGCCAGCAGGTCTGGGTCGATCACGGTAACGGCGTGGTCACGCGCTATTGCCACCTGAGCGCGATCCCGACGGCGATCAGGGACGGAACGCAGGTGGCCGCCGGCGATCTGGTCGGGTACGTTGGCGATTCAGGGACGCCGGAGGCCGTCACCGCGCCCGGCACCGAGATACATCTGCATTTCGAGCTCCGCGTCGGCGATACTTTCCTCGGTGCAGGTCTTCCGACTGACCAGGTGCGCCAGCTATACGAGCAGGCGTTCTCGCCTCCTTGATGTTCACCGCCTTCAATGACAGATAACCTCCGGGTATCAGAACCTCTTGAGCCGGGCTCCAGACTAAGCATCGGGCCGCGCAGCGTTTTCCGCCGGATCGTGCTACCGTTGCTCGTTATCGGTGCAATTGTCGCGGCGATTTGGTGGCTCGAATCGCGTGGCGGCGATGACGTTAGCCCCACGGGGGAGCGGTATGGGCCCGTCGAGTTGCCGACGGCGCTTCAGACGACTGGTTTGGAGATCGGCGTGCAAGAAGGCAATCTGGCGCCGGACTTCCTGCTGGGGACCTTGGACGGCAGCGAGGTCCGCTTGAGCGCGCTGCGCGGTCAGCCAGTAGTGCTGAACTTCTGGGCGACCTGGTGCGCGCCGTGCCGCCAGGAGATCCCCCAATTCGTCGCGGCATATGAACGCTTTCGCAACGAGGGCTTGCTGGTGCTGGCAGTAAACATGCAGGAAGGAAAGTCGATCGCGCGGGGGTACGCGGAAGATTTCGGGATGAAATTCCCGATACCTATCGACGTTGACGGCGAAGTGGGAGATGAGTACCGTCTGCTCGGCCTGCCCATGACCTATTTCATCGATCGCGGCGGGGTGGTCCGCAGCGTCTTCACCGGGCCGCTGCAAGAGCGGCGCAGCGATACGGACGTACGCGGTGCAATCGAGCAAAGCGATCTGGAGCAGCGGATCGCTCAGATCCTCGGTAGTGGTGCACCGTAATGGAACGCGGCGAGGCGATACCCGGGCGCGTCCCGGTCCCCTCCGCTCCTCGCGGTTGGTCACGCACACTTGGCGTTCTGAACCCGCTAAGGGCCGTTTGGTGGCTCTTCACCAATGTTCGCTTCGCCGTCGTTCTCCTGGTCCTTCTTTGCGGACTCAGCCTACTCGGCGTCGTCCTGCCGCAAAAGCCGCTCCCCGTGCGCGGCGATGTGGTGGCAGAAGCGAATTGGGTGCGCGTCCAAGAAGGCAAGTTCGGCTTCCTGACAGACCCGCTTGACGAGACCGAGCTGTTCGATGTATTTCACGCCCGCTGGTTCGGCATTCTTCTCACACTGACGGCAGCGTCCACCGGGGCCTACGTCATCAGCCGGCTGCCCGGCGCCTGGCGGGCTATTACTCAACCCCGAAAGCGTGTGCCCGATCGATATTTCGAGACGGCGCCCAACCGGCTTGAGGTTGCCGGGGGCTTGGATGCGGGCCGGCTGGAAGAAGCGTTGCGCCGGTCTCGTTATCGCGTTGAGCGCTTCGACGAGGCAGACGCGTCGAACATCTTTGCAGACCGGTTCGCCTGGGCCCAGTTGGGGACCCTCTTTACTCATGCCGCCGTCATCGTCTTCGTCCTCGCGGCGGTCGTTAGCCGGGCGGACGCTTTCTCGTCGCCGCTTTTCCTGGCCGAGGGCTCCACGCTGCCCATCTTTCCCGTGCGTGACCCCAATCAGATGCAGGTCGAGCTGCGGGATGCAAAGGCGCAGTTTGCGGCCGATGGACAGGCCCTCGACTATCGATCAGAAATCGCGATCTACCGAAGGGGCGAGGAGGTCAGGAGCTGCACTTCCACGGTGAATTCCCCCTGCAGCTTCGCAGGCTACAAGTTCTACCAGTCCGCCTACTTCGGGTTTGGCGCAGCTGTGCAGGTCCGTGACCTCCAGACAGGCAACACGATCTATCGCGAGACGCTCGCGCTATCGGGTACAGCGAAGGCACCGCACGTGACAGTCCGCGACGGCGCGGGAGCTGTACTCCTGGACGAGACCTTGGTGCTGACGGACGAGCTCGTGGGGCGTGACTTCACATACCGCGGCACACTTGTCCGCCTGCCATCCGGCCGCTTGATCAGCGTTGGTCTCCAAACGGCCGATAACGGTGATGAGCGGTTGGCCGTCCTCGAGCCGGGCGCGGGGGACGGTCTACTTCAGCTGTCCCTCGCCGAGGGAGAGAGCGGTGAGTCGGGCGGTCTTCAGGTGTCATATCAGAAGGCTGTTGCAATACCATATGCGCTCGTTCCGGAACTCCCCGTGCCCCTCACGACCGGCGAGGATGGCGCGAGCAAGCCCGCTCTCCAGCTCAGCAACGTCGTTTACGGCACCGACAAGACATCCGAAGGGACGACAACCGGCGATTCAACACCTGCGGGACCGCCCCTGCTGACACTCACCGGCCTCAAAGCCCAGGCCGTCAAGCTCCACCAAGGCGAGAGCGTCCGGGTGGGTGATTACCAGTACAGCTTTCTCGGTCAGCGCGAGTTCGCCGGCATCACGGTCAAGAGAGACCGCAGCGACTATTTGATCTGGGCGGGCGCGGCGCTGATCGTCGCCGGGCTGGCAGCGACGTTCTGGGTGCCTCGACGCAGGTTTTGGGCTAAAATTACCGCGACTCGCACGCTGATGGCCGGCCAAGCACCGGCCCACGCGCGTTATGCCCGCGAGTTGAGGCGCCTGGCCCACCAAGCAGGTTCTGCACGGGACATTATGAAGGACGATGATTGAGACGATGCTACTCTCGATTGACATCGGCATCGACCCGGTAATTTTCAGCAACTGGGGTATCGAGGTTACCTGGCATGGTCTCTTCACGGCGCTCGGCGTGATCATCGGCGTCGGGGTAGCAACCGCTTTCGCCCGGCGGGAGGGGTACCAGGAAGACACAATCTACAACGTAGCGCTTTGCTTAGTGATTGGGGGAATCGTCGGAGCGCGCTCGTTGTACGTGATCGAGAACTGGGGGGACTTCAAAGGCGATCTCGTAGACGTCGTCCGTGTCAACACCGGCGGCATTTCGATCTACGGAGCGCTTATCGGCGGCACCCTCGGCGCCTGGCTTTACGTAATCATCCGCAAGGTGCCGAACATCCCCCGCGCTGCGGATATCGCCTCGATGGGCGGCATCCTCGGCATGGCTGTGGGGAGGATCGGAGACATCATCAACGGCGAGCACTTCGCGAGCCACACGGACCTGCCGTGGGGCGTTGTCTACACGCATTCGAGCAGCCCGAGCGTCATCCATTTCGGCCCGAACGCCCCGCCGCAACATCCTGCGGTGGCTTACGAGATGATAGGCGACATCGTAATCTTCGGCATATTGATACTCATTTATCTGCGCGTAAACCGGGCAGGCGTTACGTTCTTCGCCTGGGTCTTCCTCTATGGCCTGCTGCGGACGCTTGTCAGTTTCCTGCGTCTGGACGACATCGTGTTCATGGGCCTGCGGACGGCGCAGCTCATCGGTATTGGTGCGATGGTTTTCGGGCTCGCAGGCATGGCCTACCTGCTACGAATACCGCCCCGGGGCACAGGCAAGCGCGCTGGCCGCCGTAGGATTCAGCGTGAGCAGGGCCAACCCACGCCGGAGGGAGAACCGGCGACTTGAAAGTAACCCTCTACACGAAAGAAGGCTGCGGATTGTGCGCGCAGGCCGAGGAGATATTGAGGCGCGCTCGGAAGCTAGTCCGTTTCGAGACCGAACTCATTTACATCGAAGATGACCCCGCGCTTTTCAGCCGATACCAGGACCGTATCCCCGTGGTTGAGGTAGGCGGCGAGGAGGTGGCATCGGCGCCCGTCGAGGAGGCGCGCTTGCTGGCTGTCCTCTCGTCATACGCCTGAGGGGCGCGCTTCCTACGCATTACACCGTTCTGTAACTATTTACTACTACTCAACTTTTGTGATACCCCTTACGATAAAAGAGCATCATATTTTTTGCAGTGATTGCATAACATGAATCAGACTTCTATGAAGCGGCACGATCGGAGCAGCGAGCCCTTGGCCATTCAGAATCACTGGTACCTGGTATCCAGCCACGGCGCTGTGTTGTTTTACATTGCCGTCTATCCAGAGTGCACCATCCGCCAGATCGCCGACGAGATGGCTCTGACGCAGAGGACCGTGTGGGGACTGATTGGCGATTTGCGGCGGGCGGGGATGCTCAACGTACGCCGCGATGGCCGACGTCATCACTACACTGTGAACCTCGAGGCTCCCTTCCGCCATCCGATTCTCACAGACCTGACACTACGCTCCGTATTGGGCGCGGTCGTGGGCCGTAAACCCACTGAGCGGCGAGCCTCCAACCGCAAGTCGGCGTAGTCGCGTCGGGAGGCCAGTTCGTTCGTTGACACCGTTTCGACGCGTGTGCTAGCATCCCCTCAACAAAATCGAAGAATATCCTTATCAAGAGAGGTGGAGGGCACGGCCCTGTGAAGCCCGGCAACCAGTCCCAGTAAGGACACGGTGCCAATGCCGGCCCCCCGACGAATCGGGGGGATCGATAAGGCGAGCGGCAGACCTCTTCTCTCGAAAGGAAGAGGTCTAATTATTTGTCCAGCGCGTTAGGCGAACGACAAATCGGCGTCCGAATGGCGATGGCGCAGGCCCGCTTGCAGCGGGCCTTGCCTAGCTTGTTCTAGCCCATCAACCGGAGGACCGATCATCATGTCGTTCGCGAAAAACCTCAAATGCAGAGAGTGCGGCCGCGTCTATCCGCTTGACCCGATTCACGTGTGCGAGTTCTGCTTCGGCCCGCTCGAAGTCTTCTACGACTACGAGGCGATGGGACGCGCCGTCACCCGAGACCACATCGAACGGGGCCCGCCCACCATGTGGCGCTATGCTGAGTTGTTGCCTTGCAACCCGGAGACGGCTGTCGACATCGGAACCGGCCTGACGCCTCTGGTCCGTGCGCGGAATCTCGGCCGTCTTCTCGGTTTGGACCGTCTGTACATCAAGAACGACTGCCAGAACCCGACGTGGTCGTTCAAGGATCGCGTTGTGTCGGTCGCCACGAGCGTGGCGCGGGAGTTCGAGTTCGACACGCTCGCTTGTGCCTCCACCGGCAACTTGGCCAACAGCGTGGCCGCGCATGCCGCCCGAGCGGGCATGAAAGCACGTGTCTTCATCCCTGCGGACCTGGAGCAGGGCAAGATTATCGGCTCCGCAATCTATTCACCGACGTTGGTCGCTGTCGACGGCGGCTACGATGAAGTGAACCGGCTCTGCAGTGAAGTAAGCGACAAGTACCCCTGGGCCTTCGTGAACATCAATATGCGACCCTACTACGCAGAAGGCAGCAAGACGCTTGGATACGAGGTGTGCGAGCAGCTCGGCTGGCGCGCGCCGGACCACTGCATCGTGCCGCTCGCCAGCGGTTCGCTCTATACGAAGATCTACAAGGGCATCAAGGAGCTCGCCTGGCTCGGCCTCGTCGATTGGCAGGCGACCCGCATGAGCGGCGCTCAGGCGGAGGGCTGCTCGCCCATCGCCGAAGCGTGGAATCGCCGCAGCTTCTTGATCAAGCCACAGAAGCCGAACACCATCGCGAAATCGCTGGCTATCGGAAACCCCGCGGACGGCTACTATGCCCTCAAGACGATGGCCGATACCAACGGCGCGGCGGCGACCGTCACCGACGATGAAGTTGTCGAGGGAATTCAGCTGCTGGCCGAGACAGAAGGTATCTTTGCCGAGACCGCCGGTGGGGTCGTAATCTCGGGCCTGCGTAGACTCGTTGATGACGGCTACGTGCGCGCCGATGAAGTTGTCGTTGCGTTTATCACAGGGGCCGGACTGAAAACGCAGGAAGCCGTGCTGCCCGCGATTCAGCCGCCGCTCGCCATCCGGGCCACCCTCGATGCCTTCGAGGAGGCGCTGGAGGAGCGCGACGGCGTTCTCCCGGCGGCGCGAGGAGCCTGATGATGGAGAAACGACGCGTGAAGTTTACGTTCGTAGAGTCCTTGATCAAGGAGCCGATCATCTGGAAGCTCGGCCGCCAGTTCGAAATCGTGACCAACATTCGGCGCGCCGATGTCCAGGCCGACCGCGGCTGGGTCATCCTCGAGCTCGAAGGCGAGCGCGATGAGGTTGACCACGGCCTCGAGTGGGTCGAGCAGCAGGGAGTCCGCATCGATCCCGTGTACGAAGATATCGTTGAGGGTTAGAGGAGTGCGAGGAGAATAAGAAGATGGCTATGCAACGAGAACCGGAATGGGGCGTACTCCCAGGACAAGACAGCCTGCGATTGAGCGTGATAGTTCGCATACCCACGCCGCTGCGCAAGCTGACGAACGACCAGGACGTTGTGTCAAGCAACGGCGAGACGCTCACACAGTGTATAGATGATCTGGACGCTCAATACCCCGGGCTGAAGGACCGCCTGCTCGACGAGACCGGCGAGTTGCGCCGCTTCGTCAACATATACATCAACGGCGAGGATGTGCGCTTCGCGCAGGGCGTCCAGACAGCGCTCAAGCCGGGCGACGAGATAAGCATCGTGCCCGCGGTGGCCGGTGGGAGCGAAGAGCCGCGCTCAGAGCCGCGGCTGAAGTACTACCGCGCGTCCCCGGGCGCTTACGAGGCGCTCAAGCAACTTCAGGACTACGTCGACCACTCAGGGCTCGAGCGGTCGCTGCTCGAGCTGGTCAAGTTGTGCGCCTCGCTGTTCAACGGCTGCGCCTTCTGCCTCGACATGCACTGGAAAGAAGCCCGCGCCGCCGGCGGAAGCGATGAGCGCCTCTACATGCTTAACGTGTGGCGAGAGTCCCAGCTTTACAGCGAGCGCGAGCGGGCCGCCCTCGCTTGGACCGAAGCACTCACCCTTGTTTCGCAGACCGGCGCGCCCGATGAGGTATACGAGGAGACGCGCGTGCACTTCGACGAGAAGGAGATCTCGGACCTCACGCTGGCGATCGCCGCCATCAACGCCTGGAACCGAATGGCGATCGGCTTCCGGCTGGTGCCGGGCTGGTACGAGGTTCGCGAGCCGCGACCGGCCTCGGCGACTGCCTAAGCGGCACCCATCCATCGCTTCAGTCACTCCTTGGCTTGGAATTTCGCATATGACTATCCGTATCCGCCCCGCGACTCTCGAGGACGAAGAAGGTGCGGTCTACCTGCTCGAGCAATTGTTCGAGCCACCGGGTGGTCTGCCGCCCGACTATACACGAGAGCGCTCCTCGGCTGCGTTCCGTTGGGCGGTAGAACAACGCAACGCTGATGTTCTTCTCGCCTTCGATGGAGATACCGCGGTTGGTCTGACCAGCGTCTACGCCGATATCCAATCCTTAGGATTCGGGCCGAAGTGTTGGCTTCAGGATATGGTCGTGGACAAAGAGCGACGGTCAGAGGGTATCGGCGGGCTGTTGATGGCTGCGGCCGAGACCTGGGCTCGAGCCCACGGCCTAACCCACATCGAGCTTTCATCCAATAGCGGCCGTGTCGACGCGCATAGGTTCTACGAACGGCAGGGATTTCGGCGCGCGAACGCATTCCTGAAATGGCTAGGTTAGGTATTGAATCCGCGCCTGCCGAGCGTTTCGAAAATCTCGTACAATCCATCCGCATGGACCGCTCCGCAATCGAAGAGCTCTTCGCCTTCACCGATTACTCCTGGCGCCGGTACTCCGAAGCCACCATCCGCCCGCTCGGCGACGACGCACTCGTCAAACCGGTTCCCGGCTCCGGCTGGCCTGCCCTGAGGGATGCGCTGGCGCACACTAACTGGGGCTACGACCGCTGGGCCGCCGACCCATCTTGCACGAGCAACATCCCGATCGAGCCGGTGAACTCGTGGGCCGACGCCGAAACTTACCGCCAGCGCGTCCGCGGCCGCTTCCACGAGTACCTCGACTCGCTTAGCGACGAACAGCTCACTACTCCGCGAGACATGAACATCGACGGCGCAGCGTTGTCGTACGCCCCGGCTGATATTCTTGCGCTGCTGCTCCTGCACGAGCGCGAGCATCACGGCGATCTCAACACGCTGCTGTACCAGATGGGCGTCGAGCCGGTGCAAACGTCCTTTCGCTTCTTTCTGATGGAAACGGGACGTAGGGGCTAGCCCTAGCCGCCCCTACACGGCGCAGTCCTATCGGTGTACAATGGGCGAGCGTTGACGCGCCGAGACAGGCGCGTTATAATTCCGACTTACCGGATAGACAAAGTCGACTATTCTGTCTCCCGGACGGAATCGAGGCGATCTCATGGTAATCGAAGAAGCACCGGTCGGCGCCCATCCCAAGGTCCCCCACGAACTTAAACCCGGCCACGTCTTCGTCACACTCGACGAAGAGATCGAGAACTTCAAGACCGAAGCGGGCCTGTTCCGCAAGGACGAAGAGGGCCTCGAGGGCGAGTTCACACCCTTCCGCCTGCGCATGGGCGTCTACGGACAGCGCCAGATGGACAACCAGATGATCCGCGTGAAGCTGCCATACGGCGGCGTAAACGCCGAGCAGATGGAGGCCATGGCGGTCGTTGCCGAGGATTACTCGGGCTACCGCCGCGGCCACATTACGACGCGGGAGAACTTCCAGTTCCACTTTGTGAATCTCGACAAGACGGCCGAGGTGCTCAAGATTCTCGCCGACTCCGGTCTCACTACGCGTGAGGCCTGCGGTCACACCGTCCGCAACGTCACCGGCTGCCCCTACGCTGGCGTCTCCGGCGACGGCCACGAGCTCTTCTACGTGACGCCGTACCTCGCGGCGTACGCGCGCAACATGCTGCGCAACCCGATCTGCCAGAACCTGCCTCGCAAGTGGAAGACCGCGTTCTCATGCGGCCCCACCGATTGCGCGGGCACGCCGTTCCACGACATGGGCTTTATCGCCAAGATCAAGAAGGAGAACGGCAAGGAAATACGCGGCTTTGAGGTTGTGGTCGGAGGCGGTCTCTCGACAATGCCGCGCAAAGCCGATGTCGTCTGGGACTTCGCCGAGGCGGACAACGGAGAGTACATCCGCGTGGCAGAGGCCTGTCTGAAGGTGTTCGACAAAGAGGGCGGCCTCGAGAATTTCCTGCGCAAGAATATGAACAAGGCGCGCGTGAAGTTCCTCTTGCACAAGATCGGCATCGACGAGTTTAAGAAGCTGGTGCAGGAAGAGCTCGACCAACCGTGGGGCTGGGAGCCACTCGACATGCCCGCCCTCATGCAACTCGCATCCGAGGGGCCGACGCCCGGCGCTGCACCGAACGGCGTTCGACCCGGCCAGGGCTTTGACCGCTGGGTGCAGACGAACGTCGCCAAGCAGCGCCAACCCGGCTTCGTCGCCGTGACAGTCACGGTTCCGCTGGGTAACATCTCGCCGGAGCAGTTCCGCGGCCTTGCCGCCACCATGCGGAAGTTTGCCGGCGGCAACGCCCGCACGCAGCAGAACCAGAACCTCGTGCTTCGCTGGGTTCACGAGGAGTCGCTCCCGGCGCTGCACGCCGAGCTTAAGACGATTGGCCTAGGCGAATCGGAAGCTGGCCTGATCGCGGACACCGTCGCCTGTCCGGGCACGGACTCGTGCAAGATGGGCATTACGTCTTCGCAGGGCGTTGGTCGCGCGATCACCGAGGCGGTGAAGGAGTGGGGCATCGACGACCCGCTCGTCCAGCAGATCCATATCAAGTCCAGCGGCTGCCCTAACGGCTGCGGCCAGCACCACCTTGCGGCCATCGGTCTCCAGGGCTCGTCTTTCAAGGCGAACGGCGCAGAGATCCCCTGCGCGGACATCTTCCTCGGGGGCGGCGGCTACGTCGGCGGCGCAAAGTATGGAGTGCGCGTGAGCCGCGTGCCCGCCAAGCGCGCGCCGGACGCGATCCGCAAGATCATCCAGTACTACCAGGACAACCGGAACGACGGTGAGGACTTCGTCGCCTTCGTGGACCGAGTCGGACCGAAGACGTTCGACCCGCTGCTGGACGAGTTCAAGGACGTGGGCCCTGTCCACCAGGACATCGAAGCGTACATGGACTGGGGCAAGGAAGAGCTATTCCAGGTCATTCGTGGCGAAGGCGAGTGCGCGGTCTAGGGTCGCTGCATATGTCGTCGGTAACAGCGGCCTCGTTTGTCGCATCCATAACAGCGCCGCAGGCCGGGGGTGTGGGGGTGTCCCCCACCCTTCCCTCTTGGGGTGGGGTGGGGCGGAGCGATTGCAAGCAGAGCTAACAGGAGGATTGAATGGTACGTGAAGCGATTAAGACTTACACGCCAGAGGACGCTGAGCGGCTGAACGCTGAGCTCGGCCAGAAGTCTGCGGAAGAGATCGTCCGTTGGGCAGGCGAGACGTTCGGCCCGGCGATCAAGTTCGCGAACAGCTTCGGCGCCGAGGACGTGGCGCTTCAAGACATCATCGCGAAGAACGCGCCGCAGATCCGCGTGTTCACGCTCGATACCGGCCGTCTGAACGACGAGACTTACGAAGTCATGGAGAACGTCCGCTTTAAGTACAGCGACATTCCCATCGAGGTAATGTTCCCCGATCGCCAGAAGGTCGAATCTCTCGTCCGGGAGAAGGGCTTCTACTCCTTCCGCGAGAGCGTGGACAACCGGCGCGAGTGCTGTGGTATCCGCAAGGTCGAGCCGCTGAAGCGCGCGCTTGCCGATGCGAGTGCCTGGATGACGGGCCTGCGCAAGGAGCAGTCGGTCACACGCACAGACACCCCGGCGATCGAGTGGGACGAGGGCAACTCGATGATCAAGGTCAACCCGCTCATCGAGTGGAGCAACGACGACATCTGGGCTTACATCAAGGCGAACAAGGTGCCGTACAACCGGCTTCATGACCAAGGCTACCCGAGCATCGGCTGCGCGCCCTGCACCCGCGCCATTAAGCCCGGCGAGGACATCCGCGCGGGCCGTTGGTGGTGGGAGAACCCCGAGTACAAGGAGTGCGGGCTGCACCACTAAGACGCAGGAACAAGGAGCCAGGAACCAGGATCTGGAGGCGTCCCTGCGGGGGCGTCTCTTTTGCCGGAAGGAACTGAACCCTGAACGAATCGATCGCGACTAAGACACACGAAGGGCACGGCGGGCCGCTCGTCGACCTGCTCGTCAGCCGGCCGGAAGCCGACGAACTACGCCAGCGGGCCGCTTCGCTGCCTCTCGTTCGCCTTTCCGCCCGCTCGCTTTCCGATCTCGAACTGCTCGCCGTTGGGGGCTACAGCCCGCTCGAGGGCTTCATGACGGAGGCGGACTATCGCTCCGTCGTCAGCGACATGCACCTCGCCTCACGCGTGCCTTGGCCGATGCCGATCACGCTCGCCGTCTCAACCGCGGATGCTGATGCGATCGCTGAGGGCTCCGAGATTGTGCTCTCTGACGAGAACGGCAGCATGCTGGCGATCATGCAGGTTGAGCAGAAGTTCGGCTGTGAGAAACGCCTCGAAGCGCGCGAGGTGTATCGCACCGAGGACGAAGCGCACCCGGGCGTAGCGGCGGTCTACGCACAGGGCGATGTGCTTCTCGGCGGCCCCGTTCGCGTGATCGAGCTCCCATCACACGAGGACTTCACGCAGTACCGCCTGACGCCGGCGCAGACACGGACCGCCTTCACCGAGCGTGGCTGGCAGACGGTCGTCGGGTTCCAAACGCGCAACCCGGTGCACCGAGCGCATGAGTACATTCAGAAATGCGCGCTCGAGATCGTGGACGGTCTCCTGCTGCACCCGCTCGTCGGCGAGACGAAGTCGGACGATATCCCGGCCGACGTGCGCATGCGCTGCTACGAAGTGCTACTCGAGAACTATTACCCGCGGGACCGCGTCCTGCTGTCGGTTAACCCGGCCGCGATGCGCTACGCTGGACCCCGCGAAGCCGTCTTCCACGCGCTCGTACGCAAGAACTACGGCTGCACGCACTTCATCGTCGGGCGCGACCACGCCGGCGTGGGCTCCTACTACGGGACCTTCGATGCTCAACGCATCTTCGAGGAGTTTGCTCCCGGGGAGCTGGGGATTACGCCGCTGATGTTCGACAACACCTTCTTCTGCCGTCGCTGCGACGAGATGGCGAGCGTAAAGACATGCCCGCACGACGGCGAGGCGCGGGTCACCCTCTCGGGCACACAAGTGCGCGAGATGCTAGTCGGTGGCATCGCGCCGCCGATCGAGTTCTCGCGCCCCGAAGTGGCGCGCATCCTGATCGAGGCGATGCAGGAGCGGGTGACGCCGCATCATGCAATCTGACATACCCCCTACCGGTATGCTATATTGTTGATAGAAAAAGTGGACTTAAACGACGAATGAGAATCTCTACCAAAGGCGACTACGGACTCCGCGCTCTTATCGAACTGGCGCATCATTTCGGAGAGCCGCGTCCCGTGCAAAGCGGCGAGATTGCATCGCGCCAGAAAATTCCGGAGTCGTACCTCGAGCAGCTGCTGACTATCCTGCGGCGCTCCGGCTTCATTCGCAGCGTCCGTGGCCCGCAGGGGGGCCACGCGCTTATTCGCGAGCCGGGCTCCCTGAGGGTGACCGAGGTGATCGAAGCGCTTGAAGGCTCTATCATGCCGGCCGATTGCCTTGATGATGGCGGCGCGTGCGCTCGTAACGGTGGCTGCGCGCAAAGCGAGATGTGGAGAGATGTTCGAGACGCAATCGTCGGCGTGCTCGATAAGACAACCGTCGGCGACCTGGCGCAGCGGGACCGCGCCCTCCAACCGACCG
>Ga0209801_1001048_pt1 | contig 17544 bp, 28 predicted proteins | sample GraSoiAngelo_127_FD_185884 | JGI IMG/M metagenome (GOLD analysis project Ga0209801, IMG submission 185884) | Grasslands soil microbial communities from the Angelo Coastal Reserve, California, USA - 14_0927_09_40cm (SPAdes) (version 2) | ecosystem: Environmental > Terrestrial > Soil > Grasslands ... | reverse complement strand
CGCTCGTTCATACCCCGTAATCCAACTCCGAGAGCGCCGATCCAGTCTTGGCCAGATTGTTCCAAAAGGTGTGGAGAGATGCCTTTCCCTTTGTCTTCTATTTCCAAAGCACACATTCTTTGCCTCATCAACAATCGGATGTGTGCCACCTGGCTTCCAGAATGTCGGTGAACATTGGTTAGGCTTTCTTGCAGAACGCGAAACAATGCCAACTCAGATTCGCGAGGCAGGCGGCCAAAGTCTGTCTCGACCTCAAAACTGGTCTTGATGCCGCTGCGAGCAGAAAATCCGTCGAGGTACCACGGAATCGCCGATTTCAGACCCATCTCTTCCAGCATAGGAGGATACAGGAGATAGGACACTGTTCTAACTTCTTTGACGCAGTCTTCAGCTAGGCAAATGCATTGCGCGAGATCCTGAGTGGGCGCATCTTGTTCTTGTCCAGTGGCGGATGCCAGTGAGTCCAACTTTATCTTCAACACCGCGAGATACTGCCCCAGACTGTCGTGAAGCTCCCGGCCAATGCGTCTTCGCTCCTCATCTTGCGTGCGCAGCAGGTGCAGCGACAATGCCCGCAACGACTTCTCTGAATTCTGCAATCGCCGTTCTGCAGTTCGTCTTTCGGCAACCTCATTTTCTAATGCCTGCTGTGCCTGCCTTCTTTCGGTAAAGTCTCGGGTGACTTTTCCGAAACCCACTAATTTTCCTGCATCATCTCTTAGAGCGGTGATGATCACATTCGCCCAGAATTTTGATCTATCCTTGCGTACTCGCCAGCCTTCATCCTCAAACCGTCCCTCTTTCGCTGCGATAACCAATTCCCACTGTGGTTTTCCGCTCCGCACATCTTCTTCTGGGTAGAAGCATGAGAAGTGCTTACCGATAATCTCTGCGGGCTTGTATTGCTTCATGCGTTCCGCTCCGAGATTCCAACTGCTGATGTTGCCGTCAGTGTCGAGCATGAAGATCGCGTAGTCCTGCACAGCTTCGATTAGCAACCGGAATCGTTGCTCGCTGTGACGCAACGCCAGCTCTTTTTCGAGGACCTGAGCTTTCTGTTGCAACTCCGCGATGCTGCGAAGGCGTTCTCCTTCGTTGCTTAATCCTAAATAACTCTCGCTAGGAACCACGCCCGAGTGTTGACCACACATCTTCAGAAATGGCTCAATGTGCCTCTCATTGTTGAAGCCTGTAATTGGGTAAGCACAGAGGAGAGAGAAGGAGTGGGTTTTCGCTAAGTCATTCCAGAGTTCCTCGACCCGAATAGCCTCCTGTGGCCTTCCCTCTGCCCACAGCAACGCGACAAGTTCTCCGAAGACAGCAATGCGGCAGTCTTTGCCATGAATAGCAGTTCGGGCTCGCTTCAAAACTCCGCCGATAATGTCGTTGAAGCGCGTCTCGTCGACCGAACCGTCTACCATGAGTCGCGTCAGAGTTTCTTTCGCGTCCACTGCGACGTATCGCCCTTGCAAGCTCGCTTTAGCTATGTCCAATCCCCGTGCGGATAGCCGCCGTTCCAGCTCTCCACGATGGGATGCTGTTGCTAGGACCACGGCAGCATCACCCACCGCAAGTGCCCCGCCAATGAATCGACTCAATACGTCAATCAGGAAGCCGTCGTCTGTATACAATTGAACAACGTGTCCATCGTGATCGTGCCTTGGAGCGTGCGTTAGGGACGGGACTAGTTGAAGACCGGGATTAGACATCGCAATACTCACCTTTCGCCTCCGCCAAAATTATGGGTATTGATATGGGCCTGGTAATGATCGTGTCTGGGAGCGAAGTCTATACAGGAGCTACTGTACTCCCTTAGCTAAAGTTGAGCACAGCCTGAACAGAAGGCAGATGCGACGCTATCTTGGAGGCGGCAAAAGAGCGTTAGCGACTGTGGGAGGGGCAGGGCGAAGCCAAACTCTTCCTCCCCCTTCCCTCCTTATTCTATGCTCTCTTCCTCTCACTTTCTTGGTCATCCTCTTCCTCTTCAACACTGGGAGCGCGGCGCTGTCTTGACTGGTCGCCTCGATATTCCCGCTCGGTCCCTGGTGCGCGACGCTGCTGCTCATCCCCGTGCTTCTCCTGTTCACTAAACGGGTTGTTCTGCTTCTGCTGAGACTTCTCTTTTTGCTTGCCCGACTGCTGCTCCCGGTTCTTTTCGTCTGCCATCGTCACAGCTCCTTATAGTTGAAGATTATTTACCGCCAGCAATCAGATGCCTCTCACGCCAGCAAGATGTCTCTCTCTACGAGCTGTGTTCGCCGACGAACCAAGAATTAAGTTGAGGTCTTATGGTTGGCCTCAGCCTAAAAACACGAGCAGTATTCGATGCACCATCGAGGCATCACATGACAAGGACACCTTGTGTCATGTTTCAACGGTCATGTGGCGGCTAAGGTTCTGGCTCTTGCCATTGCGATGAAAGCAGTTTCCTGAGTCAGTAATGTTCTTCTGGCCTTAGATTTCTCTTCGTGAACCGAATGCCGCACTCTCGAAAAATTACGCGAAGGTTAACCCCATATTCTTCACGCGAAGTAGCGCAGCCCCGCACGGTATTTCGGAGCACGAGTGTACACCCTGGCGTCGGCCAATGTCTGTACTGGCCGGAACAATCTCGGCTCACTGCCTACGATCCGCCTTTAGCTAAGGCTCTACAGTGAATCGTTCTGGCTCGTACAGCGCCAAGTGGATGGTCTTTGCGCGGCCCTTGCCATAATGTTGGATACGACTTCCTTTCCTTCCTGCTTTTCGGTAGGGATCGACACAGGCGTCGGTTGGCGATCCGCAATTCTCCAATCACATTACAAGTTACGGGGCGGATGAACTCAGCCCTTGGGTGACTTCAAAATCGCGCGGATTCGCGCAGAGGGATGTATGGCAATGAGATTCAAGACAAGGATATTAGCCGTGCTGACAGCCGCAGTTTTGGCCAGCACAATGGCGGTTGCCGCCGAGGAACCGTCGGAACAAGTCAAACGAATGGATGCAGCAGCAACAGTTTTAGACGAAATCATGGGAACTCCGGATAAGGGGATCCCGGAAGAACTTCTCGATTCTGCGAGGTGCGTGGCAGTCATACCGTCGATGGTCAAAATAGGTTTTGTCTTTGGAGGCCGGCACGGAAGAGGAATTGCGACCTGCCGTACCAACTCCGGATGGAGCGCGCCTGCACCTTTCACGGTCACCGGAGGTAGTTGGGGATTGCAGATCGGCGGCGAGGCGGTCGATGTGGTCATGCTGGTAATGAACGACCAGGGAATGGAAAAGATGCTCTCAAGCAAATTTAAGATCGGCGCCGATGCCTCGGCTGCGGCGGGGCCGGTCGGCCGGCATGTGGAGGGCGAAACTGATTGGAAGATGCGCGCTGAAGTGCTCACTTATTCTCGGGCTCGCGGCGCTTTTGCTGGCCTTACTGTGAACGGCGCATCGATCACACAAGACAAGGACGGAACCCGCATTTTGTACGGCCGGATGATCCCATCAGCTCAAATTCTAAAGGGACAGGTGAAAGCTCCCGAGGGTTCGCATAAATTCCTGGCGACAGTAAGAAAGTACGGTACCGAGGCAAACATTGCTGAAGCATCAGATCGTCGCCATCCGACCTCGACAGACGACACCCACCCTCGAGCATTGAGTTCGACGGAAGCAAAGGGCGCAATTGAAGAGAAGCTCAAAAGCGAGCCGGGCTTGGACAGTAAAGACATCCGGGTTACTTTGACTCCCGACGTGGTGACGCTGTCCGGATCTGTCGTCAGCAGTGACGACCGTGACAAGGCGGTGCGGGTCGCGAGATCGTATGCCGGTGATCGCGAAGTCCAAGATCATTTGTCAATTCAGAGGCCCGACTAGTTTGCACCCTTGCCGCGTTCGAACGAACGCCCGTCTCCCCGAATAGGTGCGTGGGCGCAATTGGCACGAACTTACATTTACAGGAGGAAAAATGATGAAAGTTGATTGCAGGAATATTGCTCGCACACTCTTGTGCACCGGTCTGCTACTCGGCGTCGGAGTATTGGTACGGGCGCAAGAACCAACCAGTCAGCAGGCTCCGCCAGCTGCAGACAATACCAAGACTAATGAACGGGATCGAAGCGCGAACGAGCCAACGGCAGATCAGCAAAAAGACAATCGTTCTGACCGCGACATCACACAACAGATACGACAATCCATCATGAAAGACAAATCACTCTCCACCTACGCGCACAACATCAAGATCGTCACTCAAAACGGGCAAGTGACATTGAAAGGCCCCGTGCGATCAGAGGACGAGAAGCGAGCAATTGAAGCCAAGGCTGCTGAAGTGGCCGGCGAGAACAAAGTCAGCAGCGAACTGAACATCAAACCGCAGCAATAACATTTCAGATTAATAAGGAGAAGTAAAACATGGCAGGTAAAAACACAGCAGTATTTGGCATTTATCCGAATCGCACAAGCGTGGAAAGCGCGGTCGATGCTCTAAAGACAGCAGAATTTCGTAACTCTGATATTTCCGTGCTGTTTCCCGAGAACACGGGCACGAAGGACTTTGCCCACGAGAAAAACACTAAGGCGCCAGAAGGCGCCACAACCGGCGCCGGAACCGGAGCATTGCTGGGCGGCGGACTGGGGTGGCTGGTTGGCATTGGAGCCCTCGCGATTCCAGGGCTCGGACCGTTCATTGCTGCAGGGCCCATTGTGGCGGCCCTTGCAGGAGCGGGTGCCGGCGGTGCAATCGGCGGTCTCACAGGCGCCTTGATTGGCATGGGAATCCCGGAGTACGAAGCTAAGCGTTACGAGGGCCGCGTTAAGGATGGCGGAATACTGCTCTCCGTGCATTCCGACGATTCTCAGTGGACAAAAAAGGCTAAGGAAATTCTGGAGCGGACAGGTGCCCAAGATGTTTCCTCGACCGGTGAAGCCGCTTCCGAAAAGGGTGATAAAGCCCGTCTTGGCGAAGTGGCTTGATCTGTGGAGTGCAGCGAACTGGAGCTTCTCGGCGGCCGGGATCTCGGTTCGCTGCCCCGCATTTTTAAAGGACTGGCGGGACCGCCGCGCGGGCCTTGGCCCAGCGACCGAAACTCATTTCGTGGAGGAAACATGCCAAACGATAATTTGAAAAAACTGTATGTGGACGAATTGAAAGACCTGTTTAGCGCAGAGAATCAGTTGCTCAAGGCGCTTCCAAAGATGGCCAAAGCTGCGTCCTCGGACGAACTCCGAGCTGGCTTCGAAGAGCATCTGGAACAAACCAAAGGCCACGTTCAACGTCTGGAGAACATTCTCCAATCGCTGGACGAAAGCCCAAAGGGCAAGAAATGTGTGGGCATGGAGGGCTTGGTGAAAGAAGGAGCCGAGGTCATGGCGGAAGACTTGGAAGAGGCGGTGATGGACGCTGGACTGATCGCCGCAGCCCGACGCGTGGAACACTATGAGATTGCCGCGTACGGGGCGGTCAGCGAGTTAGCCAAAGCTCTCGGAGAGATGAATCACGCTTCTTTGCTGAAACAGACTCTTGAAGAGGAACAGGCCACCGACGAAAAATTGACAGAACTCGCAAAAGAGATCAATGCACAAGCAAGTGAAGAGAGCTCTCAGGGCAACCAGGACGAATCCAAAAAGACGCACAAGATGCCGAGGCGTGTCGCTTAGTTGTAGCGCCGTACTGCAAGTGGAGAATCGCAGAACCCCTAGAAGTCGAAAAGGGAGTGAAGGGGCATAGCGGAAAGATAGTTGCCAAGAACAACAAGCACGACGGCGAAGAAGACGGAAGAACAAAGTAAAGATTCGGCGTAAGAATCAACAATCAGAATACATAGGAAGAGGAGAGAGGAGTGCGCATGGAAGACAAAGTTCGTAGTGGCGTTGCAGAGGGTCGTTTCACGGGAGCCATTGAGTCGCAGACGTCCAAAATCCCAAGCTCCGGCTATTTGGCGGCAGCATTCGGTGCTATCACCGCTTCAGCTATTCTGAAGATCGTGGGCAAGGATGACTGGGCGTTGTTTGTGGGACAGTGGCCGGCGGCATTTTTGTTAATGGGTGTTTACAACAAGATGGTAAAGCAGCACGGCTCAGATGCATATAGCAAGGCTGCCTGAGAGTTGAGTCGGACCGAGTGGTTGCCTCCGAATATGGGGGCGCCTCGGTCCGCCGAATTTCGAGCAATGCCTTCGACGCAGCAGAACGAGCGGTAATCTACAAGGAGAACAGAGTATGTCGATTCTGGCGTGGATTGTGTTGGGTTTGATTGCGGGGTTCATAGGCAGCAAGCTAGTGAACAAGACTGGCGAAGGCGTGATCTTAGATATCGTACTGGGAATCGTTGGTGCCATAGTCGGCGGCTATTTGTTCAGTATTTTTGGGGCGCATGGAGTGACGGGCGTAAACCTATATAGCCTGTTTGTGGCGGTGATCGGCGCTGTGGTCGTCCTGGTTGTCTATCACGCGGTACGGGGAGGTCGATCGCGCTTGTGAGCGACACGTGCAAGCGAGCGACCGTCAGGTCTCTAATACTCCCTTCACCCACCAGAGTTCACAACCCGGACAAATCGGCGGGCAATGACAGGTTGAGATTGATGTCAGGCACTCGCCGATGAGAACTCAAGCGGCCAAATTCAAATCCCAGTCGGGAGCCCCGCGACCACTCGCGGGAAAGAAACCCAACGCTGGCGCCGCCAAAGTCCTTTTCCAAAAACTCGGGCCTGGTCTCATCACGGGGGCGTCTGATGATGATCCCAGTGGAATCGCCACCTATTCGCAAGTAGGGGCACAGTTCGGCTATGGCCTTCTCTGGACCATGGTCTTGACCTATCCTCTCATGACCGCGATTCAGGAGATCAGCGCCCGGATTGGAAGGGTCACCGGAATCGGCATCGCGGCCAATCTTCGGAAAAACTACCCCAAGTCCGTTCTCTACTGCGTGCTGATCGTGGTGACAGTAGCCAATATCTTCAATTTGGGGGCGGATATTGGCGCCATGGCAGCTGCGACGCACTTGGTCCTGCCGGGAAAGGTCGGTGTGTTCATTGTGATTTTTGGAGTCGCGTCGCTGGCCGGAGTGTTGTTGGTTCCATACTCAACGTACGCTAAATACTTGAAATGGCTTACCGTGTCTCTCTTCGCTTACGTGGCTGTCGTCTTCTGTGTCCACGTGTCATGGCGCGCCGTGCTTCACGCGACCGTGCTTCCGCACATTCAACTCACAAAAGAATACGTTACCGCGCTGATTGCGGTGCTAGGGACCACCATCAGTCCCTATCTCTTTTTTTGGCAGGCTTCACAAGAGGTCGAAGAGGTGAGGAACAATCGCGGCGAGAAACCGTTGAAGCGCGCTCCTTTGCAAGCGCAGGAGCAACTGGGGCGCATCCGTATCGATACTTATTTAGGCATGGCCTTCTCCAACATCGTCGCATTTTTCATAATTTTGACGGCCGCCGCGACTTTGCACACTCATGGCATCACCGAGATTTCGACTTCCGCCCAGGCGGCCACGGCGTTAGAACCGCTGGCGGGCCGCTTTGCGTTCCTGCTTTTTGTCTGCGGCATCGTAGCCACCGGCCTTCTTGCAGTGCCCGTGCTCGCGGCATCGGCGTGCTACGGAGTTGGCGAAGCGTGCCGCTGGAAAACAAGCCTGGAGCGTAAGCCAGGAGAAGCTGTCCGATTTTATGCCGCCATCACGATCGCGACTTTGACTGGGCTGTCGCTCAACTTCCTCCATATCGATCCCGTTAAGGCGCTGTTCTGGGCCGCGATTCTAAACGGAATCGTCGCCGCACCGCTGATGGCGGTCATCATGACTATGGCCTCAAGCCAAAAAGTGATGGGAAAGCTCGTCATCCCGGCGTACCTGAAATGGGTGGGTTGGCTTGCCACAGCGGTAATGCTATGCGCTTGCATCGGCGTCTTCTTCTTCACGTGGAAATAGATCCGCTCGCCTATCACGGAGGTAGCTCAATCCTTCATGATCGCGTTCCCGGATATGCGGGTGGTCATGGACGAGGTGCTTGCGCGGGGTGACCGCGCTGAGTACGACTGGACGTTGATCGGCACAAACCCCGGGCCGGGAGGCACTGGACAGCGGTGGCTTCCAGCTTTGGCCGATTGGAGCGGATGGACTCATAGCCTCCTCGCAGGGCCACTTCGACAGCTCCGAAAACCATCGTCAACTAGAGCTCTCCTGACTTACGGCCACGCACGGTGAGCAGCACCATCGGACCCATAGGGAGGCCGACGCGCAGCAATCCGGAATCCAGGTAACAGCGAGAAAGATTCTGTGAGCCAGGGTCGGATCGCGGTGGGGAGACGCGGCCTGCTGCGGGGCGGACATGGTCCTGATCAGATCACGCCATGATGCGCCGCGGATGAGAATCAACAGCTACCCGGAGGATGTAGTTCGGAAAGTGGGGATGGGTATGCTCGCAGGATTTCCCGCAATAGTCCACGAAACTCCTCGTTTGGTGAATGAAACGATGGCCATGTCTTGATTTTGCGCGACCACTAAAAAGAGCTCTGTGGGGAACCAGGGCCGAAAGCTGACGAAATACGGGTGCACGCCAAATCTGACGTGCCAGTTCTCGATCGGACCTCTTTTCCTTTTGCTGGTCAGCCGTCGGTTCAGCATTGCTCCGATCGCGTTGATTTTACTTTCGTATTGTCAGATTGCTGGGCAGGAGCCGTATCTGGTTCTTCCGCCAGGAGCGTACGTTTCCAGGATGGCAACGGGAAGCGGCAGAACGCCGGCGCATCTGAATTCTGCAAGGAAAACACGGACTTGACGAAAATGTTGGGCAGCGTCACGGCAATTTGCGAGTCCGCAGGGGTGTGAACGATCCAATAGCTGCGGTAACCCGCGGCTTCCCGAACGCTTAGTAGTACCCCCGAATCGGCGGTTTGCGCTTAAGCACCAAGAACTAGACAGGAGCCACACGAGTGTGATGATTGAGTTGGCTTGCACCGGATCTCACCTCCGGAAATACTTCTCTCGAAGTATCAGAGCGTTGCCAACTACGAATTCAAAGCAGTGTTGAGCCGCCGGGAAACAGCTTATAACAAGGAGAATTTTTATCGCGGAAAATGGATTCTTCTGGAGCTTCAGCGCAACGGTTCATCAAAGCTGTGACTCTCCAGTCCCTTATTTCAAATGCTTGTTGACCGCCTTGGTCATCTGAAACATGTCCAGTTTCTTACTGCCAAAGATCGGCTCCAACTTATCGTCGGCCAGGATTTCTCGTTTGTTCTTTGGATTTTGAAGTTTGTGCTTCTTAATGTGGGCCCAAATCTTTTTTGTGACTTCACTTCGAGGCAGTGGTTCTGTGCCGACAATTTTGGCCAAGTGCTCTGAAGGCTGCATTGGCTTCATAAAGGCGCTATTCTTTGCTTTAGGCGTTGTCTTTGCCATTTTTCGCTCTCCATCCTTGTCGCAAGCATACCTAACTCCGCGATCACGGGAATTGTAACGGATCAGGATGGCAGATGTGCGTAAAAGCAACGGTTTTGACACGGCCCGTCAGGCCCTCTGCACACTGCCGCGGTGCATGGCCAACCGATGGCGGTTTCATCGGCCGATTCGAGCACACACAGTCAAAATTGGCGCACTCTCTAGTAATGCACGTGTGAAGCGTCAATGGAGAAGCGCCTCTGCCGCCTTTTGTTTCAGGGGTCACCAGCTGAGGTTTGGATTCACCAGGATCCCCCACACGCCAAGCAGCCATTCCGGAACGTAGCACCGATTTCTGTTGCGCTCGCACCAGCTGCGTAACTCAGTTGAATCGACACAAGTTTGCTTCGTGAGCCCCAGCTGTCGAACGTGCATTTCGAACTCGGTAGCAACAGCCGGAGCGGGTTGAATCGGCCTTCCCCAGTTCGGATTCCCGCGTTTGCGAGGCTTAGCTGGCTGGACGGATGGCTTCGCCATGGTTACAGATGATACTCTGCGCAGATCAACTCCGGGCTCCTAACCGACTTCCCCGCTTGCGTCCCGGCTAGGCTTCAGTGCCTGTTCGTGAGGCACAAAACAGGCTTTTACGCAGCGCAATCGCCTGGTCTCGTGCTGCCCGGAAGCGGGAGTCCACTACCATGTGTGTCAACTTTCAGGCTACCAAAATCATCGAAAAGGATTGCTTTTCGAGACTAACCCTTGCCACTGTGATCCGAGAGTTACAATTTTGATCCAATCTCTCGCATTGCGACAGCTCCAAAACGGGCGGAGAGGAGAACCCGTCCGCCCGCAGTCGAGCAGGAGCCCCACAGGACCGCCGGGAGCAGCCTGCGCGAATAAGGAGCACACTGGGAGGAAGCGAACATGCGCAACCTAATCTGTGAGGCTGACTTGCGGTTTCTTGTCCCTCCTCGGTCAAGCTCCGACCGAGGATGCTCGGCCTCGATTTTGGCCGCTCCGTGTTGTACGAAGTAGAGTTCCATGGTCTAACACTCAGGGCATTCTAGCGCGATCGCACAGATTGGGTGACGCGGGCGGATCTTGCGTGCGAGTGAAGGCTAAAGGCGCGCTTCCCCACGCGCCTTTAGTGATGGTAGGTTGCTTTTGTATCGTTACCTAGGCTGCGATCGCGAGCGGCTCTATGTGCCCGAGCTGAGTCAAAAGGGTGTACTGGTCGTAGTAGCAGCCGCTCGACACAGTCCTGCCCTGTTTGTCGAAGTGGGTTATTTCACAGAATGGTACGGATATGCGGCGATGCGTTGGCTGGAGCGAATTGAACGGCCCATCATTGGTGCCCTCAACGGTGAATCGGGCAACGACCACGTCGCCAGCGTCGATGTACTCGGGGTTCGTGATGCGGCCGTCCGAGAAGGCCTTTGCCCACGATTCGGTCCACTCCCTGAACTTGTCCCGGTTGTTTAGGCTGAGGGCGCGAGCGTGGTCTGTGTAGACGAGGTCCTCCGCAGCGTTACGAACAATGCCTTGGAAGTCGCGGCGGTTCCAGCTCTCGTGCGCGGCACGGAGCGTTTCCACGTTTTTCGAAGCCATAGTGCTGTGTCCTTTCTCAGAGAAGTTGAAAGCGGGCGAGGCCTTATGCTCGCCCCTGGCTGATTGCGAAGCGTCACCGTACCTCAGGCGGCTTTGCCGGCGACAATCCGGTGGGTGGTCGAGGTGTGGACGTCGAATGTTCGGATATTGGGCTCGGTCTCGAGCAAGTGCTTCATCATTTCATGGATCTTGGGATACTGCTCCTGGTGGTAGCGTTCGGCATCCTCTTTGCTGTTCCAGAAGCTTAATCCCAAAACCCGAGTCGGTTCCGTGTCCGACACCAAGACGGTCTCGTCGACGAAGCCGCGTTGTTTCTTCAGGATCGGCACTACTTTTTCGTTGATGGTGTTTGCGAGTTCCTTGGCTTTGCCTGATTCGCTGGTGAGTTCAACTACGCGTGTGAACATGTGCGCTCCTTTCGTTGGCTAGAGGGTGAAAGGAACCGTCGCTGGCGCGACGACGGAACGATTTATAGATATTTTGAAGATTACCCTACGCCTCCCCCATATAAGGGGTCAATTGCACAAATATGGTGCAAACAGAAACGGCGTCACATCCATCCGCCAGGACCGATGGTAAGCCCTAACACGCCACGTGGAGCACCGCGTTCGTGTCTTTGGCGCCTTGCTGCAGAGCCTTGATGGCTTCGGCAGTCGGCAAGACCAGCAATTCGACTTTGCGCCGTTGGGCCTCCTGTCTGACTTCTCCCATCACTGGAAGCCCGCCGTGCGCGCCGGTTCCGACCACGAGGCGCTGACATTTCCAGGGTATCCTTTCCTCGACGGACAGCGGCGTATGACCGAACTCCCCGCGGAATCTCTTGGAGGGTTTTTTCTTGACGTTTGTTGATTTCGCCGCGATCAATTACGACATCGTGCTCATAGGTGCTGCCGTCGATCTCGATGGAGCCGAAAGCGAATTTGTCGAAATGCATACGCGAACTCCGTGACGCTGGCTTCAGACACTCTTCTTCGACGTGATAGCGGAGAAGGCGGACCAGCGCTGCTCGACGTTCTTGCTCCCACACTGCGGGCAAAGGACCTCGCCTTCTTCGTAATCGACGAGAGCCAATATCTTTGAGAATGTCTTCTTGCAGGCGTGGCAGAAGAATTCGTAGTGGGGCATGGGGACCTCCCACAGTCTTCGAAGGGTGTGACAGCAGAATTCTAGCCCCCTCCGTCGGCAGGTTCAACATGGGTCGGGTCACGAGTTCTGCCGGATGGGGACACAGATTCTTCCTGAGGTGTGTCGCGGATTTTGCGTGCGGTGCAGGACGTGGAAACCCGTCTGATTACACACTACAATAGCCTCTGCTGCCGTGAGCCTTTCAAGAAATTAGCAGAACCATTTTTGACCTGGATTGATGATCTGAGAAAACTATGAAGTCGGCGAGTTAGCGCTCGCTTCTCGTAGCGGATGCGCAGTCGACCCGGAAATGGCGCCCCACAATGACCAGCTCACGAGAGTGATAACCCACGTACCGGCCTGTTTTTGCAGTATCCACAGATGGCTTCCGAGGGTTTGTCTAGGGGTGGAATCTTCCGGCAAGGAAAACGTGGTTTTGTAGTTTGCGGTCAAATAAGCAATCTCGTTGGAGCCTCGAATAAGACGATTGGTAATCTCTATGCTGTGAATTCTGGTGTTTCCGTGCGTCAACCGCGCCGAAACTGCCGCGCGCCCCAGCACAGGCTGCGCGTCAGGCGGCAACAACTCGATATCGTCAGCGCACAATGTCATCAAGCGATGACCTTCTCCTGCGACTTCGAACTCGATCCAGCTCGAATGGACCTGCTCAATCTCTCTGACGGTATCTTCCGTGAGTTTGTCCATAACCAGACATGGATAGCAGGTGCGCGCATCGCCCTTCAAGGCCGCACATATCCGCGTGTGGCGGAGACTTTAACAAGTTCTGTGAGAAAGTTGGGGGGAATACAGCTCAGCCGAAAGGTTCAGGCCGATTTCTTTGGCTCTAAGCAAAACTCGATCAGCTTTCCGTTTTGTTGCCTGGGAGTCCACGCCGGCACTTTCCGGAAGTTTTTGGGTATATAGAATTCAATTATCTTTGCCACGAGTGATTTCCTGCCATACTAATAATCACTCTGCTCATGCAGTGCGACAATGGCCCGAAAGTCGGGTCGCTTACCCCACTAAAGCTCCCCATGCGAGCGGTAGAGAACGGGAAAACGCCCTGGCGACCTTTCCGGGATTCCAAACACCTGCGCCCCATCCACCAAACTGATCGATCTTGCTGCGAGTTGAACGCAATAGCCCTATTCTCCTTTGTATTAGGTGTGTCAATGAAACGAGCTCTTTCGTCGACATAGCCGATGTGGATGCAGGCGACGCTGTTCGCTTGTGAATCGCTCGTGCCGAGCGACACAACCAGTACCCCGGAGATTCATTTCCGTGGTTGATTCGCCATGCCAAGCATTTTTCCTACCTTCTCCCGGAGAATGATTTCTGCCGGAGATCCTCCTTGGCGCCCAAGCCATGAAAGGAAGTCTTTCATCTTGACCTCGTGCCTTACGGGCGGCGGCTGGACAACGACGGTCACTGTTGTAAGACCCTGCCCGATTTCCCCCACCCAGTTGTCCTGTTGTAAAGCAGCGAGAGCCGTGGCACCCGCTTCATAGAGCGTTGCGGCAGTGACCTCGACGGAGTGCTCAACATCCTGAATATCCGTCACTGAAACTTTGCACGTTCGGAGAATCACACATGAAAGCCTAGCATATTTCGCTTTTTATTCGCCACCAAAAGGGGATGTATTCAGCGCGGAAAGTGTAGTGGTTTCATCCATCTCTTCGTTGGCCCAGCGTTGCACGGTCGACATCGGCTGGCTGAGAAATTTGGCGATTGCTACCCACCCCTTCAACGACTCTTCCGACTTTTTCAGCTTCGGCATAGCCTTCCGCTATCTTTTCAAGGTGTTTCGTACTCTCGAACCTTGGAAGCGTCGTTTCCGATGCCAGTCAAAATATTTAGCCGTTGACGCCTTCCAAGCGCTACAACTCCGACCCCGAAGCAGTTGAAGTGCAACGTTGACAGCACGAGAAGACTGAGCATTGCTTACCAGTATGCGTCCTGCCTCATGTACGGCAACAAAACCCCGCTCGTAGAAGGCATCGCAGCCGAGGAGGCACATGCTGGAGACGATATTCTTCACGTCGAGGCGTTCGCTACGGGTGCACTCGCTCCGCGGTTTCAGGTGAGCGGCAATAAGTAATCCAACTGGCAAACGGCGACCACACAAAGAGCAAATTGCCAGCTCGGCCTCTCCGAAGAGAGCATGGCGAAGATAACTTTGTTCCAATCGTCCGAGAATCGTGTGCTCTCGATCAAGCGGCCCTTCTTTAATAGCAGCCCGGTAGAACTGCCGCTTTGTCACCGGTGCAAGCCACAGGACCGGTTCACCAGCAATTCGATCAGCAACGCGGGCAGGCCTGCCATTCTCCAGAACCTTGCGAAACTCGAAATCGTGAATGAGTGAGATTGATGCTCCCTTACGAATGAACTTTGCCGCCTCCCGTTCTTTGGTTCCATATTCACCAAATGCCCATACCGATGAATCCCCTCTGACGAGAATAGTGGTAGTGCTCGTAACTGCTGCCCCGGGAGTTGGGATTCCGCGCTTTCGAAGCACCTGCCGCCGCAAAGCGGCTCGGGTTAACCACGCCCTGCCGGTAAAGGCGATGCGCTCACCGCGCACAGTGGTTATCCACTTCCTCATAAGAGCTAGCCTGAGATAATCGGCGCAATGGAGTTCGCGCGTCAACGAATGATATGCTGCCCAGCATCATGGCTCAACCACCTTATGTCGTAATTCCCATCGAGCCTACTTTCCGAATCACCGACTGGAATGGTCGAGCAATTGAGGCTGCGCAGAGCCGCGGTAACGTTGTGGCGGTTGCGGATTTCTCTGACAATTTGATGCGATTAGAATCGGCGCTGTGGCCAACCGCCGCGGTTCTCCAGAAGCTATGCCGTAACCCGCGACACGAAGAAGCGTTTGATGGGCAGGCAAGGCAATTGCTAACCGAGAGGCTAGGTTTTTATTCAGATCTGCAATCATTGCATAGCGAAGACGCAATAACTTGGAGTTTCTTCGGTACGCTCAGTATGGCCTCTCCAGTTAAGCGAACGGCGTTCTTGAACTGGCTATTGAAGCGGATCGAATTACCGGCGAACGAAAAAGATTGCACGATTGAACTCTGGCGCCGTATACCACACCCCGACACTCAAGGTATGGGCGGTCCTGAGATCGACTTCTTCGTTCAAGGTGACAGGACGATTATTGTCGGTGAAGCGAAATGGCGGTCAGGCGAAGGATCGGGTCAGGGATTGTGTGGCAACAAATCACAACTGCAGCTTCGAAGAGAATTCTGCGACGGCGTTGCTCGTCACATTTTTAGAGAGTTCCGATTCGTAGTTGTGAACGTCGTTTGGCATTCCCCATTCGTCACCGACTCCCCTTGCAACGCCCCTATTACTATGCGAACTATTGCGTGGTCAGACTTAGCAAGCTGGTCTGAACACCCCAATACCACCGAATTCCGCCTCTACTACGAATGGAAACAACGTTGGTCGAAAAAGTAAATCGTGATTACGAAATTTGCGTATTCACAGAGCGGCCTGTTGAGCGTAGCAAAACCATGAGCTTCGTCACTGAAACTTATCGATCCTTCGACAGCGGAAAAACCGGAAGGGGTTTCATCCTTTCCTTCTTGCTTTGACCTTCGCCCATCTCGCACGTGCTGCAGCTGCGATCCGAGCACGACCGGCTGCTGAGATACGACGTTTCGGCGCGTTCTTACGAGCATTAGAGGTGCCCTTCTGTTTTGCCCAACGCGCTTTCTGTGCAGCTCGGATATTCGCAAGACCTACGGCGCTCAATTTCCTCCTGCGGAGTGGCTTGGCTCCATCACGAACTCCGTATGCTCCAGCGAAAGCCGCAAGCGCCGCATTAAGTCCATTCAACTGCCGCGCTACCTTATCTCGTTCAACTTTCAACAGCGCAATTAGGTTAGGCATAGGTTCCTTTCGGGGCAAAATCTTATCACTGGAATCAGTCCCAAACTTATGGTATCGCTCCGATCCAAAAAACGATCAGCCGCGATTCCGGATCAATAAATGGAGTGAAGTGTTTGATACCATCAAAGAATGCGCAGTCTTTGACGTGTTCCTAACCGGCCTGCTCGTCCGCCGAGACAGCATCTGTGGCAGAACCTAAGGAACTTTCTACTTCAACAGCCGCAGCTTGCCCATAGATTTGGTGAATGCTGTGGCGCAAAGCGATCATATTGCTGCGGGAAGATTCGGTGGCAGGGCTAGTAGGGTCCTTAGCAAATTCCGCCTCGTAAATGTTTAGCAGTAACCCGCTCTGTTCTTCCAAACGTTCGATGGTTTCCGCGTCGAAGTGTGCTTCAGTCTGCATATTCTTCATCTAACTCATTATACGTATCGTCTGCCCCGGATGTTCGGAGCTATGTACCAGACAGGTTACGCTGGTTTGAGGTCTTGCGGCGTGACGCAATCAATCAGCAAACGGTCACATCCTTTGCAATCGGAAGTCTCGCTCACTGGCTTAAGCGCCGCGAAGAGCTTCTTGAACGAATTGCTTTTACGAAGCCCGGGTAGCTTGGCCTGGCTCCCAAGCGGAGTTACGACCCGCGGCACGATTACCGGTTTCCTTCCAAATCGAAAGGGTAGCACGCGCTTGCGTATTTCCGGATGTCCATCAAACTCATCGATCCATGGACAGGTAACGGGACGAACTGATCATGGCAACTGTTTCGAGAGACAAAAAGCATCAATAGGTCTTCCGATGATCTGCCGCCTTGCGAATTTCTTGTAGAGATATGCTACAAACTCAAACTTGAAGCGAACCCAATCCTCCGGTTTGTTTGGGTTTTTAAAATCCGGGAACGACAGCATATCCGTCAACACATTATCAAGCCGCTCAAATGCAACAACGTGAGCTCTGAAATCCCCGTTACGATATACGTAAGACGCGCTTTGAATGGAAGACGGGTCTGAGCCGTCCCACCCCAGGATTCGTGCGTCTCGTTCTAGAAAGTCGGCCGTTGGTTCGGGATAACGCGGCTGCAGGTTCGCGTACTTAAAATCTTGCATGCCACCGATATTACTGAGAAACCAAAACTCCGGAAGACCTTGGGATGAGTATCCGCAGAGGTGAAATCCTGATGCGTTCTTGGCAAGAATGTCGGCTGGAATGACGCTGTGAAGTTCCTCTCGGAGCTGGAAGGCAAAATCTCTAAGCGATTTCAGCGAGGACTGTTTTATGATGAAATCTTTCAGCCAGTCGGATAAATATCCCTTTCCGCGTTTTGGAAAGACTTCCGCCAGCCCAAAGTCTGATGCCGGCTTCCAAATATGGAATCGGGAAAAGCTTCCGCTTCGACCCGGCGTAGGAACCATCCGGATTCGTAAGCCTGCGATCCGCCGCAAATATGAGCAGGGTTTTCTTGAACCCGTCGAGCATGTGGATTTCGTTGGTGATGAGAGTCATAGTTCATAAGAACAGCCAACCTTGGCGCGAGAATCCACTTCCGGCGAAACCTGGCGTTCCA
>Ga0209801_1001045_pt1 | contig 17574 bp, 17 predicted proteins | sample GraSoiAngelo_127_FD_185884 | JGI IMG/M metagenome (GOLD analysis project Ga0209801, IMG submission 185884) | Grasslands soil microbial communities from the Angelo Coastal Reserve, California, USA - 14_0927_09_40cm (SPAdes) (version 2) | ecosystem: Environmental > Terrestrial > Soil > Grasslands ... | reverse complement strand
GCTCACCCGGTGATGCTATGCCGCCCTGGTGGGTGGGGCCTACCTCTTCGGTTCCATGAGAAGGTAGAGGCCCACGATGATGAGGACCACAGGAACGAAGTACGGCTGCAGCGCGAGCGGGACCAGGTCGATCTGCAAAAACACGTCGGCGATCGCCACGACCGCGAGGACACCCGCGAGAAGGAGCGGTGCCCGCCGGATGGGCGCGAGGAGGGAAACGGCGACGAGACCTCCGGCGAGGGTTAGGAGGAACACCGGGCCCGCCATGTCAGGCGGAAGGCTGAACAACGTCGGGATCACGAGGCCGAGTCCGAACCCGATGAGCACGCACGCCGGCACGAGATAGACGTATTGCCGTGCGCCGACCCACCAAGCCGCGGCGAACGCGAGGCCGAGCGCGACGAAGAGATACGCACCCGCGTTCGGCACGCCCAGCGGGGGTAGCAGAAACGCACCGCCGATCGCAAGCAGAACCGCGCCGCCGAGGATGCCCCGCCGTGGACCGAGCGTGGTCGCCGGCCTATTCGTCTGGGAGCTCGTTCGCGTCGAGGTGGCGCGCATCGTCGCCCTGGAGGAACTCGGCGTATTTGAGACCGGTGCCGGTGTTGAAGATGATGACCTCATCCGATTCGGCGATCCACCCAGTGCGGCGGAGCTCCCGAGTGACCGCGAGGGCACACCCGCCCTCGGGGCAGAGGAGGAGCCCCTCGCTCTCGCCGGCCAGCTCCATCGCATCGGCGATCTCGTCGTCGCTCACGGCGAGGGCCGTACCGTCTGATTCACGGAGCGCGCGCAGGACGATGAAGTCCCCGAGTGCCTTCGGGACCCGGATGCCCGCGGCGAATGTCGTTGGATCCGGCCAGGGACGCGACTCGTCGAGCCCCTTGCTGAACGCGTCGACGATCGGAGCACACCCGCCCGCCTGCGCCGCAACGAAACGCGGGCGTTTCCCGTCGAGCCAGCCGATGGCACGGAGCTCGTCGAACGCCTTCCACATGCCGATGAGACCGACGCCGCCGCCGGTCGGATAAACGATCACATCGGGCACGCGCCATCCGAGCTGCTCGGCGAGCTCGAATCCCATGGTCTTCTTACCTTCGATGCGGTACGGCTCACGAAGGGTCGAGGCGTCGTACCAACCGCGGTCCGCGCAGACCCTCTTCACGACGGCGCCCGCATCGGCGATCGATCCGGCGACCGTGTAGACCTCCCCGCCGTATGCCGAAGCCTCGCGCACGATGACCTTCGGCGTCCGGTCGGGCATGACGACGATCACGCGGACGCCGGCGCGTGCCCCGTACGCCGCCCATGCGGAGCCGGCATTGCCCGCGCTCGGGAGCGCGAGCGTCTCGACGCCGAGCTCGGCCGCGCGCGTCATGCCGACCGCCGCGCCGCGTGCCTTGAACGTGCCCGTGGGCAGCAGGCCCTCGTCCTTTACGCGGAGCCTCGGGATGCCGAGCTCCTCGCCGAGCGATGGCGTTTCGAGAAGCGGCGTGTTGAGCTCGCCAAGAGTCACGGCGTTCTCCGGATCCTCGTGCGGTAGGAGCTCGCGATAGCGCCACAGCGACTCCGGCCGGTCGCGGAGCGCGTCCTTCGTGACGGACTCGCGTACGCGGCGCAGGTCGTAGCGCACGAGAAGCGGGCCGCCATCGGATTTGCAGACCTGTTGGATCTGCTCGACCGGGAAATCCTCCTGGCAACGCGAGCACTCGAGGTGCGTCGCGAAGGAGGTCAAGCGGCGCGTTCGATCCGGGCGCCGAGCGCGCGGAGCCGTGTGTCGAGCTCTTCGTACCCACGATCGATCTGCTCCACGTTGTTTATGACGCTTGTGCCCTTGGCGCAGAGTGCCGCCGCGAGGAGCGCCATCCCTGCGCGAATATCGGGACTCCGCACCTCCGCAGCGCGGAGCTTCGACGGCCCCATCACGACGGCGCGGTGGGGGTCGGCGAGCACGATACGGGCACCCATCTCGCGCGTGAGCGTGTCGACGAAGTACAGACGGCCCTCGAACATCCACTCGTGGATAAGAACAACGCCTTCGGCCTGCGTCGCGAACACCGTCGCCATACTCGTAAGGTCCGTCGGGAATCCGGGCCAGACCTGCGGCTTGAGCTCCGGGATCGCGCCACCGAGATCCATCTGGATCTCGAAGCGGTCCCTCGCCGCGATGAACACGTCATTACCTCGTATCTCGGTCTCGATGCCAAGACGGCCAAAGACGAAACGCATCATGCGCAGGTGTTCGGGAACGACGCCGTGGATCGTCGCCTCACCGTGCGTCATCGCGACCGTAGCAATCAGCGAGCCAATCTCCATGTGATCGCCGAGCAGCGTGTGATCAGTCCCGTGAAGACGCTCGACCCCATCGACAACGAGTGTGTTCGTCCCGACGCCGCTGATCTTCCCGCCCATGGCAACCAGTGCCTTCGCGAGTTGCTGTACGTGCGGCTCGCTCGCCGCGTTGTGGAGAGTTGTCCGCCCCTTCGCTACGGCCGCTGCGAGCAGGGCGTTCTCGGTCGCGGTCACCGAAGGCTCGTCGAGGATCACATCCGCGCCGCGGAGGCCAGTCGTCGTCACCGTGAAGCCGCCGGCGCTCATGTCGAGTGTTGCCCCGAGCTCGCCGAGCGCTAGGAAGTGGCTGTCCGCGCGGCGGCGACCGATGATGTCGCCGCCGGGCTGCCCGAGCCGCGCGCGCTTGCGCCGGTGGAGCAGCGGCGCGGCGAAAAGGAGGGATGGGCGGATCTCGCGTGCCAGCGCGGCAGGCAGCTCATCGCTCCGCAGGTCTTTCGCGGTGATACGCGTGGTGTGCGGATCGAGATCCTCGACACTCGCGCCGAGCGCCGACGCGATCTCGAGCATGTTGCGCACGTCGCGGATCCGCGGAAGGTTGTGAAGAGTGACGGGATCTTCGGTGAGCAGGCTGGCCGCGATCAGCGGGAGGGCCTCGTTCTTGTTGCCTGCCGGTGTGATCTCACCGTGTAAAGGCGTCCCGCCTTCAACGACGAATCGTGCCATGCGCGGACAGCCTAGCGGTCAGTGCTGCTCGATGACGAACTCGCTGAGGGTGCTCCCGTTGCAGGTGAAGCGGATCGTCGTGCCGTCTCCGCGGACGATCGCTCCGCCGAACGTGCCGCTGCTCCCGCCACCACCTCCGCTTGTGCTCATCGACCCGGGTGGCCCCAGCCACCACGGCCCGGACGACGTCGAGTAGCCGTGCTGCTCACAGCTCACCGACGCGGGCGAGAGGCTCGCGAGGGTCAAGATCGTCGTGCCCGCGGCGATCCCGAGACCGGCAAGGAGCGGCGACCGCCGCATCGCGAGAAGTCCCAGCACCGATGCAAACGCCGCCGCGAAAGTGCCGGCAAGCCCCGCCGGCACCAGCTCAAACCGCGCGCTGCTGTTCGGCGACGCGAACGCGAGCGCCACGACCACGCCGATGGCCAGAGCACCTGCCGCGGCCGCGGCCGCGAGGGCCACCGCCGGTCGGGAAAGCGGAAGCGCTTGGCGGAATGCGTACGCGCCGAGGGCCAAGGCGATACCGAGTCCGGCGAAGATCGGCAAGCCGAAGAGCGCTGGCGAGAGGAAGAGCAGCGTCGCAGGCCACAGGAGTACGTCGCCGACGATGAACGGCGCGAGAACGAAACCACGTGCGCGGAACGCCGCGACCACGAGGCCCACGGCAACGTAGGCGACGAACAGTACGACGACCTTTCGCCGCGGCGGATGAAGCCACGCGCTCCAGGCCGCGAGTATGCCGATGCCCGCGGCCGGGAAGCTCACGTCCCCAGCACCGAAACCGGTCAGGATCGCAAGCGCCGTCATTGCCGAGGCCCCGGCGAGGGCGAACGTCCGTGCACGCATCGAATCGGATGCGATCGTTTGATGTGCCGCGACGAACAGCGCGATCGGAGCACCGAAAAGCAGCAGAACCGGCGAGACGAAGGCCGCCCGCGCGCCGATGAAGACGGGGACCGCGAACGCGCAGGCCGCGGCCGCGAAGAGAAGCAGTCGCGCTATCCGCAGCGAAGGCGGTGTCGCCATGCGGGGATCGTCCCACGAGATCTCGCATAGGCAACCCGGCAGACAAAACTGGCGCTCGGTGCTTTCCTCGGCGATTCCTAAACAACTCTCAGTTCCATCTCATACGGACCCGCGGGCCGTGGCTCACGGTGAGATGAGCCCGATCAACCGGGCAAAAGAAAGGAGACACGAAATGGACATGAGAAAAGCCGTCATCGCGGCGCTTGCAGGAGGTTCGATGCTCGCCGGCGTGGCCCTCGGGGCCGCCTTCGCGGCGGGCTCGAGCGCGAACGCGGCGACGAACACGCCGACGAGCGCAAACACGCAGGCCGACGCATCGGCGTCGCCGGGCGTCTTCGTCTCGAACGAGGATCCGGCACACGAGGCCGGCGAGAGCCCCGAGCGGGAGGCGCAGGAGAACGCGGGTCAGCGCCCGACCGTTCCCTGAGCCATGAAGGATCGCGCTCGGGCTAATACCCGAGCGCGATCCCGATCTTCGTCCCTTCCACGCCGCCGCGAAGCTCCGCGCTGTCGATTTGGATCGCGCCGGGGCGCGCGAAGTTCGTGGCGAGCACGTCCTCGACTTTGACTTCGATCTCGTGCCCCATCGCGGCGAGGGCGCCCCGAACGTCCTCGGGGATGCGCGAGTCGACCTGCAGCTTCTCGCCTTCGTCGTGGATCCGCGGCCGGCTCGTCGCGGTCTGCGGCCCGTCGCCGTAGTCGACGGCGTTCACCACGGTCTGCACGACCGCGCTCATGATCTTGCGTCCGCCCGGCGCGCCGCAGACAAGGAACGGTTCCCCGCCGCGGAGCACGATCGTCGGTGCCCCCGCCCACAGGACGCGCTTGCCCGGAGCGATCGAGTTGGGCCGGCCAGGACGCGGATCGAACCAATAGGTCCCGTTGGTGATCAGGATCCCGGTGCCCTTGATCATCACGGCGGAGCCGAAGCCGCCGCCCAGCGTCGCAGTCAGGGAGACGCACATCCGGTCTCGGTCGACCGCATTAAGGTGTGTGGTGTTCGGCATGTCGGCCATCGACGCGAGCCGTTCGGCGAACGCCGCGCGCACGGCAACTGCGATGCGGTGCAGGCTCTCCGCGCCGAGCTGGCGGTGCTTGCGTAGGTCTTCGCGCTCGAGCAGTCCGAGAGAGCGCGCGACGGTCGGACCTCCCGTGAGCCCCGGCAAGGTCACCACGCGATGCCCTCGGTACTCGATCGTGTTCGGAGGCGGCGCCCCGGCCTCGTACGCGGCTAAGTCCTCTCGCGAAAGGATGCCGCCTAGCGCGCGAATGTCGTCGGCGATCGCGGCCGCGAGCTCGCCCTGATACAGCACCTCCGCGCCGCCGCGCGCGATGGCTTCGAGCGAACGCGCGAGATCGGGCTGCACCAGGCGATCGGCGGGCTCGAACCCCGTCGGTGGGCGATAGGGCGCGCCGCCCGGACGGTAGTACACGCGCTTCGCCTCAGCGTTTTTGTGAAGGCGGAACGCGGACGCGCCGAAGACGAGCGTGCCGTACCAGTCCATGACAATCCCATCACGCGCAAGGCGGATCGCCGGCTCGAACAGTCGTGCCCACGGCAGCTTCCCGAGTCGCCGATGCGCGAGCTCGTACGCCGCGACCGCGCCCGGGACGGTGACCGAGAGCGGGCCTTCGACGTTCGCGTCGTTCTTGACCGCGGGCCATCCGTACATGCCTGACCGCGCGGCGCCACCGACAAGCTCGAACATCTCGGGCCGCGATGCGAGCGGAGCGCGCGTCGATCCGTCGAACGAGCTTGTCTTGCCTTCGTGCCACACCACGAGGCCGGCGATGCCGCCGAGGCCGCTACCGATCGGCGAGGTGACGGCCAGAGCGAACGCGGTCGCAAGAGCCGCATCGAGAGCATTCCCTCCCTCGCGCAGGATCTCGACACCGGCCTCCGCGGCGAGCGGATCCGCCGTGACCATACCGTTCGCCGCTACGGCCTCGGTCTTCGAGAAGACCCACTGACTGCGGCCAGCGTCGGTCATCGGAGGCGTAGTCTTTCGGACCGCATGGACCCGGCCGATCTCCTCGCCTTCAAAACGATCCCCGAGGTCGATATTTCGCCGGATGGCACACGCGTCGCGTACGTCGTGACCTGGATCGACACAGCGAAGGACGAGTATCGCTCGACCATCCACATCGCGCCGACCGAGCGTGGCGCGACGGTCGAGTTCACCCGCGGGCCAACACGTGACTCCGCCCCGCGGTGGTCGGATGACGGCACCCAACTCGCGTTTCTCTCGGATCGGGAGGGCGGCGAGCGCCAGCTCTACGTGATGTCGGCGCGCGGCGGCGAGCCCCGTCGGCTCACCTCGATGCCGAGCCACGCTGGCCCGGGGAGCTGGTCGCCCGACGGGACGAGGATCGCATTCAGCGCGCGGGTGTGGCTCGACCCGCCCCCCGACGACGCCGGCGCGCGAGAACGCTGGAAGCAGCGGCCGCGGCACGTCACGAAAGCGCAGTACAAGACGGACGGCGAGGGCTATACGTTCGACGGCCGGTCGCATCTCTTCATCGTCGACATCGCGACCGGCGAAACGACGCAACTCACCGATGGAGACTTCGACGACGCCGCTGAGTCGTGGTCGCCGGATGGGCGTCAGATAGCGTTCTCGCGAACACGCGGCGGCAGGAGCGAATACTCGTCGCGCGATATCTGCGTCGTCGACGTCACGACTCGCGCCGCTCGACGCATCACCGAGACCGTCGGACGCGCGACCTCGCCGACCTGGTCACCCGACGGCACGATGATCGCGTGCTACGGCTACGACGCGCAGGATCCAGGACTCGGCGATCCGATGGTCCGCGTGTGGACCGTCCCCTCGCGCGGTGGGCAGCCACGGCGCCTCACCGAGCGCTACGACCGTGGCGCGATGCTCCTGCCTGTGGCCACGGATACCCCTGGGCCGATGTGGTCGCGAGACAACGCGAGTGTGACCTTCATCGCAGGGGATCACGGGAACGCGCACCTCGTGCGAGCGGTCATCAGTGACGGTTCTACGAGTGTCGTCGTGGGCGGCGAGCGTCAGGTCACGTTCGCGAGCGGCGCGCCGGGATCGGGCATCGCCTTTGCGGCGGGTGACCTGGCGGCCCCGTCAGACCTCTATGTGACCGCCTGGGATGGAACCCGCGAGCGAAGGCTCACGCAGCTGAACAAGGAGGTCCTCACGCAGCTTGCGCCGGTCCATGGCGAACGGCGCACATTCACGAACCCACACGGCGGCACCTTAGAGGGCTGGCTGTTCATGCCGGCCGAGCGGCGAGGCGCGTCGCCGCTCCTCGTCGATATCCATGGGGGGCCACAGAGCTTCACCGGCAACGTCTTTTCTCTCAGCTACTTCTACCGTTACGTGCTCGCGTCGCGGGGCTGGGTGGTGCTTGCGCTGAACCCGACGGGGTCGAACTCGTACGGGCGCGAGTTCGCCTACGGCATTCGCGCGAAGTGGGGCGAGCACGATCTCGCCGAGCACCTCGCAGCGGTGGATCAGCTCGTGGCCGCAGGCATCGCCGATCCGGATCGGCTCGCCGTGGCGGGGTACTCGTACGGGGGCTTCATGACGAGCTGGGCGATCGGCCACACCGATCGGTTCAAGGCCGCCGTGGTCGGCGCGCCGGTCACCAATCAGGAGTCGTTCTTCGGCACGAGCGATATCGGTATGTGGTTCGCTCCGTGGGAGATGGGCGGCGATATCACCGGCGCCCGCGAGACGTTCCGCCGGCTCTCTCCCGTCAACTACGTCGACAAGGTCACGACGCCGACCCTCATCCTCCACGGCGAGGCCGACGAGCGCTGCCCGATCGGGCAGGCAGAGGAGCTCTTCACCGGACTCGTCGCCGCCGGGAAGGTGCCGACCGAGCTCGTTCGTTACCCCGGAGGGAGCCATATGTTCATCGCGCAGGGCAGGCCGAGTCACCGCGTCGATTTCAATCGACGAGTCGTCGACTGGGTTACGAGGCACGCGTCGCGCGACTAGCGCGGGCTACCCCAGCTGTTTCACGATCCGGATGGTCTCGTCCGATGTGAACGCGCGCATCGTTCGGCTCCGCCCATTGCCCGCCATCCCGTACTCGATCGCAGCACGCAATGCGACCTCGTCGTTCGGCGCCTCGGTGATCGCGACCGCGTCGTACTCGCCCAGCGTGAGGTACACATCGATGAGCTTGCCGCCCGCGCGATCGAGCCGTTCGCGTGTCGCCGCCATCCGCTTGTCCCAATCCTTGATGGTCTTGATGCCCTGATCCGTGAAACTGATGAGCGTCACATAGCGCGCCATCGTCCGCCTCCCCTTTATCTACGGCCCGGTCTCGTGCGCCGATAGGCTAATTGGATGGCGTACGCGGCGGTCGGCTTTGACCTTCTCACCGCGCTCCTCGACACGTGGACGCTCTGGTCGGACGTGGCGGGGGATCGTGCGCTCGGGATGCGGTGGCACGCCGCATCGCAGGCGCTTCTGCGGGGAAAGCGCTACCGGCCATTCGAGAACATCGTCCGCGAGAGCGCGGGTGAGGTCGGCCTTGATGCGAAACGCGCCGGCGAGCTTCTCCGGCGGTGGGGAGAATTTGAACCGTGGCCGGACGTCCCGCCGGTGCTCGAGCAGCTGGACGGCACGAGACGGTTCGTGGTCACGAACTGCTCCCGAAAGCTCGGACGTCTCGCCGCCTTTCGTGCGGGGCGTTTCGAGCTCGTCGTCACGGCGGAGGAGGCCGGCGCATACAAGCCCGATCCGCTTCCGTATCGGATGGCACTTGAGCGTCTTGCCCTCGATCCCGCCGAGGTGCTCTTCGTGGCCGGGTCGGCTCACGACGTCGGGGGCGCGGCGCGTGTGGGGATGGATGTCTACTGGGCGAATCGCGGTGGCGCGCCGGCCCCAACGGACGGCACGGCGCTGCGGGAAGAGCCGGATTTTCGCGGTCTCCTTGAGACGTTGGGCGTGGCGTCCAGATGATCGGCCGGGCAGCGATCACACAACGCGACGACGGCGCTCTCGTCGATCCTCGAACGGACGCCGACTGGCTCGGATGGGTCGCGGCCGGAGACATCCGCAACTGGTGCCACGACGACCTGCTCGTCGACTGGCTCTCCGAGTACGGCGAGCAGCATGGTTTCCGCCGCGACGACCAGCTGCCGAGCTACAACCGCGTCTTCGACCTCCCGCGGTTCCTGATGGAGCAGGGCCGCCGTTTCGAGCAGGCCGTGCTTGTCGATCTGCAGCAGCGGTGGCCCGTGACTCGGATCGCGACGCGACCGGACGAGGCGCGGTCGCTCGCGGCGGCCGAGGCGACGTGGGACGCGATGAAGAACGGAGCTCCGTTGATCGCGTCGGGCGTGCTGCGCGACCCCGAGCGGCGCACGTTTGGTGTCGCGGACCTTCTCGTGCGGTCGGACGTCCTCGGGGAGCTCTGCCCCGATGCGTTCATCGGAGATCAACTTGAGCTTCCGGTCGCGGCAATGAGGCACGGCCGTCACTACCGGATCGTCGACATCAAGTTCTCGACGCTCCATCTCCTGAAGGATGGCGGCCTGGGCGCGGACTCCCTCGGAGTCATGACGCAGGCCTGGATCTATAACGAGGCGCTCGGGCGGATCCAGGGCTTCACCCCGCCCGCGGCGTACGTCGCCGGCCGCGCGTGGCGCCAGGGCGCGAGTCGCGGTGATCGGTGCTGGGAGAAGCTCGCTCGCGTCCCGCGCGAGGCGTTCGTCCGCTCGCAGGACGAAGACCTCGGAGCGGTCGTCGGGCGCGCGATCGCCTGGGTCAGGCGATTGCGAACCGAGGGCGCCGAGTGGCGGGTCCTCCCGATCCCTTCGGTCCCCGAGCTCTGGCCGAACATGAAAGCGAGCAGCGACTTCCCCTGGCATAGCGCGAAGGCCGAGATCGCAGCGAAGCTTGGCGAGCTCACGATCCTTCCGCGGGTGAATATCGAGCTTCGCGCCGCGGCGCACGCGGTCGGCGTCACGCGCTGGGACGACGCGCGGACCTCGGCGACGGTCCTCGGCCTCGACGGCCAGCACGGACTCACGCTCGATGCGGTCATCGCGGTGAATCGAGACGACGGCGAGGTGTTGCGTCCCGATCACGTCAGCGCGGATGAGGAGCGGTGGCGGATGCCGCCGCCGGCCGAGACCTTCGTCGACTTCGAGTTCGTCCATGACATGGACGATGACTTCAGCACCTTCCCACGCAAAGGCGGCCAGGCCCTTATCTTCCAGATCGGCTCGGGTACCTATCGCGAGCGTCAATGGTCGTTCCGGCAGTTCACGGTCGAGGATCTGAGCGTGGAAGCCGAGGCGCGGATGATCGATGACTGGCTCGCCCATCTCGCGGATCTGGCACGACAAGCCGGATGGGCGTCGGCGAGCGACGTGCGTCTCGTGCATTGGTCCCTTGCCGAGGAGTCGAGCTTCGAGCGCGCGTACGAATCAGCCCGGTCACGCCACCCCGATCGCGACTGGCCGGGGCTCGCGTGGTACGACCTGCTGGGCCGCGTCTTCCGGGCTCAGCCGATCGTCGTGAAGGGCGCCTTCTCCTTCGGCCTCAAGTCGATCGCACGCGCGATGCGCGCTCACGGGCTAATCGAGACGCAATGGGGCGAGGGCCTTGCCGACGGCGCCGGCGCGATGGCCGGTGCCTGGTCCGCGGCGGCCGATTCACGCGCGCGCGGAAGACCCTTAACGGAATCGCCAGTCATGCACGAGATAGCGCGATACAACGAAGTCGATTGTCGAGTTATGGCCGAGATCCTCGACTTCTTACGCCGGGAGCGCTGACGCAGAAAACGAAGCGGCGAGATCGACCGAGGGCCCCGCGCGACGGGGAGCCGGCCCCGGCGTCCGGGGCCGGGGGGACCCCGGCGCGAACGGAGGGTTTCGGGCGATCTCGCCGCGAGTACGCGCGCTAGTGCGCCGCTGGCGCTCCTGGGAAAGGAACTCCCAAAACAGAGATCTTTCCGCCGTTAGGCGCGGTGCCGAGTGCGAGATTGGCGATGTAGAGACCACGCTCGTGGAAGATCGGGCTTGCTGGGAAGTCGAGCGGGTCGTCGCCGGCGTTGTGCCCGTAGCGTGCGATCAGCGCGCCGCTCGGCGAAAGTACCTGGATCTCATTCGCCTGGTTCGCGCAGACGTACAGGTTTCCCTTCACGTCGAACTGGATGCCATCGGCGCCGTCGAGCGCGCCAGGTCCGAGCGTCGCGCCATCGGCAAAGAGCTGGATGGTCCGCTCGGTCGGGTCATCGCTGACACGAATCCGGAAGATCTTGTCGTCAGAGGTGTTTGCGACATAGAGCCAGCTTTGCGTCCGGTCGAACGCGACGCCGTTCGCGCCGAACGGAGGGTTGCCCTGCGGCTGCAGCTGCGGATCGGCCCTCCACAGCGTCTTTCCGCCGCCGTTCGGGCTGACTGTGTAGATCGCGCCCGCGAACGAGTCTGAGACGTACAGCGTCCCGCTGTGGTCCTGCGCAATGGCATTGGGTGCGCCGAATCCTTCCGCGAGAACGACGAACGCGCCCGTCGCTGGATCGACTCTGATCAGGCGACCGCCGGTGAATCCGGGATTGTTGTCGGCAACGTAGATGCCCTCGGGCGTGTACAGCTCACCAAGAAGCGCGTGGTTCGGCGCGACGGTGAGATGGCCAAGCTCATTGCCACTTAGGTCGTAGATGCAGATGTTCCCGGAGAGACCGGCCGCATAGAGAAGACCGTTCGGCGAGGCCGTGATCCCTTCGGGGTTGTGACAGCGAGCGTTGTTCGCGTCGGCGAGGTCTCGCACGACGCCCTGCGCGGGTTGCGCGGCCAACGCCGGCTGCGCAGCAAGAAGCGTGACGAGCGCAACAACAGGGATCAACCAGCGGCGCATAAACGTCCTCCCCAATGCGGCCCGAGGCGGCCCGCCGAAATGCTAAACCCGCACGAGCGGAAACACATCCTCGGAGAAGCGCTGCATCTCTTCACGCTGCGGGCTCGACTGCAACAGCAGCAGGTCAATGCCGATGCGCTCCAGCGCCCGCACCTGCCCGGCTACCTGCTCCGGCGTCCCTACGAGGCCGGTCCGCAAGCCGCGGTTCGAGACGCTGTAGTCCTCGAGCGACACCTTCGTCTCGAGCTGTGAGCCCTTGATGAAGTCCTGATAGCTCGCGTAGCCGCGCGCGCTGGCGCGCACGTCGGTGATGCGCGCGATCTCCTTCTTGACCTCGGCATCGCTGCTGCGAACGATCGCGTATCCAGCCACACCGAACTTGAGCGGTGGAAGCTCGGGATGCTTCGCACGGCGCGTGCGCATGTCCTCGATCTTCGCGGCGAGGGCATCGGGCGGGTCACCGTGCATGAGATAGGCATCGCACTCCCTGGCGATCAGGTCCTTCGCAGCGGGCGATTCCCCACCCGCGTATAGCGTGGGCCAAGGACGCTGGACCGGCTTCGGTGCAAGACGCGCGTTCTTGATCGTGTAGTAACGGCCCTCGAGGGTGTACTCCTCTTTGGTCCACATCCCTTTGAGGACGGCGAGAAATTCCTCCGTGCGCGCGTAGCGCTCGTCGTGTTCTATCCAGGTGGCACCGTACTGACGAGCCTCCGTCTCCCACCACGCGCTTACAACGTTCAGCGTGAAACGGCCGTTCGAGATCCGGTCGATGGTCGCGGCCTCTTTCGCGACGAGCGCCGGGAGACGGAAGTTCGGACGCACCGCAGCCATGAGCTCGAGGCGTTCGGTGAGAGGCGCGAGCGCCGCCGCCGTCATCCAGGCCTCGAGGCAGTCGGCCTCGGGTCCCTTGATGTCGTTCAAATTCAGCTCGGCAATCAGCGTCACGTCCCAGCCGTCGCGGTCGGCCTGCTGTGCGAGCTCACGCTGGTACGCGAACGTCGCGGGCATGCCTTCGTCCTCGACGTTCCGTAGCCATCCGCCGAACACCGGCATCCAGAAACCAAAGCGCATCCTCTGAATGATGGCTCAGCTGGACGCGCGACCAGCGCGGGCGAGCAACGCGCGGAGGTCGAGGACGGCTCCGACGATCGCAGCCGTCATCAAGAGGAGCGCGAACGCGAGCAGCGCTCCGTAGCCCGGAAACACACAGGAATACGTGTTCGTGATCGGCGGAGGGTTCGGCGGGCATGGCGTTTTGCCAATTCCCCCGAGCGAAAGCAGGAAGGCCGGCAGCGCGAACGCCAGGACGGCAACCCACAGACTCGCGAAGACATGTCCCTCGGCCCGCGAGGCGCTCGCGGTGAGCAGGCCGATGCAGACAAGACCTAGCCAGACCCCTACGTTCGGCTCTTGAAGACCGGCGCTCGAGAACATGGGGAGGGAGAAATAGAGCACGACAAGTCCGAGCACGACCTGAAGAACTCTGGCCGCCGCGATGCGCGCCCAGGTACCGATGCTGCTAACAGGCGCAGTAATACTTCCCACTGGGTCCTTCGTTGAGGATGAGCTGCGCGAACGGACCCGGATCGTCGGGGTCCCACACCGCGCTTACGACCTCCCCCGTCGCTGGGAAGAGGGGTCGTGACTGCGCCAGAAGCGCGTAGTCGCGCTCGTAGATCCAGCGCAGGCCCTCGCGCGGTTCGTCGGCGCGCGCCGGCTGGCCGATCGCCTCGCTGTACGCGAGCCACGGGAGATCGACGCCGCTCGCGATGGGCAGCCCGATCCATTTCCAAACGCGCGGATTCACGTCGAGCAGCAAGTGCTCCTTTCGCGATGGGTCCCAGATGAACTCGACCTCGCTGATGCCGTGGTAGCCGAACGCCTTGAGGATCGCGCTCCCACGTTCGACGATCTCGGAGACCTGCTCGCCGACAACCAGACATCCGGTGCCAAAACCCTCGGGGTACTGCTCGAGCTTGCGTCCGACGAACGCGCCCCGGACCTCGCCGTCCGGCGCGACGTACGAGCAGTACGAGTAGAAGCCGCCCGCCGGAACGTCGACGATCTCCTGGGCGACGCACGCGAGGTCGGCCGCCTCGCGAGCGAATCGTACGAGCTCCGCGGCGTTCTCGGCACGGAATACCTTCACCCCGAAGCGGTCGTAGAAACGACGCTGCTCCGCCGGCTTGACGATCGCCGGATAGCGGATCTCTCGCGAGGTCGCCTTCGGATCGTTCAGCGTGAACGTCTTCGGGATCGGGATGCGGAGATGGTGCGCGTCCGCATAGAGCCGGCGCTTGTCGAGGACGGCCTCGATCACCGATAGCTCGCTGAACGGGATGCGGTAACAAGCCTCGAGCTGCGAGCGGTAGCGCGCCACCGCCATGACCCACTCGTCATTCGTCGGAAAGAGAACGGCGCCCTCCCAACGTTTCGCGTTGTCCAGGAGGTACTGAACGAAGCCGCGCTCATCCTCGAGGGGGTTCGGGCATTTGTGACGCTCCACCACGGCTTTCGATGCCTGGCCGAGGCCGCGTGGATCCGGATCGAGGGCGATGACCTCGATACCGTGCGCCGCGAGCGAACGCGCGACCGCCAGACCCGTGATGTGGCAGTTGAACACGAGGGCGCGGGGTAGTGGCTTAGACGCGGTCAAGGGCGCGGTCTATATCCGCGAGGATGTCCGCCTCGTCCTCGATCCCCACGGACATGCGCAGGAAGCCGTCGGTGATCCCCAGCCGCTTGCGCTCCTCGGGCGGAAGGCGGCGGTGCGACGAGATCGGCGGGTAGAGCACCTCGGTGAATAGGTCCCCGATCGTCGTGGCCGAGGCGGCGAGCTCGAGCGCGTCGAGGAAGCGGAACGCTGCAGGTTTGGTGTCGTCGCGGAGGGCAAAGGACACGACCCCGCCGTAGAGACCGCCGAACTGGCGTGTCGCGAGCTCGTGCTGCGGATGGTCGGCGAGACCCGGATAGCGGACGCGCGCGACCTTGGGATGTTTCGCGAGGTGGCGGGCGACGCCGAGAGCGCTCTCGCACTGGCGCCGCATCCGGAGCGCGACCGTGCGCATGCCGCGGATCGCAAGCCATGCTTCGTGCGGGGGCAGGTAGGCGCCGTCGAGTATGGTGCGATCGCGCATCGCGCCAGCCAGCTCTTTGGAGCCCCCGACGGAGCCGCCCATGACATCGCCGTGGCCGTTCAGATATTTGGTGAGCGAATGGATGACCATCGTCGCGCCGAGCGCCGCCGGACGGAAGAGCACAGGCGTCGCGAAGGTCGCGTCCACTGCGAGACTCGCGCCGTTATCGCGTGCTAGCCGCGCCAGCGCGGCCACATCGTTCACCTTCAGAAGCGGATTCGCGATCGCTTCCGCGTAGAGGAGTCCCGCCGGCTTCGCTTTGAGCGCCGCCTCGACGGCGCGGTGGTCAGTCGTGTCCACGAAGACGATGTCCGCCGAGCGCTCGCGCACCCAACGCTCGAAAAGCGCGCGCGTTTGGCCGTAGCAGTCCTCCTGCACGACCACGCGGCCACCGCGCGAGATCGCGCACGCGTCGACAGCCGCGGAGATCGCGGCCATCCCAGTCACGAAGCAGGTGACGGCCTCGACACCATCGAGCTCGGCGAGGACATTTTCGAGCGCGGCCGTCGTCGGCGTGCCGTAGCGGCCATAGACGTAGCCCGGTCGGTCATTGCCGAAGACCGCATCCTGCTCGGCCGCCGATCCGTAATCGAAGGCGACGCTCTGGACGAGTGGCGGAACGACGGGTTCCCCCGTGCCCGGGGGGAGCGAGCGGGCAGCCCGCACGACGCGCGTCCCCGCTCCCAGCTCCCTCCGGTCCATCAAGGGACCAAAGGTACGCCGTCGCCGAACGGACTATTCGGTCGGCGTCGCTTCCTCTGGCTGTTTCTCTACCTCGGGTGCGGCCTCGAGTGTCTTGGCTCGCTCGATCAGGTCGGCGACCTTCTGACCGCCCTTGCGGCCGATGCGTTCGAAGTGGCCGGCCCCGTACTTGGCGGTCACCGCGCGGCCACCCTTCTTGCCGATGCGGCCGAAGAATTCCGGTCCGTACTTGTTGGCGGTGCTCGATCCGCCCTTCTTGCCGATCTTCTCGTAGAACTCCGGACCGTATTTCTCGCTGACTAACCGGCCACCCATTCGTCCCGCTTCGGCGACGGTCATCCCGCCCCCGGCTTTCCGTGCCATGGCCTGCTCCTTTTCCGAGTGACATATGTACGGGCAGGTGCCATGCCGAGCAGGCGTTCGGACGAGCCCCTGGCGTAACAGTTACGCAACGATGTGCATCCGGATCAGACCGCTGGTGCGATCTCGAGGTCAATGGGCTCTTCGCGGACAAAGATCCACACGACAAGGGCCGCGAGCAGTGCGGACACAAAACAAAACGCACCCAGCGCCCAGAACCCGGAACCGTCGATCAACAGCCCACCGACCGCGGCGCCGACCACGATGCTCGCGCTCGTCACGGATGCCGACACGGCGAGCAGCGTGCCTCGCGCCTCCGGGACCTGCTCTGTGAGCAAGGTCGTGTTCGATGCGAACCGCGCGCCGATCACCGCGGACAGCAGGACATTGAGGACCGCCGTCGCTGGGAGCGGCAACCCGAGATTGGTCTGGAGCAGCAGAAGGGTGCCCGAGAGGAGGACGCTGCCCGCGACGATCGGCTTGTGGCCAATCCGTGCGCCGAGCCTTCCACCGAGCTGACTCCCGAGGAGAACCCCAAGCCCCTGGGTCAGTGCGAGGATCGAGGCCACACCCTCCGACAGCCGGAACATGTTCTCGAAGAACACGACGATGTATGTGGCCCAAGTGAACCAGTAGAGGGCCCCGAGGAAGCTCGACCCGATGGCACCGAGCGCTGACCGATTGGTCACGATCGATCTGTACATGTCGCGGATCGCCGATTCGCTCAAGTGAGTTTGAGCGGGGCGAAGCTTCCAGAGGAGCAGGAGCGCCGCGGCGATCGAGAGCACGCCAACGAGCCCAACCGAGACGCGCCAGCTGGTCGCCTCTGCGAGGACACCGGCGAGCGGAACGCCGATGACACCGGCCATGGTGTTCAACCCGATCACCGTGCCCATCGCACTTCCGCGGTCGCGATATGAAAAGTTGTCTCCGACCGTCGCGGTCGTGTTCGGGAAGATGACCGAGCCGCCGATCCCGGCGATGATCCGCATCGCGACCAGGACCGCGAAGCTCGTCGCGAACGCGCTGAGCAGCGTGAAGAGGCCCATGATCAGCGACCCCGTGACGAGGAAGCGCTTTCGTCCGAAGCGGTCGGAATACGGTCCGGTAAGCACGGCGACGACGATGCCTGGCGCGCCATAGGCCGCGACGACGAGGCCCGCTGTGCCCGTCGTGATGTTGAACTCGCCGGCGATCTGGGTGAGAACGGGCGCCATGACCACGCCGACGTACACCGCGTTGAAGCTGAGGAAGCCGAGTAAACCGAGAAGGCGCCGCCGCTCGCCAGGATTCAAGCCAGGGCGCGGCCGGCAAACGTGTGAAGGAATCTCCCGAAGGCCCGGATGTGGTCGACGTAGTCGGCGATGGCGATGTTCTCGTTCGGCGCGTGATTGGCGGACGCGGCGTTGCCCGAGCCGAATCCAGCGGCGGGAATCCCAAGGGTGCCGCAAACCGTAGACAGCGGTCCCGAGCCG
>Ga0209801_1001035_pt1 | contig 17634 bp, 17 predicted proteins | sample GraSoiAngelo_127_FD_185884 | JGI IMG/M metagenome (GOLD analysis project Ga0209801, IMG submission 185884) | Grasslands soil microbial communities from the Angelo Coastal Reserve, California, USA - 14_0927_09_40cm (SPAdes) (version 2) | ecosystem: Environmental > Terrestrial > Soil > Grasslands ... | reverse complement strand
GCCCGTGCGCGTCGCGGAGTTCGCCTTCGGCTTCGCCCTGCCCCATCCACATCGCGACACCGCCGCCGCGCGCGAGGCCCTCGACAACGCCACGATCTGCACCGTGAATGTGCTCGACGATCACGCCCGAGCACTCGTGCTCGGCGTGGGCCGGTCGGTTGTCGCCGTGACGCTGTGGTTCAATCCGCAGATCGGGGGGGACTCCATCTCCAGCGACTCGATTCGTGCCGCGCTGCGACACACCTGGCCCGGCGGCTCGCTCTCGCCCACGCTCGATTCGTGGTACGGCACGCGCTATCGAGCCTTTTACCTCGTGCCCAGGCTCCCGGTCGGAGCCCCACCGGAGCTAGGGCGACCGCGCCTCATCCTGGTAGACATCGCGGGATGCACGGCATTCGACCGTCGCGTGCATCGCAAGCCCGGTACTGGTCAAGCCGAGCCGTGCTAACTCATTGCGGCGGTTGCTTTACGACGATCTTCCTGGTAACGCGCTGACCGTCTACCACCAGCTGATAGATATACACGCCGGAGGCCGCCGGCTTGCCGGTGTTGGCGATGAAGCCATCCCAATAGGCGCTGTAGGCGCACCCCAGCTGCGTGGGACAGGTGAGCGCGAGGCTGTCCAGCGCCTTGCCCGTGCCGCGCAGCACGGGAATCGCGACTAGCTGCGCGAGCACGTTATAAATCCGTAGCGACACGACAGGCCGGTGACCCTTGAGGAACAACGTCCCGCTCAGCTTGAACGGGATCGTGGTCACCGGATTGAAACGATTGCGCTGAAGCTCGATCGTGGGTTGGGGATCCTGTCCCGCAGCCGGCTCGACCCCCCCCTCGAACACCCACAGCCCGAGCCCCAGCATCGCCCAGGCAAACCGCCTCATCCACCGCTCCTCTAGCACACGAGATAGTGACTTCTAGACCGCTCTCCTTCTGTCGCTAGTGATGCCGCTACAGGGCGCACCGTGAAACTAGGGTCCGCCTTTCCCTGCTGTCAACCGTCCCAGAACGCGTGCGTCGCCCGTGCGGCGCGTCACCCCGCGGCGATCCGCCCACTCGAGCAGCGGGATCAGGTACTTGCGCGTGAGCCCGAGCCGGTCGCGCAACTCCGCCGGCGTCGCCGACCCGAGCTCCGTCAGCGTCGCTTCCAGGACGGTGCGGAACTCCGCGAGCGCCGCCGCCGCGGCGTAACGCTCCTGATCCATCTGCTCCAGCACGCCCTCCCGCGCCAGGTGGGCGAGCACGGCCCGCACCGGCGCGTTGGGCAGCTCCCGCTCGAGCTCAGCCACGGTCGGCACCTGCCATTTCGCCTCCGCGACGCGCTGTGCAACCTGATCGCGGGCCCCGCTCGCCCGGGCGTCGAACGCGGGACGCCAACCGGCGAGACGGGCTACGCTCTCGACGATCTCCAGTTTACGCCCACGCGCGCCCTGCGCCAACACGGCATCGACGACGGCGGCTGGAGGTGGAGGGCCGCCCGCGCCGACCGCCGCCCGCAGCGCCTGCAGCGACATCCCGGGATCGAGCGGATGCTCCCTGTGGTGTCGTCGCAACACCTCCGTCAGGCGTGTCGCCTCATCCGCCACCGCCGCACTCGCGACCAGCGTCTCGTCCAACACTAGGAGCCCACCTCCCACGTCCGCGATGACCTTCGTCACACGCCGCGGCGCCACGCCGAGCCGCACCGCCAGACTTTCGGTCGCGAGGCCGGCGAGCCCAGCTTCGGCCACGAGCGCGTCGAGTCGCTGCGCCGGCTTCTGGTCCGGGGCGATTCGGCGCCGCCGCAGCCGGGTGCGTTGCGGCGGGAACGGGTCCAGTACGACGCCGCCCCCGATCGTGGTAACCGGGGAAAAGGAGCGCAACACGAATCGGTCCCCGCCCCGCGCCACGAGTGGGGACTCGAGCATCAGACGCGCCTGCCCCGTTTCCCCCGGCCCGATGGCTCGCGTCTGGACCACGCGGGCGAGGATCTCCGCGGTCCCCAAATGGACCCGGACTCGCGTGCGCGAGGCGAGCGGCTTGCGCGCCCCGGGGAGCAGCTCGACCGCGGCGTCGAGCATGCCCGTAGCGTGCCAGCCCGGACCGGTCACGGCGACGGCCCCGCGGGCCAGCTCGCTCTTGTCCACGCCCACGAGCGCCAACGCCGTGCGTCGTCCCGGCACGGCTCGCGCTGCGGCGTCCCCGTGCACCTCGATGGAGCGCACGCGGGCCTCGCGGCCGAGTGGGAGCAGGCGCACCGAGTCACCGACGGCGATGCTGCCGCTCCACGTCGACCCGGTCACGACGGTGCCCGCGCCCGCCACGGCGAACACACGGTCGATGGGCAGCCGGAACAGGTCGTCCGCGGGCCGCTCGACCAGGTCAGCGGCGATCCGGCCCAGCGCGCTGCGCAGCTCGTCCAGTCCCTGGCCGGTCAGGGCGGACACGGGCAGGGCGCGCTCCCAGCGGACCCGGCTGGACGCCAGCCGGGTCGCGAGCTCGCTCTGCACCAGCTCCAGCCATTCGGGATCCACCAGGTCGCGCTTGGTGATGACGGGGATGCCTCGACGCACGCCGAGCAGCTCGACGATGGCGAGGTGCTCCTCGGTTTGGGGCATGATCCCCTCGTCCGCGGCGATGACGAGCAGGGCGACGTCGATACCGGTGGCGCCGGCCAGCATGTTGCGGACGAACCCCTCATGTCCGGGAACGTCCACCACGCTGGCGTGGACGTCGTTTGCGAGCGGCAGCGGCGCGAACCCCAAGTCGATCGTGATGCCGCGGCGCTTCTCCTCCTCCCAGCGGTCGGTGTCGACCCCGGTGAGGGCCTTCACCAGGGCGGTCTTGCCGTGGTCGATGTGGCCCGCGGTGCCGATTACGAAGCGGCGGAGGGAATCGGAGTTGGAGTGGGGGGTACCCACGCGCGACGCTCCCAGAAGTCCAGGGCCGAAAGGGGGCCCGCCTCGCCCAGGTGGTAGCGGACGAAGCGGGCGACGAGGCGGCGGTGAGCGGCCGCGTGCGGGGGGTCGAGCGGCGGCAGATCTGCCCGCGGGTCGTTCAGGGCGACGAGATCAGCGTACGCGCGGGGCGGCAGGCGGCTGGGTGGCTGCGCCGCGGCCGGTCCGCAACGCCGGCACAGGGCCCCGCCGTCCGCCACGCTGAAGAGCACGGGCTCGTCCGCCGCCGGGTCGATCGCCGAGCCGTCGCGCGCACACTGCGCGAGCGACGGCTCGAAGCCGAGCACGGCGAGCAGGCACCACAGCGCCCGCACGCCGGCGGCATCGACCTGCCCCGGGGCCGCCAGCTCGAGCGCGTCGAGCGCGCCGGTGAGCGTGTCGTAGGCGACGGGCAACGGCGCCGGGGGCGCCATCTTGAACATGATCTCCGTGAGCGCCGTGGCACCGGCGAACCGGCCCACATCCGCCGCCAGGTCGCGCCGCAGGTTGACCAGATCGAACGCCCCGAGCGTATGGAGCTCGCGGGTCTCGCGGAAGTAGAGCTGGGCCATCCCCTCGCTCAACAGCTCGAGCCCCGCCCCGAAGCGGCTCTTGGGACGGAGCGCGCCCTTCGCGATCGCACTCTGCACGCCCAGGTCGCGGGTCGCGAGGCGCACCACCTTGGATGTCTCGCTGTAGCGGTACGTCTGGAGCACGACGGCGGGGGTGGTGACGAGCGCCATGGCTACTGCGTCGCCGCTACCGCGGCCGTCGTCGGACACACGCCCACGGTCACCGTGTGCACCTCGCGATAGTCGGGCGGGGCGGTGAGGACATGGACGGTCCCGCCCGCGGCGCAGGCGCCCGGGTCGACGGCGTACACCCGGCGGTGGAGATCGATGGCGAGACCCGTCACGCCGTGGCCGCCCGGCTTGATGCCGTTCCCCGGGCCTCGCGTGACGACGCGAATGGACGTGTTCACCTCCAGGATTCCCTCGAGCGCCGAAGCGATGAGCAGTCGGCCACCCGTCGGATGGAACGCCGCGGCGCCGGGCGACTCGCCCAGCCCGTTCAGAACCGCGACCTCGGCCCGGGCCTCTGGGTCGACGATCGAGAGCTTGCCGTCCGCGGCACCGGCGTGCCCGACCGCGACCACGTAGAGCAAGCTGTCGTCCCCCACGACGGCAAATCGCGCGTTCACGCCGGTGAGTGGAATGGAATCCGTGGTGGGAGGCGTCGTGCAGCAGTCGAACGACGTCAGCCAGCTGGGGCCCGCGGGCGTCGCGCCCGAGAGATTGCTGTTGACGACGAATACGCGCGTGCCGACGATGGCCGCGGCCTGCGGAGAGACTCCGACCGCCACGCTCCGGGCGGTGCCGCTCAAGTAGTTGAGACGCGTCACGGAGTTGAGACCGGGATTCGCGATCCACGCGATGGAGTCGTCCTGGATGGCAGCGCCCGTCGCCCCCGACCCCGGGGCCAGCGGCAGCACATAGTCCGGTCGCACACACAGGGCCAGGGCGTCCGGGGGGCAGGTGAAGAACAGGCTGACGCCGACGGCGTCCGCGGCCCCGAGCGGGACGACGAACACGTGTCCCCGACCGTCGATCGTGCGTGGGCTCGCGCTCCCGCTCTGCCAGTCACGCGTGGACACGGTGAAGTCGGTGGCCGCGATGACCGACAGGGTCCGATCCGAGGCATTCACGACCCCGATCACCTGTCCCGCGGAGCTGGTCTGCTCCAGCGCGTCACTGCACGCGGTGGCGAGCGCGAGGGCGAGCAGGGCGAGTCGTCTCATCGAGCAGCGGTCTCCACAAGATCACAATATACGAAGCGCCGGTCGCGCAGCACGACGGCGCCCCGCTCGTGCCGCACGGCCTGCCGGAACTCCGGGCCCGCATACACGAACGTGTGGAACTCGCCGTTTTCGCCACAGGGGTCCACGCGGGGCGGCAGGTCCCGCAGCAGCTCGGCGTCGAACTCGCGGCCCGAGAACTCGGCGGCCAGCTGATGCGCGTCCACGCACACGAGCACGGCCCGGTATCCCAGCCGGACGAAGTCGTGCGCCAGGGGGCGGGACACGTCAGTGCGCTAGCGAGCGGGGCCGGGCGACGATCACGGCGTACCGAACCGCAGCTCGCCGCCGAGGAACACGTTGCGCCGCCGCGCCGGGAAGTTCTTGATCTCTTGATAGGCGTGATCGAGCAGGTTCTCGACCCGGAGGGTCAGGGTCAGGCCCGGCGCCGCGCCTTCGGGCAAACGGACATCGGAATGCGCGGCGACGTCGATACGCGTGTACGGCGGCAGGGTGGCCCGGGTGAACGTCGCAAAATCAAGGTCTTCTCGTTCGCCCGTGTACAACGCCGTCAGAGAGACGCCGCTCCGCATGGGCAGCCGGCAGGCCGTTGCCAGACTGCCGGAATGCTCGGGCCGTCGGATGAGCGGCTCGCCCGGCACGAACAACGCGGTGGGCCCCGTCCCCGTACCCGCCCGCGTGACGGCAGTGTGAAGGAACGTGTACCCCAGGGCGATGTGTACGCTGCCTCCGATCTCGGCCGTGCCGGTCACCTCGACGCCCCGCGCCAGGCTTCCGGGCACGTTGAAGTAGTTGACAGCGGTGTCGGCGCCGTTGTAATCGATCAGGTCGCGAAAGTGCTGATCGAAATAGGTCGCCCGCGTCGTCACCGTCCCACCATCGAAGGTGCGCTCGAGTCCCGTTTCCCAGCTGACGGCATGTTCAGGTCGGAGATCGGGATTGCCGTGCACGAAGCCCGTCGCAAAGTTCTGATAAAACGTCGGCTCTTTGAAGGCGGTCCCAAGAGAAGCAATCACCCGAGTTCGGGCATCCAGCCGAAGCGACGCGCCCGCGCGGTACGTCGCGTAGCGGCCGAACCGCTCGTTGTCATCGAGGCGGACCCCGAGCGTCGCGTTCAGGCGGCGCTCCGGTGCGGTCACCAGCTGCCCATACAGCGCGCCGTCGTTGCGGGAACGGGCCGCGTCCAGCGTGGTGCCCTCCATCTCTTCGCGATCGAACGCCGCGCCGAGTGTCACGACACCCTGCCCCATGACCCGGGTGTTCGTCCGGCCATCGAGGCCTGCCCGGGTGACCCAGTCGGAGCTCGAGTACGGAAACGTGGTGGTGTCGCTGGGGCCATTCGGGGCAATGGCGTATTGGTAGTTGCTGCGCTGCCACGTGGCGGTCATACGACCCTCCACGCGATCGGACAGGGCACGCCCTAGATCGATGCCGACGGACGGACCCCGCTCGAGCTGATGCTGGTTGTTGCTGACCGTGTCGCCGGCCCCGTCCGTCGGGAAATGGTACATGGCGTCGCCGTACCGGAACGACAGCGTCGCATCCGTGCGCTCATCCGGGCGGAATCGAGTGCAGCCGGTCAGAACCCGATCCCGGTAGTGATTGTTGAACGGATACACGCCGTCGCTCGAAAAACTCGAGACGGCGAGGCTATAGGCCGCGCGCTCCGTTCCCCCACCCACCCATCCGCTGACCCCGCTGCTGCCGTAGGTTCCGCCTTCCAGACCGACCAGTCCGTGAGTGGCCCCACGGCCGACGCGGGTGAAGATCTGCACCACGCCCGTCACGGCGTCCGAGCCGTACAGCGTGCTGACCGGCCCACGTACGATTTCGATGCGCTCGATGTTGTCGGTGGTGAGATTTGCGAAGTCGTACGCGCCGCCAGGCCCGCTCGGGCCGGTTTGCGGCACTCCGTCGATCAGAACTTTCACGTGGTCCGACTCGCCCCCACGGACGAACACCGACGTGACGCTGCCGTACGAATCCGCGGCCACGACATTGGCGCCGGGGACGGTGCGCAGCGCCTCGGCCACCGTGCGGATTCCTTGGTCGCGCAGGGCGTCTCCGCTGAGCACGGTGATCGCATGGGGCACCGCGTCCAGGGGGATCGGAACGCGGGTTGCCGTCACCACGACCGGTTTCAGCACCGTGGTGTCGTGCGGCTGCTGCCCCATTAGAGCGAAGGGCGAGGCCACGAGCAATAAGGCGCAAGGCATGACTCTCATGAGTGTTCCTCCTGCTTGCGGAGCGGAATCATCTGCGGCCGGCCGTCGAACGAGGCGATCGACACCGGCCACGCGAACACGCGCTCGACCGTCTCGCGGGTGAGGACGTCGGCGGGCGCGCCGTCGCCCGCAGTCCGCCCATCGGCGAGCAACAGCACGCGATCGGCGAAGCGCGCGGCGAGGTTCACATGATGGGTGATGAGCACAACGGCGAGCCCGTCCTGGTCGGCCAGCGCCCGCACGAGCTCGAACAGCTCCATCTCGTGGCGCACGTCGAGGCTGGCGGTGGGCTCGTCCAGCACCAGGAGCTTGGGTTCCTGCGCGAGCGCGCGGGCGAGCCGCACGCGCTGGTACTCCCCTCCCGAGAGGGTCCAGATCCATCGCGTCGCGAGGGACGACACGTCGCACCGGGCGAGCGCGCGGTCGACGGCGGCCTGATCCTCCGGCCGCTCCGCCCCCCACACGGAGAGATACGGGTAGCGACCGAGCAGCACGGTCTCTCGCACGCGTTGGGGGAACAGGTGGTCCTCCCGCTGCGGCACGACGCCCACGATGCGGGCCAGGTCTCGGCGCGACCAGGCGGCCGCGGGCTGCCCGAGGATCGCCGCACTCCCTGTCGCGGGCCGCGCCAGGCCGAGTGCCACGCGGAGGAGGGTCGTCTTGCCGCTTCCGTTCGGGCCGAGCACGGCGTGCACCTCGCCGGCGCGGGCCACGAGGCTCACACCCGCCAGCGCATCGCGAGCCGTTTCCGGATAGCGATAGGAAACGGCGCGCACGTCGAGAATCAGCTCGCGGTCCATCGGCGCAACAGCAGGACGAAGACGGGGACGCCGATCAGCGCGGTCACGATCCCGACTGGCAACTCTCGCGGCGCGACGGCGACGCGAGCCACGGTGTCCGATAGCGCGAGGAGCGCCCCGCCGCCCAAGAACGCCGCCGGGAGCAGCGGCCGGTGCCGGTGACCCCACAACAGACGCATGGCGTGCGGGACGACGAGGCCGACGAACCCGATCACCCCGGAAACCGCGACCGCAGCCGCGGTGAGGAGCGAGGCGGCCAGGTAGACCCGGCGCTTGACCGCCTCCACATCGGCCCCCAGGTGACGGGCGGGCTCTTCGCCGAGCGCGAGCAGGTCGAGCGGCCGTGCGGCCGCGAGCAGCACCGCGACCGGCAGCGGGGCGTACACGCACAGCAGCAACACACTGTCCCACGAAGCGCCCGACAGCCCTCCCCAGAGCCAGAGAAAGGCGTTGCGGAGCTCCGCCGCGTCGGACAAGGAAACCAGCGCCGTCGTGACGGCCGCGGTGAACGCGCCGACGGCGACGCCGGCCAGGATGAGGATCCGAGGGTCGAGCTCGGCCCCGCCAACGAGGCCGAGGCGGTACACCAGTGCCATGGCGCCGAGTGCGCCCGCGAACGCGGCGAGCGGTAGCGCCCAGGGACTGTTCACGTGCAAGGCGATGGCCAGTACCGCCCCGAGCCCGGCACCGCCGGACAGGCCCAGGAGTGAGGGATCCGCCAGGGGATTGCGGACCAACGCCTGGAGGCCGGCTCCCGCGAGTGCGAGCGACCCACCCACCAGAAACGCCAGCAGCGCGCGCGGGAGTCGCAACGAGCGCACTATGTCAGAGGTCGTGAGATCGGCCAGGGAGACGTGCGCTGGCCCGAGCACCACTGCGAGCGCCAAGGCCAGAACGACGACCACCATGAGCCCCAGCCACCTCATGGCATCGCCTCCTCGAGGCGGCGTCGAAACTCCGCCACCGCCTCGGCGGCCCGCGGGCCCGGACGGGCGAACAGCGACCCGCTGAGATAGACGATGCGGGCCTGGCGCACCGCGCGGACCGCTCGCCACTCGGGACGCCGGAGGAAGCCCGGGGGCTCCGCTGTCGCGCTGTCGCGCAGCAGGACAAGCAGATCGGGGTCGCGGGAGACAATCGTCTCGAGCCCGACCGTGACCGATGCGGCGGCGATGTCGTGGAACACGTTCGCGGCGCCGACGAGCCCCGCGAGCTCGTCGAGGTAGCTCCCGGCACCGATCACCACCGGTGGATTGTCCCAGACGACGAAAGCCACACGCGTGCGAGGGCGCCCAGGGGAAGGCGGGGGGAGCATGCGCGAGCTTGCGACGAGCTGCTCCAGCGCAGCCGCGAGGGAAGCGCCGGCGCGGTCCGTCCCGGTCAGGTGACCGAGCAGCCGCGCGGCGCGGGCGATGTCCTCGAGGCGGTCCTGCTGGACGACCACCGCAGCGATGCCGAGCCGCGCGAGCTGGGCCGCCGCGGTCTCATTGAGTGCCGAGCGGTACAGCACGACGAGATCGGGGTGGCGGGCGGCGACGGCTTCGATGTTGGGGTTGAGACCGTCACCGACGCTCGGGATTCGACGCGCGGCGGGGGGATAGTCGCACCAGGTGGTGCGACCGACGAGCCGGTCGCCCGCGCCGAGCGCGAACAACAGCTCGGTGACTGCGGGGGAAAGCGAGACGATGCGGGTGGGCGGCTGCGCCAGGGCCACCGTCCGGCCCGCATCATCGACGACCGAGATGCGCCCCGGGGCAGGTGCGTGCCGGCTTTCCCTTCCGCACGCCGCGACGGCGAACAGTAGGGAGCCCGCGAGGTGGGTGCGATGTGCCCAGCGGCGCATAGCGAAAAAACCCACCCCCGACGGAGCGGAGATGGGCTAGCGACTGCGCCTCTGGTGCGCAGCGCCACCATCCCTCCCGCGAGGGATCTGCAGGTGGCGCGAACGAAGACGTCTCCTGGCTCCGGGCGAGCGGCCCGCCTTCCCGGGTGATGCACCCAGTGGCGTCGAGCCGCTACAGCTGCCCGTCACAGTGGCGGGGCCGCGCCGGATTTGCACCGGCTTCCGTAGATCCCCGTTCGCTTGTAACGACCCTGCTAGTCTATCGCGGTTTCCGTCGCAGCGCAACCACGAACCCGACCGCGAGCGCGAGCGCCGCGAGGCCGACGACGAACGGCACCAGCGCTTCCGGCGCGAGCGGCCGATCGCTGAAGGCAATCGCGAGCTGCGCGCCCGCGCCGAGCGCCGGCGTGCGGTAGCGCGCGAAGCGGCGCCCTTCGATGCGCTCGACGCCGAGGGAGTCGAGCCGCGCCGCACGCACCACCGCGGCGGTGTCTTCGAGCAGCAGGTCGACCTCTGCGGTCGGCTGGTCGATCGGAAGGTCCACCCGGCGCGCGGTCGCGGGAAGGACGTACGCATAACTCAGCTGCTTGCGCTCGCCGGGCGGGATAGGGCCGAACACGGCGACCGAGTCGCCCCGCAGGGTCACGGCGCGTGCCGAGAGATCGCCCTGGCCGACCTGGAACTGGATCGCCGCCGCGGGAATGGCGCCGGCCCAGGTGGGACGGAGCGTGTCGGCGGCGACGCGGGTCGCCGGGCCCGGGTTCTCGAGCTCCAGGAGCTCGAGCACATCCCGACTGCCATCGCGCTTGAGCTTCGCCACGGTCATGAGGCGGCGGGCGACCCGCACCGCCGGACCCGCGGAGCTGGTGTCGTACACGTACAGGGCGCGGAGCGGCACCGACGTCGACCGACTCGGCACGACGGGCTCCGAGAAGTACGCGATACCGGCGTGCCAACTGCTCACGACGTACAGCGCGGTCGAGTCGGGACGGCGGATCGTCAGGGTGTAGCGACCCTGGGCGTCGGTGCTGGTGGAATCGATCGGCCGCCCGTCGCCGCCCATCGAGACCTGGTGCAGGACCACGCGGGTGCGCGCGAGCGGCCGTCCCGCGGGCCCGTACAGGACCCGCCCCGAGACGACGACTCCTTGTGCCGCGAGACCCGTCGCTCCCCCCACGCCCATCAGCGCGAGGAGCGCCAGGCTAGGGAGTGAACTTGCCGAAATCTTCAGGATCGAGGTTCTGGAGGTAGTTCTTCAGGGCGTCGGGGTCGAGCGGCCCAGAGCCGGACTCGCCGCCGGGCTCGCCCGTCTCGACCGACGTGAGCGCCAGCAGGCCCTCGCTGGTGAATATCGGCGCCTTGAGCCGCAGGGCGACGGCGATCGAGTCCGACGGCCGGGCGTCGATCTGGATCATCGCGTCGCCGCGGTAGATGTGCAGCTCGGCGTAGTAGGTGTTCTCCTTGACCTGGGTGATGATCACCTTGCGCAGTTCCGCACCCAGGCCCAGGATCACCTGCTTCAGCAGGTCGTGGGTGAGCGGCCGGGCGAACTTCACGCCCGCCAGCTCCATCGCGATGGCGCTCGCCTCGGCAGGCCCGATCCAAATCGGAAGGACTCGCTCCCCCTCCTGCTCCTGGAGAATGACGACGGGAGTGTTGGTCGTGCGATCGAGCCCCAGGTGAGCGACCCGAACCTGGATGACGTTATTCGCGCTCAGGTCCCCATCTCCCACGATGCGAGATACTTCTGCTGCTCGGGCGTGAGGGTGTCGATGGCGACCCCCATGGCCGCGAGCTTCAACCGGGCGATTTCGGCGTCGAGCTCACGCGGGATGCGGTGCACGTCCTTGCCGAGGTCGCTGGCGTGCCGCACCACGTGCTCCGCCGCCAGCGCCTGGTTCGCGAACGACATGTCCATCACGCTCGCCGGGTGTCCTTCGGCAGCCGCCAGGTTGATGAGGCGGCCGTCCGCCAGCACGAACAGGCGCTTGCCGTCCAGCCGCCACTCATCCACGAACTCGCGCACGGGCGTGGGGCCCTGCGCCGCGCGCTTCAGGCCGTCGAGATCAATCTCGACGTTGAAGTGGCCCGAGTTCGCGAGAATCGCCCCGTCTTTCATGGCGCGCATGTGCTCCACGCGGATCACGTGCACGTTGCCGGTCAACGTGACGAACACGTCCCCCACCCGCGCGGCTTCCGCCATCGGCACGACCCGATACCCCTCCATCTGGGCTTCGAGCGCCTTGAGCGGGTCGATCTCGGTCACGAGGACGTTCGCCCCCGCCCCGCGCGCTCGCAGCGCGAACCCCCGCCCGCACCAGCCATACCCCGCCACCACGATCGTGCTCCCCGCGACCAGCACATTGGTGGCCCGCAGGATGCCGTCGAGCGTCGATTGGCCTGTACCGTAGCGATTGTCGAACAGATGTTTGGTGTCGGAGTCGTTCACCGCGATCACCGGGAACTGCAGCACGCCATCGCGCGCCATCGCCTTGAGGCGAATGACGCCGGTGGTAGTCTCTTCGGTCGATCCCGCCACGCCGCCGACCAGCGCGCGACGCTCGGCCCCGGACAGACCCTCGACCCACTGGCGCACCGGCGGCGCCAGGTCGTCCAACCGGTTCAGCGCGATCATGTGGAGCGCGCCCACGAGATCGGCGCCGTCGTCCATGGTCACGTCGGGCCGATGCGCGAGGGCCGCCCGAATGTGCTCGTAATAGGTGGCGTGATCTTCGCCCTTGATTGCGAACACCTTGATGCCGTGATCCTTCACCAGGTGGGCCGCGACGTCGTCTTGCGTCGAAAGCGGATTCGACCCGCATAGCGCCACGTCCGCGCCGCCCGCCTGGAGCGTGACGGCGAGGTTCGCCGTCTCGGTCGTGACGTGCAGGCAGGCGGACAGGCGACGCCCAGCGAGTGGCCGTTCGCGGGAAAAGCGTTCTCGGATGAGGCGCAGGACCGGCATCGATCGCTCCGCCCACTCGGTACGGCGCCGCCCCTCGGCCGCGAGTTTCGGGTCCTTGATGTCGGAAGTCGCGCTCGCAGCCGTGGTCGTCATGCGGTCACTTTCTTGGTGTAGTGCTTGGAACGTTGGGCGGCGAGCCGCAAATCCTCGACACGGTTCGCGTGCTCCCAGGTGAACAGCTCGACTTCGCGGTCCACGTCCTTGTCCACGTAACGGCGCCGCTCCGAGACACGGCCGAAATGGCCGTACGCGGCCGTGGCGCGATAGATCGGGTGGCGCAGGTTCAGCGCCTTGATGAGACTGAGCGGCGTCAGGTCGAAGACCTCGCGCACCGCGTCCTCGATCGCCTCGTCGGGCACGACACCGGTGCGGAACGTGTCGATCATGACGGAGACCGGCTGGGCGACTCCGATGGCGTACGCCACCTGTGCTTCGCAGCGCTGCGCCAGCTTGGCCGCGACGACGTTCTTCGCCACCCACCGCATCGCGTAGGCGGCCGAGCGGTCGACCTTGGAGGGATCCTTGCCGCTGAACGCCCCGCCACCGTGGCGGGCCATGCCGCCGTAGGTGTCGACGATGATCTTGCGGCCCGTGAGTCCGGCGTCTCCCTGGGGACCTCCCACCACGAAGCGGCCGGTTGGGTTCACGAGGATGTCGGGCTCGCGCACCTCGAATCCCGCGTCGGCCAGTACCGGCCGCACCACCAGCGCGATTACCCCCTCGCGCAGCTCGCTGTTATCAATCTTGTCGGAGTGTTGCGTCGAGACCACAACTTTGCTGATGCCCACCGGGCGGGCGCCCTCGTACACCACGCTCACCTGCGTCTTGCCGTCGGGCCGGAGCCACGGGAGATCGCCCGCCTTGCGCACCGTCGCGAGCCGCTCGGCCAGGCGGTGCGCCAGCACGATCGGCAGCGGCATCAGCGAGGGCGTCTCGTCCGAAGCGTAGCCGAACATCATGCCCTGATCGCCCGCGCCGCCCCGGTCCACGCCCAGGGCGATGTCCCCGGATTGGCGGTCGATGGTGGTGAGGATGGCGCAGGTTTGGGCGTCGAAGCCGAAGCTCGCGTCGGTGTAGCCGATCGAGCTGATCGTCCCCCGCACGATGTCGGGGATGTGGACGTAGGTGGACGTGGTGATCTCGCCCGCGACCACGGCCATGCCCGTCGTGACGAGCGTCTCGCAGGCGACGCGGGCGGCCGGGTCCTTCGCGATGATGGCATCCAGCACGGCGTCCGAGATCTGATCGGCGATCTTGTCGGGATGGCCTTCCGTCACCGACTCGGAGGTGAAGACGTGGCGCTGCGCGGGCATGTGTCGATCCGATAGGGGTTTAGACGTTCAAGCTAGCGGCACGCCGCCCGCCCGGCAACCGGGCATCGGGGTCGAGCAGCTTCAGGTCCACCGCTTCAGCGAGCGCCAACCGTAGCAAGTCCAGTACCGCGTCGGCGCTGCGGGCAGCGAGCGCCTGCTCGGCGGCGAGTCGCGCGCGCGCCACGCTCACCTGCCGCACCATCCACTTGACGATCGTCAATTTCGGCGGCGCGACGGAGAGCGTGTCGTAGCCGAGCCCAAGCAGCAGGAACGCGGACAGCGGCTCCGAGGCCATCTCACCGCACACGCTCGCGGGTTTGCCGGCGGCGCGCGCGGCATCGGCCACCATCTTGAGCAGTCGTACCACGCTCGGGTCGTGGGGGTTGAAGCGGTCGGCGAGCCGGGCATTACCGCGGTCCACGACGAGCGTGTACTGAGTGAGATCGTTGGTGCCGACGCTCAGAAAGTCCGACGCCTCGGCGAGTCGGTCGGCGATGACCGCGGCGGCCGGCGTCTCGACCATCACCCCGACGGGGAGCGACGCCGCCGCCTGCACTCCCTCGCGCGCGAGCCGCGCCGCTTCCTCGGCGACGATCGCGCGGGTGCGCTCGACCTCGTCCAGCCGCGTCACCAGCGGGATCATCAATTGGATATCGGCGTGGGCCGCGGCCCGCAGGGCGGCCCGGATCTGCGTATGAAAAATCTCCGGACGGTCGAGACACACGCGGATCGCCCGCCAGCCGAGCTGCGGGTTGGCCTCGGCCTGCACGCGGAACGGGCCGGGGAGCTTGTCGCCCCCCAGGTCGTACGTGCGCACGACCACGGGATGTCCCCGGAACGCCTCGCCGACCCTGCGGAAGTAGGCGGTCTGTTCGTCTTCGGTCGGGAGTGTCGTGTGGCTCGTGATCAGGAACTCGGTGCGCAACAGCCCGACGCCCTCGGCGCGATGCTGCTGCGCGGCCTTGATCTCGTCGGGGAGGTCCACGTTGCCCCGGAGCACGATACGCGCGCCGTCGGTCGTGACCGCGGGCTGCGACGCGACCTCGTCGAGCTGGGTCGCCAGCTCCCGCCGGCGCAGCTCGCGCTCCCGGGCCTCGGCGATCTCGGCGGGTGTGGGATCGAGCAGCACGGTGCCGCGCGTCCCATCCATCACGAGCACCGTGCCCGGCGCGATCCGCTCCATGGCACCCGTGACGCCGAACACCGCGGGGATGCCGATGGAATGCGCCAGGATCGCCGCGTGCGAGGTGCGGGTGCCTTCCTCGCTCACGAGCCCGACCACGTGCTCGCGGTCGAGCTGGACGGTGAGGCCCGGTCCGAGCTCGCGCGCCACCACGACCGAGGGATCGGTGATCCCCTCCCACAGCTCGTCCGAGCCCCGCTGCATCAGATGCTCGAGCACCCGGATCGTCACACCCGAGAAGTCAGCGAGCCGGTCTTTCAGGCGCGGGTTGCCGGTGGCGGTCCACAGGTCGCGCACCTCGAGTGCCTTGAACTCGAACGCCTTTTCGGCGGTGAGGTGGTTCTCGCGGATCAGATCCGCGACCCCGGAGAGGAAGTCCTTGTCCTCGAGCATCAGCAGCTGCGCGTCGAAGATGCGCGCCTCGTCCGCGCCGGCGCGGTCCTCGGCCTTGGTCTTCAGGTCCAGCAGGTAGCGCTTCACGTCTCGTACCGCGGCGCGCAACCGCCGTATTTCCTTCTCCACCCGCGCGCGCGGCACCACGCGGTGTGGCACCTCGGGCATGGTCCAGCGGACCACGACCGCGGGCCCGATGGCGATCCCGGCGGACACCCCGATGCCCTTGAGCAGACGGTCGCTCACAACCGCTCCTCGTCTTCCCGCTCTTCGGCTTCGCGCATCTCCGCTTCCCGCACCTCCGCCGTCAGATGCATCTCGTGGAACCCGTCGGCCACGAGGGCGAGCAATGCCTGCATCGCCTGCTCCGCATCGTCGCCGTCGGTCCTGATGATCAGCGAGGATCCGCACTCCGCCGCCAGCATCATTACGCCCATGATGCTCTTCCCGTTCACGGTAAGCTCGTCTTTCTTGACCTCGACCGCGGACTGGAAGCGCCCGGCGAGCTTGACGAACTCCGCCGCCGGTCGCGCGTGCATGCCGAGCGGATTCACGATCTTCGCCTCGCGCTCGATCACGGCCATAGCCACCCCGCAAAGGTCGCGAGGGCGAGCAGCGCCAGACCGAGCCGCACCCCGGTGAGCCGGGCGCGGAACGACCACAGGAGCGCGAAACCGCCCGCCGCCACGGCGGCGAGCGCCACGCGCGACCAGCCCAGGAATCCGCCGCCCAGGTACCGCGCCACGAGCGGCAGGGCCACACCCACCACGAACGCCATGGCCCGCCCCGAGACCGCCGTTGCCCGTTGCAGCAGCGGCTGGCGCAGCGCCACGGCGACGCGCACGCCGTGCGCCCACCCCGCCCGCAGCGCCCACCAGCGCAGCGCCACATGACCGGCGTTGAAGAGCACCAGGAAGCCGAGGATGGCCTTGAGGCCGAGCCCGAGCGCCACGCCGATGAGCGCCAGCCCCGAGGTGAGTGGCAGCCAGCCCGCCCACACCAGGCGGTCGCCGAGCGAGCCCAGGGGACCGCACAACGCGGTGCGCAACCGCTCGACCTGCTCGGGCGGCACGCCGTCGTGCTCCGCCCGCGCCGCGGCGCCCACCGCGAGGCCGCACAGATACGGATGCGCGTTGAAGAAGTGCGCCCCCCGCACCACGGCCGCCCGGTAGGCCGCGCCGTTGCCCGCCACCCGCAGGTCGCGCAGCAGCGGCTCCTCGGCCACCCCCATGCCGACCCCCTGCATGCGCTCATAGTTCCACGAACCCTGCACCGTGAACAGCCGGAGCAGGCTGCGGCCGAAGGCCGGGCGCCGGCGCGGCGCCGCGCTCATCGGAGCCACGCCACCGCGACGCCGCTCACCACGCCCGCGGCGAACCACCGCAGGTCCGGCCCCCGGCCCACCAGCCGCAGCGTGCCGACCGTCCCCACGGCGAGGGCGGAGCCGACCGCGGCGACATCGAGCAGGATCACGCCCCGCACGCTGATCGTGCCGGCCAGATAGGTGCGGGCGAGCAGCGCCAGGCCCAGGCCGAGCGCGGTCACCACGGCCGCGCGCACGGCGTCGCGCAAGATCGCCGCGGCGTGCAGGCGCACCAGCACGCGGGCGTCACCCGCCTCCAGGGGGGCCGTCGCGCGCCGCACGGCCCGGGTGTTGAGCCGGCGAACCACGTGCAGGCTCACGCCGCCGGCCATCCCAGTGATCAGTCCCACCAGGGCGCCGAGCCCGAGGCCGAGCGTCCCGGCCGCGGCGTGCGCCGCACTCACGGCGGCGACCGTCGCCGGCCCGTATTCCGGATAGCGGACGGCGCCCACGGGCATCACCTCGTACTGAAACAGCTCGAACAGCACGCCCAGCGTCAGACCGGTCCACACGTCGCCCAGCATCGCGCCGGCGATCGGTCCGGCCACGAGCGGCCGCGCGATCATCATTTGGGGCACGCTCACCAGGTCGAGCCCGACGAGGGTACCCCAGGCGAGCAGCCCCAACAGGATTTTCAGGCTCACGTGAAATCCTCCAAGGGCACCGGCGGGGCCGTGGGGACGTCCTGCGCCGTCACCTCGATCCCGCGCGCGGCGAGCGCCTTGAGCTGCGCCGCCTCGACGTCGCTCAGGTAGACGTAGCGCAGCCGTGGCGCACGCCCCGGGCGGTGGTGCAAGCCCCCGAGGTTGATGCGCGGCACG
>Ga0209801_1001026_pt1 | contig 17701 bp, 17 predicted proteins | sample GraSoiAngelo_127_FD_185884 | JGI IMG/M metagenome (GOLD analysis project Ga0209801, IMG submission 185884) | Grasslands soil microbial communities from the Angelo Coastal Reserve, California, USA - 14_0927_09_40cm (SPAdes) (version 2) | ecosystem: Environmental > Terrestrial > Soil > Grasslands ... | reverse complement strand
GTTTATCGATTTCATCACTCTAGCGATGGATCAGCTCGTCAATCACGCCGCAAAGCTCCATTACATGTCCGGCGGACAGCTCAAAATCCCATTGACCGTCCGAGTCCAGTGCGGCATCAGCGGCACCATGGGCGCCCATCATTCCCAGAGCCTCGAGTCCTGGATAACTCATGTGCCCGGATTGAAGGTCGTCATGCCCTCCACTCCCGCCGACGCCAAAGGGCTGCTCAAAGCCGCCATCCGCGACGACAACCCGGTCGTCTTCATCGAGCATCGAGGTCTGTATTGGTCACGCGGTGCAATTGCTGACGGCGATCACGTCGTTCAAATTGGCAAAGCATCCGTCGTGAGAGCCGGTGACCAAGTAACGATTGTCGCTCTTGCTAAAATGTTGCAGCCTGCTCTGGAGGCAGCGGAAGAACTTTCCTCTGAAGGTATCGCCGCGGAAGTCATCGACCCACGTAGCCTCTCCCCGCTGGATACCGAGAGCATTGTCGCGTCAGTCAAGAAAACCACGCGGCTTGTCCTTGCCCATGAAGCTGTCGAACAGAGCGGCATCGGCGCTGAGATCGCGGCCAAAGTTCAGGAAGCCGCTTTCTACTATCTCGATAGTCCGATCATTCGCGTCGCCGCGCCCTTCGCTCCGGTTCCCGCCAGCCCGGCGCTAGAAAAGACATTCCTGCCGGGAAAGCAACGTCTCATGGAAGCCGTTCACAGAGTGTTAAGCGGGGCCTGACGCGCCGGTCTTTTCCAACGGATCTCCATCGATTAGGATGGATACGGGAATGTTATTTTGATTTTGCTGGAGAGAGAGCGGTGGAAAGACGCAAATTCGGCAAAACGGACATGAGTGTAAGCGTTCTCGGCTTCGGCGGATCGGAAATAGGCTATGAACGCGTCTCCGTTAAAACCGCCAAGACCTTGCTCAACGAAGCGCTCGATGCCGGCCTCAACGTGATCGATACGGCCGAGTGTTACGCCACCAGCGAGGAGCTGATCGGCGAGGCCGTGGGTAAGCGCCGCAAAGATTACTATCTCTTCACTAAATGTGGCCACGAGCGAGGATGGAGTTATCCGGACTGGAGGCCGGAATCGCTGCTTCGCAGCATCGAGCGCAGCCTCAAACGGTTAAAAACCGGTTACGTGGATCTGCTTCAACTCCACAGTTGTTCGGAGTCGGAGTTGCGCAAGGGCGACGTCATCGAAGCGCTGAAGCGCGCTCGCGAGCGCGGCTACACGCGCTACATCGGTTACAGCGGCGACGGCCAGGCAGCGCTGTATGCAGTCAAATGCGGCGACTTTGACACGTTGCAAACCTCCGTCAGCATTGCCGATCAAGAAGCTGTCGATCTCCTTCTGCCTGCAGCCCTAGAGCGTAACATCGGCGTCATCGCCAAACGTCCCGTCGCCAACGTAGCGTGGCAAAATGGTAATCGCCCGCCCGGTGACTCCTATGGCCGTCCCTACTGGGATCGATTGGAGAAATTGAAATATGATTTCCTGCAAAAAGATCTAAAAGAAAGCGTGGCCGTCGCCCTGCGCTTCACCTTGAGCCTGCCCGGCGTTCATACGGCGATCGTGGGAACGTCCAAACCCGGAAGATTTGGCGAAAACGCCGCCGTGCTGGCAGCGGGACCTTTACCGAAAGATGTTTTTGAGACCATTCGCACCCGTTGGCGGGAAATCGCAAGCGACCATTGGCTCGGGCAAAATTGATCTGATTCGCGTCCTATCGGCCGGCGGCATTCATTGACACGACAAGCTGGTCTGAAATAAGTTTCTCGCCAGGACTCAACTAAAATTCTTCGGAAAACACTTAATGAGAAAGTAAAGACAGGTGCCCTAATGATCAGAATCGATTCCGATACTCACTTCACACCGCTGGATGCGTTCGATGATCTTGATCCGAAATACGCCGAGATCGGGCCGCATTTTGTTAAGCTGCCCACCGGTAATTATCGCGTCGTTTACAAAGCGAGGGAACCCTTCGTTCCCTCACATATCAAACCCTTGCGAGAAAACGGCCATCCCCCTTCAGTTTTCGACGCGGCTCCAAGGATCGATGCCATGGCGCAAGACGGCTTCGACAGGCAAGTGCTGATCCCTAACAATGCTCCCTTTTATTATGACGTTGACGGGCAAATGGGCGCCAGTGTCAGTCGCTCGTTTAACAGAGCCGTAGCGAGGCCACTCAAACGTTATCCCGACCGGTTCATCGGCGTCGCGACGGCACCCTTGCAAGACGTTCGCCTTGGCATCGCCGAAGCGGAGTACGCGATCAAGGAGCTGGGGCTTCATGCCGTCATCATTTACCAGAACGTCAACGGCAAAGATCTCGACGGCGAGTTTCTCTGGCCTTTTTACGAACGTATCGAAGCACTGGGCGTTCCGCTGCTGGTCCATGGCGTGGACAGCGGTCCCCTACTTGGAGTGGATCGCTTTGCGAGGTTTAACCTCGACGTTTGTCTGGGATTCCCTTTTGAGGTTTTCACGGCGATCTCTGCGCTCGTCTTTAGCGGCGTTCTCGACCGCTTCCCCAACCTCAAGTTCGGTTTCTTCGAAGTCGGCGTCGGCTGGATTCCCTGGTTGATGGACCGGCTGGAGATGGCTTACGATGCGCGACCGGCGGCCCGCGAAAGAGCAACGAGGCGGCCAAAGGAGTGCTTCAATAACTTCTATTTTTCACTTGGCGCAGACGATTCTACTCTACCTGACGTGGTCAAGCGCATCGGCAGCAGTAGGCTCATGATCGGCAGCGACTATCCTCATCCCGATGGGACTTTCCCCAACACGGTGACGATGCTCGAAACACGCGAAGGACTGGCCAAGCAAGACATCGAAAATCTGCTGGGCGGCACGGCGGCAAATTTTTTCGGCCTCGATCAATATCTTTGAATTAGTCCACCCTTCGACGCGCTCAGGGCGACAGTTCGGAACTTAAAACTATCACGCTGACACTCCTGGCACGGCGTTGACACAACGGGGTTGTCAGCAGTCGCCCTTAGTCGAATCAACCATTCAGAGAACGCAAGGAAATCCCGCTTCTTTCAATACGTTTGAGACATGGCAGCGCCATGGCATGTCACTTGCTTCATTCGCAGTAAGAAGGAGACGAAACATGGAGCCATTTTTGACGTGCGACTCTCAAGCAATCCTAGTTGAGGATAAAAGCTTTCAAGCGGCAAAATGCGATCAATGCGGAGCCAAGATGTACCCCCAGTCGCTTCTTCAACCGCACCTCACGCGTCATCAACGCCGCCAGCGTTTGTTAATGAGGGAGCTTAGAAAGCTTCGGCACACATTCACCCATATGAGAGATATCGCGTGAGATGCCCGGCCAACTCACGCTTTTTTTTCCTGAACGACATTGCCTTTAGCCTTTTAGCCCTAAAACTATCGACCTCGCAGTGAAAAAAAATAAGATCGCTCTCTTACCCTCCAATCAGTCATGAATCTGCTTTGTCTTCCGTGAATCCAGCCCCAGTGCTTCTCGCTCGATTGTTCCGGTGGCTCAAGCTGACATTCTCGGCTTCGCCATTTTCAGGTGTAAAGTTTCGACCTTGTTCACTCAAAGAACGCGCCTTCAATCAGCACCGCTTTCGCGGCGCCTTGCTCGTGCGTTCTGCCGGGGATTGGCGTGCCATCGGGGTTGAGGCGCATGTCCTGTTTGTCCGAACCGGCGCCGATGCGAGCCATCACAAGCGGAGTATCACCGGAATTGCAGAACTGATAGTAGCAACCCGCCGGCAGAACAACGGCTTGGTGCTTGCTCGCCTTTAGTTCCTTTTTTCCGTCCCTGCCGGTATTAAACCGCGCGGTTCCTTCTAAAACCAGAAAAATGTGATCCTCTTTGGTGTGGGAATGGAGCGCGTTTTCTCCGATGCCCGGCGCATAGCAATGAATTCTCAAACTCATCAGATCCGTTTCAGCCAGTAAGTGTCGGGTGTGACCCTGGCTCACGAGCTGGGTTTTCAATTGCACGACTTGAGCTGGGACTTCCTTACTGTTTTCCATAGATCCTCCCTTTGGGTTTACGATCAAGCCGATACTAGGCCAGCTCAGGCTGTTTTCGCAAGAGGAGTCGCCGCCAGTGGTACTTGCAAATTCTGGTTGGCTCGGATTAGCTGGATTTTTTTCCCGTCGGACGAAACGAGAGCAGGCCTTTGATTCCTGAAATTGTCGCGATGTTTTCCGCCATGGGTTGGGCCGGAGATTCTGTGTTGGTGCGCCTGGGCGTGCGCCGATCGAATATCTTTGCAGCGATGCTGATGAGCTATCTCGTCTCGGTCACCTGCATTTGGACGTATCTAGTTGCGACGACACCGTTAGTCTTTCTCCGCTCGCGCGCCATGGTGTACTTTTTGATCAGCGGCTGCCTTCAGCCGCTATTCGCTCGCGCGCTGTTCTATGAGGGCATCACTCGCATCGGCGTGGCGCGAGCGGGACCGCTTCGCGGCGCCGAGCCTCTCTTTGCCACCATCATCGCAGTTGTCCTGCTGCACGAACGGCCAGGTATCATGGTTTATCTGGGGACTGCGCTGATCATGGGGAGTCTCTGGCTCATCTCCGGTAGTCGAGGTGGTGCTGCCAAGTGGCGGCTCGTCGATGCGGCTTTACCTTTGGGGGCCGGCTTGGTTTCAGCGATTTCACAGACCTTGCGAAAAGAAGGACTAAAAATTCTACCCAATCCCTTCGTTGCGACGGCGATCGTCACCTCGACCTCGTTATCGTTGCTCATTAGCTTCATACTACTCACGAAAAGGGTGAACCTGCTCCGCATGCCGCGCCAGAGTTTTCTCTTCTTTGTTGCTGCCGGTTGTGTTGCGGTGTCGGCTCAAGTCACCAATTTCATCGCAATAGGACAAGGCGATCTGTCCGTAATCATTCCACTGCTCAACACCACCCCGCTGTTTACGGTGCTGTTTAGCGGACTATTTCTCCGCAGCCTGGAAACCCTGAGTCCGCGAATTGTTGTTGGCGCGAGTCTGATGGTGGGTGGCGTCGTGCTGATCACGCTGCGCTGACGAATTTTCGATGAATGAGTTTCGCATGGATAGTAAAAGCTGCCGCGCTGCCGAGATGGAAAGACTACTTCTCGTAAAGCTTTTTAATGAACCCGCTTTTGTCGAGCTCTTCGACGAAGCTCGAGTCCGCGAATTCTTCAGGTTTGTGCTTCCAGACGTCCGGGCGAGTGGCCGCGACGTATTCGAAGCTAACTTTCATTCCCGCTAGATTCGGATAGGGCGTCGGTAAGAACATTTTGGAAAAAATGTCATAAGACTCGTTAATCAACTCGTCATCATCTATCCGCAGCGTCTTCTTGATCACTTTTATGCCGAAGTCACGATCCTTCTTGAAACGGGCGATGCCTTCGAGGTGCGCTTTCATATAATTCATGATCGTCTCGCGGTCGGCCTTGATATTCGCCCGACGCGTCGTGATTTCCATCCAGGGATAATCAAGCTCCTTCGCCGAGTCCCAGAGCATGGTGAAGCCCATTTTTTTGGCCCGACCGTATCCCGGGTGGGACATCGCCGCCCCGTCTACAACGCCGCTTTTGAGCGCCACAATGCGATCAGAGTCGCTGCCGGTCTGGATTAGAGTCAAATCGCGGTCAGGATTGAGCCCTTTTTTCTTGGCAATGGCGCGGACCAGGAAGTCCGTGAGGGAACCCAAGCTGGATACCGCGATCTTTTTCCCCTTCAAGTCCTCAACCCGTTTGATCTCAGGCTTCACCATCAGCGCGTGAACCACGCCGGGCATGGTGTGAGCCAAAATAACCATGTCCGAGCCAGCTAGATCCGCGGCGATAACGGTCGGTGTCGCAACCGGCACGATATCGAGATTTCCGCCGATCAGCGCCTTCGATGCGATGCCGGAGCCGTTGATCGCAATAACCTCGGCGTCGAGCCCATACTTCTCGTAAAGTCGCGCCTCTTTGGTGACATAAATGATAATGTTAGCAACGCTGACGGAAGGAACTCCGACGTGGATCTTTTTAAGCGGCTTTCCTTGGGAGAAAGCCGAGAAAGGAAAGGCTAGCGACATGGAAAAAAAGATGCCCAGAAAAAGCCTGACGCTTCGCGGCGCCATATCCTTATTCCCTCGCAATTCTATCAAATTTTTCGCGTGCGCAGCTGCGCGATTCGGATCGCCGGGGTCCACGGTTTTTCCGCCCAGGCCGCGCCCGTTCGTCTGACCTCGGCGTCGATGAGATACGGCTTACCATCCTGAGTGGCCCTGCGCGCTCGGGCGAGAGCCTCTTTGAGTTGCCCGGGGGATTCGACCTTTTCTCCTGAAACTCCGAACCCCCTCGCGATATCCGCCATGTTCATGTTCGGATCGCCGAGATAATCGTGGAAGAACTTCCCGGTCGCGACCATCCGTCCATCGGGTACGTTTGCAATGGCACGGCTATGCGGGCCCGCGTATGCGTGATTATTGTAGACCACGGTGACTACCGGCAGCTCCAAGCGCGCCATGTTCCAGAGCGCCGTCGGGCCGAAAATGAAAGAACCGTCTCCGATTAAGCAAATCACCTGCTGGTTGGGTCGGGCCAGCTTCACCCCAGCCGCAGTTCCCACGCCGGAACCGAGGTGGGAACCGTAATAGAAAAACAGCTCGCGTCCACCGATGGGGTTGAAGTCGAAACTGTGGAGTCCGATGGATCCGGCTTCATGAACGATGATGGCGTCCTTTTCCGCGAATTGCGCCACCTCGTAAGTCAGCCGGTCCGCCAGTAGTGGACTGTTGTTCCAGTCAGGGTTCTTCACCAACTGCGCTCTAAGCTTCTTATTGCGCTCTGTCGCTTTGCGGACTTCTTCGCTCCGTTCTTGCACCTTGGCTTTAATCGCCGGTGTCATCATGCCTTCTACCGCAACGATAAGATCGTCGAGGCCATAAGCGACGTCGGCAACCAACGGCGCCTCGGTGGTGATGACGTTTCCCATGCTCCAACTATCATTCCGTAAGTCGATGAACTTGACCTGGCGTGGAACCATGGGCGCAGTGCTGTTATGTTGGAGTTTGTTTCCGACGTTGATCACCACGTCCGGGGTTTTAGGAAAAGCGAGAGTGTCGATCCTGCCGCCGGGAAGCGCGCCGACCCACATGGGATGGCTCTCCGGAAAGCTGGCGAATATCTGTCTTGCCTGGGTCACGGGCATGCCCAACATCTCCGCCAGCTTGACCGCTTTGCTCGCCGCCTTGGCTTTATAAACTTCATCACCGACAATCATCAGCGGAGTCTTCGCCTCAACGAGAACTTTGGCCGCCCGTTCGATTTCCTTGGGATTCGGTCTTACCCGCATGCGCGGATCGACTTTATCCTGCGTGATAATCTCGGTGCGGATCTTTGCCTGGTTAAAATCGGCATGCCATGAGGCGTAGGTGGGACCGTAGGGAGGCGTCCATGCCGCTTTAAAGGCGCGGCGCACCGTCTCAGGAAGCATTTCAGGGCGGCGGGCCAGCCAATAGTATTTGGCGAGCGGCGCAACGATCTGCTCCTGATTCGCCACTTCTTCGAAGCCGTCACGTCCTGCGGCGCCGCTTTGTTCCGACCGATAGCTATAGAAAACCAGCGGGGTCTGCTCCTTGAAAGCATTAAACATCTGCCCCATCGCGTTCATCAGACCGACGGAACCCGCCTGCATCACGATGGAGGGCTCCCCCGAAGCCTTCACGTAGCCCGCCGCCATGGCCGCGCCCGGACCTTCATGCGGAGTTAAAATGTATTGAAGCTGCGGCCGGTCAACGAGCGCATCATAAAACTCGGCATCCTCGCTGGCAGAGTTGCCAAAGACATACTGGACGCCCGAGGCGATCAACTGCTCCGCGAAAGCCGCCGCCGCGGTGCCTTGAAATATCTTCACTCCTTCCGGCCCGCCCCTGCGGACCTCTTGCGCCTGGGCAACCGCGGAGACGGAATCGAGTATGGACTGCGCGGCAGCGATGGACACGCCCGCAGTGGTCAGTCCTTTGAGAAAACCGCGTCGAGAAATCGATTCTGACAGGTACCGAGCGACTAATTCTCTCATCGCAACCTCCTTTGGCCAGCCCGCATTACTTCGACGTCTTGCCGGATGTCGGTCCAAAAACTGTGCTTAGATAGGTAGCCATACTCTCGATCTCATCGTCAGTCCAAAGCGCTCCCCGTCCCATCATCCGGTAGAGCACTCCTTCCCATGCCGTTTTGTCCTGGTGGAGATTTCTCCAAATTCGATCGTTGTGACATTGGAAACAGCGCGACATAAGCACGTCTTTGCCCGGACCGTCCGGGAACGCTGGATCCTCGGCTGACTGCGCCAACTTCCCTCCTGCCATGAAGCCAATTAGAAGTCCTGACAGAGAAAAAAGAAAAAACACGCGGTGCAATGACATTATGCTCCCTCCTAAGAATGTACGAACGCGCAGAGATTACTGCCATGCGGATCAACGTGTCAACGGCGGCGTTTAAACAGCCTGAATGTAAACATCCACCAGCGCCGGTCGCTTTTCTTCTTTGATCACTCTCAGAGCGCGATCCAACGCGGGGCGGATTTTGTCCGGCTCGGTGATAGGCCCTTCGCCGGCAATGCCAAAGGACCGGGCGAGATTGGCAAAGTCCACGGGCGGTTTTTCCATGCGCATCCCGACGACTTTATTTTCCGGCGGGCGGCCGCGTGCGATAGCAATTTTTTCCTGGTGTTCTTCGTCGTTGTAGTAAGTGCGATTGTTGGTCATCACGGTGAGCAACGGCACGCCGGTGTTTGAAGCCGTCCAGAGAGCGCTCGTGGTGTAAAGCAGTTCGCCGTCGCGTTGGAGATTGACGCAGATCGTTTCCGTCCCGCGGTACGGAAGCGCCGCGCCGACCGACGCCCCCGGGCCGTAGCCTAATCCGCCGCCGCCGTAGCCGCCGAGAAAGAGTCCTGGCTTGTCCCAGTTCCACAGTCTGCCAGGCCAGCCTCGGAAACCGCCGGCCACAAGCAACCACGATTCATTCTTAATTGCTTCCCAAACTTCGTGGGCGAGCCGCGGCGGCGAGACCGGCCTCTCATCCCAGCGCTTCTTGAGGTCGCTCTGCCAGCGCGCGCGGACCTCGTCGTGCTGGACGGCAAAAGTTTTGCGCCTCTCCTCGACTACGCTCCTGGAAAATTTTCCCTGCCGCTTAATCTCTTCAATTAATGCCGGGAGAAAAACTCTGGTGTTGGCCACAATCGGCAGATCCACCGGCGCAAGCTCTTGAAAGTCGGTGGTCCAGCCGCGCATGGAAATATCCGCGAGCGTTACATGAATGACTTTGCAGCCCGGTTTGATGGCCGGTACAGTGCTGTGCGCGGCAGGATCCTGCCGCACCAGCGAGCCAAAGAGATCCATGACGTCGAGCCCGAGAACGACATCGGCGTTGCTTACCAGCTCGCGATTTTTACCGGTGAGGTTAAGGGAATGCGTGTTGGGAAAATTCAGCCGCGCACCGAGATCGATGACCGGTATCGACAGGAGATCCGCCAGCTCCACCAGACTCAACACCGCCCCATTATCTCTTCCCAGATAGTCGGCGAGAATCACCGGGTTCTGCGCTTCGGAAAGCAACCGCGCCGCTTCTTTGATCGCATCAGTCTCTGCCTGCAGCGGCGCCGGCGGGCGAAAGCGCGCCGGATCCGGAAGCGGAATTTCTTTTTCCAGCGCCGACTCTTGATCGGTCACATCGAAGCAAAGATAAATCGGACCGGCTGGGTCGCTCATAGCGATGCGGTAGCCACGCATCATGGACGAAGGAATGGATTCGATACCAACGGGTTGGTCGTCCCATTTGACGAAGTCGCGCACCAAATTTCCCTGAACCAGCGCCGTGTGAATCCAGTCGATCCACGGCCGCCGTTTGCTCGTGTTCATGGGGCCGGTGCCGCCCATGACCAGGATCGGCGTACGGTCACACCAGGCGTTGTAGATCGCCATGGAAGCATGCTGCAGACCAACGACGTTGTGCACGATGGCGGCCATCGGCTTGCCGGTAGCCTTGGCATAACCGTGAGCGACCGCGATGGCGATTTCTTCGTGGCAGCAGAGAATGATTTCAGGATTGGCTTGGCGGCCGCTCTCGTAATTAACGAGAGAATCGTGAATGCCGCGAAAGCTCGAACCGGGATTAAGCGCGACGTATTCGATGCCCAGGACTTTCAGCAGATCGACGATGAGATCCGATCCATAACGTGCGGCCATAAGAACCTCCAATAAAAAAATCAATCCCCCTCTTACATCTCCCCCGTCACGGGGGAGAGAAGAGAGGAGCTAAAGTTTTGAAGAGCCGGTCGCTCCGATGAAGTCAAAAATCTTTAATCAATGAATTGCGGCCGATTGGGACACCGCCTCTAACGGCTGGGGGACTTCCATGTCGTAGAGCTTTGCCACGTTCGTGCAGACAAGTTTCTTGCGCACGTCTGCCGGCAAGTGCCCTAGGTCGCGATCGATATATTTTTTAGATTCCGGCCAGGTCGAGTTGCCGTGCGGATAGTCATTGGACCACATGCAGTTGTCCTGACCCCACCATTCGAAACTATGCCCAGCCACGGTGTCTCGGAAGAACGTCCCATAGACTTGACGGTTGAAATATTCGCTGGGGTTTTTCGTAATCGGCGGAGGATTCACACCCTTGAATCTGTTGTAGTAGTAATCCCACTGCTGCAGCATAAACGGCATCCAACCGATCTCGTTCTCCACACTGACGAATCGAAGCTTAGGGTAGCGCTCCAAAACTCCGTAAAAGATAAGCTCAAAAAAAGCATCCGTAATCTCCTTGAGCTTGAGGTTAACGCTGCCTCGGTAGTGCTCGACCCCCGTCCTCTTCTTACCGAACACGGTTTCCTTGTGGTAGCCATGCCCGGTAAGGATATGCAAGTTGACGGGCATGTTCAGATCCTGGGACGCCGCCCAGAACTTATTGTAATGCTCCGAGTGAAACGGCAGGTCCGGATGCGGCGCTTGCCAGATGATCGATCCCTTAAGGCCAGCTTTGGTACAGCGCTCGAGCTCTTTTACCGCCTCATCGATGTTGTAAACCGAGATAGCGGCAATACCGATCAGGCGCTTGGGCGCCACCTGACAATACTCGATCAACCAATCGTTGTACGCCCGGAAGCAGGCCTCCTGCAGTTTAGCGTCGTCCATGGCGAAGTGCGGCAGCAGATTGGTCGGGTATAGCACTTCTGCGCTGAGACCATCGGTTTCCATCTCTTTGATTCGACACGTTGGATCAGACCCTCCGGGATGGGTCTGAAAACTTTCTCCGACTTTGAGCACAGGAAAAATAGGAGCTTGGTCTCGCAATGCCGGCGCAACCCTCTCCTTCAAAGTGTTGGGTGGCTCCATCACGTGCGAGTCTGAAGAAATCAGCACTTCTAAACCTGAGTCATTTCCATTTCCAGACATGAACTTTTCCTCCTTGGCGCTTGATCTCTGTCACCTGAGGTCTACCACCAGAGGGCTTGAACGGTCAAGATTAGGCGGCTCACGGGACCGCAAACCGCATGAGGAATGCACCGGCACGCCGCTACGAATCAAGCACCATCTCTCGAAGGTTTTCGGTCCTGGCTTGACGAGTCGATATTCAAGTCGAAGTGCCAACCTTGCGGACTCACGAGCTTCTAACATTTCGGCAATGAGCCGCCCGCGAGCAAGTCTCGGTTCTGTGCAGGATGAATCGCTTCGCGTCCTGGAAGATCAAAAAGTCGAGCGGCTAACTAGATGGGCGACGCCGCCCACTTTCAAAATTGAGACACAATACCGGGCGTTCGCATACCTCTGATCTTCGCCTTTCTTAGTACTTCTGCGACCCTTTACGTCCATGCGTGTCCAGTTCTGCTTCGGCCCCGCCATTGCTCCCTTAGGGCCAGCGCGCAGGCGAGCCGAGCGAGGCAACAAGCGCAGCCGAACCCCTGAATGCTGCCCTATCGAACTTTGGCACGTAGGACCGCGAATATGGAAATACGCTCTAAGTTTTCAAGACGGAGGAAAAAAAAGGATCCTTCTTTACGGATCAAAGTCGCCTCCGCGATCGAGATCTTTATTTCAATCCATGGATACGATTGGCTGAAGAATGGGAGCACGGCTGTCGTGCTCCGGGACGACCACGCACTATTCGTAACGCGCGATGTGGAGGGGATAAATCGCGAAAGCGTCATCGCCCTGGTCTATCTCAAACAGATGTACTCTTTTCAAGATTTTAAGACCATCCAAGCCGATGCTCATCTTCGCGCCACTGCGCTCGGCCAATCGGTTCTAAATCAGTTAGCGGATCAGGTGGCAAGTCAACTCTCCAAAGTAGCGGAGAGAGTTGTGTAGCAGGCGAGGGATAAATGGTCAATTAAAATTATCTATCATCGGCCGCAATGAATGACCTCGATATCCTTGTTTTCCGATCGGTTCTCGTCACCAGGCGTAGTTGGCGTCGCGCTGAGCCTCTATCTATTACGGGACAATCTTTGGTGGTTCACCGGCGGATTAATTCTCGTACTCATAGGACTTTGACTCGATGCCATGAGTCTCTCCACGAGGATTTAATTTTCCAAAACTAATGGAAACAATCATCACCTGCGACATGTGCGGCCTCACGCAACGTGTGGATGAACTGGAGCCGACCTTTATGGCCGAGTGTTGTCGCTGCAGCTCAATCCTCGTCAAGCGCAAGATCAACAGCCTGGCACGAACGGCAGCGTTTTCGCTAGCGGCGCTGGTTCTTTACGTTCCGGCCAACATCTATCCGATCCTGCGCATGAATTACTACGGCGCCTATTCTGAAAGTACCGTTTGGGACGGTTGTGTGACTCTCTTCAGGGACGGCCAGTGGCTGGTGGCCGTGATCGTTTTTCTCGCCAGCCTCTTGATTCCATTGTTCAAGCTGTTCGGTCTTTTCTTTTTGGTGAGCACGACAAAATTCAACTCCCTGCGCCTGCGGAGGCAACGGACCTGGCTTTATAAGACCATTGACGTGATCGGTCCATGGGCGATGGTTGACGTGTTTCTCCTGTCGATTCTGGTGGCATTGGTTAAGCTGCAGCAGATCGCCACTGTCCTTCCGGGTCCAGGTCTGTTGGCGTTTGCCGCGATGGTGGTGTGTACGATCTCGGCTTCGGCCAGCTTTGATCCAAAGTTGATTTGGGATGAAACGGATCGATCGTCATGAACGAGTCGCAAGAAAACCTTGAAGCGGCCGATGAATTGCCCAAGGCAAAGGTGAAGCGGAGCCGATGGCGCTTTCCCGTCGTATGGGTCGTTCCTGCGATCGCCGTCATTGTTGCGGGCTACCTTGCATATGGCCGGCTCGAGCAGCTCGGCCCGAAAATCACTATTAGGTTCAAAGACGGGAACGGCCTGAAGACGGGCCAAACACCGATTAAGTATCGCGGTGTGCAGATTGGTGAAGTGACGGCGGTCGAATTGAGCCCCGACCAACAAGCCGTGGTGGTAAGGGCGCGTTTGCAACGCTCGGCCGCTTCCGTTGCTAAGGAAGGAGCCGTGTTCTGGATTGTACGGCCTGAGGTGGGTATCGGAAACATCACCGGCTTGGACACCGTTATTACTGGACCGGAAGTTGACGTATTGCCAGGCACCGGCAAAGAGCAATCGGAATTTGTCGGCCTGGAAAACGCGCCCGTCGCGTTAGAAGAAAGGGGGCTGAAAATTATTCTGATTACCCCGCGGCTCGGATCGTTGCGGCCGGGTTCGCCTGTCTACTACCGCGGCGTCGAGGTGGGTACGATACAACAGTGTGATCTAAGCCCAAACGCCGCTACAGTGGCCATCCAAGTATTGATTAAGCAACGCTATGCAAGGCTCGTCCGGACCGGCTCGAAATTCTGGAATGTGAGCGGTGTGGACGTGAGCCTTAGCTTGTTTCGCGGTCTAGAAGTCAACATGGAGTCGTTGAGGTCTCTCGCGGCCGGAGGAATCGCCTTTGCCACGCCCGCTGATCCCACAGAACAGCTGGTAAAGGATGGAATGTCTTTTCCCCTGTATAACAAAGCCGCGAAAGAATGGCTGGAATGGGCACCGAACATACCGCTTAGAGCCGTGAAACAGTCACCTCAAAAAGATATAAAGCGAAAGCCCGCAAGGCCGTCGGCAAGGCAGATAGAGACAACGAAGAGGCCAGAGCCGCAACGTATCGAAGATTAAAGAAAGAGGCGAATGGCTTACGCCGGGGCTCCGCCACCGGCCGTGAGTGCCACGCCATAAAGGATTCAATTGATTGTTTTGGGACCAAGCTTGAGGCTGAAACTTTCGCAATTGAAATAGCTAGGGCGTGGGTTGATGTACGTTTCAAGGCAGCTTAGCGATTGAGATCCGAGCGACGCGGTGGAGTCAAAGGAAGCGGCAGCGGATTACGCTAGAAGAGTCCTTCCTTTTCTAACTTCTTTGCAATCCGTTCGTCGATGATATCCTCGACTTTCAGGCGGCGGATTTGCTCGTTGCTTCTACCGAGGATGCGGATCACGTTGCGGAGTCCGTCTACGTTGGCGTAAATCCGCCGGTCATAAAGCACTTTCATCATTTCATAGCCAGCCTCGGCGTCTTCCACCTTTGACAGGCGCAAGGTGCGCATCAAACTTCGGACGACAACAGGTTTGTTCTCAGGGTTATTGATGAATTTTATCGTCTCGATCATCGCTCTGAGATAGCGCTCCACGGTATCGGGCGAGCGATCGACAAAGCTCCGCCGCGCCATGATTCCCAGACCCTGAAAGGGGATACCGAGCTTGAGAAGATCGGCGAGGACGCGGAACCCCTGGCGCTCCAACTGTGCGCCGAACGTGTAGCCGAGATACGCGCCGTCGATAATCCCTCCGGTCGCGAGCGCTTGAGCCATAACCGACTGATCTCCGATGATGCGAAATTGAATGTTGTCACGCTCGGGATTGAGACCCCAATGATCGAAAGCCAGCATGCTGAACATCCACACGCCGCCGCCGATGCTTTGCACGCCGATCTTTTTGCCCTTCAAATCCGCAGGCGTCTTGATGTTGGGCGCGACCACGAATGTGCCATCGAGTTTGTTAATCAGACCCGCGACGAAGACCAAATCGAGTCCGCCGGCCATCGCGCCGATGGACGCGCCGGTCGCCGAGCCGCCGTGGAACTGCGTCTCGCCGGCGGCCAGGGCTGACAATCCGACCGCGCCGCTCCGGACGTTGACCACCTGGGCATCAAGCCCATGCTTTTGGAAGATCCCGGCATCTTTAGCGACAAAAAGCACGCCGCTCCGCTCATTCAGGCCGCCATAAGTCACGACGATCTTCGCCGGCGCGGAGGCCGCACGGGAGAACAAAGGCATAGAGAGAAGAAGTGTGACTGTGACGAGCACTGGCTTAAAAGAAACCTTCATAGACCCTCCTTCTGCCGATTTGTGGCTCTTGTCGGTTTACCGGTGAAAGACTTACTTACCACAGGACCTGAGCAGAGCACGCAGAGTTCCGTCATTCCCGCATGCTTTTAGCGGGAATCCAGGCCAGACCGGAACTGGACCCCCGATTAAAACATTCGGGGGTGACGCCTTTGGGAATCGCAGCCTTATGTTGTAATACCTGGCAACTTGCTGGGGCAATCTATTTTCTCTCCGCGTCCTCCGCGGTAGATGCTAAAGAGGCTTATTTGTAAAGAGCGTCGATATAGCCGCTCTGGTCGAGATCCCTGACTACAGACATGTCGATGAACTGTTCGGGATTCGCCGTTTTAGCGGCCGGGTTTCTCTCGCCAATCTCTTCGAGCGCCAGTTGGATTCCCTTGATTGGAGTATAAGGCCTCTTGAGAAAGGTTTTGGCGGCAAAGTCGTAGCCATATTCGATCTTTTCTATATCGTTGCTCTTTGTGTAGCGGGCGATGACGTCCATGGAAAACTTTTTGTTGTTGGTGTAGAAACTCACTCCCTTGGTCATGCCTTTGACGAACCGCTGAACGGTCTCCTTCGACTCCCGGATAAACCTTCGCGTCGTGACGACATCGCTGTTCAAGGCTTCAACGCCGAACTCCAAAAGGTTCAGTAGAACGTTAAAGCCCATTTTCTTGGCAACCATCATCTCCTCGAAGGTAAGCGCAGTCCCGTCAGCGACGCCGTTGGCTAGCGCGGCCATTCTGACCGGCGAAGAGCCAATCTGAATGATCGCCACGTCTTTGTCGGGGACCAATCCGATCTTCTTAAGAATCAGTCTGAGGATAAAATCCGAAGAAGCGCCGAGCCGGCTCACCGCCAATTTTTTCCCTTTAAGCTGCGCGGGTTGGGAAATTCCTTTCGCGGTGACGAGAAAAGCCTGAGCCGGATCTTTTTTTGTGCTCGCCGCTATGACGAGATCCGATCCCGCGAGTTGCGAATTGATCGCCGCAGTGCCGGACATGATCGCGATCGGCACATCCCTGGCGATCACGGCTTGCGATAAAATGCTCGAGCTGCCGATGAAAATAAGCTGCACGTCGAGACCATTCTCTTTGAAGAGCCCGGCCTCTTTGGCAACCCAAACGAGCGACTGGCCCACCCCGATCGAGGAATAGCCGACCTTGATTCGTGTAACCTGAGCACTTGCAACCGAAGCGAAAATCAAGCAAAGAGTTGCAGCAAACGGTACGATCATGATTGGCTTATATTTCATTCTCTTCCTTCGCGCCACATTTTCTACGATAACGCTTCGAGCAGGGCCTTGGCCTCTTTCAGGTCGGCCGTGTCAAACCCTTCAGTAAACCAATCGTAAATCTCAGCCACCAGTTTTTGAGCTCCCGCCCTCTTACCTTTGCTCTGCCGCAGACGGCTCAAGCCCATCTGCTCCATGCGCGCGGCTAGATGTGCCGTCTGGCCCACCGCCGTGTAGTTCATCTTTAGGTCGTTCCCGATTGAGCCGACCACCACTTCCCCTGAGTTCAGCCCGACTCTAATCTGAACCGGAATGCCCTCTATCTTTTGAACCTCCTCGGCATATTTCTTGACCGAATCCTGCATCCTGAGCGCCGCGTAGCATGCACGCACCGCGTGATCCTCATGCGCCAAAGGCGCGCCGAAGAGTGCCATGATGCCGTCGTCCATTAAGTTGCTGACTGTCCCTTCGTAGCGGTGAACGGATTCCATCATATATTCGATCACCGGGTCGAGTAGCTTTCTGGCGTCCTCTGGATCACGATCAGCCAGTAACTCCATCGAGCCTTTCATGTCGGCAACAAAACCGTGACTTGTTTGAGTTCGCCTTCGAGCGCGCTCTTGGATGTGAGGATTTTTTCGGCGAGATATTTAGGGGGTAAGTTTCAGGCGACGCGAATTTTGTAAAACTTGGCGCTTGCACGAGTGACGCTCTGCACTGGCCGCAAAATTTGTCTCCTGGTGGGTTTGCAGCCCCGCAGGCGGCGCATGTGGATTCAAGCCGCGCGCCGCACTCGCCGCAAAACTTCACCCCAGAGGGATTTTCATGCTGGCAAAGAGAACACTTCACAATTTAGACCAAATTTAGAACGCGCAAAATTATAACCAATATGAAATCACTACGGCTCCTGGGTTTCTTTGAGCGTCTCTTCGTTTGGCGTTAGCCCAAGGCCAGGCTGCTCGGTCAATGTCACCGTTCCGCGGGACGGCTTCGGTGGATCGCGGAAGATCATCTCGCCCGTCACCCACATCGGCACGTGAAACTCGACCCGCCAGCCGTTGGCCACACCCGCAATCAAGTGCATGTTGTGGTGCGGCCAGCCACCG
>Ga0209801_1001006_pt1 | contig 17860 bp, 17 predicted proteins | sample GraSoiAngelo_127_FD_185884 | JGI IMG/M metagenome (GOLD analysis project Ga0209801, IMG submission 185884) | Grasslands soil microbial communities from the Angelo Coastal Reserve, California, USA - 14_0927_09_40cm (SPAdes) (version 2) | ecosystem: Environmental > Terrestrial > Soil > Grasslands ... | reverse complement strand
CTGCCGCTTCCCTTCATGCTATCAATGATCGCATTATGGGGCAGCGCGGGGCGTCCGATCGGACGGGGACGCCGCGTTCCGGGCCCCTCGTCCTCTGAACGTCGCGGCCAGCAAGTCACGGTTCAGTCGCGCGATGAAGGCGAGGCTGATCTCCTTGGGGCACACGGCCTCGCACTCCCCGATGTTCGTGCAGCTGCCGAACATCTCCCGGTCCATCGCGGCCACCATGTTGCGCGCGCGCGCGGAGCGCTCGGGCTGCCCCTGCGGCAGGAGGCCGAGGTGCGACACCTTCGCGGCGGTGAACAGCATGGCGGCGGCGTTCGGGCACGCGGCGACGCAGGCGCCGCAGCCGATGCACGTCGCCGCGTCGAAGGCGAGGTCCGCGTCTTCTTTGCGGACCAGGATGGCGTTGGCGTCGGGCGCCGAGCCCGTCGGCGCGCTGATGAAGCCGCCCGCCTGGACGATCCGGTCAAAGGCGCTCCGGTCGACGATCAGATCCTTGATGACCGGGAACGCTCTGGCGCGCCAGGGCTCGAGCGTCAGGCGATCGCCGTCCCGGAAGCTCCGCATGTGGAGCTGGCAGACGGTGGTCGCGCGCTTGGGTCCGTGCGCGACGCCGTTGATCATGAAGCCACACGCGCCGCAGATACCCTCGCGGCAGTCGTGCTCGAACGCGATCGGCGGTTCGCCGCGATCGATCAGCTCCTCGTTGACGACGTCGAGCATCTCGAGAAAGGACATGTCCGGGCTGATGTTCTTCGCCTCGTAGGTGACCAAGCGGCCGCGGGCGCTCGCGCTCTTCTGGCGCCACACCCTGAGCGTCAGGTTCATCGGTAGCTTCGCTGGCTCAGGTGGACGTATTCGAAGTGCAAGGGCTCCCGGTGGAGGTTCGGCTCGGCCAGCCGGTCCGTGTACTCCCAGGCCGCCACGTGGGCGAAGTGCTCGTCGTCGCGCAGCGCCTCTCCGTCCGGGGTCTGGCGCTCCTCGCGGAAGTGGCTGCCGCACGATTCCGTGCGATGGAGCGCGTCGATGCACATGAGCTCGCCCAGCTCGAGGAAGTCTGCCACCCGACCGGCCTTCTCGAGCGACTGGTTGAGCTCCTCGTTCCGCTCGAGCACGCGTACGTTCGCCCAGAACTCGGCGCGCAGCTCGGGGATCTTCCGGAGCGCGTGGCGGAGCCCGGCCTCGTTGCGCGCCATGCCGCAGTAGTCCCACATGAGATGCCCGAGCTCCCGGTGAAACGAGTCGACCGTGCGCGTGCCGTTGATAGCGAGGAGTCGTCTCACGCGCTCGGCCACCTCGACCTCGGCCGCCCGGAACACGGGATGGCCGGCGTCCAGCGTGTCCGCCCTGATGCGCGCCAGGTAATCGGCGAGCGTGCAGGGCAGGATGAAGTAGCCGTCGGCCAGCCCCTGCATCAAGGCACTCGCGCCGAGCCGGTTCGCGCCGTGGTCGGAGAAGTTCGCCTCCCCGGCGACGAACAGCCCGGCAATGGTCGACATCAGGTTGTAATCGACCCACAGACCGCCCATCGTGTAGTGGACGGCGGGATAGATCCGCATCGGGACCCGGTACGCGTTCTCCCCGGTGATGCGCTCGTACATGTCGAAGAGGTTGCCGTACTTTTCGCGGATCGCCGGCTCGCCCAGACGCGCGATGGCGTCGGCGAAGTCGAGGTAGACCCCGCGCCCGCCGGGGCCGACGCCGCGTTTCTCGTCGCATACTTCCTTCGCCGCGCGCGAGGCGATGTCGCGCGGCGACAGATTGCCGAAGCTCGGGTACTTCCGCTCCAGGTAGTAATCGCGCTCGCCGATCGGGATCCGGTCCGGCGGTCGCGTGTCGCCGACCTTCGTCGGCACCCACACGCGCCCGTCGTTGCGCAGCGACTCGCTCATCAGCGTGAGCTTCGACTGGTGCTCGCCGCTCATCGGGATACACGTCGGGTGGATCTGCGTGAAACACGGGTTGCCGAAGAAGGCGCCGCGTTTGTGCGCGCGCCAGATCGCCGTCGCGTTCGACGCCTTCGCGTTCGTCGAGAGGTAAAACACGTTTCCGTAGCCCCCGGTGGCGAGGACCACGGCGTCGCCGACGTGCGACTCCACGGCGCCGGTAACGAGGTTGCGCGTCACGATGCCACGCGCGCGCCCGTCGACGACGACGAGGTCGAGCATCTCCGCGCGCGTGTGCATGGTCACGGTACCGAGGCCGACCTGGCGCTCCAGCGCCTGATACGCTCCGAGCAACAGCTGTTGCCCCGTCTGGCCCCTGGCGTAGAAGGTGCGGGAGACCTGCGCGCCGCCGAAGGAGCGGGTGTCGAGGAGCCCGCCGTACTCGCGGGCAAAGGGGACCCCCTGGGCGACGCACTGGTCGATGATGTTCAGGCTGAGCTCGGCCAAGCGGTAGACGTTGGCCTCGCGCGCGCGAAAGTCGCCACCCTTCACCGTGTCGTAGAAAAGCCGAAACACGCTGTCGCCGTCGTTCCGGTAGTTCTTCGCCGCGTTGATGCCACCCTGGGCCGCGATCGAGTGCGCGCGGCGCGGGCTGTCGTGATAGGAGAAGCACTCGACCTTGTAGCCCAGTTCGCCGAGCGATGCCGCCGCCGCCGCGCCGGCGAGGCCCGAGCCCACGACCAGCACGGTGTAGCGGCGCCGGTTGGCCGGGCTGACCAGCTTCATGTCGAAGCAGTGCCGCTCCCACTTCTGCTCGATCGGGCCCGGCGGGATCTTCGCGTCGAGCCTGCCGTCGACGAGGCTCGCGCTCGTCGCGCCGACGGTCATCTGACCACACCCGTGAGCACGGCGACGGGGACCGAGACGTTGCCGAGCACGACCGCCAGCGACGACACGGTCGCGAGCACTCGGTAGACACGATCGGTCCTCGCGGTGTTCAGGCCGAGCGTTTGAAACACGCTCCACACGCCATGGTAGATGTGAAGCCCGAGCGCGATCATCGCCGCGATATAGAAGGCCGACACGTACCATATGGCGAACCCGATCACGACGTTGCGGTAGACCGACATCGGCTTGTACTGCCCGGGCGCGAAGCCGACCGCTCCGAAGGTGAGGTGGAGGAGGTGGTAGATCACGAAGAGCGTGATGATCAGGCCGCCCCAGCGCATCGTCCGCGACGCGTACGTCGAGCCGATCGCCTCCTTCCGCTCATAGCTCACGGGCCGCGCGACATAGCTCATCCGGGTCAGCTGGACGGCGGCGACGATGTGGAGCACGGTCGCCGTGAGTAAGATGAGGCGGGCCAGCCAGAGAACCTGCGCGTGACCGACCGCAGGGCTGCCGATCTCTCGCAACCAGGCGGCGTAGGCATTGAACTTCGCCTCGCCCTGGAAGACCTTGAGGTTCCCCAGCATGTGACCGATGACGAAACCGACCAGGATCAGGCCGGTGACCGCCATCACCGCCTTCTTCCCGATCGAGGTGGACCAGAGGGTCATCACTCCGCTCGCGCTGATCAGCGCGTCGCGATTATGCGTCCTCCCGCGCGTACGCCTTCATCCCGTCCTGGTAGAGGTCGCCGCCGTAGCAGTCGTTGATCACCATCACCGGGAAGTTTTCCACCTCCAGGCGACGGATGGCCTCCGTCCCCAGGTCCGCGTAGGCGACGATCTCGAGCTTCTTCACGAAGCGCGAGAGCACCGCGCCCGCGCCGCCGATCGCGCCGAAGTACACGGCTTTGTACAGCTTGAGGGCCTCCTTGACCGCCTCGGAGCGCGCGCCCTTGCCGATCGTGCCCTTGAGCCCGAGCTTGAGGAGCGCGGGCGTGAACTTGTCCATCCGCCCGCCGGTGGTCGGCCCGATCGAGCCCACGATGTCGCCCGGGCGCGCCGGCGACGGGCCCGTGTAGTAGATGATCTGGCCGCGCACCTCGATCGGGAGCTTCTCGCCACGCTCGATCAGCGGAAAGAGGCGCCCGTGAGCGGCGTCGCGCGCCGTGTAGAGGACGCCCGTGATCCGCACACGATCGCCGGCCCTCAGTGACACGACGTCCGCGTCGCTGAGCGGGGTCCCGACCTCCTTGATCCCGTCGGGCGCCGTCGTCACGCTCACAGCGCCGCCTCTTTGTGCCAACGGTCCCAGGTCACAGCGTCACGTCTTTGTGCCGATGCGCGTGGCATTCGATGGTCACGGCCACCGGGAGCGACGTGATGTGACAGGGATAGGTCAGGATGTGGACGCCGAACGCGGTCGTGTCGCCGCCGTACCCTTGGGGGCCGATCCCGAGGCGATTCGCGCGGTCGAGCAACTCCTTCTCGAGCGCATCGAGCTGCGGGTCGGGGTTCGGCGAGCCGAGCTCGCGGAACAGCGCTTTCTTCGAGAGGATCGCCGCCTTCTCGAAGGTCCCGCCGATGCCGACGCCCAGGATGAGCGGCGGGCACGCGTCCGGCCCAGCCGTCTTGACGCACTCGATGATCCACTCTTTCACGCCGGCCAGACCCTCGGCGGGCGTGAGCATCTTGTACTTCGACCGGTTCTCGCAGCCGCCGCCCTTGGCCATGACCATGATCCCGAGTGTCGCGCCCGGGACGATGTCGACGTGGATGACGGCGGGAGTGTTGTCCCCGGTATTCACGCGATCGAAGGGCGAGCGGACGATCGACGCGCGGAGGTAGCCCTCTTTGTAGCCCTGCCTCACGCCCTCATTGAGGGCGTCGTACAGGCCGCCCCCGGTGACGTGCACGTCCTGGCCCAGCTCGACGAAGCAGACGACGAAGCCCGTGTCCTGGCAGTACGGGATGAGCTTGGTCCGCGCCATCTCCGCGTTGTCCTTCAGGATCTGGAGCACCTGCTTGCCCGCGGGCGAGCGCTCGCGCTGGAGCGCTCGGTCGAAGGCGCGGAGCATGTCCGGCTCGAGCTCGAGGTTCGCCTCCATGCAGAGCTTCTTGACCGCGTCGGTGATCGCGCTGACGTGAATCTCGCGCATGCCCTTACTTCTTCTTTTTCTGCTGGGCGCCCATGGTCGCCAGGAAGTCCTTCTGACGACGGCCGATCTCCTCGGGCGTGAGGTCTTCCTTGTGGGTCGCCAGCGTCCACTGGTGGCCGGAGGGATCCGCGATCTGCGCGATGCGGTCGCCCCAGAACATATCGGTCACCGGCTGCACCGCCTTGGCCCCCGCGTCGAGCGCCCGCTTGAAGGCCGTGTCGACGTTGGGCACGTAGAGGTACAGGCTGGCCGTCTGGAGCCCGGCCGCCTGGGGCGCGCGCAAGGTCGGCTTGTCGGGCGGCTCCTCCCCCAGCATGACGATCGAGTCGCCGATCTTGACCTCGGCGTGCATGATCCGCCCGCCCGGCCCGGGCATGCGCATGATCTCCTGCGCGCCCAGTCCCCGCTTGTAGAACTCGATCGCCTTGCCGGCATCGCTCACGATCAGGTAGGGCGTGACGGCATGATAGCCCTCGGGAACCGGCTTCACCATGAAGCGCCTCCTACTTTAGAGCTTGAGCTTGTCGACGAGCTCGCGCACGGCCGCGGCGGACTTCTGGAACGCCGCCTGCTCCTCGGGCGTGAGCTTGATCTCGATCACCTGCTCGACGCCGTTCCTGCCAAGCTTCACCGGCACGCCGACGTAGAGCCCCCGCACGCCGTACTGGCCGTCGAGGTAGGCGGCGCAGGGCAGGATCTTCTTCTTGTCCTTGACGATCGCTTCCACCATCTCGACGGTCGACGCCGCCGGCGCATAGTACGCGCTGCCGGTCTTCAGGAGCCCGACGATCTCGGCGCCGCCGTCCCGGGTGCGCTTGACGAGCGCCTCGATACGGTCGGGCGCGAGCAGGTCCGTGACGGGGATGCCGGCGACCGTCGAGTAGCGCGGCAGCACCACCATCGTGTCGCCGTGGCCGCCCAGGACGAACGCGGTGACGTTCTCGACCGACACGTTGAGCTCGCGCGCGACGAAGGTCCGGAAGCGCGCGGAGTCGAGGATCCCCGCCATCCCGATGACCCGGTGGGGCGCGAAGCGCGACTTCTTCCACGCGAGCTGGACCATCGCGTCGAGCGGGTTCGTCACGAGGATCAGGATCGCGCTCTTCGAGCGCGCCACGACCTGGTCGACGACGCCCCCGACGATCTCGGCGTTCTTGAACAGGAGGTCGTCGCGCGTCATGCCCGGCTTGCGCGCCATACCGGCGGTGATGATGACGATGTCGGAGTTCGCCGTTTCATCGTATCCGTTCGATCCGATCAGGGTCGAGTCATACCGGTGAATGGGTCCGGCCTGAGCCAGATCGAGCGCCTTGCCCTGGGGGAGGCCCTCGATCACGTCGACCAGCACCACATCGCCCAATTCCTTCTCGACGACGTACTGGGCGACAGAGGCGCCGACATTGCCGGCACCGACGACGCTGATCTTGGGGCGGCGATTGATGACGCTCAGCGGTTCCGCTCTCCCGACTTGCATGCGTGCTCCCTTACGGCTTCGCCATGTTCTGGATGATGGCGGTCCCGAACTCCGAGCACTTCACCTCCCTCGCGCCCTCCATGAGACGCGCGAAGTCGTAGGTGACCACCTTGGACTGGATCGTCTTCTCAAGCGCCGCGATGATCCGGTCCGCCGCGTCGGCCCACCCCAGGTAGCGCAGCATCATCTCGCCCGAGAGAATGACCGAGCCCGGGTTGACCTTGTCCTGACCCGCGTATTTGGGTGCGGTGCCGTGCGTCGCCTCGAACAGCGCGTGCCCGGTCTCGTAGTTGATGTTCGCGCCGGGCGCGATGCCGATCCCGCCCACCTGCGCCGCCAGGGCGTCCGACACGAGATCGCCCGTGAGGTTGGGGGCCGCGATGACGTCGAACTCGTCGGGCCGGGTGAGGATCTGCTGGAGGAAGGCGTCGGTGATCGCGTCCTTGATGAGGATCCTGCCCGCCGGGGGCCGGCCCCCGCTCTCGTCCCACGACACGGTCCGGTCGCCGAACTCGCGCTTGGCCAGCGCGTAGCCCCACTTCATGAACATCCCTTCCGTGTACTTCTGGATGTTCCCCTTGTGGACGAGCGTCACGCTCTTGCGGCTGTTCTCGATGGCGTAGCGGATGGCCGCGCGGATGAGCCGTTCGGAGCCCTCCTTCGACACCGGCTTGATGCCGATCGAGGAGGTGTTGGGGAAGCGGATGTTGGCGACCTTCATCTCCTTCCGGAGGAAGTCCACCACCTTCCGGCACTCGGGCGTCCCCTGCGCCCACTCGATGCCGGCGTAGATGTCCTCGGTGTTCTCGCGGAAGATCACCATGTCGACCTTGTCCGGCCGCTTCACCGGCGACGGGACACCCTTGAAGTACTTCACCGGCCTGAGGCAGACGTAGAGGTCCAGCACCTGGCGGAGCGTGACGTTCAGCGAGCGGAACCCCTCGCCCACCGGCGTCGTGAGCGGCCCCTTGATGGCAACCAGGTACTCGCGGATGACGTCGAGCGTCTCGTCGGGGAGGAGGTTGGGCGGGCAGTCTCGGCCGTAGACGACCTGGGCTTTCTCGCCCGCGTACACCTCCGCCCACGCGATCTTCTTCTTCCCCTGGTAGGCCTGCTCGACGGCCGCGTCCAGCACGCGCACGGCGGCGCGCCAGATGTCGGGACCGGTGCCGTCGCCCTCGATGAACGCGACGATTGGGGTGTCCGGGACCCGGAGCTTCCCGTGGTCGATCGTGACCTTGTCGCCCCGCGGAATCTTGACCTTCCCCGCCATTACTTCCCGTCCCCCTGCGCCGCGTTCAGCGCCGACCCGGCCTTGAACCACGCGATGTGCTCGTCGGTCGCGCTGTGAAGCGCCTCGATCGCGATGGTGCGCCCATCCCTCTTCTTGATCGTCACCGTCACGGGCTTCCCCGGCGCCAGGGCCGCGAGACCGGTCACGCTCACGCGGTCGCCCTGCTCGAACTTGTCGTAGTCGCGTGGGTCCTTGAACGTGAGCGGCAGGATGCCCTGCTTCTTCAGATTCGTCTCGTGGATGCGGGCGAAGCTCTTGGTGAGCACGACCGCACACCCGAGATACCGAGGAGACATGGCTGCGTGTTCGCGGCTCGAGCCTTCGCCGTAATTCTCGTCGCCGATCACCACCCACCGCACCCCCTTCGCCTTCAGGTCGCGGGCGATCCTGGTGAACGGCTGGGGCTCGCCGCCGGTCAGCGGGTTCACCCCCTTGCCCGCCTCGCCCGTGAAGGCGTTGACGGCGCCGAGGAACATGTTGTCGCTGATCTTGTCGAGGTGGCCGCGGTAGCGGAGCCACGGGCCGGCCGGCGAGATGTGGTCGGTCGTCGTCTTGCCCTTGGTCTTCACGAGGATCGGCAGGTCGACGAAGTCCCTCCCGTCCCACCTGGGAAACGGCGCCAGGAGCTGGAGCCGATCGCTGTCGGGCTTCACGATCACCTGGACCGAATCCGGCTCGTCCGCCGGCGCCTCGAAGCCCTCCTCGCCACGCGCGAAGCCGTCGCGCGGCAGCTCCTCGGCCTCGGGCGCCGTGAACCGGAAGGGCCGGCCGTCGGGGCCCGGGAGGGTGCCGTGGACGGGATCGAACTCGAGCGTGCCCGCGAAGGCGAGCGCGGTCACGATCTCGGGACTCGTCAAGAACGAGAGGGTCGCGGCGCTGCCGTCGTTCCGGCCGGGGAAGTTCCGGTTGAACGACGACACGATCGTGTTCGTCTCGTCGGCGCGGACGTCGCGGCGCTTCCACTGACCGATGCAGGGGCCGCACGCGTTCGCGAGCACCGTGCCGCCGATCTTCGCGAACGTGTCCACCATCCCGTCGCGCTTGATCGTCTGGTAGATCCGCTCCGAGCCGGGCGTGATCAGGAACGGGATCTTCGCCCTGAGCCCCGCCTTGATCCCCTGCGTCGCGATGTGCGCGGCGCGCCGCATGTCCTCGTAGGACGAGTTCGTGCACGAGCCGATGAGCGTGTTGGTGATCCTGGCGGGCCAGCCGTTCGCCTTCACCTCGCCGGCGAGCTTCGAGATGGGGCGGCCCAGGTCCGGCGAGTGCGGGCCGACGATGTGCGGCTCGAGCTCGTCCAGATCGATCTCGACGAGCTCGTCGTAGAACCGCGTCGGGTCCGCCACGACCTCGCGGTCGGGCACGAGGCGGTCGCGCGCCTCCTCCGCGAGCTTCGCGAGGTCGCCGCGCTCGGTGGCGCGCAGGTAGGTCGCCATGCGCGAGTCGAAGGGAAAGACCGACGTCGTCGCGCCAAGCTCGGCGCCCATGTTGCAGATCGTCCCCTTGCCGGTCGCGCTGATGGACTCGGCGCCGGGGCCGAAGTACTCGATGATCTTGTTGGTGCCGCCCTTGACGGTCAGGAGCGTGCAGAGGTACGTGATGATGTCCTTCGGCGATGTCCATCCCTGGAGCTTACCCGTGAGGTGGACGCCGATCAGCTTCGGGTGGAGGACTTCCCACGGGAGCCCCGCCATCACCTCGCCGCAGTCGGCGCCCCCCACCCCGATGGCGAGCATCCCGAGGCCGCCGCCGTTCGGCGTGTGGGAGTCGGCTCCGATCATGAGCCCGCCGGGGAACGCGTAGTTCTCGAGGACGACCTGGTGGACGATCCCGGAGCCAGGCTTCCAGAACCCGATCCCGTACTTCTTCGACGCCGAGCGGAGGAAGTTGTAGACTTCCTCGTTCTCCTTGATTGCGCGGGCGAGGTCGTCGGCGCTGCCGCTCTCGGCGCGAATCAGGTGGTCGCAGTGAATCGTCGAGGGCACCGCCACGCGCTTGCGCCCCGAATGCATGAACTGCAAGAGCGCCATCTGCCCGGTGACATCCTGCATCGAGACGCGATCCACGCGCAGTCGCAGAATGGCCTTGCCGCGCTCCCAGGTCTGACGATCGAAGTCCCAGCAGTGGGCGACGAGGATCTTCTCGGTGAGGGTCAGCGGGCGACCGAACGTTCGGCGAGCTTGGGCGATGCGGTCGGGCATGGAGGCATACAGGGCTCTCATCTGCTGGGCGGACATCGCTGCCTCCCTCTCATTGTCTTCGTAGGCAGACGTTCGCCTCCCTCAGTCTGCAGGAAGGCGATTCCAAGAGACAAATCAATCTAACGCGGCGCGCCGACAGCGTCAAGGACGGCGCCGAACGATCTTGATCCCGATTCGCACGTTCACCGATCGGAGGGTAACCCTCACTTATGAGTTCCTGCGCAACGGAAGGAGGCGGGGCGCCTCACCGGCGCCCCGCCCGCTGTACGTACTAGTCGTCGTCGCGGAACCCGGCGATCTTCGCGGCGTCACCCGTCAACCGGAGGACGTGCAACCCGGTGTTCGCGCGGTCGACGATGTAGACATAACCGCGGTCGTCGGTCGCGACGTTGTTCGTCTGGATCACGATCTTGCACGTGGCGGCAATGTTGTTGTCCTTGCACCGAAAGTCGGTGTTGCTCGTGGCCTTGGGGATAAAGAAGGCCACCTCCTGCGGGTTGTTGGGGTCGCGGACGTCGACAGCCCGTACACCCGCGTTGAAGTACGAGACGAAGACGATCTTCTGGTAGAACGGCGGCCCGAACTCCTCATTGGTGGCGTGAGGACCGAAGCGGCCACCCTTGCTGCAGAAGTTGCCCTCCGACTCCGGCACCTGGAAGTTCGCCGTCGGGTGTGGCCTCGCCTCGGTGGTGGCGTCCACCATGAACGTCAGGTGGCGGCCTTCCGTGCATTCGTGGTTCGTCTCCTCCGATACGACGACGACGAAGTCGCGGACCTTGTCGGCCTCGTTAGGTTCCCAGTCGGGGATCGAAATCTTGCCGATAGGGAAGCTGGTATGCCCGCCCCAGTTCGGGCTCATGACCCAGCGCCCGACTTCCGCGGTCGTGAAGTCGTTCGCAGGGGTTGAGAGGAGCAGGCTACGGTCGACGATCTGCATAGCGCCGTTGGACTCGGTCCCGTACGCGAAGTAGACGCGGTTACCGGTAGCGCCGGTCAAAGAGATGGGGCCGCCGGCAGGGCCCGTTGAAATCGGTCCGTGGATGGAGGGCACGGCAGGCGGCGCTTGCTGGTTGAAGGGGAATGGAATCACGCTGCCCGGCTGTTGGCCGTCGAGGGCCCAGTCGCGGATGAAGACGGGGTTCGCCGGATCGGCGAGGTTGAAGATCATGATGTGGTTGCCCGGCCTCCACCCCGCCGCCGTGTCGGCGCTGCGCCGGCCAACGATGTAGGCGATGCCCGTGTCACATTCCCACCAGTTTTTGTGGGTCCCAGTGAGATTCGCGATGACGGGGTTGTTTCCGGAGACGGTGCGGACAGGCAGTGGTTTGCTCGGGTCCGTCACGTCCCAGACCTCGTGCGCAGAGTTGGCGAACCCGCGCAGCATGTACACCTTGTTGTCGCGGATCGGTAGCGTGCTGCCGTCGCACACGCGGACGAACTGGGCGCCGCCATTGGTCGGGGTCGCAGGGGGCGTCACGGGTGTGCCGACCGGGATGTGGACAAGGAACTTCGGGCGTCGGGGATCAGAGACGTCGAGGATCGAGGTGCCGTTCGGCTCGTTCTTACCAGTGATTCGATTGAACGACGGCAGCTGTTGTCCGGTCACCGGGTTGGTCCCCAACGCATGATGGCCGACGAAGAGGATCCACCGGTTGTTCGAGTAGCGATGGACGGTCGGCTGGTAGGAGGAGCGCGCCTGGAGGTCGTTGGTGCCGACGCGTTTCATGTCGTGGTGCTCACGCCCGCGCCCGTCGTCGTCGTCACGTGCGTTGGCGCGGTTGGTCCCCACGAACAGCAGCCCGAGTGGAAGGATGATCGAGAAAAGGCCCAGGAGCGATCGCTTCATTCAACATCTCCTTCTCTGTCGAGGACCTGCCGTTAGGATGAAGCCGGGATTTCCGATACGGACCATGTTCGCCCGGGCTTGCCGCCGCTGCCCCCGCCTCAGAGACACCCCGCCAGCGCCGATCCGGCTCCCCGTCTGAGTCGTCCGCCCGATCACGTCGGATGCCGCCCGAGTCGCGCGATGGGCCCGAGGATTTGCCGAAAGAGCGTCGATGTCAAGTGGCTTTCGGCGAGCTGGAGGAAGACAACGGCCTTCGGGGTCGCGCGCAAGCTTCGCCGCCCCGCGGAACGTGCCGCGGGTCGGATCAACGGCGGAGAAGACGGAGCGGTGCGCGCTGGCGGAGGCGGATGATCGAGCGCATCGGCGCGAGGCCCATCGGGCACACCGCGGTGCAGTTGCCCTGCCCGTGACAGCGCGCGAGCGCGTCGTCCGAGAGCAGCACGCGCCAGCGCGCCTGCTGGCCTCCGTCGCGCGAGTCGAGCTCGAGCGTGAACGCACGGTTCAGCGCGGCCGGACCAGGGAAGCGGGCGTTGTGGGCGACGATCGTGCACGCGGACAGGCACATCCCGCAGCCGATGCACTCGATCGCCTGGTCGATCTCCTGGCGCTCGGGCGCGGCGCTCGACCCCTGGTCGTAGCGCGCGGCATCCGGCCTCGGCGTAAGCGCCGCGCCGACGGCGCGAAGTTTCTCGACGAACGGCGCCATGTCCACGACGAGGTCGCGGAGCAGCGGGAAGTGGTAGAGCGGCCGCACGCCGACGGGTCCGTCACCGAGCGAGGCGAGCCGAGTCCGGCACGCCCAGCGCTCGCGCCCGTTGACGACCATTGCGCACGACCCGCACATGCCCACGCGGCAGGCATAGCGAAAGGCGAGCGTCGGGTCCTGCGTGCGCTGGATATCCACCAAAGCGTCGAGCACGGTCGTGTCGGGGCCGGAGCTGACCCGATAGTCCTCGACGCGTTCGGGCGTGTCGGCGGACCAGCGGAAGACCCGGAGCGTCCTCGTCATCGGCGCTATACTACCGCCACTCGTATGTCCGTCCGCCACGACCGCCTCGAGCTCCTCGATCGCTACCTGCGCGTCCCGACGATCAGCAGCCAGGTGACGCCGGAGATGGTGGACACGGTCCGCGCCTTCTGGCGCGCCGTTGGCCTCGAGCTCGTCCCGCTCGCCCCGGAGGATGGTCGCGGCACGCCGGCGCTCTTCGGGGAGCTGCCGGGGCCTCCGGGAGCGCCGGCGCTCCTGCTCTACGGGCACTACGACGTCCAGCCGACGGGCGATCTCTCGCGCTGGCGCTGGGAGGGCGTCGAATGCCGACCGTTCGAGCCCAGCTACTTCCGCGAGGGCAAGCGCGTGGACCCGAGCGCGCTCGACGAGCGCGCGCTGGACGACGTCGTCGTGGTGGCGCGCGGGGGCGCCGACAACAAGGGTCAGCACCTCTCGAATGCCCTCGGCGCGCTGGACGCGGCGCGGGCCGGGACGGCGCAGTGGACGGTGAAGATCATTCTCGACGGCGAGGAGGAACACGGGAGCCCGAGCCTCGCGGCGATCGCGCGGGCTCACCCCGCGCGCCTCGCCGCCGACGTCCTCATCGGCTCCGACGGCCCGAAGCATCAGAACCGACCCACCCTCGTGATGGGCGTGCGCGGCCTGCTCTCCGTGGACATCGTCGCCGACAACGGCCAGCCCGTCTCGGTCCACTCGGGCAACTACGGCAACATCGTGCCGAACCCCGTGCTGCCGCTCGCCCGTCTCATCGAGGACATCGAGGCGCGCGTGCGCGACTACGCCGCCCGCCACGATCGGTTCCACCGTGAGGCGACCGAAGTCTTCGCCAAGTGGAGGGACAAGGCGGTCTGGAAGCCCTACCTCTGGCCGACCGTCAACGTCAGCCACCTCATGACCGACGGCGCCTCGCCCGAGCTCCGACGCACGATCATTCCCCGCTCGGTTCACGCCCGCCTCGACATCCGTCTGACGCCCGACACACCGCTCGCGGCGATGGTCGAGATCGTCGAGCGCGCGGCCGCCGACCACCGGACGAGGACTCGCGGAATCGCCTTCACGGTCAAGACCTCCGGGCAGCCCGCGAGCTACACCTCGCCGGCGCGCCCGGAGTTCGGCTGGCTCCTCAGGCTCCTCGAGCAGCAGGACGAGGGCGAGCCCATCGCCGTACCCATTCTCGGGGGCACGCTCCCGCTGCACGTCTTCACCGAATCCCTCGGCATCCCCGCGCTCTGGATCCCCGCGGCGAACAGCGGAAACCAGCAGCACGACGTCAACGAGCACTACGTGCTGCGCCACTTCTACCGGCAGATCGCGCTCTACGCGGCGATCGTCTCGTCGCGGCCCGCCTGAGGCGCACGGGCCGCCGATTGCCGGGCGCCGCGACGACCACCGGCGCCCCTAGGAGCGCGTCGGAACAACCTCCGTCCGAGCGCCGGCTTTGCCGGCGCAACCGTTCTGGGGGTGGCTCGGAGGGGGCCGCCGAGGCCCCCTTCGATTTGCTAGTACCACCGCCACGCCCACACGAGCGCGAAGAGCCCCGCCGAGAGCACCAGCGCCAGGACGAAGAGCGCCCGGTGCCAGCGCACCGGTAGGCCGAAGTCGAGGAGCACCGCGCGCACGCCGAGGAGCGCGTGGACGAGGACGAGCAGCAGCAGCGCCGCCTGGACGCCGCGCCTGAACGGATTGACGAGGTGGACCGCGACGACGACGAGCAGGACCACGGCCGCCGCGCGCTGGATGAGCCACGCCCACATGCCGGCCTTCGTGTCGCGCCAGCCTTCGGCGGTCGTCCACTCGCGCTTCAGGACGCGGCTCACGCTCCACCCTTGAGGCGGTTCACGGCGATCCTGCCGTTGGCGATCACGAGCCGCACGTCATCCAGCGCCTCGACCCGCTCGCCCGGGTCGCCGCCGACGGCGATGAGGTCGGCGGCGAGTCCGGGCGCGATCCGTCCCGTTTCCTCGTGAAGACCGAGGACCCGGGCGGCCACTGACGTCGCCGAGCGGAGCGCCTCGAGCGGCGACATCCCCGCCTTCACCATCAGGGCGAGCTCGGGAACGATCGAGCCGTGCGGGTTGAAGGGCGTGCCGGCGTCGGTGCCGGCCGCGATCGGGACGCCGTGGCGCATCGCCATCTGAAAGCTCTCGACATGGCGGGCGTGCACGGCTTCCGACTTCCGCACGGCGAACTCGGGGATGCCCGCCTTGACGCCGTGGTTGACGATCCGCTCCGGCGCGATCAGCGTGGCGACGAGCGCGATCCCGCCCGTGACCATCTTCGCGGCGATCGGCTCCGTGAGGAAGATCCCGTGCTCGATCGAGCCGATCCCCGCGTCGACGCACGCCGCAATCCCGTCCGTCGCCTGGGCGTGCGCCGCGGTGCGCCGGCCCGCCTTGCGCGCCTCCTCGATGGCCGCCCGGATCTCCTCCGGCGTGAGCTGTGACGAGCCCGGCTCCACGCCCGGCGTCATCACGCCGCCCGTCGCGAAGAGCTTGATGACGTCGGCGCCGACCTTGAGCTGCTCCCGCACAGCCTTTCGCACGTCGTCGGGTCCGTCGGCCTCGCGGCCGAAGCGCCAGCCGTGGCCGCCCGTCATGCAGATGCCCTTGGCCGCTGCCAGGACGCGGGGTCCCGGGATCAACCGGGCGCGGATGGCGTCGCGCACCGCGAGCGCGATTCCGTCTACTCCGCCGAGGTCGCGCACCGTCGTGACGCCGGCCTCGACCGTCTGCTTCGCGCGGAGGACCGCCTTGATCGCCCGGAGCGCGGGCGGGTCCTCGAGCAGCACACGGGCCGGATCGGCCTCGCCGCCGAGGCAGAGGTGGACGTGACAGTTGATGAGCCCCGGAAGGAGCGTGAGGCCCTCGAGATCCAACACCGCCGCGTCGGTCGGGTGGCGGCCGCTGGGAACGACCGCCTTGATCTGGGCCTCTTCGATCACCAGCGCGTGCTCCCGCACTGGCTCGGCGCCGGCGCCGTAGATGCGCGTCGCCCTCGTCAGGATCAGTCGGTCCACGCCTCTCCCCCTGATCTCCCGCTCGACCCGGGCGGAGTCGGGAACCAGTCCCCGATTTCTACCGTTGATTGACGGATAGGACAAGATGTAGTTGAAGGTAAACTTCCTGCAAGGAGAGAGGCATGCTCACCCGATCTCTCGCACTCCGCGCGACCGTTGTCGGAGCGCTCGCCGGCCTGTTGTTCTCGGCGCCGGCGCACGCCCTCGAAGTCGGCCAGAAGGCGCCGGACTTCGCGCTTCCCGGGCCCGACGGCAAGCCGGTCAAGCTCGCCGACCTGACCGCGAAGGGCCCGGTCGTCATCTACACGTTCGTCCAGGCCTTCACCGGAACCTGAACGAAGGAGATGCTGGGCTTCGACGCGGCCCTGCCGCAGTTCGAAGCCCTGGGCGCCCAGGTCGTGGGCGTCAGCGCCGACCGTTTCGAAACCATCGCCGCATGGCAGAAGGCCAACCCGATCCGCTACCTCCTGCTCTCTGACTTCCGCCGGCAGATGCTTCCAGGGTATGGCGCGATGGAGACCAACGAGCAGAGCCCGATCTTCCGCTACGCAAAGCGCGCGTACTTCATCATCGACAAGAACGGCGTCCTCAGGTGGCAGAACATCAAACCCAACCCGCTGGACCTCCTCGATCCCGATGAGGTCCTCAAGGCGCTGAAGGACGTCGGGGCGTGACACGTCTGCTCGCGCTCGCAAGCCTCGTCGTGGCGCTGGTCGTGCCCGGCGCTGTCGCCGCCCCACCGGACTTCGACGGTATAGGAGTCGTGCCCTACCAGCCGCCCAAGCCCGCGCCCGCCTTCGCGCTCCCCAACCTCGAGGGAAAGACGGTGCGCCTCGCCGACCTGCGCGGCAAGGTCGTGCTCGTCTTCTTCTGGGCGACCTGGTGACCGGACTGCCGGGAGGAGTTGCCTTCCGTCAGCAAGCTCTATCAGGACCTCAAGGGCAAGGGACTCGAGGTGCTGCTGATCAGCTTCAGGGAAAACCCCGCGCTGGTGAAGCGCACGGTCGCCGAGCGGGGTTACGTCGCTCCAGTCCTCCTCGATGAGAGCGGGGAGGTGACGGGAAAGCTGTACGGCGTGTGGGGACCGCCGACCGCTTACTTCGTCGATCGGACGGGACAACTGGTCGGGCGGATGGTGGGCCCTCGCGACTGGTCCACACCGGGGGCCCGGAAGTTCGTCGAGGCGCTGTTGGCCGCAAGTCCGGCCGGGCGCTGAGCGCGAGCGCGGCCCGCGTCAATCGCCGATCTCGACCATGGACGACGCCGCGACGGCGCCGTCGGGTGCGGCGCGCGTGAGCGCGACGGGCTCCTCCCACACTGCGGGGACGCCGGCGCGCTCCTGCACGCGGACCGAGAACGGCGGCCCGGGCTCCGCGGCGGGAAAGTCGCGGCGGAAGTGGGCCCCGCGGCTCTCCCGCCGCGCCAGGGCCGAGAGCGCGATGAGACGGGCCGCGGTCGTCTGGCTCTCTAGATTCAGCCAGTCCTGCCACGCGAGGTTGAACGCGGGGCCGCCCGGGACGCCCACACCTTCGAGCCGCTCGGCGATGCGCTCGATCGCATCGAGCGCCCCAGTGAGCTCACGCGCGTCTCGCACCAGCCCGACCTTTTCCCACATCACCTCACGCAACCCGCGCTGGAGGTCGTAGAGGTCGCCCGTTGCCGCGCGCGCGAGTGGCGCCGTCAGCCGACGGACGGCGGCCTCGAGCGATGCGCTGGTGATGCGCGGCAGCGGCCGTCCGGGGGCAGCCTCGGCCATCACGTCGCCGGCAATTCCCCCGAATACCGTGGACTCCGCCACGCCGTTGCCGCCGAGGCGGTTCGCTCCGTGGACGCCGCCCGTGTCCTCGCCGGCCGCGAAGAGCCCCTCGATCGCGGTCCGGCAGGTGGTGTCGATCACCACGCCACCCATCATGAAGTGGGTCGTCGGGCCCACCTCGACGGGCCCGCGCGCGAGGTCGCGGCCGAAGTCACGGCAGCGCTTGACCATGCCGCGGAAGTTCTTCTCGACCACCTCGGCGCCGAGGTGGGAGACGTCGATCCAGACGCCGCCGTTCGGCGAGCCGCGGCCCTCCGCGACCTCGAGGA
>Ga0209801_1001004_pt1 | contig 17886 bp, 14 predicted proteins | sample GraSoiAngelo_127_FD_185884 | JGI IMG/M metagenome (GOLD analysis project Ga0209801, IMG submission 185884) | Grasslands soil microbial communities from the Angelo Coastal Reserve, California, USA - 14_0927_09_40cm (SPAdes) (version 2) | ecosystem: Environmental > Terrestrial > Soil > Grasslands ... | reverse complement strand
ACACCTGCCACGAAGACGGCGGCGCGGGCGGCGAAGAACTCGCCCGGCTCGTCCTGGAAGCGACGAACGCATCGACCCATGGCGTCCGGTTCGCCTACAAGGACGAGGATTCCCTGAAGGAAAAGGTTGCGAAAGTCGCCACGTCGATCTACGGCGCCGACGACGTGAAGTACGACGCCGCGGCCCTAGACGACCTCGAGCGGCTCAAGGAGGCGCACCTCGATGGTCTCCCGGTGTGCATTGCGAAGACGCAGCTAAGCTTGAGCGATGACGAGCGCGCCCTCGGCGCTCCGAGCGGATGGACGCTCGAGGTCCGCGGGTTCCGGCCGTCCGCAGGCGCGGGTTTCCTGGTCGTCCTCGCGGGCGACATCATGCGGATGCCCGGCCTCGGAGAGGAGCCCGCCGCCCTGTCGATGGACATCGACGACCAAGGGCGGATCAAGGGCCTGTTCTGACGCGAACCCCTTTAGCCGACGGACTCCATCGTCGGCTCGTGTCGCAGCGGACCGCCTGGTGGGAAGGGCTCTACGCGACGTCCGATGTGGAGAACCTTCCGTGGTATACGCCCGACCTCGACAAAGACTTCGAACGGGCGTTGACCGGGCACCGCCTCCAGGGAAAACGAATCCTGGACCTCGGGACCGGACCGGCGACGCAAGCGATGAACCTCGCGAAGCGCGGGTTCGACGTGATCGGGACGGACATCTCGCCGAGCGCGATCAAGAAGGCGAAGGCCGCCGCAAAGGCGGCGGGCCTGGCGATCGAGTTTCGCGTGGACGACATCCTGACGTCGAAGCTGCCGGCAGGTTTCGTCGACGTCATCATGGACCGGGGCGTGTTCCACGTCCTGCCGCCGGGGAAGCGGTCGGTGTATGTGGACGCCGTCCACCGGATCCTCCGGCGGCACGGATGGCTCCTCCTGAAGTGCTTCTCGGACAAGCAGCCAGGGACATTCGGACCATATCGGATTTCCTCGAAGGAGCTCCGCGGGTACTTCGCGAAGAAGTTCGAGATCCTTTCGATTGCGGACAGCACGTTCCAGGGGACGCTGAAACCGAATCCGAAGACCCTGTTCGCCACATTCCGGCAGAACTAATGGTCGGTTCGCCCGGAGGCCTTGCGCCGAATGTTCTCGAACCGAGAACGAAGCCGTTCGATCAAATCTCGATTGCCGACGTACGTGGGGACCGTCTGGTCGATGCCGGTCGCGGGCACATCGAGGATGCGCTCGGTCCCTGTCGTCCCGGCCCCGCCGGCCGCCTCCGCGATGAACGCGATCGGGTTCGACTCGAAGTGCAAACGATATTTTCCTTCTCGCTTGTCGACCTGCGCCGGGTAGCCGAAGAAGCCGCCGTAATGGAGGATCTGATTGAAGTCTCCCACGAACGAACCGCCGTAGCGGAGGTTCAGGAGCTCCTGCTCGAGTTCGTTCACGAACGCCTTCACCTCGGGGACCCACTTGTCGCGATGACCGCCGACGCCGAACAGTTTGCCTTTCGCCGGGAGGCGGAGGCCTTCTTCGATGAGGAAGAACTCGTCGGGTCGGCCGGCGCCGCCCTGGACGAACTCATGCACCCCGTCCCGGGTCGCGTACACGAGCGTCGTCGCCGGGCCGTAGATCAGGTAGCCCGCCGCGAACAGGTCCCGACCCGGCGCCGGGAGCTTCTTCCGATCGAAGATCCCGAGAATCGTCCCGAAGATGTTGTTGCTCCGCACGTTCGACGAGCCGTCGAGCGGATCGAGGACGACCGAGAAGCGCCCGCGGCCGAGGTCCTTCACTTCTCCCATTTCCTCCGAGGCGACCTGGGCGACGAGCTTCGATTCGCGGCACGCGTCGACGAAGAGGTCGTTCATCCAGACGTCGAGTTCGAGCTGCTGCTCTCCGTACACGTTCCGGGTCGCCGCGGGATCCCTCCGGATCGGCAGCTCCCGCCGGATTCGGCTCACGAGGCCGGCGAACCGGGACAGCAGGAGGCCGAGATCGCGGTCGACCTTCCCGGCGTGCTCCGCGAGCGAGACGTCGGTCCCGCGGCGTCCCTCAGTACTTGACGTACCATCCCTCGAAGTGGTCCTGCAACTTCTCTTTTCCGCCGTAGAAGTCCCACCACGGGCGGGCGTATCGGTGGGCGAGGTCCGCGAGGGCTTGGAAGTTCTTCACTCCCTGCGTCCGGACATACTCCATCTGCGCCGCGAGCGTCTTTTCCCGGAACGCGTCTTTCCAGATCGCCCGGCCCGCGAGGAACCCGGACGCCCCGCCCTGGCAGGCGCGCTCGACGAGTCCGCGGAATACGTTGAAGTCTGCGCCCGCGCTCAGCACAACCCAGGGCACCTTCGTCGCGCGGCTCAGGCGTTCGCAGTTCTTCTGGAGTTCGTCCGGGTTCGGCGTGACCTTCGGGTCTCCGGGGAATTCCGCCTTCAACACGTCGATCCCGAGGGGGCTGAGGGCTTCCGCGGTGCGGATGACCGTGTCGGCCTTGTGGTGGGCGAACATCTCGTCGCTCTCATCGACCGGATACGACATCGGCTCGCACACGAACGTGAGATCGAGCCGACGGCACTCGTCCGCCACCGATTGAACGACTTTCACCTGGTGGTCCACGATCTCCCGCGGGGCATCCGGATTGAAGAAGATCAGCAGCTTGGCCGCGCTCGCACCGAGTCGCTTCACCTTCTCGACGCTCCACCCGTCGAGGAGGGTCGTGAGCCGCCAGTTCCCCTTCTTCTCGTACCCGGACTGCTCGAGCGCCACGAGGAGCCCGGTCCGACCCGGGAGGACGAACCGATTGATCGTCGGCGCCACGCCGAACTCCGGATCCAGGAGGTAGCCGCTCGCGTGAGGGGCCAGGGCCTCCGTCACGCCGAGCTTGACCGCCTCCATCTCGGCGTACGTCGCGGCCTTCGGATTCTCCGGATGCAGCATCTTCTGAAGGCTGCCCCGCTGGTCCATCGCAATCATCGTGAAGCGGCCCGTGTCGAAATTCGCATCCGTGCCACCTTGATGGGTCACAAAGGGGGGGCGCTGTATTGACCTTTGCGGCCTCGCTTCGAAACGCGGAGGGCCAAGCCTATTTCCGCCGAACGACCATCCGCGCATCGATGCGCATCCCGGCCATCCTCCTGAACTTCAAGACGTATCCCGAGATCCTGGGGAAGAAGGGCTGGGAGCTCGCAAAGCGCTTCGCGGCGGTCGAGGATGACACGGGAGCGTCAATCGTCCTGGCACCGCCGACGTCGGATCTTGCCCACATTGCGAAGCTCGTGCACATCCCCGTCTTTGGCCAACACGTCGATGCGGTCGAGCCGGGCCAGACGACCGGATGGACGCCGCCGGAGGCGCTCCTCGAGGCAGGTGCCGCCGGGACGCTGATCAATCACAGCGAGCGCAAAGTCGCGTGGGAGGAGATGGCCCAGTCCGTGCCGCGATGCCGGCGTCTCGGCCTCGAGGTCATCGCGTGCGCCGACGACATCGCCGAAGCGGAGACCCTCGCGAAGCTTTCGCCGGAGTACATCGCGATCGAGCCCCCGGAGCTGATCGGCGGAGACGTCAGTGTGACGACGGCGAAACCCGAGGTCATCACGAAGGCCGTCGATCGCATCCGCGCCGTGAACCCGAACGTCGGAGTCCTGTGCGGCGCCGGCGTGAAGACCCGCAAAGATGTCGCGAAGGCCCTGGAGCTCGGAACGATGGGCGTCCTGCTTCGTCCGGCGTGGTCAAGGCGAAGGATCCGGAGAAGGCGCTTCGCGATCTCGTGAAAGGCCTGCGCTGATTCGTCCCTCTTGGACGTAGCGTGCCTGTAGGCCGCCCCCTTATGGACCGCGGGGAACGTCCACCGAATCGTGCGTGCCCGGGGACGTGCGCGAGCGGCCTTGCTCGCGGCGCTCGTCCTGGCATCCTCCCCCCTCTGGGCGGAGAGCGAGGCCGAACCACTCCTCCCTCGTCCGCGACCTGCCTCCGCCCCTTTTTCCGATGCCCCGCAGGCGGATGCCCTCCTCGTCCGGGTGTATGCGAACACCGCGCGCGACGACGAGTTCGTCGAGATCGGGAATCCGAACCCCGAATCGACCGATGTGAGCGGTTGGGCGCTCACGGACCGTGAAGGGACCGCCACCTTCCCGCTCGATTCGATCCTGCAGGCGGGAGGTCGCCTCCTCGTCACGCGCAACGCGACGAGCTATGCCGAGGACACGCTGGAGACGGCCGATTTCACCATGGGGCCGGGCGACGCGCGCCAGATGGAAGGCGATGCACCACGCCTCGCCGACGCGGGCGACGAAGTCCTCCTCATCGATCCGAGCGGCGCGGTCGTCGACGCGTATGCGTGGGGCGACTCGTCGTATGCGGGCCCGGGATGGATCGGCCGCACGGCCGAGCGGATGGGGCGTGGGGAAATCGCGGTACGAGGTCGAGACGGTGGCGGCGGATGGGTCGACCGCGATACCGCAGAGGACTGGGAAGGCATCCGACACCATCGGCTGGGCCAGTCCTCGTTCGACAGCGGAGCGTTCGAGCTCCGGGGTGCGACGACCGCGGTCCTCTCCCCGGATTCCGGCGACCTCCCGTTGCTCCGGTTCCTCGCTGCCGCTCGCTCCACCATCGAGGTCGGCGTGTACACGTTCCAGAGCGAACGCATCGCGTCGGTCCTCGCCGAGGCGGTCGGTCGCGGCGTGCGGGTCCGGGTGCTCCTTGACGGCTCACCCGTCGGTGGCGTCGAAGAGGACGAACACCGGGTCGTGGGGGGTCTGTTGGCGGCCGGCGTCGAGGTCCGATGGCTCGCGGGCGGGACGGACGTCGTGAAGCGATATCGCTACCTCCACGCGAAGTACGCCCTCGTCGACGGGAGCGCCGCGTGGATCGGCTCCGAGAACTTCGGGACGGCCGGATTCCCTTCCGACCATGACGGCAACCGCGGCTGGTCCGTGATCGTGGACGATGCGGATCTCGCGGGGATTCTCCGAAACGTCTTCGAGACCGACTTCGATCCGCGGCGACCGGACTCGATGGCGGCACGCGAGCCGGGACTTGTGCCGCTGCCCCCGGCTCCTTCAATCGTCCCATGGCCTCCCGAGCCGCCAACCCCACCCCGGCCTGCGAGGATCGTCCTGGCGCCGGACACGACGCTCGACCCGGAGGGAATCTTCGGCCTGTTCGCCTCCGCGAAGGTGCGACTGTCGATCGACGCCTTCTACCTTGACGAGGTGTGGGGAGACGCCCCGAGTCCCTTCCTCGAAGCCGCCTTCGCGGCCGCGCATCGCGGCGTGTCCGTGCGGATCCTCCTCGACGGGAGCTGGGCTTCGGTCGAAGCCGACACGGGTACGAACGACGACGTCCTCGAACGCATCAACCGTCGCGCGACGGATGAGCATCTCCCTCTCGAGGTCCGACTGCTCGAGCCTCGCGGCTCGATCGAACGGCTCCACAGCAAGGGCGCGGTGGTGGACGGCCGCGCGGTGCTCGTCTCGAGCATGAACTGGGCGCTCGGATCGGCGACGGAGAACCGAGAGGTCGGCCTCATCGTGGACGATCCGGTCCTCGCGAGGACGTTCGAGATCTCGTTCGACGCGGATTGGGACGGGCGGCCGACGTCCGGCGTGGATGCATGGCGGCTCGAGGACCCGCTCGCGCTCGTCGCATTGTATGCGCTGGTCGCCGTCGCATCGGCCCTCTCCCTTCGAAAATTGAGACCGAGGAACAAAGACATAAAGCCCGGCGCGCGGGTGCGAACGCGTGCCTCCCTCGGAGCTCATCTCCGCGGCCGATATCGAGAAGTTCGGCTACTGCCCGCTCAGCTGGTGGCTCAGCCGAGGCCTCGCGCCGGAAGAAGGTCCGGAGCTCGCCGAGGGCGAAGCGAAGCACGAGGCCGCGTCCGCGGACCTGAAGGGGATTGAGGTCCACGAGGCGAAGGCCCGCGAAGCGGAGGCCGGCGTACTGTACTTCGCGATCGCGGCGTCGATCGTCGCGATCGTCGGGGTGAAGTTCCTCTCCTCGGAAAGTGTCCAGGTGGCGTACACGCTCGGGGCGATCGCGCTGATCTGGCTCCTCGCCGCCGTGTACTTCCTGTACCGCGCGGAGACCCTCGCGACGGAGGCGGAGAGGCTCCTCTCCGAACGGGTGATCTTGGGCTTCGCGATGGCGGCCGCCGTGATCGCCACGGCCGCGGTCTCCTTCAGCAGCGTCGTGAACCAGAGCCTCGCGCAAGGCTTCGTGGCGCTCGCCCTCCTGTGGCTGATCGGCGCCTCGTTCTTCCTGTACCGCTCGATCGGCGCGCTCCAGATCGCGCGGACGACCCGCGATCGCTATGCCGTTCAGGGCGACCTCGTCTACATCGACTCCAGCGCGGAGAAGCCGAAGCTGTTCGTCTCGAAGAAACACGGCCTTTCGGGGCGGCCGGACGCCGTCGTGATGGACGGGGAGCATCACATCCCGGTCGAGCTCAAGACCGGTCGCGTGCCGCGCGGTCCCTTGTTCTCCCACATCCTGCAGGTCGCGGCGTATTGCTTCCTCCTCGAAGAGGAATACGGAAAGCCGCCGCCGTACGGCATCATCCGCTACGGCGAGACCTCGTTCGAGATCGAGTACAACGAGGACCAGAAGAAGCTCGTCCTCCAGAAGCTCGCGGAAATGCGAACGGCGATCACGAAGGGCGGGGCCCACCGGAACCACAATCGACCGGGCAAGTGCATCCACTGCTCCCGCCGGAGCGGATGCCCGGAGCGCCTCGCCTAGGGCTCCTTCTTGCGGTCGCCGAGGGACACGCCGAGGCGCGTTGCGATCTGCTCGATGCGATCGTTCAGCTCCCGAAGGTCCTGCCGCATCCGAAGCATCTCTTGCTCGAAGGGGGTAAAGCCTTTCCCGGACAGGATGCGGTGGGACACGAACATCCCGAGGAAGATCGCGCCGATGAATGCGAGCACCGAGATGACGACGAGGGCGTAGATCAACGTCAAGAACGAGGTGATGGCGGTCGCGGGCGTGATGAAGCCGGTCAGGATGAGGGTCTCGACCGCCACGAGGACCGCGACGATGCCGAGCCACAAGATCGTCCAACGGGAGATCCTCACCCGAGCGCCCCCCGCTGCGGGATGACCCACCGGAGGTCTTCTCCCGGTGGGTATCGCTTCATCTCGAGAGTCGGGTTGTCCTTCTCGTCCGGGAACGTGAAGACCATCACGGTCCGGCCGGAATCGAGCTCGGCGCGGACCGTCACGTTGTACTCAAAGTAGTTCTTGGCTTGATCGACCAGGTACGTGTGGATCGTGACGCTCGCGTTCGAAGGCACTTGCGTCGGCACGAGCATGTGAAGGCCGTAGGTCTCGTTCTCGGCGACGGTCGCGTTCGAGGAAGGATTGCTCCCCGTCACGAAGATGCGCACCTCCTCGTACCGGTAGGCCTGCACCGCGGCACTGAGATAGATGAGGAAATATGATTCGTTTCTCGGCATTCCGACGATGAGGAGCGGCAGCGACGCGAGCTCGGCGGGCGGCCGTCCGATGAGGCTCGGCGTCACGAAGATCAGGGTCGCGAGGACGAGGATCGAAAGGACCATGACGCCGCGGATCCACACGTCCCGGTCCACGGCGTGGCCATGGAGCGGGCCCGCATAAACGTTCGTCGGGCGGCTCGGAACTCACGCCTCATCCGGCCCGAAATTCAGGAGGGTCGTGACCCCAAAGAGGCACGCGCTCACGACCGCCGCCAAGAAGCTCGTACCGCCGCCCTCGAAGGTCCCGTAGACCATCACGCCGATCGCCGGAACCGCGAACGCCGCGGCACTGAACAGGCCGCTTGAAAGCCACAAGAATTTTCGAACGCGGTCCATGAGCGTGAGGACCGGGACCTCCGCCTCGTTCACCGGAGCGAGTTCGGTGTTCGATGGCCAGAGCCACCTCCAGAGCCGGCCTAGGAACGCAACGGCCGGACTCTCGCCGACGGCCTCTGCGCGAGCGACCGGGGTCGCCGTCCCCATCGTGCGCGCCGACGCGGGGCCGAAGGCAAGTAGGTGCCGCGCCCGTTATCGCGGCTGAATCTCACACTCGCGATTCGGATCGGGTCCGTCGGGATCCCATCGAAGCTTTTCGCGCGTCAAGGATCCATTGCGGAACCGCATCGAGGCGTCCGGTGAAAATAAAAAGGGTGGCTCTGCGGCCACCCAGTTGGGGGGGAGGTAATCGTGACGGGATTCGCCCTCTCACCTCTCCGGCGGCATCCCTTCCCTTCTCACTCGTTCAGGTACTCCCGCTTGAACGACTCCGCTTCCGCGAGGGTCCGTTCCGCATCCTGCATCTTCTTGAGCTTCTCCGTGACCAATTCCACGCGCGCATAGACGAAGTCCCGGATCGCCGCGCGAACCGCCTCCGACCGACTCGGGAAATCGTCGACTTGGACGAGGAAATCGAGGGCCTTCAGATATCGCGCGGGCAACCGCAACGTGATTTTTTCCGTGTCCGCATCCCGCAAGCTCATCACCCCACCCGTGGGTCAACTCGACATTGTTTGACCGACGAGCGTCGGACGGAACATTCACGCGCTATATAATGGTTCCTGGCTTCGAATCATTCGAAGGAACGCTCTTTCGCCTGGAAACGATGCCCAGTGGTCCTGGGTCGGCTCGACTCCTCAAACGGGATCCGGAGCTGACGACGAATCGTTTATCGCTTCGCGGTCCATCGTGCGCCCGTGGTCGAGACCGCTGCGGGGGCGTTCCTGCTTCCGGGACCCGTCAAGATGCATCCTCGCGTCCTCCAGGCCATGGCGGCTCCCGCGATGAATCACCGCGGCCCGGAGTTCAAAGAGATCCTATCCGAGGTCCACGACTTGACGCAGTACTTGTTCGGGACGCGTGGCGAGGTCGCGGTCCTCTCCGGTTCCGGCACGGCCGGTCTCGAGGCCGCGGTCTCCGGGCTCCTTCGGAAGCAAGACCGGGTGCTCAACCTCGTGAATGGCAAGTTCAGCGAGCGGTTCCACGAACTCTGTCAGGTCTTCACGACGCCGACCGCGCTATCGTTCGAATGGGGAACCGCGGTCGAGCCGGAGCAGGTCGCGAGGGCTCTCGACTCGGGAGCGTTCAAGGCCGTCACCCTCTGCTGGAACGAGACGTCCACGGGTCTCACGAACCCGATCGCCGAGATTGCGAAGGTGGTGAAGGATCACGAGGCCTTCCTGATCGTCGACGGAATCACGGCCGTGGGCGGCCTCGAAAACCGCATGGATGCGTGGGGCGTCGACGCACTCGTCATGGGGTCCCAGAAATGCCTCGCGGCGCCACCGGGATTGAGCGCGGTCGCCCTGTCGAAGACCGCCTACGAATCGCTGCATTCCGACACATCGTTCTACACGAACCTGAAGGCCCACGCGGATGCGCTTGCGAAGCAGGACACACCGTACACCCCGGCCGTCCCGCTCTTCCTCGCGTTCCGGGAGGCGTTGCGCATGCTGAAGGAGGAAGGCCTTGAGAATCGAATTGCCCGGACCCGCCGGCTCGCCGAGGCAGCGAGGGCCGGGGTCGACGCGCTCGCGCTCCGAGTGTATCCGGATCGCCGTTTCGCGTCCAACACGGTGACCGCGATCCGATATCCGGCAGGCGTCGACGACAACGCCTTCCGGAAGGAGCTTCGGGAAAAACACGGGACCGTTGTCGCCGGGGGACAAGGGCCCCTGAAGGGCCAAATCTTCCGGATCGGCCACATGGGCATCTGCGACTTCCAAGACCTCGAGGCGGGATTCCTAGCGTTCGAGACCACGCTGGCGGGCATGGGTCACAAGGCCGCCCGCGGGGCTGCGGTCGCCGCCATTACGAAACGCACGTGAAGCGGAATCACCGCAAGGGAGGGCTCGGGGGCGCCCTACGCCGTCGCCGCTCGTTCCGCCACAGAACCGCGAAGGCCATCGCGACCGCGATGGCCCCAGCAAGAACGAACGGCATGAGACCGCCCTCGCTCGAAGGACTCGAGTGTGGGGGGACGACAAACTCGAACGTTCGGGTGACGGATTGCCCGTAGGTGTCGGTCACGGTGACCGAGACGCGGTACGTTCCGTCCGTCGCATACGTGTGAGTCGGGCTCGGCGCATCGCTCTGCCCGCCATCGCCGAAGTCCCAGTGGAATGTGTACGGCGGCGTGCCTCCCGTTACGCTCGCGGTGAAATTGACGCTGATTCCCGTCGAACCAGCGACGTAATGCGTCGGGGGCGTCACTGTCAGGTTGACGGCGGCGGGGGTCACGTTCACGAAAAACAGGGCCGATTGTGCGGATGTGCCGCCGTTGTCATTCACGTCTAGCCAGACGGTGAAGTTCCCGCCGGTGATGTAGATGTGGACCGTGTCCGCCACGTTGCTCTTGCTGCCATCGCCGAACTCCCAATCGTAGGCATACGGAGGCACGCCCCCGCTCACGTTGCTCGTGAAGGACACGGTGAGGGGCATCGTCCCATTGGTCGGTGTGGCGGTGATCTCGACGACGAGCGGCGGCGGAGGCGGGGGTGGGACGGCCGAGACGATGACCGTCGCCGTCCGGTTGGCGGAGAGGTTCCCAGGGTCGATCACCTCCATCGTCACGCTGTACGTCCCGGGCACCGTGAACCTGTGCTCTTCGGACGCATTGTGCGACCATGGCGTGTCCCAGACTCCGTCGGTCTCCCAGTCCCAGCGCATCTGTAGCAAGTCGGTCGGATCCTCATGATCGAACGATGTCGAGGTGAACGTGAAGACCGTGGTGGTGTTCCCGGTGGCCGGTGTGTAGCTGAAGTTCGCGTACGGCGGCGTGTTCGGTGGAGGCGGAGGGGGCGGAGGAGGAGTGAACGTCACGTTGACGCTCCGCACATCGGAGGGATTGCCTGCGTTGTCGAACGACTGGGCGTCGATGCGATTGGCGCCCGGAGCGAGGGTCACCTGCGCCGTCCAAGTCGCCAGGTCCGCGGCGTCGGACCACGCCGCCCCGCCGACGCGGACCTTGACCACCCGCAGGCCGCTGCCGCCGGCGTCCGATGCGGTCCCCATCACGGTCACGGAGGAGACGTTGAATGCCGCACCCTCCGAGGGCGACACGATCGCAACCGTGGGCGGGACCGAGTCATGGAATGGAGATTGGATGAGCGGATACCGATCCTCGCCGATGACTGTGATGGGATACGGTGTGTCACCGATTCCGTCGGGGCCGGTGCAGATGTCTTGCCCGGGTCCACTGCACTGGTCCGCTCCGTGATAGTTGGACCAGAAATTACCGCCGCTCGGGTAGCCGTCGTCCCACGCGTTCGGATTCGGAGACGAGTCGTACGCCTGCGATCCGTAGGACACGTAGTTGTCCGCAAAGGCATTGTGAAAGGCCTGCATGCCCTCGGAATCATAGACCAAGACGCCCAGGCCCGTGTTGTTGACGAACAGATTCTCCGTGACGTTCACGGAAAACGTATTGACTAGACACAGTCCGGAGGCTCGGTTCGATTCGACGGTGTTCATCGAGACGGTTGCCACGTGGACGAATCTGACACAGAAAGGCCCGCCGTTCTCGACGAACTCGTTACTGCTGACCGTCAGACTCGTGATCTGCTGGAAATCCGCCGACGTGTAGACGGACCGGGTGATCCGGTCGGATACGACGGCCACATCCCTCGAATCCGTGACAATGATCGTCTCGGAATTCCGGTCAAGGTGACTCAGAGACACCGTAAGGCCCGAAACGCCCGATGCCAGGATGGCGACCGAGTTGTTGATCAGCGAACTGTCCGCGACACTAACGTTCCGCGAACTCCCATCGATGAACAGTCCTGCATTCTCGTTCCGAGAGAGATCCGAGCTCGAGACGGTCACATTCCAACTATTCAGGAGATGCACACCGCTCCCGATCGCACGGCTCGAAGGCAGATAGGTCTGGTTGCTGAACCATGCAGAGTCTCGGGTGAGCACGACATCCGAGGCGTTGTCGAGGAGAAGCCCCTGCCCGTCTCCGCTGAAGTTCGACGACTCGACGGTCGCCCGCTGCACGCGCATGAGTTCGAGTCCGACGTCGGTATCGTTCGCGGAGACGTTCCGAATCGTCACATCGGTCGACTCGACAACGATGAGCTGGCCGAGGCCCAGACCGTCCACGACGAGGCCCGATTCCCCCTTGAAGTAACGGATCGGCTTGCCGTTCACGAGGTTGTCCGGCGAAATCGTATGGGACGCGAGCGATGCCGCGGTGGATCCCCGCAGCATCATCCCTTCGGAGACGAACCTGTTGCCCGTTACGGTGGCATTCAGGCTGTCGGTCAGCCAAAGTCCGGCGCCGTTTAACGCGAAGTGGTTCGATTCTATCGTCACGTTCGACGTGCGCTCGATGAGCGCCCCTTGGAGATGGCTCTTCATGACCTCGTTGCCACGCACCGTCAAGTTCGTGCTATCGCCCACCTGAATGGCGCAACTGTTGTTCGAGAGCAGGTTGTCCGCGATCACATTCCGGCCGCCGTAGGCAATCGAGACTCCGACCCCATCGTCCGACACGTTGCTATTGGACACGGACACTCCGGGCTCGGTGTCGTTCGTGAACCAGAGCTGGATTCCGAGGCCGTTGTGCGTAACGTTGCTCCGCGTCACGGTGATGTTACTCGTGAACTCGAGCGAGACGCCCCAGGAGAAACCGGCCACCGTGCTGTCCTCGACCCGCGCGTTCGTGACCTCGATGAACCGAATGCCCGCCCAACCGAGGCCGGGCGGCTGATGGACGTCCACATCCCGGATGACGAAGGACGCGTCCGTGTCCCGGATGAAGATCGCTGCCATCGTGTCGACGTTGGTGATCTCCCATCCCGAGATGACGTACGGATCGCTCGGAGTTCCACTCCCGCCGACGACTCCGTTCGCGGCGGTGAACTGCGAGTTGCTTTCGATGTCGATGGGGGCCCGAACCGTGTGGTTCGATGCCGGCCCTTCAGGCGCGTGGAGTGTCGCTGCCACGAGCGCCGTTCCGAGAAGGACCGCGGCGACTGCGAGGGTCAGGCCGGCCAAACGAGGAGGTCGCAGCGTCGTCTTCCCCCACGGATGCTCAATCGGCCCACCGGCGCTTAAAGCCGCTGGTGAAGAGAAGTCCTTTCCCTAACCAAAATCACCGCCAGGTCACGGGGACCTCGTCGGTCCGATACCGCTGGTCCACGAGGGTCTCGGCGAGCTTCATCCGAACGCCACCGCGGTGCATCTGCAGTCCCGTCCAAGCGATCATCGCGCCGTTGTCGATGCACAAATCCCCCGGCGGCACGAACATCCGCGCCCCGCGGTCGGTGGCCATCCGTGCGACCATCTCCTGCAGCCGGCCGTTGCGAGCCACCCCGCCTCCAAGCAGGACCTCCTCGTTGTCCAGGTGGGCCATCGCCCGTTCGGTCACCTCGGTGAGCATGGCGAACGCGACCTCCTGGATCGAGAACGCGAGGTCCTCCATCGTCGCGCCCTGCTTCTGGAGGGCGAGGGCCGCGGTCAGCATCCCGCTGAACGCGACGTCCATTCCCTTCACGCTGTACGGCAGGGAGAGCAGCCTCTTCCCATCCCGCGCAAGCTTCTCGAGGATTGGCCCCCCGGGGAAAGGTAGGCCGCACTCCCGGGCGAACTTGTCGAGCATGTTGCCGACCCCGATGTCGAGCGTCTCCCCGAACACGCGATACCGCCCGCGGGCGAACGCGATGACCTGGGTGTTTCCTCCGCTCACGTATAGGAGGACGGGATCCTTCGCCTCGGTGACGCCGCGGCCGATCTCCAGATGCGCGACGCAGTGGTTGACTCCCAGAATCGGGATGTCGAGGGAAAGCGCGAGGGCTCTCGCCGCGGTCGCGACGGTCCGGAGGCACGGGCCGAGTCCGGGTCCCTGGGAGAACGCGACCAAGTCGAGGTCCTGGAGATCGATTCCCGCGATGTCCGCAGCTTTGCGGATCAACGGGACGACCATCTCCGCATGGTGGTTGGCCGCCTCCCGCGGATGGATGCCTCCCTTTTCCGGCTTCACCATGTCGTAGACGTTCGCGAGGACGTGGCACGCCCCATCGACGATCCCTAAGCCGACCGTGTGGGCCGTCCCTTCAATGCCGATGGCGAGCACGGCCCGCCCATGACGGGAAGGAGATAAGAATCCCTCCGCGGCGGCCTTGCCTGTCCCGACCGAATTCACAACGTTCATGTATCGCCGGAGGACATCCAAGTCCTCGGAGGGTTGCGCTTGAAGAGTCGAAAGGCTATCCAAGGATTTCTCCTTGGGGTCGTCCTGATTGCCGGGGTATTCGTGGCCGCGAAGCCAGCCTCTGGCCACTCGGGCGATCTGATCGACTCGGTGTTCGCGGCCGTCCCGCCGACCATCGATGGCGCGATGGCTCCCGGAGAATGGGCGGATGCCGCGGTCGTGAACCTCACGGCGATCTCCGGCAATCGCCTTCCGGCCTACCTCCTGGTCAAGAACAACGAGACCTTCCTCTGGCTCGCGTACGATGCGACGGGGGACGCCACGGCTTCCGCGAACGATTCCGCTTCGTTTGCTCTGGACACCGGCCACGACGGGGTGGCGACGGATGGAGGGGAAGACCAGTTCGTCCTGAGCGGGATCTTCCCGGGTGGGAGCGCCCACCTCGTGCGGGGGAACGGCACATACGTCGTCGAAGACGCCCCGTTCGACCCGGGTCTCCCGCGTCACGCCGGGCTCGCGGGGGCCCGCGGCTTTGGCCCGAGCGACCGGAGCGCGACGGACCACCGCCTGTACGAGTTCCAGGTCCCCCTCGTCCTCATTCGCGCGGGTCCCGGAGACACCCTTGGACTGTTCGGAGGATCCTACCCCGTCCCCGGGGTCGCGGACTACGGCACCTTCGCCTACAGCACCTGGCCCGCCTATGTAGGGGGCCCGATTCCCATCGGCAGCTATGGCGACTTGAACCTGGCCGTGCTCCCCGGCCCGATCGGGATCGCCCTCTCTCCAAGCACCGTCTCGGAACAGGGTGCCTCGGGCGAAACCGTCTGGTACAACCTGACCGCGAGGAACACGGGCGCGAGCGTGAGTGACACATTCGACGTCACGCTCGCGTCGTCCTGGTCCGCCGACCTCCGGACGGCGGACGGAACCGCTCCCCTCCCGGACACGGATTCCGACGGAGTCCCGGACACCGGGAATCTGACCTCGGGGAGCAGCGCTACGTTTGTCGTCCGGGTCACGATCCCGCCGAACGCGACGGGCTGCGACCTCGCGATGGTCACCGCCACGAGTTCGTGGAACCTGTCCGTCTCGGATACATCCGCCCTCACGACCTGCCTCTCCCCCGCGTCCTTCGCTCCCCCGCATTCCGATTTCGGCGTCGACTCGAACCTGAACGGCCGTTTCGACTTTCTGCAGGTGAACGTCTCCTTGATCGTGTCCGTGACGGGCACCTACTTCGTCCGCGGCGATCTGTTCGATAGCAACGGGAGCGTCCCCCTCGGCAATGCGGGAGCGAACTTCTCGTCGCCTTCGGGACCGCGTATCGCCTTCCTCGATTTCGACGGCCGGACGATTTTCCGATCGGGCCTGGATGGCCCATACATGGTCCGGCTCGCCCTCTACGACAGCGGCTTCCAGGCGATCGATTCCGATACCTACGTGACAAGGCCGTACAACGCGACGGACTTCGAGCCGCCGCCGGCCGTGTTCCGTCCGCCGCATTACGACCGCGGGATCGACACGGATCAGCCGCCGGACGGTCGGTACGACGTCCTCTCGCTCAACGTGAGTCTCTTCGTGAGTCGCGCCGGGACGTACGAGGTGGACAGCCTCGTCACCGACTCCTCGGGCGGCTTCGTCACATACGGATCCAGCACCTTCTCCGTGCCGACCGGGAACCAGATGGTGAATTTCCTCTATCCCGGGGACCGCTTCGCCACCGCGAGTGCGGATGGGCCCTACACGATCTTTCTCAGTCTCTACGAAAGCTTCGTCCTGATCGACATGGACGTCCATGTGACCGGACCGTATCGGCGGACGGACTTCGACCCGCCCCCGATCGCGTTCGCGCCGCCCCATTCCGATCGCGGGCTTGACACGGACGTGCCGCCGGACGGACTGTACAATTGGCTCGTCCTCTCGGCGAACGTGACAATCGCCGAGGCGGGGGATTATGCGATCGGCGCGACGCTGTACGATCCCGGAGGGTTCGTGTTCATTTCGACGGCGTCGACGACCCGAACCCTTGGCGTGGGGCCCGCGACCGTCGACCTCCGGTTCCCGGGTCAGGACATCCGCCGCGCGGGGTTCAGTGGGAACTACCTCGTCTCTTTGTTCGCCTATCCCCTGTCGGTCAACGGCACCGGAGATAACGATTTCTACGTCACCGGCTCCTATCTCTACACACAGTTCCAACCCCCGCCCGCCTTGCTCTCTCCGCCCCACACGGACCGGGGGGTCGACACGTCGAATCCGGCGGACGGGGCGTACGATTGGCTCGAAATCAGCGTGGGGATCACCGTCTCTCGCGCGGGTCGCTTCACGCTGGAAGGGACCTTGGTGGGAACCGGGGTCATCGCGGTCGCCGCCTCGACGGCGAATCTCTCGATCGGCTCGACCCGCCTGCCGCTGCAGTTCGACGGTCACCTGATTCGGTTGACGCAGCGCGACGCCTCGTTCGAGGTCGACCTGCGCCTCTACGACGCCGACGGGATCCTGATCGACATGGGCGTTACCTACACGAACTTCTACCGCGCTTCCGATTTTCAGCCGTTGGACGGATCCACGCCGGATTCGTCCGCGTCCGTCGCCGGAGGCTACTGGAAGAACGGTCCCGTACGGGTCACGTTTGCCGCGGACGATCCGTCGCCCTCCGACGGCCTCGCCTCGGTGCAGCTATTTTACCGCTACAGCGCGAACAACGCGACCTGGTCTGCATGGACGCCGTTCGAGACGCGGCCCGCGCCTGGGCCAGGCTTGCGGACGATGAGCGGGGACTTCCTGTTCGATCTGCCTTCCGGCGAAGGCTACTATCAGCTGTATTCCTCGGCGACGGATCGCTCGGGCCAATCCGAACCGGCACCGGCGACCGCGGACGTCCGGCTGGCGGCATTCGTCCCCGCGAAAATCGACCTCACGCCCGCGACGGCTTCTATCGAGGCGGGAAACCCCACCGTCTTCGAGGCCCACGTGATGAATGCCGCCGGAGCGGCCGTCGTCCTCGAGTCCCCCGTCGTGGTGACGCTCGTCTCGGATTCGAGGGGCGGCGAGTTCCGGGCCCCGGCGACCTCCACGGTGATCACGACCCTCACAATCCCAGCCGGCGCGAGCAAGGCTCCCTTCGAATACCGCGACACGGTCGCGGGGACCACGACGATCACCGCGGTCTCGCCGAAGACGGCCCCGGATTCGTCGACCTTGACCGTGAGCCCAGGGCCCGTCTCCGCGATTGCGATCTCGCCGGGTGCGGGCGCCCTCACCGTCGGCTCCACGGTGACCCTCACGGCCACCGCGCAGGACGCGTACGGAAACCTCGTCCCCGACCCGACCTTCACGTGGTCCGTCGAAGGGCCCGGGACCCTCTCCAGCGCGACCGGTGCCTCCGTGACCCTGACCGCGACAGGGGACGGTTCGATCCGCGTCAAGGCAACCGCGGGATCCCCGCCCTCGAATGGGACCGTCGTGTGGACGGCGAGCGGGGCCAGCATCGGCGTGAGCAACCTGACCCTCGGCCTCGGTGGGGGAGCCGTCCTCGGCCTCGTGGCGGGAATCGGGGTCGGCGCGCTCGCGATGAAGCGACGGAGGAGACGGGGCCCCGGACCGCCTCCGGGGGAGGGCCCTCCGGATCACGCGACATAGGGCCCGGAGGCCGGAGGCGGAGACCCGAAGGGGTCGCCCGCGACGAGACCTAATAATCCCCGCCGCGTTGCGTCGCCCGAATGGCCTCCGACGCGCGCGCCCCCCTCCTCTACG
>Ga0209801_1000999_pt1 | contig 17943 bp, 15 predicted proteins | sample GraSoiAngelo_127_FD_185884 | JGI IMG/M metagenome (GOLD analysis project Ga0209801, IMG submission 185884) | Grasslands soil microbial communities from the Angelo Coastal Reserve, California, USA - 14_0927_09_40cm (SPAdes) (version 2) | ecosystem: Environmental > Terrestrial > Soil > Grasslands ... | reverse complement strand
AACGGGGAGCGACGCCGGCGCGGGGAAGTTTGCTGCCGAGTCGGCCGAAGAAAGGCAACCTTCAGTAAATGAAAACCGGCGAATTCATTTCGGAACTGCGTCGCGCGCCAAGCAATCTGTTGATCTTTGTTGATCTTGACGGCCACGCCGTTCACCGCGGCTATCATCTGACGGAATTGAAAGCGGTATCGTTGCACACGGTTGATTGCGGCGGTCAGACGAATCAATGGCAGGAAACGATCGCCCAACTCTGGGTGCCTTCCGATCCGGATCCCGATTACATGACCGTCGGGAAGTTCCTGAAAATTTTCGACAAAGTCGGCGGCATGATTCCGCTCAATCTGGACACGGAAATTCGAATCGAGTACGGCGACGATAATTTCTTTCCATTGACATATCACGTCGACTCGGTCGCCCGGGAGCAAGGAGTCACCCGCGTGTCGCTTGTGCCGTCGGCCACCACCTGCAAAGCGCGCGACCGTAGAATTGCACTTTTAAAAACAGACTCGTGCTGTGCAAACGCGACTGCGCCATGCTGTTCGACTTGAGCCAAGCTGAAGTTTTTAAGATCGACATCGACTGATCGCGCTTTTTCAATCGCGCAATGAAGCGCGCAATTTTCTGTTTCAGCTTACTCCTGGCGGCGACAAGCGTCTCTATCCTTGCCGCTGACTTCGATGTCATTATTAAGAACGGCGCGGTCTACGATGGTAGCGGCGGTGAAGCGCAACATGTCGATCTTGCGATTCGCGGCGATCGCATCGCGGGGGTGGGCGATTACAAAAACGCCAAGGCGAAAACGGTTATCGATGCGCGCGGGCTGGCGGTCGCGCCCGGTTTTATCAACATGCTTTCCTGGTCGACCGAATCGCTAATCCAGGATGGCCGCTCGCAAAGCGAGATTCGCGAGGGCGTCACCACCGAGATCATGGGCGAAGGCGAGTCGATGGGTCCGCTCAATGAGGAACTTAAAAAGCGGATGTTGCGCGAGCAGAGCGACATCAAGTTCGACATTAAATGGAACACGCTCGCTGAATATTTGCAGTATCTCGAAAAGCGCGGCATCTCCTGCAACGTCGCTTCGTTTATTGGCGCCGCCACGATCCGCGAAAATGTGATCGGATTCGAAGACAAAGTGCCCACGGCGGAACAGCTCGACCAAATGCGCGAGCTGGTGCGCAAAGAAATGGAAGCGGGCGCGCTCGGCATCGGGACGGCCCTGATTTATCCGCCGGCGTTTTACTCGAAGACCGACGAACTGATCGAGCTCTGCAAAGTCGCCGCCAAGTACAGAGGCAAATACATCTCGCACATGCGGAGCGAAGGAAACCAATTACTTGAAGCGTTCGACGAATTACTCCGGATCAGCCGTGAAGCGGGAATTCCGGCCGAGGTTTATCACATCAAAGCCGCCGGCGAGAAAAACTGGGGCAAAATCGACAATCTGCTTTCGCAAATCGAAGCGGCGCAAAAAGAAGGGCTCAACGTCAGGGCGAACATGTACACCTATACCGCGGCCGGCACCGGATTGGATGCCTGTCTCCCGCCATGGACAGAAGAGGGCGGTTACCCGGCGTTGTTTAAGCGGCTGCGCGATCCGGCGACGCGCGAGAAAATCGCCGCCGAGGTCAAGATCGACAGCGATAAATGGGAGAATCTTTATATTGGGGCCGGATCGCCCGACAACATTTTGCTCGTCGCCTTCAAGTCGGAGAAACTAAAACCGCTCACCGGCAAAACACTCGCCACGGTCGCAAAGATGCGCGGCAAAGATCCGATCACCACGATCATGGATTTGATCGCAGAAGACGAGTCGCGCATCGGCACGATTTACCTTGTGATGTCGGAAGAGAACGTGAAGAAGGAAATCGCCAAGCCGTGGATTTCATTTTGCTCCGATGAAGCTTCGCAGGCGCCGGAAGGCGTATTCCTCAAATCGAATCCGCATCCGCGCGCGTATGGAAGTTTTGTGCGCGTGCTCGGAAAATATGTCCGCGATGAAAAAGTGATAACGTTACCGGAAGCGATCCGCCGGCTAAGCGCATTCCCCGCGACCAATCTCGGACTCGATCATCGCGGAATGTTGAAAGAAGGAATGTTCGCCGACGTGGTCGCGTTCGATCCGGCGACGATCGCCGATCACGCGACGTTCGAAAAGCCGCACCAATACGCGACGGGCGTGAAACACGTTTTCGTGAACGGTGTCCAAGTGATCAAAGACGGTGAGCACACCGGCGCGAAACCAGGCCGGGCGTTATGGGGACCGGGCAAAGCGCGCTAAGACCCCGCGGTGTAAGATCGACATCGAACAATTGAGGGTTGTGGCCGCGTGTCTGCGAGCGGTTTGCACGCGGTACCTCGAAAGAGGCACGCGCGGAGCGCGCCTTCCGCGTAGTTTATTTAGAGGCCGATCACTTTTGAAATGGACCCGATCGACAGCATTAAATTGCGCTGGCTCCACGGCGCGTTGCATGACGTCACTTACGAGCTGGCGCGTTCACAATTTCAATTCGGGCCCCACACCTGGGAGCCCGCAATCAATGCTTACCACTGCGAAAAATGCGTTCGGATCTGTGTCGATCTCGCCGGAGTCGAACGATCGCAAGTCGATCTCACGGTCGAGCCGCGGCGCGTTCTGATTCGCGGGGCGCGGGAGTTGCCGGAACCGACGCACGCCGAAGGCCGAGCGGTGCGCTTGCTGGCGATGGAAATCGATTACGGACCGTTCGAGCGCGAGGTCGCATTGCCAGCCGAAGTGGAGGTCGATCAAGCCAGTGCCGAACAACGCAACGGATTGCTCTGGATTTCGCTGCCCCTAAAACGATGATGAACCAAGAACAGCTCGCCGTGCCGGCCGAACTGGAAATGAAATCCAGCAGCGGTCCGACAATTGCCGCGGACGTGACCGACGAAAGCCGTGTCCCACAGATTCCCGAGGAATTGTCGATCTTGCCGGTGCGGGGGTTCGTTGTTTTTCCGGGAACGATCGTGCCGCTCAATGTCCGGCGACCGGCTTCGATTCAATTGCTCGACGAAACGTTGCCGCGCACAAAAGTGATCGGTCTTTTGACGCAGCGCGACGAGGCAAAGGAAGACCCGGAACCTCAGGATCTTCACCACGTCGGCACCGCGGCGCTGGTGCTCAAAATGATTCGCCAGGCCGACGATCATTTGCTCATTATCGCCCAGGGCCTCAGCCGATTTACGTTACGCAAAATCGTCGCGACTTCGCCGTTTATTCGCGCGGAAGTCGACCTAGTAAAATCCATTTCGCCACCTGAGAGCAAGGAGTGGAAGGCGACGTTTCGAAATCTGCGCGATTCGGCCGCGAGATTGTTCGAGCTGACCCCCGAAGCGCCAGAGCAAGCGCGTTTGATGATTCTGAACATCGCCACTCCGGAACAACTCGCGGATTTTCTGGCGCCGAATTTGAATATCGATGTCGCGCAAAAGCAGGCATTGCTCGAAGAAGCCGACGTCGAGAAACGAGTGCACGCAGTCCAGAAGCACATCTCGGCGCAACTCGAGATCGCGCAGATCCAGGAAAAATTGCAGAAAGACGTCGCGTCTCAATTTTCCGATGCACAACGTCGCGCCTATTTGCGTTCTCAGATCAAAGCGATCCAGCACGAGCTCGGTGAAACCGAAACCGGTAGCGAAGAGCAAATGGAACAATTGAGGCAGCGCCTCGAGGAGGCCAAGCCGCCGCCCGAAGTGATGAAGCAAGCGGAGCGCGAATTGAAACGGCTCGATTTCATTCCGCCGGCCAGTCCCGAATTTTCCGTCATCGTCAGTTACATCGAGATCGTCGCCGATCTGCCCTGGAACAAATTAAGCCAGGACAATCTCGATCTCGATCAAGCCCAGCAAATTCTCGATCGTGACCATTACGACCTCGAGAAAGTGAAAAAGCGGCTGATCGAATATCTGGCCGTGCGCAAACTGAATCCAACCGGACACGGCCCGATCTTGTGTTTCCTCGGGCCGCCCGGCGTGGGCAAAACAAGTCTCGGGCAATCGATCGCCGACGCGCTCGGTCGCAAATTTGTCCGGATCAGTCTCGGTGGAATGCGGGACGAAGCGGAAATTCGCGGACATCGGCGAACCTACATCGGTTCAATGCCGGGACGCATCGTTCAGGAGCTGCGCCGCGCTGGAACACGCAATCCGGTTTTCATGCTCGACGAGATCGACAAAATCGGCGCCGATTTTCGCGGCGATCCGGCGAGCGCCCTGCTCGAAGTTCTGGATCCGCGACAAAACAACACCTTTGTCGATCGCTACCTCGATGTGCCATTCGATTTGTCGCAAATCATCTTCATCGCGACCGCGAATTACATCGAGGGCGTGCCCGAACCGATGCGCGATCGGATGGAAGTGATTTCGTTGCCGGGTTACACCGAGCGCGAAAAACTTGAGATTGCGAAACGCTATTTGGTCCGGCGGCAGATGGAAGAAAATGGATTGAAGCCTGAACAGTGCGAGTGGCAGGACGACGCGCTTCGGCAAATCATCAACGATTACACCCACGAAGCCGGCGTGCGGGAACTCGAGCGCCAGATCGGAGCGATTTGCCGTGGAATCGCCTCGCGCGTTGCCCGCGGCAAGACCGAGCGCATGACGGTCACGCCGCAATTAGTCGCGCAAATGCTGGGACCCGCCAAGTACGTCCGCGAAACGAAATTGAAAACGAGCAAACCGGGTGTCGTCACCGGCCTCGCTTACACACCGGCCGGTGGCGAAGTGTTGCACATTGAAGCGACTCGTTATCCGGGCAAGGGAAACGTCACTCTCACCGGTCACATTGGCGAAGTGATGAAAGAATCGGTCCAAGCCGCACTCAGTCTTGTCCGCAGCCGCGACGGCGAGATCGGCGTAAAAGCGGAAGACTTTCGCGATATGGACATTCACGTGCACGTTCCCGCCGGCGCGGTGCCGAAAGATGGACCGTCCGCCGGCATCGCCATGTTCACCGCGCTTGCTTCGCTCTTCACCAATACGCCGGTGCGGCCGGATGTGGCGATGACAGGCGAAATTACATTGCGCGGTTTGGTTTTGCCGATCGGAGGACTCAAAGAAAAAAGTCTGGCCGCGATGCGCGCCGGCATTTCCACCGTGATCATTCCGAAACTGAACGAAAAGGATTTGGCCGATGTTCCGGAAGAGGCGAAACAAAAACTGAAATTCGTTCCGGTCGAAAATGTCGATGAAGTCCTTGCCGTGGCGTTGGAAAAAGAAAGTGGTGCGAAGACGCCGCGAACCGACGGAAATGGCAAAGAGTAAATCAATGCCCGTCGGCGTCGGCCCGTTGCTCGATCTGTTGCAGGCTTGGTTCTGAGTTACGGATCCAATCGCGGGCGGTATTGATATCGCCGCGATTTACCGGGATCGCCGGCCGCACTTCCTCGGCCCGCGCAACGATCTCGTCGCCAACTTTTACCGGCTCCGCTTTCGGCGCTTTCCAATGGCGCCCGAATTTGCGGAGCGCATAATACATTGTGCCCGCTTCCACCGCGCTCACTCCGCTACAGCGCATCGCGTTGTAAAACATTCGGTCACAAACTTCGTGCGGCCGGTTCTTCTGTTCGTAAGCGACATCGTGCAACACCGATGCGTTTCGGTATTTTCCTTCAAACGGCCCGCCCATGAGCGACCAGAGCGACCGAGGAATCGATGCGCCGTCTACCTGCGAGCCGGCCGCCGCAATCCAAACGACGCCTTGTGGATCGGTATAACGAAGTTCGCTCAACAACGTCATTGAGCGTCCATCATTTTCCCACCGCGCTTCGACATAGCCGCTGTAATGCCCCCACTTGTTCGGCTGTTTTTCGGCGAAGCGAACCCAGGCGGGTTTTTTGTCTGAAGCACAGCCAATCAGGGCCGCGATCATAACGGAGGATCCAATCCACCTGACGAATTTTGAATGCACGATCATAAATCTGACTCAGCGCGCGACCGGATGCACTTCTTGCACTCCCTTCGCCGGTTTCGGACCCGTCGGCGTGATCGGTTCGCCTTCGGTTTGTTTCCGATAGGGCTGGAGGTAAAACATCATGAACACGCCGACGACAACAAGGAGCGAGCCGATCCATTTCAAGAGCCAGCCGGGGTCGCGCAAAATTTGGACGCTGCTTTGTTGGAGATTATCCGGGTTCCAGGATGCCTGCGAAATTTTGTAGGTCAATCCGGTCCAAGTTCGCAACCAGCCGCTCGGATAACTGAACGGATGATTCATCCAACAGGAACCGGCGGCGCTTTGGCCGTCTGAATTAGTTACACGCAATGTGCTCTTGAACCCAGCAGGGCTGTCGCTGCCTTCGTTCCGTTTTACTTCGAAGTCGAGCAGCTCGAGCCCAATCGGAAGCGGAAGCGTTTTCCAACCATAGGCAATCATCGTTTCGTTCGGCGAAGTGGGCACCGTGACTTGCCAGCCGGCTGGCACCCATTGCTCCAACGTCTCGCCATTTTGTTCCACCCGAACACGCACGCCGTCGGGCAGTTCGGCCGTCACCGAGGCCGACGTTGTGGTCTCCGACTTCGCCGGCCTGAAATCCATCCATTGCTCGGCGTGCGGCAAAGTCTTGTCCACCACGAGTTGCCAATCCGCCCAGCCGGTAATGAGCGGCTTGTCTAGGTCGATCTTGCCGGATGATTTACCGTTCTTGCGCGAGAGCAATTCGTAGGAGAGCGCGCCGTCGTTTGCAACGAACAGGGTCAGATGATTCGGCGCTGCTTCGCCAGCCGATGGCATTGTAGGCGGACCGCCAGTCGTCGGCATTTCGCCTGTGCCATGCGGATTCTTCGTTTCCGATGCCGTCTGGGGAACGCCTTTGCCGCGAATCGTAATCAGGACAGCCGGATTGTTCGGTTGGTCGCTGATCGAATTCGGTTTGCCATTCTCGATCCTAAAGTCGGCCCAGTAATTGTCGATCTTAAGTGTGAAGGGCGTTTTCTCGATTTTCGTTTCGCGGCCAACATTCTCCGCGACATCAAAACTTGTTTCTTTTCCGCTTAACGAAATCACGACGCGGCCTTTGTTTCCATTCCCTGGTGGTTCGAGCCGGACCTTCGCGCCGGTGCTGCCGCCTTTGTTGACGTGACCGATCTGTTCGTCCGGCGCTTTGCTGAAAGCGAAAATCGATTCCTCGAGATCAACCGCTTCATTTTTGCCGCTCGGGAGAACGCCACTCCGGCTCAGACCGGCCATTACCGAGGAAGCGGCACCGCGTTTAAGTTCGATGTTCGCCAGTCCCATCGAAAAACTTCCATGCTGCGGATCGTCCGCCAGTAACCAGTTTTCGAGGTGCTGGTTCATCATCGCCGTTTCGATTTTGAAATGCGCCGCCGGCGCGCCGCCGTCTTTGAGCGGCCTCGGATTGAGTTTGCCTTCGATTGCGGGAGCGTAATCGACGATTTGCAAACGCGCGCCGCTTGCGAGCTGGCCGAGATTTCTTGGATGCTCCGGATCGGGCGGATGATGCAGAAATTCCGTGGGATAACCTTTGATGATCCCGTCGAGATCATGGACGCGAAGCTGATGCTGATCGACCAGCAATCGGTTCGTCGGCGCTTCGCCCTTGAAGAGCGTGATTGTGCCTTCGACGCCAAAGATCCGGCCGATGAGCGACCCAATCAGAAGCGTGATGATGCCGAGATGGGTAATAAGAAACGCGGTGTGATATTTTTTCCAGGGCCAACGCGAGAACGCGGACGCGGTCAAATTCGCGCCGAGTAAAACGAGCCAGGCATTAAACCATGGCGCGCCATAGACATAAGTGCGCGCGACTTTGGCGTCGAAACTCGATTCGTAAAGGGTGCCGACGATCGCGCCCGCGATGAGCACAGCCAAAAGGACAACGGCGAGCTTGAGCGATGAGAAAAACTCGAAGATCGCGTTCTGCTGCCACGAGGGCTGGTCGGATCGATTTGTTTGGGCCATGCGAAGATCGACATCTTCCGCGAGGAGACGCGCCCCTTCAACTGATACGAACGGTAGCTACAATTTGGTCCGCAATGCCCGGAGATGCTCGGCGAACGCGGCGACATCGAAATCGTAATGTCGCTGGACGTCTGAGCGTAACGCACTCAACTCTTTCTCGATTTTTGGTGAGAGATTGAGCGCGATCGCAAGGCGCTCGAGCGCGAGCGTGAGCCGGAGAGCGCGATAAAAAACATTTTGGCGCGACGTGTTACTCGATCGAAATTCCGAATCGCTGGCCGCAAGCGTTTGCAAGATTGCCATTAGCGAATCGCTGGTTGGACTCCATTTTGCGGCACGTTCCGCGATTTCGTTAGCGCTCTGTTGTATCCCTGGGAACGCGCTGAATTTACTCAAGTCATTTCCGAAACCGGTTTTGTCGAGCAGCCAAACCAACGCATTTTCTTGATCGAGCAGCTGAGATCGCTCATCCGGGGGAGACTTGATAAGAGCCCAAGTTATTTCGCGGAGCGCGACCGCTTGCCCTGTTAGCCAACTGCGCGGCCCACTCGCCGGATCGTCGTCGCGCCAGTGCTTTGGTTCGTTGACCGATTGACTATCGAACTCAAAGACGAGTTCGGGGTGACCAGCCTTCAAAATGTCAGCGTCGACATTTTGGTGGCAGGCGACGCAACTGTTGGCGCGCACATAAAGATTTCGCAAGTCACGCATGCCGGCGGCCACGCGCGTCGCGTAAGTCCAATCGGTGCGGGTATGGCCGCGCAGCCACGGTTGGGCCGCGCCGTGGCAACTTTCACACGACACGCCTTCATCGGGACGCGCGGTTGAGGTCAGGCGAGTCTGAGCAACCGATTGAAAAGGCGAATGACAGACGGTGCAGCGCGCGCTCGACTGCGGCTGCGAGAGGCCGACCGCTTCACCGATGCGAGCCGACCGCGCGTCCAGCAAAATTGCGTAGGCGCGGGTGTGAAAATCTTTTTGCAACCAAGTGATGTATTGGCTGCGTTTTTCGCCGGCGCCGCCGTGACAACTGGAAGATCGACATCCAACCGCGCCGACGAACTTGGCGCCGGCTTCGAGAGTTTGCGTCGGCTCTTTGGCCGAAGCGCTAGCGACGGCGATTGCTAAAAACGCAATGAAGCGCAGCACGCCGCGAGATTAGCACTCTGATTTCAGAAACAGTAAGAGATTTCTCCACTTCGGTCGAAATGACAGGAAGCTCAATCGGTCCAGGATTTCCAGCGTTTGCGGATCGGCTTGGTGTAGCGATCGAGATCGATATTCTTCACGCCCTCCCTGATTGAATCCGTGGAGCCTTCGAGACTCTCTTTCATTCCGCGGAAGAGCGGCCAGAGAAACGGCAGCGAAAGCACGCTCCAGTTGATGCGCCCGAGCGGCGTTTTCACTTCCACTTCTTTTTCGGAGCGCGATGTGTAATGAATCGCCAGACCGATGGCGAGTCCGGCAACGAGGGCGCCAAGAATCATGGGCACCGGATTTTCGCGAAGAAACAGCTCGGTCCGTTCCCGACTCGTTCTCCCGCCAATTTGTTCCCGGCGACGAGGAGGAGGCTCCAAGACGCTGGGCGGGCGGCGGCGGCGTTTTCGTGCCGACGCCTTTTGCTCGGCGCCGAGAGGCTCGTCATTCACAAAATCGTCTTCGATCGGATCCATCATCAATTGATTCGCAACTGCCACGACCACCGCGCTGGTCGGATATCACGGCGCGAGCCGGTCTATCGACCAAGAACCACTCGATTGCAACGTGTAACGAAATCGATCGTGCAAACGGTCCGGGCGTCCCTGCCAAAACTCCATCCGGTCGGGTTTGAGACGAAATCCACCCCACTGCGGCGGGAGTGGAATCTGTCCTTCAGTGAAACGTTGTTTCATTTCTTCGAGACGGGCATCGAGAACTCGCCGCGCATCAATCACCGCGCTTTGGTGCGAAGTCCACGCTCCAAGTTGTGCGCCGAAAGGCCGGGTGTGGAAATATTCCTCGGATTCTTCGCGCGAAGTTTTTTCCACTTTCCCCTCGATTCGGATCTGACGCTCCACTTCCATCCAATACATCACCAGCGCCGCATTTGGATTTTTCTCAAGCTGGCGGCCTTTGTCGCTGGAATAATTCGTGAAGAAAACAAAACCGCGCTCATCAAAATCCTTGAGTAACACCACGCGGGCGGACGGTTTATTGTCCACGCAGGTAGCCAGAGTCATCGCGTTGGCATCGGAAATGCCAGCTTTAATCGCTGCGGCGAACCAGCTCTGAAACTGTTTGATCGGGTCGGGATCGAGATCGGCCCGCCGCAATCCGCCGCCGATGTACTCGTGGCGAAAACCGGCGTAATCGAGAGAGATCTTGTCCATACGCAAGCAGCGATCGCTTACGATATTTCGGGGCGGCGACGATGTCGATCTTAGGTTGGTTGTTAAGCCGCGGTGGCCCTGATTCGATCGGTTTCTTCCCCGCCGATCGAGTTTGGTGACAAGAGCTCCCATCCGACGATGGCGCGTTTGCGAATCGGGTCCCAATGATAATTGCCGAGTGCGCCCGTTTCGCGAATGACGCGGTGGCACGGAATGATAAACGCAATCGGGTTGGCGCCGACCGCGCTCCCGACTGCGCGAGCGGCTTGCGACTGGCCAATTGCTTGGGCGAGGCGCCCGTAAGTCGTGAGCGAGCCTGATGGAACCCGCAACAAGGCGCGCCAGACCCGTAACTGAAACGGAGTTCCGCGGACAAAAGCGCGAAGAGTTGGACGCGATGCACGATCGCGAACCTGGGTGAAGATTTTTGCGGACAACTCCGCGATCCGCGCATCGTTTCGATTCAATTTTGCGTTCGGCCATTGCGACGTTAGAAGATTTCGCGCGCTATTCCGGCCGTGGCCGTCGACAAAAGAGAGATGGCAAATTCCGCGCTTCGTTTCGGCGATGAGCGCTTGGCCGAATGGGGTCTCGGCAAAACCGTACTCGATCTGCATTCCGGCGCCGCCGTTTTTCATTTCACCGGGCGACGCGGCCTCGAGTGTCACGCAAAGATCGTGTAATCGCCCCGGTCCGGACAAACCGGCGTTGAGCGCGGCGTCGAAAACATTGTCGCCATTTCGCAACAGGTGTTTCACATGCTCGAGAGTCAGGCATTGCAAAAAATCCTTCGGAGTGACGCCGGCCCAAGCTGAAAAGAGCCGGTGAAAATGAAACGGACTCAGACCGGCAGCGGACGCGAGCTGGTGAAGATCAGGTTGCTCAGTATGATGTCGATCCAAGAACCGGATCACGTTTGCAACTCGTTCGTAATCATTCATACCGGCAGTTTGTCATCACTCACATTCGATGCCCACCCGCTTCTTGCTGCGATTTTAGCAGAATATTTTGCCGGCGTGCGAGAATCAACCGGCCCGGACAAGGCGGCCCAACTCGCGGGCGAGGGCCGCGTTCGCCTCGTCGTCGTCCTGATAACCCCAAACGATGATTTCCAGAATCTGCGCGCCGATCTCGCGCCGGCCTTGCAGCGCCGCGCGAATTCGTCCCCGGGCCGACCAATCTTCGGCCTCGGCCGCGGCCACACTTTCGTAGGACGACCGCGCGTCCCAATAGCAGTAAAAGACGTGCAGCGGAGAACCGCGATCGTCGAATCGATAGGAACGGATGGGCATGTTCAACCCGTTGACTGCGATCATGCGCAGACCGTTGTTGCGTTCCATTGTTCTGCCGCTTGCCGGAAGACAAATGTCCGGGCGATGGACTTTCACAAAACGCGCCGCAGTCCGGCCCGGCAACCATTTGAAGAAATACATGATCCACCGGTGACCATCATCGCCTTCCCAGGCGGCGCCGCCACCTTCATTGAAGTGAAGCAACGACTCGGCTTCGGGCGCGATCGGCACCGGTTTGTAATTGTTTTCTGATTCCGGCCAGTGCACGGCCCAACGCGAACTGGCAGCGATTTGGTGAGCCCGATACCAAATTTGCACCGACACTTCGACGAGAAGCAGCCACATACCCAGGCCGATTAACAGACTCGAACTGAGACGAGCCGGTACATTCTGAGTGGACGGCGGCGGCGGAATCTGTGGTCTGTCTCCACCACGCAGCATGACAAGGCTCACCAGCCAAAGACCAAACAAGCAAACGATCAAAATGGTCAGGCCGGCCGGGTCATGCCACGCTTCGATGCCGGTGATGCCCCGGTTTGTTCCAACCCAAACTAGAATGGCCGTCCGGATCACGTTGCAAACAAACGCCAGCGCCGCGCCGATAATGACCAAGGCAATTCGGCGGATTGCGTTAAAGAAATAAAGTTCGCCAAGAAAGATAGAGATCATCAGCGTGGCCTGCAGCGACCGAACCCCGCTGCATGCCTCTTCGATTCCGATGAAGCCGGAGCCAACTTCGATGACGTTCCCGTGTTGAAGCGCAGGGACTCCCGCGAGCTGCAAAAATATGACGTTCAGACCTGTAACCGCCCGCATCAAATCCTGAATAATGACCTGCTCGATCCGCACCGGCCACGGGACAGCAACCAGGAAAAACAAAAATGGAAATGCAAAGTGCCGCAACCAGGCGCGGCCGCCGGTTAAATATAGGAATGAAAGGGAGATGGTAACGACCGCCAGCCCGAGCAGCCAGCTTAACAAGCGCCAGTCCGGATTCGCTTCGGCGAGAAACCGAATCAGAAGAAAAAGAGTGGCGCCGAAAAGTATAAGAGCAATTGGAAAACCGGTTGCTGCTGGTGGCGCGGGAGCGGGTCGATTACGCCAGCGTTTCCAGAACAAATAGAGCGCGAGCAATGGAACAATCAGGCCGTAATTGTATTGCGGATTAAGCCACCACTCGGCTTTCAGTTGATTGATGAGCTCGAGCCAAAGTAGACCGAAGAGAACAATCGCGACCAGCCAGCCTGCTTTATTAGTACTCGCTCCTGAAATGGGCGCGGTTTGCGCTCCAGCCTCATCCATTAGGGGCATAGCGTAGCCGAGCTCGAGCAACTTGCGAGCCGATGAGTGAGAGCTGGACCAGGGCGGGTTTCCCGCGGCGGAACACGACATGCTTCCGGCGGAAGCAACTTGATTTGCTACGCCGATTCGCCTTTTCAGAAATTCTCCATTTAATCCTTAATTCCTGTGGAAAAATCTGTTGAAAGAGCGCAGCGAACAGTCATCCGATTTTCGTTCGGCGTTCTGCTCGGCATCATTCTGCTGATCGCTGCAATCTGGGGCGGGCGCGATCTTTACGTCCGGTGGCAGGAAAAACGGTTGGTGCGCCGAGCCACCTTCGACATCGAACACGGCAATGAACGTGACGCCAGTCTGGCTGCGCGCAGCATTTTGGAAATGAAGCCTGCGAGTGCGGCCGCAGCCCGAATCATGGCGGAATTGGCCGAACAGGCGGGAGAACGTTCCGCCCTGGACTGGCGACGCAAGGTGGCACAGTTGGATCCACATTCAGTTGATGACGCTCTGGCGCTAGTGCGATCTGCCGTCCAGTTCAACGACATCGCTACAGCAGAACGGGCCTTGAGCGCGGTCGATGACAATGCGCGAAACACCGCGCCGTACCACGCCGCTACTGCGTTGATCGCCCAAGCAAAGCACGAGGATGAGAAAGCGGAAGCGAAATGGACCGAGGCTCTGCAGTTGGCCCCGGACGACAAATCGTATCAACTCCAACTCGGAATTTTGCGACTGCGCTCACCAGATGAGCGACAGCGCGCCTCGGGAGAACAAATATTGGGCGCTTTGCGTTCCGATCCAGCGCAGCGCAGTGCTGCAACCCGGGCGCTCCTTGGTGCCGCCGTTGCGCAGCACGATGATGCGCGCAAGTTGCTCGATCTCGCGCGCGAGTTGGAAGGGTATCCCGAAGCGACTTGGACCGATCGGCTTGTGTTTCTGGATCTTCTCCACGAAGTCCAAGATCTTCAATTTAGTTCCTATCTCGCCGAATTGGAAAAGAAAGCGGCCGACGATCCCGGGGGGCTCGTCACTTTACTTTCATGGATGAGCCGCAGCAGATTAAACCTGCTTGCTCTCGATTACACTAAGAGCTTACCGGCCGAACGGCTCCAAAAATGGCCGGTGCCGATGGCGGTGGCCGACGTTTACGTGCAGTTGGCCGAATGGAAACAGTTGGAGACTTTGACCGGGAAAGGACTGTGGGGTCGTTTCGATTTCTTGCGGCACGCCTACCTTTCTCGTGCTCTGCGCGAACAAGGAAAAGCAGCCGCGGCGGAACGTGAATGGGGGGCTGCGGCAAAGCAAGCATCAGGGCAAAGCGATTTCCTGAGTGTTCTGATCCAAACCGCTTCGGAATGGAAATGGGAAAATGAAAGCATCGAGTTGCTTTGGTCTTTGTCCAAAAGGCCGGAGAAACAAAAGGAGGCGTTCCTCGCGCTTTACCGCAATTACGCAAAGACAGCCGATACCCAAGGCCTTTATCGCGTTTTGCTTCGCTTGTCTGAACTGGATGCGACAAACCTGGACGTGCAAAACAATCGCGCCCAAGTTTCTTTGTTGCTTGACGTGAATCCGACGGAAGCCCGGCGCCTGGCAGCGGATGTCTATCATAAGTCGCCGAAAAACCCGGCGTATGTCGCTACCTATGCCTATTCACTCCTGACCCAAGGCAACCCGAAAGAAGCGCTTCGAACCATGACCTCTTTGACTGAAGACCAGTTGAGCGATCCGACGGTCAGCGCCTATTACGGTATCTGCCTCGCTGCCAATGGAGATGAAAAAGCGCGCGCTTATCTGGAGTTTGGCAAGAAAGCAAACTTGCTACCGCAGGAAAAAGATTTGATCGACAAAGCCTACGCCAGTTTGAATTCGCGCAGCCGAAACCGCTAGCACGCGGCTGGTTGCAACGAAAAATCAACGACCGCGGCGATGTTTGGCGCGGCCTAAGCTTGAAGCGGAGATTGCCCATGAGATTTCTCCATCCAAAATGGAATCCGCACTTGCTCGCGATCAGCGTGATTGAGCTCTGTCTCAGTTGTTTGCCGTTGCGCGCGACTGAAACGTCGAATCGGGTGGTTGTTGACGCTGCCGACGTCGATTTGGCGAAAGCTCAATCCGGCGGCGAGATCGTCTTCGTCTTCGTCAGCTCCGGTCAGCGATTGGCTGCCTTCCACGCGACCGACTGCGACCGCCGGACGACATTCCAATTTTTCAGCTCCGATCCGCGCCCGACGCTCATCGTCAAGTTAGCTGAAAGCAAACGGTTGCATCGAGTTAGCGTCGTTGTCGGATCAGAAGCCGGAAAAGTGGACGTTTACCTGCTAGACGAGATTTCAAGCGATCCATCTAATTTCGATAAGATGAGACCGCTGGTTTCGATTGTCGATCTTGCCATTGGCCGCGAAGCAGTGGTCGACTTCGCGCCACAGAAAGCGCGTTATATCACGTTGCGGTGGACAGCGAAGAGCGATCTCAGTCCGCTAGTCGTTGCAGAAGTCAGTGCGTTTAGCACCGGGGGTTTCAGATCCATCGGCAGTGGCCCTAACCGCGTCGGAGGCGCCGGAAGGGCCACCGCTGATCGCGAGCGTGAGCCCATAGAGTAGAGGTTGCCTGGCGGTCGATCTTTGGCGGGAAATTTGCTCCGAAACATGGCGTCGTCCGACCAAGTTCATATGTTTCGCTCACTTATTCGGCGGTCACTAACACTTGCCTTCATCGAGGCTCTGGCGCTGCTGTTCGCGATCAGTTGGCTGGACTTGGTGACAGGGCATCAGGTTTCGCTCGTTCTTTTCTACACGGCTCCGATCGTTTTTGCGGTTTGGCTTTGCGATAACAAAAGCGTTTTCATCGTTGCGGGTTTAGCAGGCACCCTCTGGTCCTGGGCGGATCTTGTAATAGGCAATTCCTATTCCAGCGGCACGGTCCAAGCATGGGAACTCGCCATCCGTTTTGCCTTTTTCTTCCTCGTCGGGGTCGCCGGCATCGCCATGCGCGAACAACAACGCGCTTCGAACGCGCGCATCTCACTGCTTGAGCACACGCAGCGCCTCGAAAAGCAGATCATTGAGGTCAGCGAGTACGAACAGCAGCGGATCGGGCGAGATCTTCATGATGGGCTCTGCCAATTTTTGGCAGCGATCGGTTGCGCCGCGACTTCGCTCAAGATCGATTTGAAAGAGACAGGGCTGGATAAGTTAGCGGCCAACGCGAGTGAGATAGAGAAACTGTTAAGCGAATCGGTCAAGCAAGCGCGCGATTTATCACACGGCCTGGTCCCGGTACGATTGGATGAAGCGGGATTGCCGGCAGCACTTAACGAACTCGCCGTTTCTACGAGCCGATTGCTTCCGGTCCAATGCACTTTTGAAGCCGCCGGGAAAACTGGCGCCAGCCAAGACGGCAAGGCCACACATCTTTACCGGATCGCGCAAGAAGCGATTAACAATGCGACCAAGCATGGCAAAGCGCGCAAGATCGACATTCGCCTCAGCGCTAACGCGAGCGCGACGAGCTTGAGCATTGCCGACGACGGAATTGGCTTCTCCAAAAATGGAAACGCCATGAACGGCGTCGGGATCAGCATCATGCGTTATCGCGCCAACATCATGGATGGGGAATTTGCGATCGAAGCCGGTTCCGGTGGCGGCACAATCGTGTCCTGCACCATTCCAACTGGCGCTAAGCGATGAATACGGAAGCGCTACAAAAATTCCGCGTCGTTCTGGTCGAAGACCATCCGATGTTTCGCGAGCAACTGGCGCAACTCATTAATAAAGAGCCAGGAATGACAGTGTGCGGTGAAGCAGACAACATTCACGATGCTTTCCAGTTGATCGAGTCGAAAGCGCCTGACATTGCGATTGTCGATCTTATCTTGAAAGGTCCGAGCGGACTCGAGCTCATCAAAAACCTGAAAGCAAAAGAGATCGACGTTCCGGTATTAGTTCTTTCGATGCACGATGAAGCGCTTTACGCGGAACGCGTCCTCAAAGCTGGCGCGCGTGGTTATATCACCAAGAACGAAGTTTCGAGAGAAGTGATGACCGCCATTTGCGCTGTTCTTCGGGGCGAAATTTATCTGCCGGGACGGATCGCCTCCCGCATTCTCGAAACCGTTGCTCTTGGCCGAAAAAGCGAAAACGGTGTGACTCAGTTGACCGATAGAGAACTCGAGGTCTTCGAGCTGATCGGGCATGGACGCAGCACCCGCGAGATCAGCAATCAACTTCATCTCGGACTCAGCACGGTCGATACTTACCGGGCACGAATCAAAACGAAATTGCATTTGGAGAACTCCAGCCAGCTTTGTCATGAAGCGATTCGGTGGGTCAGTGCAGGACAAAAAGCCTCCGTCTAACCAAAGACTTCGGCTCGAGATGTCGTGTATTTCGCTACGACCGAATCGCGCGACTGTAGCGTGATCAGGGCACTGCAATTGCTTCGTTACTCCCTGACATGAGGATTAACTCCTACAGGGTGGGCTTAGAGCGCTTGAGAAAACCTCTCGCAGGGGTCACCCTAGTCGAAACGATGATGGCTGTTGCGCTGGTGGCCGTTTTCTTCGTTTCAATCTTCGAGGTTAACGGCCTCTGTCTCCGCTACATAACATCCAGTAAGAACAACGTAGCAGTCTTACAAGGAGTGCAGGACAGGCTCGAACAACTGCGAAACCTGTCGTTCGCCAATCTGACGAGCGCTTCATATGTGCAGAGCCTGATGGCCACCCCGGCAAACGGATCCGAGTTTCTGGCCAGGAGCCCAACCGAGGTCGTCACTTTGAGTGCGTATCCCACGGCTAACGCCAGCAATACCCAAATCACGCTCTCTGCCGGAGGCTCGTCAGCAACTATCAATTCAACTGACTCGAACCTCGCTACCGCCAAACTCGTAAAGGTTAACGTTACCTATTCCTGGACCGAGGCCCTTGGAGGAAGGTCCAGAAGCGAGCAAAGCGAAACGATCATCTCCGCAGGAACCAAGAAATGAAACAAAAGCATCTTCACCCGGCAACTGGATTCACGGTAACTGAATTACTCGTGGCTGTCGC
>Ga0209801_1000997_pt1 | contig 17963 bp, 18 predicted proteins | sample GraSoiAngelo_127_FD_185884 | JGI IMG/M metagenome (GOLD analysis project Ga0209801, IMG submission 185884) | Grasslands soil microbial communities from the Angelo Coastal Reserve, California, USA - 14_0927_09_40cm (SPAdes) (version 2) | ecosystem: Environmental > Terrestrial > Soil > Grasslands ... | reverse complement strand
AAGCAGCAACGAAACTTCGTGTGCAGAAATCACCACTGCGGGTCCCTCCCCGGACCGTTGCGTGCCCGGGAAGAGACCCGCCCAGCAGGTGAGAGCTACATCCCCGCCTTCGGGAGCCCGAAGACGAAGACCGTGTTGCCGAGTGGGAAGCTCAGCTGGAAGTTCCCGCCTGCGGCCACGGCGACGTACTCCTCGCCATCCAGCTCGTACACCGACGGTGCGGCGTTGACGCCCGAGCCGCAGTTGAACTTCCAGAGGACCGCGCCGGTTTTGGCGTCGTACGCCTTGAACCAGCCGTTTCCTTCGCCGGTGAACACCAAGCCACCCGCCGTGGCGGTCGCCCCGCCCATCATCGGCTGCTCAGTCTTCACCGACCAGGCGATCTTCCCGGTCCTCAGGTCGATCGCATTGATGTTGCCGTACTCGTCCGAGTAGCTGCCCTTAGCGTCCGGGATACGCAAGAAGGCGGAGCCCAGCCACAGCCGACCCTTCTCCCACGGCGCGTAGTGGGTCTTGTAGTGCATCGGCTGATGCAGGCCGACCGTGTACGCGTAGGCGAGGCCCGGGTTCACGGCGATCGGGGACCACTCCGAGCCGCCGTTGGCGCCCGGAAGCATGAAGGTTCCCTCGGGCGTCGGGAGCGCGAACATGTTCTGCTGCGGGACGAACGCGTCCGACTTTCGGACGAGCTTCCCAGTCGCCGCGTCGAGCACGTAGACCCAGCCCGTCTTGCCAGCGTGAACCACGACTTTCTTGCCGTCGACCATGGTGATCACCGGAGGACTCACGGCGTCCAAGTCCCACACGTCGTGCGGCACGGTCTGATAGCCCCACTTGAACTTGCCGGTGTTGACGTCGATCGCCACGATGCCGTCGACCCAGCGGTTGTCACCCGGGCGGACCGAGCCGTCCAGGTCGGGCGACGGGTTGCCGATCGCGACGTACAGCATCTTTGTGGCGTCGTCGTACGCCGGCGTCATCCACACGCCGCCGCCCCCGTTCTTCCAGGCGTCGGGGTACTTGGCCGAGTCGGCTTTCTCCTTCGCGATATCCCGATGGAGGTCGTTGCCCTCCGGCGTGGTCTTCGCCCACACGCCCCACCAGCCGCCCTCCTCCGGTGAGGGAATCGTGTACCATGTCCAAACAAGCGCGCCCGTCGCACCGTTGAAGGCCTTAACCCAGCCACGAATGCCGTACTCGCCCCCTGACGTTCCGACGATCACCTTGTCGCCGACCGCGAGCGGCGCCATGGTGAACGTGTAACCGGCCGCGGGGTCACCCACCTCCACCGCCCACTTCTCCTTGCCCGTCTGCTGGTCGAGAGCGATCATCTCGCCGTCGAGCGCCGCGACGTAGACCATCCCGTTCGCCACCGCGACGCCGCGGTTGTTCGGCCCGCAGCACGCGGTGCTCACCGGCGCAGTCTTGTGCTCGTATTGCCACAGCATCTTCTGCGTCCGGAGGTCGAAGGCGCGCACGACGTTGTTCGGCGTCACGGGTGAGGTGATGTACATAGTGCCGTTGACGACGATGGGCGTGGTCTCGAAGCTGCCCAACCGCTCCGCTCCGTGCGTGTAGACGCCTAGAGGGATGAGGTGCTTGACATTGGCGATATTGATTTGCTTCAGGGGGGAGAATCGGTTATTCGAGTAGTTGTGGCCGTACATCAGCCAGTCGCCGCTCCCCGCGGCGTTGCGCAGCATGTCGTTCGTCACGACGGTGTGCGACTGCGCGCCCAGCGGTACTGTGATCAGCGACGCGACCACCGCCATCGCGGACCATCGAGTCCAATGCGTCATACCCACCTCCGTTGAAGGTCGAGCGTTACTTTCTCGCATGCGTCCGGTCGCGGCCTTTCAGTTGCGACATTTCTACCGTGTCAATTGATAGGGCGAATGGTTGCGCGATGCGCGGCGCGGGCCAATGGAGCGTTCGTACCATCCACGTCAACATCCATCACGGCGGAATCCGGGGAACTCGTCTCAGGCGGATACGTGATTACCAGGCCGCCGACCTTGGCAAAACGCGTCAGCACGTGTATTTGGCGGCGCGTTCCGCTGGTGATCTCCTCGACGCGCAGACCGTGCACTAGCAGCGCGTCGGCAATTAGTGAGCGATGGCAACGCCACGGCAGCGCTTCGGCGCACATCAGCACGATACGCTCGTGCGTGGCGCGCGCGATGAGTCCTGCCAGGTTGTCCGCAAACTCGGAGGTCTGCATGTAGTCGGCGTACCCGCGGAAGGAAAGGTTGCGCCATCCCGTATTCAGGGACCCCGGATGCGTGCGACGGAATCCTCCCAGGCCGGCAAGGTGTTCATAGCCGACGCCAGCGGCTGCGAGCGCGGCCGGCAGAGTATCGCCGTTGAACTGCGGGTTGTGGCGAGAGCGTGGCACAGTGCGCACGTCAATGAGGCGAGCCACCGAGTGGGCCTTCAACAATGCAATGAACTCGCCGAGGGGTCGTGTCGAATGGCCCACGGTGAGTACAACGAGCTCGGAATCCAAGTTCGCCATTATTGCCTCAACTCTCGTTCAGCGCGCAACCAGCGCGTTGATCCGTTTGCGGAGCACCGGCACGAGCTCCCGCTCAAACCAGGGATGATGCTTGAACCACGGTTGATTACGCGGCGACGGGTGGGGCAGCGGCATGTATTGCGGAGCGTACGCTCGCCAGGCCCTGACCGTTGCGCCCAGCGACGGACTGCGGCGGCTGCCTAGAAAGTGACGCTGGGCATACTGCCCGATGAGCAGCGTCAGTTCAATCCGGGGCAGCCGAGCCAGGAGTTGGTCAAGCCATAGCGTCGCACATTCGCGGCGCGGCGGCAGATCTCCACCCTTGCCTCGCCCCGGATAGCAGAATCCCATGGGAATGATCGCGATACGCGATTCGTCATAAAAGACATCCCTGTCCACCCCCATCCACACGCGCAGACGCTCCCCGCTCGGGTCGTCCCACGGAACACCGGTTCGGTGCACGCGCACCCCGGGCGCCTGTCCCACGACCAGGATACGGGCCGTTTCACCGGCACGCAGCACCGGCCGCGGGCCGAGCGGGAGATGTGCCTCGCACGCCCGGCAGCTACGCACCGCGGCCAGCAGGGCGTCAAGGCTGGGATAGACGTTCGGTGGCGCGTTCCTAACCGCGTTAACATCGCTCTGCGACCGTGCTGCCGGAGAGCTCACCATCAGTTCGCCCTTTTCAACGCAGCACCCTTATGCATGGCGATGTGGTCGGTCTTGTCGCTTTGGATTTCATACTGTGGCTCATCCTTGGTCGCGTGGTGGGTGTACCCTTTGTAGTCAACATCTTTGGTGTGCACCTTGATGATCGTCCCGCTGACGCGCCCGGCCTCTGAGTTCCAGGTCACGTGATCGCCGACCTTGAACTCTCTCTTCATGACGGACCGCATCGGATTGGACGACATCAGCCCTCCTTGGAGCCTGACATGTGGAAAGGGAACATGAGATCCTCTCATCTAAGCCTATCCTGGGCCCACGCTGATCTTGACGAGGCCGCTGCGCAGCCAGTAGACACTCTGCGCTGCGTCCCCCTTCAGGTACACGAAGGCACCCGCCGCAAGGTGGCGCGCCGGGCGAGCGTGGAACAATTCCTGCCAGAGAGTAGGTAGCACAAGCGTCTAGCCGGGCAGGCGGCCTCGGAGCGCCTGTGGCGTGAACGGACCGGGATCCGCGATCAAGGCTCGCGCCGCGTCCACTTGGCCCCACGTGTCCCAGAGCAGCACGCCGCGCACGCGACCCTCTTGGAGGTAGTAGACCACCCCCTCCCGGAACGGCTCCTTCCAATCGGCGACCGTCTCAAGGCGGGCGTCTACATCCCCGACGGCTTCATAACCCAACTCAAAGAGGTCGGAGTAGAAGAAGGGGAGATGGTGATAGGGAGCTGGCCGGCCCGCCATGTTCAGACCAGCCTGGTGGCCCATCGTGTTTGCGTTGTCTTCATGCTCCACCCGGATGTGTTTCCCAAGAGCCGGGTTGAAGAAGTTCGCTACGTCCCCGGCCGCATAGATGTCGGGGTGGCTCGTGCGGAGGCACTCGTCGACGACCACGCCGTTCTCCACCTGTAACCCCGCCTCCTCTGCGAGCGCGACGTTAGGCAGAATGCCGAGGCCCGCGACGACCACGTCAACCACGAATTCCGTTCCCGTCGTTGTGCGCACCGCGACCTTGCCTCCCCGCGGATCGAGCCCGACCATCCTCTCTCCCATTCGCATTTCCACCCCCTTCGCTCGGTAATGGTCGACCAAGAACTGCGACAGATCGACGGGAAAGACCCGAGAGCCAAGCCCGCCCTCGGGCACGAGCATGACCACGTCACGGCCCTGGATTCGCAGAGCGGCGGCGATCTCCGAACCGATGAACCCACCACCAATGACGGCAAACCGCACGGGGTGCTCGGCGAGCGCATGGAGGCGACGGTAGTCGTCGAAGGTGCGGAAGTAGATGACCTGCCCGGACTCAAGAGGTAGCCGCCGCGGGTCGCCGCCTGTCGCGAGCAGAAGTTTCTGAAACGTATGAACGCTGCCGCGATCGTCAGTGACGCTCTTCGCATGCGCGTGGATGCCCACGACCCGACGCCCTAGATGCAGCTTAACCCCGCGGGCCTCCGTGCCCCGCCAGATGCTCTCAACGGCTTCACCCTTCCACAGCCCTTTGGAGAGCGGTGGGCGGTTGTAGGGCGGGTGCCGATCGGCGCTGATCATACCGATTGTGCCTACGGGGTCCACCTCTCGGATGCCGGTCGCGGCCGCATCGGCCGTCATTCCACCGCCGATGATCAAGTATTGGTAGTCTGCCATCAATAGCCTCCGATCGGTGCCACCGTAGGGCCGTGGAACCATTGTGAACGGCACACGAGCCTCCCCTGCGTCTAGAGTGGCATGAAGGGATAGTCCCTAACAACTGGTGGAAGGCTGGGACAAGAAGAGGAGATTCCACCCATTGTCCTATGGATGTTTCCCTGCAGATACACCCGCCCGGGCGACGCGCGGCCTGACGCCGCCATTACCTCAGGGAAGAATCCTGCCCGACACCGAGTAGAACTTCCCCGTGTCTCCCCAGGGTTCCCCCGGTTGTGACGGAGTCTCCAGTGCCGCATCTGTAGCAGTACAGAAACGAGGACTCCTATGCCCTATACACTCCCTCCTTTACCCTACGACTACGCGGCGCTAGAACCGCACATCGACGCGCAGACGATGAGAATCCATCATGACAAGCATCACCGGGGCTATGTCGACAACCTAAACGCGGCGCTGGACAAGCACCCTGAGTGGCATATGAAAGGCCTCGAGGAGCTCCTGATCGACATCGCTCACGTGCCATCGGACATTCTTGTCGCGGCCCGCAACAACGCTGGCGGTCATCACAACCACTCCCTCTTCTGGCTGTCAATGATGGCCCAAGGCGGCGGCGAACCCGCTAGCCGGTTCGCAACGGTTATCGGAGCCACCTTCAGGACTGTTGCGGAATTCCGCGAGCAGTTCTCGCACGCCGCGGCCGCACACTTCGGGAGCGGATGGGTGTGGCTTGTCGTTCACCGCGGTAACCTAGAGATCACGACGACCTCCAACCAGGACAGTCCGCTCATGGAGGCCAAGGTGCCCATCTTGGGTTTGGATGTCTGGGAGCACGCCTACTACTTGAAGTATCAGAATCGTCGTGCTGACTACGTGGCTGCATGGTGGAACGTGGTGAATTGGGCGGAGGTCGCGCGGCGCTACGATGCAGCGCTGGAATCCGCGGCCGGCTACCAGGAGCGCCGGACTCCGAAGGCGACAAGCCGTCCGCGATAGCCGAGCCACACGCGGCGAGTCGCAGCACGCTCTGGGCCGGGGATGGATGAGGCGTGACTGGCTGAACGGAAGATTCTCGGGTAAACGCCAACAATGGCCGGAGCGCAAGTGTCCTGACCAACGCGGTCACGGCTGATATATTGGCCGCATGAGACGGACTGCGCATCGCAGTCGCAGCCGGGAGCACCTGGGGGACTCTCAGTCCGAGACTTGGCTCAAGGCCGTCTTTAACACGGCGCTCGACGCCATCATCACTATGAACCCCGCTGGGATGATAACCGCCTGGAACTCCCAAGCGGAGTCGACTTTCGGTTGGGGGGAGGCGGAGGCGGTCGGTGGCAGCCTCTCGGATTTGATAATCCCTCCGCAACACCGTGAGGCCCACAAGAAGGGGATCGCGCGCTTTCTCGTCACCGGCGAAGGCCCGATTCTCCGTAAGCGCATTGAGATCACTGCGCTTCATCGAGACGGACGCGAGTTCCCGGTCGAGCTGACAGTATGTCCCATGCGAAAGGGGGGTGACTGGCACTTCAGCGCGTTTGTGCGTGATCTCACCGAGCGCAGGCGCGGCGAGGAAGCCCAGGCACGGCTTGCAGCGATCGTGGAGTCCTCCCACGACGCCATCCTGTCCATGGATATGAGCGGGACCATCGTTACCTGGAACGCAGCCGCCGAGCAGCTCTACTGCTACACGGCTCACGAAGTCATCGGCCAGCACTTGTCCCTCCTCGTCCCGGAAGACCAGCCTGACGAAATCCCGGGCATCATGAAGCGCCTTGCGCGTGGTGAGCGTATCGAGCACTACGAGACTGTGCGTGTACGGAGGGGCGGCACGCGCGTGTCGGTGACACTCACGATCTCTCCCATTAGGGACGGTCGGGGAAACATCATCGGCTCGTCCACCATCGTTCGGGACAACACGGAGCGGAAGCAGGTAGAGAAGGTCTTGCGCGAGGGCGAGCAGCAGCTGCAAGCGCTATCGCGGCGCCTGGTGGAGGTGCAAGAGATGGAGCGCGCTTTCATCGCGCGGGAGCTTCACGACCAGATTGGGCAGATGCTGAGCGCGGTGAAGGTGAACTTGGAAATGATCTCACGCGATGCCGACCCCGGCCTCGCCCGTCGCGCCGCTGAGGGCATCGTGGCGGTGACGCGCGCAATCGAGCAAGTCCAGAACCTTTCCTTCGAGCTTCGCCCCTCGCTGCTCGACGACCTAGGCCTTGCGGCCGCCGTGGACGCGTACGCGAAACGACAGGCGGAGGCGGCGAGGCTCCAGCTCGGACTTGCTATCTGCGTCGCTTGCGCCGTACCAAAACACATCGAGACGGCCTGCTTCCGCATCATCCAGGAAGCGGTCACCAATGTGGTGCGCCACGCGCGGGCTCGACGGCTAGAGCTCGAGCTGTGCACGAGCGGTGACCGACTCGACCTCGTTGCCCGCGACGACGGCGTCGGATTCGACGCAGTCGCGCTCGCAGCTACGGCACCGGTCGAGCGGCGCCTCGGGCTGGTCGGCATGCGTGAGCGCGCAGTGTACGTCGGCGGTGAGCTCGACGTCCAGTCGACACCGGGTGTGGGGACCATAGTCCGAGCCCAGTTCCCGCTGGGTGCCGCTGATCCAGGCCGCGAGCTATGAGCGCGATCCGGGTGCTCCTGGCGGACGACCACGCGCTGTTCCGCTCCGGGATGCGAGCGTTACTCGATGGGTTCGAAGGGGTGAAGGTCGTTGCAGAGGCGGCTGACGGCCGAGAAGCCGTGCGCCTGACCGGGGAGCACCGACCGGATGTCGTAGTGATGGACATCACGATGCCCGACTTGAACGGGCTCGACGCCGCCGCCCAGGTGTCGCGTCAGTATCCTGGCGTGCGAGTCCTGGTGCTCTCGATGCATCCGGACGAGGCGTACGTGATGCGCGCTCTGAAGGCAGGGGTCACGGGCTACATGCTCAAGACGGCGAGCGCGCCCGAGCTCGAGCTCGCCATCCGTGCCGTGGCGCGGGGTGACCTCTACCTCAGTCCACGCGTCGCCAAGCCAGTCATCACGGAGTACCTGATCCGGGGCGCCGAGGTGCCCAGCGAGGCTGGTCGATTGACTCCACGGCAGCGCGAGATTCTGCAGCTCATCGCGGAAGGGCGCACGTCGAAGCAGATCGCGCAGCGCCTGAACCTGAGCGTGAAGACCGTAGACCGGCATCGGGCGGACCTCATGGTTCGGCTCGAAATCCACGACATCGCGGGCCTAGTGCGCTGGGCAATCCGCTTCGGCCTCGTCAGTCCAGGACCCTGAAGGTTTCCCTTAATCCGACTGATCGATGTCCGCCCCAGGCCCAGCCTGGGGCGTTTTGCTGCGACGAACTGGGCGGGCTTGCTCTTCGCATCCACACCGTTGTTCCGATGGTTTCTCGACTCATTCCGCGCGAAAGTAGAGGCACGTGCCCGAGGGGGGTTCTCGCGGAGCTCACACACCCGCGGAGCATTTCGTGAGCGATGGGTTGCAGGCAAGGAATCCGTATGCGGATGTTGAGCTCGCTTGGAGCGGCAATGGAGGCGCGAATGCAGGGTGTGGATCACTGGCTTCTGACGCGCATCGCGCGCGCCGCCGCTCCGGCAGCGGGCCTTTTGGCCCTGCTTGTGCTACAGCCGGAGCCCACACGCCTAGTCGGCGCGCCGTCCGTGCCGGTCCGCGCTTTCGCCCTGTCGGATCAGGCTCGGCGCTACCTCCTGCTCCAATACCGCTCCTCTCCCACCGAGTTCATGGGCTGCATGATCGGTGATCTCCGCAGCAACGCGGTGATCGTCCAGCGTATCGCCCCGGCGGACGTGGATCCCGCGCACTCGACGCCGACGCACGTCGTGCCTCGGCAGACCTGTGAAGCCGCCGGCTGGGCGGGGACGGTTGGGGTGATCCACAGTCACCCGGGCGGCGAGCGTTGCTTCTACTACTTCCCCAAAACGCAGGTCGCGACCTCGGATGCCGAGTCGTTCGCGCGTCAACCGTACCCGGTGGACGCAATCGTGTGCGGGGATCGGATCGTGTGGATCGGCCGCGACCTGGTGCAGCAACAGCTGTGGCTCGCGGAGCGTCCGACGCCAGCGGCCTTGGACCCTCAGCCCGGCAATCGGGTGCCGGGTTCGGACGCGGGAAGGAAGCGTGGAGAGTGAACCGTGTGCGCGCTCCGCTGCGACTTCTACGACTCGGCAACCCACCGCGGCTGCGACGAGCGAGCGTGCGAGGCGGTGCCTCACCGGCCGAACCCAAGCTTTGAAAGAGACGTGGAGTCACTATGACCGTCCGATACATCACACCTGAGATAACCGTTAGGCTGCCCGAAGTGGCCTACCTGCGCCGGCTTCACGCGGTAGGGGCATGGTGGTGCCTCGGGTCAAGCGCGGTCGAACCGCGGTTGCTGCTGGAGTACGCGCCGGCACGTCTCCCGGACCTCTACGAGGCGGGCCTGTGAAACGACGGATCTACCGAGCTCGATGCGCGAGTTCTGCGAGCTCGGATGACGATCTCACTCGCAAGGAGAACACTATGAGACGCTTCTTCCTCGGATCGCTAAGTGCCGCCCTCGGCCTGGGCCTTCTGGTGTCGACGCCCCAGACCGCGGCGGCCCAACGTAAGGCCCCTCCGGGCGGTGCCTACAAGAAGGTCAGCACCTTGGTTCCGCTGCCCGATTTCCTGCCAGGGCTGGGGACCTTGTATGTCGATCCCAGTACTCTGCCAGCGGGGCCATTCCTGGCATACGACCGCGAGGGCAAACTGGTGAGCTCGATCTACATGATCCCGCTCAAGGACATCAACGCTCAGAAAGCATTCGCCGGCCTCAAGAGCGGGCAAGGCGAGCGGGTGGATCACGTCGACGTCGTGTTCAACGCCGGCCACCCGGGTGTGGCCGAGCCGCATTACCACATCATCCTGTGGTACGCCTCGCCCGCGAAAGCAGCGGCGCTGAAGTAGACCACGCCTGCGACAACTGGTACTGGTCACGCTGAGGAGTTCGCAGCGAAGTGACCGCTGTCGGCTACACTGGGGAAGAATGTGGACGGATGGATAAGAGGCATGAAGATGGATAAGAGGCATGAAGGAGGAACGATGCGCGACCCTGGTTCGGCAGCATCAGTCGGAATGATCACGGCTTGGGGTAGGCTTGCCGGGGCGCTGGCCGTCGTCGCCGCCGCAGTAGCTCTCATGGGAGGCGCGCCGCACCGGACCATTTCGGAGCTTCGCGTGTGCGCCGACCCCTACAACATGCCATTCTCGGACGACCGCGAACAGGGCTTCGAGAACAAGATCGCGAACGTCGTGGCGCGGGACCTCAATGCGAGGGTCGTCAACTATTGGTGGCCCCACCGGCGCGGGTTGGTGCGAAACTCCCTCTCCGCCGGGTACTGCGACGTCATCATCGGTGCCCCCGTAGGTTGGGACCTGGTGGCGACGACGAGGCCGTACTACCGCTCCACTTATTACTTCGTGTACCGTGCTGATCGCGGCCTCACACTCAACTCGCTCGACGACACATTACTCCGACACCTGAGAATCGGCGTGAACATCATCGGCTACGACTATACCAATACGCCGCCGGTTCACGCGCTCGGGGTTCGGGGGATCGTGGGGTTGGTCGGCTTCGGCAACTTCCTCAACCCGGACCCGAAAGCGGACCACCCGCAAGACATCATCGACGCGGTCGCCAAGGACTCGATCGACGTCGCGATCGTGTGGGGGCCCAGAGCGGGCTACTGGGCGAAGCGGGCGACCGTCCCGCTCACACTCGTCGCGCTCCCCGACTCCGATGCCGCGTCTGGGATGCGGTTCGCGTTCGACTTCGCGATGGGCGTGAGACGCCATGACAACGAACTCCAGGCCCAGCTCGACTCGGTGATCGAGCGACGGCGCGGCGAGATCTTCGGAATCCTGCAGGACTACAACGTGCCGATGGATCGAGATGCACCCTAGGAGCACCCACGCAGACCGGCACTTCATTTCGAATCCAGCCATGGAGGAATGTGCATGATGACCAAGCGTCTTGTCAGGAGCGGCCTGGTGAGCGGATGTCTTGTCGCCGCGGCCGTGATCATGGGGGCACCGTGGGGGACGCGCGCCCAAGCGACCGTCGCCTCGCCGGCTGCCGACACGGCGCACGACAGCCTGCTCGTGTCGGATTCCGTCTATCGGGGGTGGAAGTGGTTCCACGTGTACTGCTTCCGCTGCCACGGTGAGGACGCCATCGGCGGCGTGAACCCCGCCGCGCCCGATCTGCGCTGGGCACTGAGTGCCAGCGGCGCCAACTTCCCCCGCGACAGCTTTGTCTATACCGCCTTAAACGGCCGCCTGGCAAAGGGGATGCCTTCGTGGAAGGTGCTGCTCGACACATCGGCCATCCAAGCCCTGTATGTGTACGTCAAGGCACGTAGCGACGGCTGGCTGAAGCCGGGGCGGCCGCATCGGGTCCCTGACCTCCAGAACAAAACTCAGTGAGCGCGGCCCCCGGGTGCCGCGGGCAACCCTGAGAGTCCGTTTTAGAGCGGCCGAAACCCGTCCTTCCCCTGAGCAAGCCCAGCTCCGCGTGTGCCTGCACGTTGCCAGAAGGCGCGCCCAGAGACCATGGGGAATCTCCGCTCCTGTGACTGCAGTGTCTCCCACGACGGGCGTGAAGAACGCCCCAGCTCGCTATGGGATGACCCCTTGTATCGACGACCATGGGTGATCTTCCCGGCTGTTCCCCCAGTGTCTTGCCGATTGTTGACTGGCCGACCGTGCGTCATCGTGAGTTCACGCGTGATTGGCCACTCAGGCCACCTCATGGAAGCAGACCCGGTTGCGGAGAAGCCATGCAGGCTCGCCTAGGATTCGCGCCTGAGTCCACACGGCGAAGCGCGTTCTCAGTGATAACGGAGGGAAGAGACATGAACTGTCGTGCATTGATGTCCGTCGGCCTGACGGCGGCGCTCGGAGCGCTCGCAGTGTCCGCCGGCGCGCAAAGCGTCCTCACGAACCCACCGGTCGGCGAGTGGGCCATGGCGGGCCGGACGTATGACCTACAGCGGTACAGTCCGCTGAAGCAAATCAACACGGCGAACGTCAAGAACCTGAAGGCAGCGTGGACGTTCTCCACGGGAGTCTTGAACGGGCATGAGGGCAGTCCGTTGGTCATCAACAACGTGATGTATGTGCACACCCCGTTTCCGGACGTCGTGTATGCCCTCGACCTCACGAAACAGGGCGCTCCCATGATCTGGAAGCACGTGCCGAGCCAGCCGGCCGATGCGAAGCCGATCGCCTGTTGCGACGTGGTGAATCGCGGCCTTGCCTACCATCCGAGCGGCAAGCTGTTCATCGAGCTGCTCGCGGGTGATCTGCTGGCGCTGGACGCGAAGACCGGGAAGCAGCTGTGGCGTGCTCCGAATGCCGACTACAAGACTGGCTCGACGATGACGAACGCCCCGATCGTCATCAAAGACGTCGTGATCGCGGGCGTCTCAGGGGGCGAGTTCGGTGTGCGCGGGTACGTGACAGCATTTGATGTGAACACCGGAAAGCAGTTGTGGAGGGCGTACAGTACGGGGTCCGACGAGGATGTGAAGATCACCGGGCCGGCGAATCAATGGTATCCGTCGATGCAGGGCAAAGACCTCGGCATCACTACGTGGTCACACGACGGGTGGCAACAGGGCGGCGGCCCAACATGGGGCTGGTACTCCTACGATCCGCAGCTGAACCTCTTCTACTACGGTACGGGCAATCCGGGCGTCTGGAACGCCGACCAGCGGCCCGGTGACAACAAGTGGTCGATGACGATTTTCGCCCGCAACCCGGAGACCGGCGAGGCGAAGTGGGCCTACCAGATGACTCCCCATGACGAATGGGACTACGACGGCGTCAACGAAAACGTCCTGGCCGACCTGATGATCGGCGGCAAGCCGGTGAAGGCACTGGTTCACTTCGACCGTAATGGCTTCGGGTACGTGCTGGACCGGACCAACGGGAAAGTCCTCGTCGCAGAGCCGTATGCTCAGAACGCCCCCAACTGGGCCTCGAGCATCGACCTCACCACCGGCCTCCCAGTGCGCAACCCTCAATATGCGACCACCGCAAAGAGGAACAGTTCTGGGATCTGCCCGGCCTCCATCGGCTTCAAGGACCAGCAGCCCTCGGCCTACTCCCCGCTCACCGGTTGGTTCTACGTCCCGACCAACAACATCTGCATGGACTACGAGGGTGTGGAGGTGAAGTACTCAGCCGGGCAGCCGTACGTCGGCGCGATCGTGAGCATGTACCCAGGCCCGGGGGGCAACCGGGGAGCTTTCGTCGCGTGGGACCCCACCACTGGGAAGAAGAAATGGGAAATTAAGGAGAACCTGGCGGCCTACGGTGGCGCGCTGACCACGGCCGGTGGCGTCGTTTTCTACGGCACCATGGAGGGCTGGCTCAAGGCAGTAGATCAGCGCACCGGCCGAGAGCTATGGCGCTTCAAGTCCCCGTCGGGCATCATCGGCAACCCGATGACGTACACGGGGCCAGAAGGCAAGCAGTACATCGCCGTGCTTTCGGGGATCGGCGGCTGGGCCGGCATCGGCGTAGCCCTGGGCACCGAAGACCCCACCGCCGGGCTGGGCGCTGTCGGCGCGTTCAGCGATTACCTCAACATGTCCAACCCTGGCGGCACACTTCTCGTCTTCGCTCTGCCGTAATTGGAGCGGCAGCAGCGCGGGCTGCTAGTCGATGAGTCCGCGCTGCTGCGCGTGGGTCACCGCCTCAAGGCGGGTGTGTGTGCGAAGCTTGCGGTTGATGTGGTGGAGGTGGTTGCGGAGTGTCTGGGCGGAAATGCTCAGCTTGCGGGCGATGGTCGTGGAGTTGCGGCCTGCGGCGAAGAGCTTCAGGATGCGGCGCTCCTGCTCGGAGAGCGGCTCGACAGGCGCGTGATGGGACTCGTCGCCGGCAAGCGAAACGAGTTGTCGGGCGACGTCGACCATGCGGTAGAACCGCTCCTCGTTGCGCCGGCGCTGATCGACGTCGCGTTCCAACCGCACGAAGAGTCGGCGTCCCGTGCGCTGGTTGTCGAAGACGATTGTGGAGACATTCACCCAGATCCGTCCGCGAGATCGGGTGCGGACCTCTAAGTCGAAATTGGGGATACCGCTGGACGTTCCGTCCCAGCGACGGGTCGCCGCTTCCGCGCCCCCCGCGAGCGCGCTGGTGCCCAGCGTGTCGCGCGCTTCGAGTACCTCGTCGATGTTGCGGTGGAGCACCTCGCTCGCCGGGTAGCCGAACAGTCGTTCGGCGGCCCCGTTCCAGGAGCAGATCTCGCCGCCCTCGGTGACCGTGTACGCGGCGTCCGCCGTCTGCTCGAGCAGCGCGAACAACTCCGTTTCGAGCATCGCTCTCCTCGCGACGTCCCCGGCGGAAATGCTAGTGTTTCAGCGCCACGTCGGCCAGACCGGCATCCGCGCGCAGGACAAGCGTCTTTCTACGCGGTACGAACGCTTCATTGTCGCCCCGGGGGCGCCGCCATAACTATGCGCCCGTAGTGCAACGCAGTCGCAGGAACTCGACATACACTAAGGAGATTCAAGCATGAACCGTCTCGCCCTTACCACCCTCGCCGGGATGCTCGGTGTAGGGATGCTCGTCGCCTCCCCTGACACCGCGGCGGCCCAGCAGAAGGCGGAGCCCGCCAGCGCGTATCGGATCCACTCCGACACCACGGCGGCTCAGCAGAAGGCGCCGCCCAGCGGCGCCTACAAGAAGGTCAGCACGCTCGTCCCGCTCCCGGACTTCGTCCCCGGACTCGGCACCCTGTACGTCGATCCCGCCACGCTGCCCGCGGGACCGTTTCTCGCCTACGACCACCAGGGCAACTTGGTGAGCTCCATCTACATGATCCCGCTCAAGGACATGAACGCCCAGAAGGCGTTCAGCGACCTGAAGGTTGCCCGTGCGCGCGCCGATCACGTGGACATCGTTTTCAACGCGGGCCACCCGGGCGTGGCGGAGCCGCACTACCACGTGATTGTGTGGTACATCTCGCCGCAGCGCGCGGCCCAGCTTGCCAAGTGACGACACCGGCACGTCGGGCGGATCCCCGCCCAGCGCCGGGCGCATCCGGCCCGCCTGCGGAGATGAGATGGTAAGGGGCTCCAGCGCCCTGCTCGTGGAGCGGCTGAGTCGGTTCGCGGCCCGCGCGTCCTATGACGATCTGTCCAAGGCAGCGGGCGAACAGCTCAAGATCCGCGTGCTCGATGCTCTGGCGTGCGCGGTCGGCGCCCTCGACGGAGCGCCGGTGCGGCTGGTGCACGACCAGGTGGCGGAATTCGACGGCTCCGGGCCGTGCTCGCTGCTCGGCGGCGGCCACGCCGCACCAGATCGGGCGGCCTTCTACAACTCGGCGCTCGTGCGCTACCTCGACTTCAACGACAGCTACCTCGCGAAGGGCGAGACCTGTCACCCGAGCGACAACCTCGGGGCCGTGCTCGCCGCCGCGGAATACGCCCGCGCGTCGGGTCGCGACTTCCTCGCCGCGCTCGCCCTGGCCTACCAAGTGCAATGCCGGCTGAGCGACGTGGCGCCAGTGCGCGACGCGGGCTTCGACCACGTCACGCAGGGCGCGTACGCGGTTGCCGCCGGCGGCGCGCGAGCGCTCGGGCTCGACCCCGCCCGCACCGCCCACGCGATCGCGATCGCGGGCACCGCATTCAACGCGCTCCGCGTCACCCGCACCGGCCCGCTGTCGCACTGGAAAGGCCTCGCCTTCGCTAACGTCGCCGGGGCTGTCACGCGGACCACATTCCTCGCCCGTCGCGGCATCACCGGTCCTCTTGAGGTGTTCGAGGGTGAGAAAGGGTTCATGGACGCCGTGGCCGGCTACTTCGAGTTGAATTGGGAGAACGAGAACCTCGAGCGCGTCACCCAGACGATTCTGAAGAAGTACAATGCCGAAATCCACTCGCAGAGCGTACTCGAAGCCGTGCTCGAGCTACGCGCGCGCGAGCATCTCTCGGCGGCCGATGTCGAGCGTGTAGAGGTCGACGTCTTTGACGTCGCCTACCGCATCATCGGCGGCGGTGAGGAGGGAGAAAAGATGATGGTCCGCAATAAAGAACAAGCGGATCATAGCCTCCCCTATCTGGTGGCCGTGGCGCTGCTGGACGGTGAGGTCATGCCGGCGCAGTACCGGCCCGCGCGCATTCTCAGTGACGACGTGCAGGCCCTCCTGCTGCGTGTGGCGGTGCGCCCCGATGACGCATTCTCGCGCCGCTTCCCAGCGGAAATGCCCTGCCGCGTGCGAGTGACCCTGCGCGACGGTCGAGTGCTGACGGCGGAGCTCGCGGACTACCCCGGCTTTCTTACGCGCGGGCGGACGTGGGGGGCCGCCCGTGAGAAGCTCGAGCGGCTCGGTGCACCGTACACGACGCTCTCACTGCGGGACCGGATCGCAGGCACGGTGGCCGAGTTGGAGCGGTTCCGTGTATCAGAGCTGACGAGCCTGCTCACCGCCGTGCGGCGCCCCGGGACCGCGGCGGCCGCCTAAGGAGACGACCCGATGACGACCACAATCGCATCCAAGGCTAGAGCGACGATCGAAACCGAGCGGGGGTTTGACTTCCTGCGGACCAACCCACGGAAGGCCAAGCCCCGGCACGAGGGCCTCACCGAAATCCGGGGCCCGTACTACAGCGCCATGGGCCCGCGGTATCTCGCCGACGTGCTTGAGACGATGGGGTCCTATGTCGATTCGCTGAAGTTCGCGGGGGGCTCGTTTACCCTGATGCCCCGGCGCTCGCTCACGGAACTCATCGAGCTCTGTCACCGCCACGACGTGGCCGTGTCCACCGGCGGATTCATCGAGCGGGTCCTCACGCAAGGAGCCGACGCCGTGGATCGCTATATCCGCGAGTGCCGCGACCTCGGCTTTGATATCGTCGAGATCTCGAGCGGCTTCATCACCCTGCCGGCCGACGACTGGCTGCGACTGGTGGAGCGGGTCCAGCAGGCAGGGCTCAAGGCTAAGCCCGAAGTCGGCATCCAGTTCGGCGCCGGCGGCGCGACGCGCGCCGAGGAGCTCGAGCAGCAGGGCACGCGGGACGCCGATTGGGCGATCCGGCTGGCGCGGCGGTTCCTCGATGCGGGCGCCTATCTGATCATGATCGAATCCGAGGGGATTACTGAGAATGTGAAGCGGTGGCGCACCGACGTGGCGGCGCGGATCGTCGACGCCCTCGGCCTCGAGCGCGTCATGTTCGAGGCGGCCGACCCAGACGTGTTCGCCTGGTACGTGAAGAACTATGGACCCGAGGTGAATCTATTCGTGGATCATAGCCAGATCGTCCAACTCGAGTGCCTGCGGGCGGGGATCTGGGGCACGGCTGACATGTGGGGGAAGGTCGTCACCTATAAAGGATGAAAGGGAACGGCGATGGATGAGCGCATCAATTATGGCAAGGTCGCGCCTGAAGGAATCCGAGCGCTGAGCGGGCTCGAGGCATATGTGCGGAGCTCCGGACTCGAGCCGGGCCTCCTGGATTTAGTCAAGACTCGTGCCTCCCAGCTCAACGGCTGCGCCTACTGCATCGACATGCATACGAAAGACGCCCGCGCGGGCGGCGAGACCGAGCAGCGACTCTATGGCCTTTCTGCCTGGCGTGAGACCCCGTTCTACACAGACCGGGAGCGGGCCGCGCTCGCATGGACGGAGGCCGTGACGCTCATCAGCCATGGGCCTATCCCCGACGCACTCTACCAGGAGGCCCGGCGGCACTTGTCAGAGAAAGAGCTCGTGGACCTGACGCTCGCGCTGATCGCCATCAACGCGTGGAACCGGCTGAGCATCTCGTTTCGCACCGTGCCCGGGACATACCGCTCGACGCCCCGGCGTAAGGAGGTCCCGACCGGCGTATGACGGCTCCAGTGACGGCGCGGCGCGGCGAGGTATTTCCGGCTTTCACGCTCCGTGACACCGACGGCTCTTCCATTTTCTTAGAGAGCTATCGGGGGCGGACCAATCTGGTTGTTGCCTTCGCGGGGGACATTATAGACGAAAGCCCGGTCACTGTGATGCTGCAGCAACTCGGGGCGCAAACACAAGCGCTTACCTTGGAAGCGGCGCAGGTGCTCGTCGCAGTCACCTCGCGGCCTGGCGCGGTTCGCCAGCGCGCCCG
>Ga0209801_1000989_pt1 | contig 18048 bp, 14 predicted proteins | sample GraSoiAngelo_127_FD_185884 | JGI IMG/M metagenome (GOLD analysis project Ga0209801, IMG submission 185884) | Grasslands soil microbial communities from the Angelo Coastal Reserve, California, USA - 14_0927_09_40cm (SPAdes) (version 2) | ecosystem: Environmental > Terrestrial > Soil > Grasslands ... | reverse complement strand
TTGCATCTTGCGGATGCGCACGGCCGTGAGCAGGTTCCGTCCACGGGATAATCCCTGGCCCTCCATTATCACCGCGGAGCGGCGTCCCCCGCGCCCCGACGCCGCCGGCGTGCCGGGAAAGGCTATGTACCGACGCCGAATTCCGACCTGGGGAGCGTATGGACCTCATCGACGGCGTCAAGGTGCGGCCGCTCAAGCCAATCCACGACGAACGTGGGTACTTGATGGAGATGCTCCGCTCCGACTGGCCGGAGTTCACGCGGTTCGGCCAGGTCTACGTGACGATCGGATACCCGGGGATCGTGAAGGGATGGCACTTCCACAAGGTGCAGACGGACAACTTCATCGTCGTCCGCGGGCAGGCCAAGGTCGTCTGCTACGATAACCGGGACGGCTCGAAGACCAAGGGAAAGGTGAACGAGTTCTTCCCCGGGGAACGGAACCCGATCCTGATCCAGATCCCGCCGTTCGTCGTCCACGGCTTCAAGGCGATCGGAGGCGAGCCGACCACCCTGGTGAACGTCCCGACGGAGCTGTACAAGTACGACAAGCCCGACGAGTTCCGCATCCCGTACAACTCGAAGGACATCCCGTACACCTGGGACGTCGAGATGAAGTGATCACCGCTTCGGGGTGCGATTCCCGCCGAGGACCGGTTCGTGGTCCCTCATGTGCACGAGGGAATTCGCGAAGGTGGGGACGCGGATCTTCAGGGCACGCTCGATCCTCGCGGTCGCCAGGCAGCTGCGACGGGGCCGAGGGGCTTTCAGGGGTAGGTCCGCGAGTCGAATCGGCTTGAGCAGGGCCTCGGGCAGCCGGAACGTCTCGCAGACGGCCTGCCCCATCTCGAGGCGGTTCAGGCAATCCTTCGAGCCGACGTGGAAGGTCCCATCCGCATCGCGGTCCAAGAGGTCAAAGGCGATGCGGGCCACGTCCGGGACGTAGGACGGCGTGACCCATTGGTCGGTGAAGAGAGGGACCGGCTCGCTCCGCCGGAGCTTCTCCAGGATCCAGGTGACCGCGTTCGTCTTCGTCCGCAGCCGATTCCATCCGAAGTTCGCACTCGTTCTTAGAAGAAGTGTGGAAGGGAGAGCCGCAAGGACGTTCCGTTCGCCTGCGAGCTTCGTTCGACCGTAGGCGCTACGGGGCTCCGCGGGGTCCCCCTCTCGGTACGCGGCCTGCGTCGATCCATCGAACACATAGTCCGTCGAAAAATGAACGAGTCGGGCACCCAGCGACGCGCATGCTTTGGCGATTTCTCCGGGAGCTTCCGCGTTGATGACGGCGGCCTGTTCGGGATGGGACTCGCAGCCGTCGACGTCTGTCATCGCCGCGGCGAGGAAGACGACCTTCGGTCGGAGACGGACGAGCGTCCTGATCATGCTTTCGAGGTCCGTGAGCTCCATGCGGATTCCGCCGGGGATCGCACCGCTCGCATAGGTCGCCTGGACCGGGAGGCCGCGGGCCTTCGCCTCCCCGACGAGGTGCTGGCCGAGGAGCCCACTCCCCCCGATCACGAGGACGTCGGACAACGTCCCGCCCGATGCGTCGGCCGACTCAAATCCTTTCGCCGTCGAAGGGTTTTCAAAGACGGCCGCCTTCCGTCGGGGCATGGCGCGCCTCCTCGTCACCGGTGGAGCCGGATTCATCGGCTCGAACTTCACCCGGAGGGCGGTGAGGCAAGGGCACGACGTGGTCGTGCTCGACAAGCTCACGTATGCGGGGAACAAGGAGAACCTGCGGGACCTCCTGGACGGCAAGAAGATCGACTTCGTGAAGGGGGACGTGTGCGACCGGGACCTCGTCGGCCGACTCGCAAAGCAGGCCGATGCCGTCGTGCATTTCGCGGCGGAGACCCACGTGGATCGGTCGATCCTGGAGGCGGGAGACTTTGTGCAGACGGATGTCGTAGGCACGTTCTCCGTCCTCGAGGCGAGCCGCAAAGCCGAGGTCGACCGAGTCCTCGCCATTTCGACGGATGAAGTGTACGGGGAGGCGGAGGGAGAACCCTGCCGCGAGGATGCCCCCTTGATGCCGAAGAGTCCGTATGCCGCGAGCAAAGCGGGGGCCGACCGGCTCGCATTCTCCTACTTCGCAACGTACGGATTGCCCGTCGTCATCTCGCGGTGTACGAACAACTACGGGCCGTACCAGCATCCGGAGAAGCTGATTCCGCTCTTCGTGACGAACGCCCTGGAGGACAAGCCCCTGCCCGTCTACGGCACGGGGAAGAACACGCGGGACTGGATTCATGTCGACGACCACTGCGCCGCCTTGGAGGGTCTCCTTGAGGCGAAGGGTGTCGCGGGCGAGGTCTTCAACATCGGAGCGTCAGAAGAGCACTCCGTGAACGAGATTGCTTCCGCGATCCTCAAGACTCTCGGAAAGCCGAAGTCGCTCCTGAAGGCGGTGCCCGATCGGCCCGGACACGTTCAGCGGCACGCGGTCGACGCAGGAAAGATCCGTTCGAAGCTTCGCTGGAAACCGTCCCGGTCGTTTGCGGAGGGACTCCAAGAAGCGGTTCACTGGTACCGTGAGCATGAAGCGTGGTGGAAGCCGACTAAGGTGGGGGACTTCCAGGAATACTACGAGGCCCAGTATCGCGCCCTCGGATGAAGCGGTCCCATCTCACCGTCCGTGAGCCTTGATCGTCGCGACGACCATGATGTTCTGACTGCGGTCGGGGTCTCTCGAGAAGTGCTGGTCGAATCCGGCCTGCAGCTGTCCGAGGAGTTGTGCCAACGACGCGATCCCTCGGCGCCTGAGGAGGACCTCCAATTCCGGCACAAACGGGATGCTGAAACCGACACCTCTTGTCCGTTCCACGTGGAACCCTTGACCGCGGAGCAGAGCGACCAGGTACTTGGTCGTGTACAGTCGGTGCGGTAAGTTCCCGTGGTACAGGCGGTAATCGTAGTACGCGAGCCGGCGCGCTCGGAGAATCCCGAGGAGCAGGAAAAGGGGAAGGCCCGGTCCCTCCGACATTCTCAGTATGGCCTTCAAGACTCGGCTTAGGGCAGTGGACGAACGTAGATCTTTCTTTATCCATGCGTCCAGTCGTTCCGATCCCACCGCGAACAAGAACATGGGATAGTGTAGCGCAGGGACTGTCAGGAGAATCTGATTGGGGGCCAAGCGCCTCAGCTCGGCAAGGCACCGCGTTTCATCCGGGACGTGCTCGAGGATCTCGGTTGCGACGATCATCGCGAACGAGCCCGGCTTCAAGGGCAAGTTTTCCGCGTCCGCCATCTCGGAACTGTTTTCCTGCGGCCTTGCGGAGCTTCGCCCGATCGAGGTCGCAGCCAAGGAGCAGTTTGATCTTCAAGCCCTCATTCGAAATCATGTCCGCCAGATTGCCCTCCCCACACCCCAAATCGAGGACGGATTCCGGCCGAACTGCATTTAGCGATTCGACGATGGCACGGTACCGTCTTCGACCGGTTTCTTGAAGCAACAAGTCGGAGTGCGTGGGCTCGGCCCCGTCCATGTAACCGCGCTTAATGCGGGCCGATTCGTCGGCACTTGGGAGGCGACTACCCACGTTCTCGCCGGGAGTGTCGTTAGGTGAAATAAAGCTCGTCCGCTCCGGGCGCGGCGAAGCCTTTTTGGACCCCCTTGGATTCATCCGAGGGAATGGAAGCCGAGCGGCTCGACATCTTGGCGTTCGTGTCGAGCTTCTACCGGTTCGCGGGGCCGAACAATCCGATCCTTGACCTGGGTAATTACCTGGTCCAGAAGATGGGACTTAAATTTGGGGTCGTCACCACCGCGAATCCACTGGACCCCGAATTCGCGAAATGCGCGTCCTTCCCGATCGTTCGAGGACTATCCGGTTCGTCGAATTCCATGTTCGAGCGACTGGCTTACGGACCAATCAATATCGTTCGGGCCAGGACGGCGATGGCCCGCCTTCGGCCGAGGCGAACCCTCGTGTTTGCGAGTCACGACACAGCTTTCGAGGTGGCGGCCGGCGCGGGCCGGCGTGTGCTTCTTGGCCAGAATGTGCTTCTCAACGTCGCGCATCGCGGCTGGGCCAGGAAGTTCGGCATTCCGTTCTGGCGACCGCCGGGCTGGAGGAGCCGCGTCTTTGAGGCGCTAGACGTGACGGCTTCGAGGACGATTCTCGGAGGGATCCTCGCGCATAGCGTCTTCCAGAAAGACCTGTATTCGGCCATCGGCATTCCGGCGGAACGGATTCGAATCGTTCCTCATTGCCTTGACATGAATCGGATTGATCGAACCGGGAACCAGCCCTCGGAAAATTCCTTCCCTTCCGACGAGACATCCGTTCTCTTTGCGGGTTACCTGGAGCCCTGGAAAGGGGTGAACGAGCTACTAGCAGCTGCGGAGTCAGCGGCCGTGGAAGCGCGATTGGTGGTCCGGTTCGTGGGCCAGGGATCGCTCGTAACCACCGTCCGGGAGGCGTCGCAGAAGCCCCGGATGGGGCCGAATCTGCGCATCGAGCTCCTTCCATGGACATCGCCTTCGAAGCTGTTCGATCTCATGCGGAAGGCGGACATCCTTGCGATTCCGTCCCATGTCGAGCTCTTCGGAATGGCAGCCCTCGAGGCGATGGCCCTCGGCAAGCCGGTGATCGCGACGCGGTACGGCGGAATCGCCGAGGTCATCCGACATGGCCAAGACGGTCTCCTTGTCAATCCCTTCGATCGTCGGGAATTTGCAGAGGCTCTCATCCGCCTGGCCCAGGATGGGGCGTTGCGAAGGCGACTCGGGACCAGTGGGCGGGAAAGGGTGCGAGACCGGTATGACGCTCCTGCCGTCGCACCCCAGTTCGTCCGCGCCGTGGAGGAGTTATGTTGAACTGGCTCCGGGGCGAACGCGCGAGCGCAGCCGTGAGCCTGGGGTTCTCGCTCGCCTTTGCCCTTTCGTTTCTTTTCCCTGGCTTGGTCATCGTGCGACTCTTCGCCGGGAGTGCCATCCTGCTGTTCTTGCTCGGCCACCTGCTGCGAGGCTTGGCGAGAGTGACGTTCGGGAAACCCCCCACCGCGTCTCTCTGGTCTCCCTCGGGAATCGCGTTGGACTGTCTGGCGAGCTTTGGGATGACGATCGCCCTGACGGCCGCCCTCATGGTGACCTTCACGTTTCATGAGGATCTGTTCGTTGGACTCGTCCTTGGACTCGCGGTCGGACTCAGCCTGGCGATCCTCATTGCTGGAAGGAACAGCCCACAAGGGACCGAATCCATCTCACACCCAGGAACTCCCTTATTGATGGCCCTCGCCTCGTTGGTCGGACTTTCGGTTGGAATTTTCGCGGTCTTCACTCGGCCCTCACCGTATCCATCGACTCGGGGTTGGGACCTGAATGCCACATTAGCCACGGTCTCGTGGGCCATCGAGCACCACGGCTTTTCCTACCTCCTGATTCGTCCGTTTCCCGACACCGCGGCCCTGCCCTATCCGGCGTCGCTCGCCCAGGCCATTGCATCCTACTCGTTGTTCCTCGGAGCCCCACCGGACTCGATCTTCTACTACGGGATCATCCCGATCCTCGTCCTGTATGCCATAGGCATGTTCGGGATCGGATACAAGATGTCAGGGCGCCTTCTCCCGTCCGTATTCTGCGGGGTCGCGGGACTGATCCTCGGCACCACGAACATTGAGACGGTGCGAACCCCCCTGTTCCTGACGATCGACATGATTGCGCAACTGATCTTCATCGCCATCGTTCTCTTCTATCTGGACGATGAACACGGAAAGGCGAGGAGGTGGACGGTCCTGGTGCTAGGCTCGGCCTTCCTTCTGTACTTCTACTATTACGAACTCATCGTGGTCGGACCCCTCCTCGTGTTCATGCTCACGGAGCCCTTGACTCTGAAAGATTCGCGGGTCCGGAAACGGGTGTTCCGAGTCGCCCTTTTGGTGGTCCTGGTCGGTTCGATCGCGGGCTCGATACTCATTCAAGTGTTTGTTCCAGGAACCCAGTTAGACCCCCTCTTTGGCTTTCCGACCGAGCAGAAGATTTTCGTCTTAGCGGCGATCTACCCGGCCGAATTTGTCGTTCTCCTCGTCCTTGCATTCGTGAGTCGACGAAAGCAACCGGAGGTCCGAGAGGTCAAGGGCTTCGACTTTCGCCTCTTGGTGGAATACGCGATTTTCTATGGCATCCTCTTCTTCCTGCCGCTTTGGGCCATATATCGCGTCGAATTTTATTTCCGATTCGCTCTCGTCCTGTTGATGGCAGCCATTCCGATCCCACGGTGGGCCGAGGTAAAGGAATCGTTTCAATCTCGGAACGACAAGCACTGGTGGGCGATTGTTCGAACGCCGGGCCCAGAGCGGCGGTTCCTGGCCCTATTGGCCGTCCTTCTCATCGCCACGGGAATGATGATGCTCTCCATCCCGGCTCATCTGGAGCTCCACGACGCCTACCTGTCCGTGGACGAGTACGACACGGCGATGTGGATCAAAGCCCACACGACGAGCGACGCGTACGTGATCACGGATCCCGGGACGGGCTACTTCTTGCGCGGTTTCTCCCTCCGAAACGCCTCCGTCTTTTTCCTTCTTCCCGACGGTCGGGCGCCCGAACTCATTTCATCGGTCTATCCAAACTTGCGGAGTGATCTTCACGGCATCTTTGCGTCGAATTCAACCCCGGACATCGTGAATCGGACCGTGGCTCTCGGGTTCAACCGAACCTACGTGTTGATCTCCACGAGGACCGTGCTCTGGGCACAGGAAGATCCGTCGACCATCTTTACAGGGCCCATTCCCGGGGTCTCCTTGGGTCCCCTCGCTGGACTCTTCGTGCCTCCTCACTTCGTTCTGCAATATGCGACGGCGACCACGGATGTGTTTCGTGTAGTCCCCTAGGACCGCCGGATGCCATCGGTGGATCGCTTCGTCACCGCGGGATGGACCCAAGATCGGGCGACGTACCGGTGGAGGATCCGCTCCGCATGAGGACGGCTGTGCGAGGGGCTCAGGACGCGACGCGTTCGTACAAACGCTCGGTCATTTCGGCGATCCGCTCCCACGAATACGCCCCTTCGACCAACTTCCGACCGGCCTCCCCCATCCGAGATCTCAGGCGGTCGTCCCGAAGCAGTTTCACAACACAATCGGACATCGACTCTAGGTCGTCCGGCGGTCGGAGGTAACCCGTCTCGCCTTCAATCACGACCTCGGAGGTCCCTCCAATGTTGGATGCGACGACCGGGACTCCCGAGGCAAGGGCTTCGAGGCACACGGTCGGCAGACCTTCGATGAACGAGGGAAGGATGAGGACCGACGTGGAACGAAGGAGAGACGCGACCGTCTCGTGGTCGACATCGCCCAGGAACCGGACATTGTCGCGGAGGTCGCTGCAGGCCCGCATCAATTCTCCGCGGACCGAACCATCTCCGACGAAATTGAACTGCACGTCCGGGACGTCCTCCCGGACGAGTCTCGCGATTTTGGGCAGGGAAAACGCGCCCTTCCAAGGTTCCAATCGCCCGATGAAGGTGACCACATGTCCGCTCGGTGGTGCCGCCGGCGGGTGAAAGACGTTCGTATCCACCGCGTTGGGGATCAGGTGGAGGCGATCGGAATCGATGTCGAACACCTCTTGACACTTCTGCATGTCGAATCTCGAGACCGCCGCGATGGCATCCGCGCTCTGGACGGTCCACTTTCCCAGCGTGGGGTCGTAGAATTTCTCTTTGAGCCACAGTTTGGCCCGGGTCCTCTTGTCGAGTTCGGGCTCCCGGACATAGGTCGCACCATGGATGTGGAGGACCAGTGGGACCCCGGTGAGGCGGGAGGCTAGTGCCGCTTGGTTGGACGTGAAGAAGACGTAGGAATGCGCATGGACCACATCGACAGAGCTTCGCATCAGACGGGACAGGAGGTACGACATCGGGTTGATCCCGAGAGCGAGCCCGTAGCATCGACTGGCTTGGACCGCGATGTCCGTGCCCATCTTGGTCCGGCGGTCGGTATTGGGATACCGGGAAGCAAAGAACTCCACGGTGTGTCCGCGTTTCTCTAGCTGCATGGCGAGGTTCGAAGAGTAGACGACGGAACCGCCTGCCCGGGAGGGCAGGAAGGGGCTAACCTGAGCGATTCGCATCCGATCCCCCCGGTTCGATTCCCCTCCGAGTCATGGCGTTGGTCCCGAGGTTCATGGTTTCCCCGCCGCCATTCTCAACCGTCCAACGTGTCGGAACGGATAAAGGGGTTCCGTCCCTAGTCTGAATGACTTGACGGAATCCCCCCACCAATGTCCGGCCGGCCATTGGGCCGTATCGCCCCGGAGCCCAGAAGCTATATTTCAAACTTGCGAGAGAGTGACATGGTCGACTAACCACGCCAGACGTTCGCGTCGAATCAGACGTCTGGCTCGGAGACTTCGAAGGTCGTCCCAAGGCAGAGAAAGTCACGAAGTCGACGTCGGCTGGAGGGAGGGCCGCAGGGGTGGTCGCCTTTCCGTGGAGACGCGGCGAGAGCCGCCCGAGGGCGATCGGGTCGAGGTCGTGTCCATCCGTCGGGATCCCGCGGCCCAGAAAATATTCGGCCGTGGGTGCCCCGACGGTGCCGAGACCGACCACGCACACCGACTCGTGTTCGCTCTGAACCGTCTCTCGCATCTGCTGCAAAGGTCTCCCCCCGCGTGTCCCGCCCTCTCACGGGTCGCCGCGTCGACCATAGACGTTCCCGTGTCTGCACTTGAAGCAAATGGAACGCATCTCGAACTCAGACGGAGACGGGATCCGGCTTCGGCCCGTTCCCCGGATTGATTCCGCGGGACGCCGGCTTATCGGAAAAGTCGGAACGGAGACACGACGCCCCCGGTCGGCGGTGGGGCGGTGTGGTCCACCGGATTCCAATCGTCGATCGCCTCGTTTTCCTTCCGCCGTGCCCAGACGATCAACAAGGCCTCCACCGCTGCCGCGACGCCGAACAGGATCGCCGCCAGGTGGATGGGCAGGAGCGTCCCCGAGACGAGCTGAGATCCTTCCGTGGGCGGCCGGGGAGGCAGCCCTCCCGCGGACGGGATGTACACATGGACCTCGACCGTCTGTCGGTTCCCCGCGGTGTCCGTCGCCCGGGCGTAGATCGTGGTCGTCCCGGGTGGGATCGTCAGGTTCGCGGTCCACGACACGGTCCCGTTCGTTCGGACCCACGTCAGGTTGTCTGTGCTCAGCTCCACCGTCTGGACCCCGACGTTGTCGGAGGCGTTCCCGGTCACCGTGACGTTCGCGTACGGGAGGACGGTCGAGTTCGAGGGGAACGTGATCGTGATCTGCGGCGGGATCGTGTCCGACTTCGGTTCGCCCGGGAGTACGTTCACCAGGATCGGGACGGACCGGGTCAGCGATTCGCTCGTTCCGATGACGTCGACGTGGAACGGGCCGGGCGTCCTCCCGCTCAGGACGCAGATCGCGGTCCCGGAACCCGGGATGCTGGTGGGCGAGCAGACGGCGGTCACGCCCGCGGGGTCCGAGGTGGCGGTCAGACTTATAGCGTTGGAGAAACCGCCCGTCGCCAGGACGGAGATCGTGGAGGAGCCGGACTCGCCGGCGACGAAGGAGAGGGCAGCGGGATCCGCCGCGAGGGAGAAGTCGGGGACGGCCACCGGCGGGGTGACTTCAACGGACACGGAGGCGGTGTGGACCAGGTTCCCGCTCGTGCCCGTGAACGTGACCACATAGGATCCGGCCGTCGAGCTCCCGAGCGTACACGTGGACGTCTGGCTTCCCGTGAGGCTCGTTCGCGTACAGGAAATACTTGGCCCATCGGGCGAGGATGCGGTCGTCAGGTCGACGATCCCCGCGAAGCCTCCCGTGGATTGCAATGAGATCGTCGTCGATCCGGAATCACCGGCCGTGAAGGAGAAGGCGGACGGATTCGCGTCGAGGGTGAAGTCCGGTTGTGGTTTTGGGGTCACGGTGACGTCGATTGACACGCTGTGGCTGAGGTTCCCGCTCGTGCCCGTGATCGTGACCGTGTACGAGGAGATCGTCGTCGAGTTCACCGTGCAGATGGACGACTGACTCCCGACCAAGATCGCGGGGGAGCAGGACGTCGACAGGCCTGCCGGCGAAGACGTCGCGTTCAGGCTGACATTCCCCGAGAAACCGCCGATCGAATGGAGCGAGATCGTGGCGGTGGCCGAGTCGTTCACCACGAACGAGACGCTGTTCGGGTTCGCGGTCAAGGAGAAGTCGGGCACCAACACGAGGACGTCAATCGTGGTGGAGCGGACGAGCGACCCGCTCGTTCCGGAGATCGTCACGACGTACGTACCGGCCTTGTTCGCGGTGAGCGTGCACGTGGAGGTCTCGCTCCCGGTGAGGTTGGACGGGACGCACGAGGTCGTGACTCCCGTCGGCACGGAAACGGCGGTCAAATTGACAGTGCTCGCAAAACCTCCGGTCGACGAAAGAGAGATCGTCGAGCTCGCGGATTGTCCGGTTCCGAACGATACGCTCGCGGGATTCGCCGACAGGGAGAAATCGGGGGATGTGACGGTGGCCGCGATCGTGGCGGTGTGGACCAAGCTTCCGCTCGTTCCTGTGATCGTGACGGTGTAGGATCCGGCGTTCGTCGCGCTCAGTGTGCACGTCGACGTCTGCGATCCGCTGATGCTCGAAGGCACACAGGTCGTCGTCACGCCCGCCGGCGCGGAGGCCGCCGTCAGGTCGACAGTTCCGTTGAAGCCGCCGCTCGCGGTCAGGCTCACGGTGGACGTCGCCGACGCGCCGGATCCGAACGAGACGCTCGTCGGGCTCGCGGAGATTCCGAAGTCCGGCCCGCCGGGTTGGAAGAACTCGACGGGAGAAGGCGCGGTGACATCGTTCTGGCCCAGGTTCCCGCCGCCCCAGACGTCCTCGAGGAGCTTGGCGAAAGAATAATGAGGGTAGGCGGCCGAGGACTTGTACGCCAGGTTCGCGGCGGTGCCGATGAACGCGGTGTAGACGTATGGAGGGGTCGTGTAGCCTTCGTCGAACGTGATGAGGAGTGCCGCCTTCTTTCCCGCCATCGCAGCCAACAGGGCAGGGACCCAGCTCGCGATCCAAGCATCGCCCTGGGCGACGGAGCAGGAGTGCATGTTGTTGCAATCGTTCGGCGTGAGCCAGATGAAATTCGTGCCCGCGTTGAAGGCCGAGATCACTTCGTTCGAGGAGCCGGGCAGTAGGTTGGCGCACCGCGAGGCGTTCCCCGTGATCGTTGTGAAGGAGAGGAACGGGAAGTGGTCTTCGCCCCGCGGGGGGTTCAGGCCGCAGCCGGTCCCGCTCGCATCTTCGGCGAACGCCTTCCATGTCTTCCCGGCGTTCTCGAGGAGATCGACGATCGTCGGGTGATTGAGGTTCGGGTGGTTTCCGTCGCCGGAGACGCCGAACGTGCTGCCACCGATCAGGGCGATGTAGTTCGGCTGGGACGGGTTCGTGATGCTCGTCCAACCCGTTGAGAAGGCGAACGTGTCCGCGAGCTGGGTCAAGTACGTGGCCGGGCCGTACACCTCGTTCAGGTTCCTGTTCTCCATCAGGACGACCACGAGCTGATCGAAGTTGTTCGAGGTCTCCACAGAGATGGGACCGGGAGGAGCCGCATGATCGGGGACGCCGAAGGGAAGGATCCCCGAGCCGGCGAGGGCGACGAGGAGGAGGAGCATGGCCGCTACAATGGCGCCAATCACCTGGTGCGACCGTAGGACCATGCAACACTTCTCCGGAGACGGCGGATGTTAGTTGAGTCCGACCCGCAGGAACGAGGTCTCTGCGGAATCGGACTCGGCCGTGGGCGAATGCGGGCGGCCCTTGGGGGGAATTTGGGTCACCGGCTTGGGGGTTGGCGTCGGAACCTGGCGCATACTATATGTCAATTTAGGCACGCTGGTAGAATTTCGTTACCACATGTGGAAATAACGAACGCATCTGTAAATCAGTGTCCTCGAATCATCCTCAGCGTCCGAGACGATGCGAAAATTTTCGCATGGGGTCGATGCACTTCGACACGAATCGAAATCGGGTGTCATTCATCATCGTCAACCGCCGTGGTGGACTCGCCCGACCACCGGTTCCCGTGATGTGTGTGGACCCATTTCCCGGAGGAAACAGGTCGTGGGCATCCTTGCCGTGGCAATCGGTGAGAAAATCGCTCTCGACCATTCCCCGTCCCGGAACTGTGATCCTCGCGAATCCTGGACTATCATTGTATTACCCTAAAAGGGTAATGCTTATTACCCAGAATAGGTAATGTTTTGTCATGAAATTCAGGATCGATCCCGCGGTGGTACAACTATTCGGGTCCGAGACTCGCGCCAAGGTGCTTGGCGTCCTCGCGAGTTCAGTCGAGCCCAAGACAGGCTATGAGATTGCCAAAGCGCTCGACGCCAGCGCGCCAAAAGTCTATGCTGTCCTCAAGAGGCTGGAAACCTCGGGTTTCCTAAAGGCGGTCTCCAAAGGTTCCCAGTTTAAGGGCTACTTCATGGTAGACGACGATCTGAGGAGACTGCTCGCCAAGAAGGTCCGCATTAGCGTTGAGAAGGACTGGTTCAGTCCAGAAATGGTCCGTGAACGGGAGAAAGCATTCCGATTAGCGAACAAGATGGTCGTCAAGGTTCCCAAGGCGGGACGGATTCCGAAAGAGATCCCGAACCGGCGTGAATTTATCCGTCCACCTGAAAAGGATCGAGTCGTAGCTCGGATTGCCGCACGCCACCACGCGCCTCGGTAGGATGCACTTGAAATTTCCATATGAAGATCTCGTGGCCAAGCTAGAGACCGCGAGAACCTCGACAGAACTGCGTCTGCACTTCTCGGCGTTGTTGGCACAGGCTAGCGAGGTCCCTGCGGATGACTTCATTATTGTGGGCGGATCGGCCATCGAGATTTACACGCGCGGCGAATACACATCGGGAGACATCGACATCGTCGTCCCCCCACGACGGGACCTCACCAAGACCCTCCGTGGTTGGCGATTCTCACAGCAAGGCCGGCTCTGGATTAACGGCGACCTCAAAATTGTTGTCGATCTTGTACCGTATCCGTATACATACGATTATTCGAAGACTCAGGTTTTGATTACCCCGTATGGTTCGGTCCGACTCGCCGCAATTGAAGACCTGCTCATCAAGCGAATGCTTTCCGCGAAATGGTGGAAGAGAGCTGGAGATCTTGAGCACGCGAAGATGCTCGCGATCCTCTACCGAGATCGGATCGACTGGAGGTATGTCGATGAGCTCGCGGTCCGGTTCGAGGTCGCGGACTTGCTTTCGAATCTTCGTAACGCCTCACCGAGGGCCTAGCGAGTTGGGATGTCCAATGAGTTGTGCCCTTGGGCTCACGTCCATATAGTTCATGTTTGCCACCATGGACGGTTGTCTCCACTCGCCTTTTCACGGGACCACGACTCCGGGTAGGCCGCGGAAATCTGGGTCGCGGGTGAGAAACTGGAGTCCACGCTTCCGGGCGGTGTAATACCCGATGGCGTCGACATACGATAGATTCCGCCGCTTGCGGGCCATCTGTATCCGCAAAATCATCGCGCCGAGCACATCATCAAACGAGAAGTCGATAAGATGAGGCTGAAGGGCCACGACCAGGTCCCTCGCTTCCGATTCAGTTTTCCCGTCGCGCAGGAGGGCGTAGAAGACCTCCATAGCTTGGAGCCATGTGGTCACCCCTCGGGTGGAACGGAAATACCCCGCGAGCCGTCCTGTGTTCAGGTACTCCAGGATCGCCCAAGAGTCATAGAAGTACCTAGAGATCGTCCCAACCTTCTTCCATCTCCCCGAGGAGATCCTGTAGTTTGTGGCGCAGCTTGAGAGTCCCTCCAAGCTCCTCCAGTCGAGGGACTCTTTTCCGAACGACCAGCTCGATCGAGTCGCCTGGCCGAATCCGCTCCTTCTTCACGACCTCCGCTGGGATGACCAGGCCGATCGAGTTGCCCCACTTCTTTGCTTTCGTAAGCACATCACAAGTTATACCTAAGGTTATACATAGATGTATCGACGCGGTCAGAGAATCGTGTTCGTGGCCACAGGGAAGGACGCGCCAAGACGTCCTACAGCATCGTCTGCAGTGCAAGAACTGCAGGTATGGCGAAGGCGGTTCACTCGGCGGATCGGCGCTTCTCGCGGCGAAGGAGGATCGCTCCCGTCACGATCAAGGCAACCCCGCCGGACCCGGAAATCGTCGCGACGTAGGCGAGGGGGAGCGGATGCGGCGGCGGATTCTGGAATCCTCGAGAGGGCTGCCCGACGAAGAACTCCCCCATGTGCGGGGCGTCTCGGTCGTTCGCCGTGAGAGGAGACAGGTTCCAATTCGACTCGATCGTCGCCAGGACCGAGTAGTGCGTGTATCCGTACGAGGATGCATAAGCCGTCTTGACGAAGGGACCGACCCAGACGGCATAGGTCGGAAAGCGATAGCCCTCATCGAACGTGATGAACAGTGCCGCGCGGGTAGTCCGGAAGACCGTGCTGTTCAGGATTTTCGGGACGAGGATGGACATGTACGTGTCGCCGATCGACTCTCTGCAGCTGTGCATGTTGTTGCAGTCGTTCGGCGTGAGCCACAGGTAGTTCGAGGCGGTCGTCGTTGAAGCGAGGTCGTTCAGGAGGGCGCCCGCCGCATTGCCCGACGGTACGACGCGCGCACAGCGGCTCGCGTTCGTGGCGATGTCGTTGTAGTAGACGAACGGATTGTGCCGCACCGCGTATTGCCCCGAGTCCCGGGCGTAGCAGTTGCTCGGCATGTCTTCCATGTAGGCCTTCCACGTCAAGCCACCCGACTCGAGGCGATCGACGATGTTCGGCGCGTTCCAGGCGGCGGCCGTGCACGCGTTCGAATTCGGATCGCCGCTGTAGCCTGCGCACCCGAAATCGGATCCGCCGGTGAGGCAGAGGTAGTTCGGGAGGCTCGGATTCACGTTGCAATAGCGGTCCTCGTCGGCAATGCCCCAGGCATCCGCGAGGCCCGTCAGGTATGGGGAGAATCCGCCGCAGTACGTGAGGACGTCGCACAGGTCCTTGTTCTCCATGACGATCGTGACGAGGTAGTCGAAGTAGAGTCCCGACGCTGCGGCAGCGCGAACGGGCGGCACGTCGACGCCGGACGCGCCCGGGGCCGCCGGTGCAGCCGCGAGCACAACGGCGAGTTGAATCAGGGTCGCGCCAAGCACACCGAACACGAGACGCGGACGAAGAGCCATGGCGCACCGCCGGATGCGTCAGAGCTCCCATTCGTCATCGCTCGCGGGTTGATCGCCGGGTGCACGCGGCTCGGGCGGCGAACCCGTCCTCCCCTTTCGTCGACGAAGGAGCAGAGAGGCCACGATTGCGACGGCCGCGATGGGGATCGCGAGTCCGAGGACGATCCCGAGCGGAAACGGCGTGGCGGGAGGGACCGACACGCCGCGGGAGGGTTGCCCGACGAAGAACTCGGTGAGGTTGGGCGCATCGCGGTCGTTCGCCGTCAGGTTCGCCAGGTTCCAATTCGCCTCGACGGTCGCGAGGAAGGAGAAGTGGTTGTAGCCGAAGGACGAGGAATAGCCCGTCTTCGCGGCGGGACCCGCCCACACCGTGTAGATTGGGCTCGGGTTCGTGCTGGTTCCTTCGTCAAACGTCACGTACAGGGCGGCCTTCTTCGTCTTGAAGACCGCACTGTCGAGGATCTGCGGCACGAGCACCGACATGTAGGTGTCCCCCTTCTGGATCGAACTGCTGTGCATGTCGTTCTGGATGTTCGGCGTGAGCCACATATAATTCGAGGCCGTCAAGGTCGATCCGAGGTCCGAGAGAAGGGTCGCGTCGGATCCCGCGGAGGGCCCGGCGGGCACGACTCGGGCGCACCGTGTCGCGTCGTTCCGGATGTCGCCATAGTAGACGAACGGATTGTGCCGGACCGCATAGTTCCCGGAATTGGTGGCGTAGCAGTTGCTCGGCATGTCTTCCATGTACGCTTTCCACGTGAGACCGTTCGTCTCGAGGCGGTCCACGATATTCGTGGCCTGCCACGCTTGGTTCGTGCAGGAATTGGATTGCGGATTCCCGTCGTAGCCTTGGCAACCGAAGTCCGACGCGCCCGAGAGACAGAGATAGTTCGGCAGGCTTGGGTGCACGGAACAATACAGATCCTGGGTCGCCAGACCATACGAACTCGCGAAGCCCGACAGGTAGGTAGCCGCACCCCCGCAGCTTTCCAGAACGTCGCAGAGGTTGTGATTCTCCATGATAATGACCAGGACGTAGTCGAAGTATGCCCCCGTCGCGGCGGACCCGGTGAGGACGGCCGGTGCGGGCGTCGTCCGCCAAGATGGGGTCGACGCCGCGACGCCCACGGTCAAGAGGAGGATGGCGATGAGGATTGCCCGCATCATCGTGTTCACTCGCCTCCTCCTGCCGGCGCTCGCGTGTTCCGGCTGTAGCCGCGGACCCTGTAAAAACCTTGGGCGAAATCGTCGCCCGTACTATCGGGAACCGAAACGAAGCAACCGGATCCCGTCGCGCACGTTCGTATTGCGATTCCCCCCGTCCGGTCTCTAAATCAGCGGGACTTCGTGTTCGGACCGCGACGGCCACGCCACACGCGGAATGCGACGACCGCGACGGCGCCGCCGACCAGTGCCCCGACGACGAGGAACAGGGAGCCGAAGGGCGCTGCCGATGCGGAAAGGATTTGGACGGACAACGTCCCGATCGTCGACTGTCCCGCTCCGTCCAAGGCTTTGACCTGAACCACGTGCGAACCGTCGGTCAGGTTCAGCAGGACCGACGTCGCCATCCCGACCGAGAAGAAGGCGCCGTCGTCCACGCGCACCTCGTATCCGGCGATCCCGGAGTCGTTGTCCGCCGCGCTCCAGGTGATCCGGACCGGCGAGGAAGTCGCGTTCGCCGACCCTGTGAGGGAGAGGAAGTACGGCTTCGAGGCTTCCACGTCCACGGAATCCCGGGCGATGGGTCCCCGGTTACCCGCCTTGTCGACGGAGGCGAACTCGAGGACGTGCCGGCCGCCCCGCGAGATCGAGAACGGCCCGGCGTACGCGATCCAGGTCCCGCCATCGAGACGGTAGGCGGTCGACGCGACGCCGCTCCCGGGATCGGAGGCGGTCAACGTGACGGTTGCGTACGAGACGTACCATCCGTTCTCGCCGGCGATCCCCGACACTCCATCGACGGTCGTGGGCCCGGCGATGTCGATGTCGATCTTCGTCGTCGAGGAGAGACTCCACAATCCCGCGGCGTCGAAGGCGAACACGTCGACGGAATGGCGGCCCGGTCCCAGCATGAAGGGACCTCCGTACGGTTGCCAAGGGCCTCCGTCGATGCGGTACCGGATCCCCGCGACGCCGCTGGTCGCATCGGAGGCATCGAGTGTAACGGTGACGTTTGAGACGTACCAGCTGTTCGCGCCGACGGTCCCGAGCAAGCTGGCCGAGGCCACCGGAGGCGCCGTGTCGATCGAGAAGCTCCTCGAATGGACCGGTTCCCGATTGCCGGCGACGTCGGTCGCGTAGTAGTCGAGGACCCGTCGGCCGTCGCTCAGGACGATAGGCCCGGCGTACACGGTCCACAACCCTCCGTCCAATCGATAGAAGGTCTCCGAAACCCCGCCCGTCCCGTCGGAGGCATTCAACGTTACCGAGACGGCCGAGGTGTACCACCCGTTCGTGCCGATGGTCCCGGAGACCGAGGCGGTCGTGATCGGTGCGACCGTGTTGATCCGGATTGTCGTCGTGTGCGCCGGCTCCACGAGTCCGGTGGCATCCGTCGCGAAGTATTCCAGGGTGTACTCGCCATCCGTCAGGACGAAGGAGCCTCCATACACGAGCCACGAACCGTTGTCGAGTCGGTACGAGATCCGCGCGACTCCGCTCGTCGCGTCGGAGGCGTTGAGGGAGATTGTCACGTTCGACCGGTACCATCCGTTGTCGCCCAACGACCCTTGCAGCCCCGCAGAGCTCACGGGCGTCGTGGTGTCCACGAGGACGCTGACGGATCGATCGATCTCCCGGTTACCGGCCAGGTCCGTCGCACGGAACCCGAGGACATGCCGACCTTCTCCGAGCGTCACGGCACGGTCGTACGTCACCCAAG
>Ga0209801_1000982_pt1 | contig 18147 bp, 18 predicted proteins | sample GraSoiAngelo_127_FD_185884 | JGI IMG/M metagenome (GOLD analysis project Ga0209801, IMG submission 185884) | Grasslands soil microbial communities from the Angelo Coastal Reserve, California, USA - 14_0927_09_40cm (SPAdes) (version 2) | ecosystem: Environmental > Terrestrial > Soil > Grasslands ... | reverse complement strand
AGGAATGGACTCAAATCCCCGATTAACGTTAGAGCGTTCATCATTGGAATCGCCCGCCAGAGCACTTCGGCAGATGTCCGGCGCGGGAGCGAAGATCAATCCTTACAACCGGTACTACGCCGAAAGTGCAAGCCGAATACTCCAAGCCGTCGCTCCGGGAGATTGTTAGCCTTTGCGGTTTTGCCCGGGAACCTCCCTTCTGACTTAGACAGTCCTCCCCTCCCGCTCCTTCTTTCATGATATTCGATATGACGATATTGACGTTCGTACGCGTGGTGTTGAGCTTGGTAGGAATCCTTTTTGGATTCGTCGTCGTCGTGGGCGGGTTCCTGACCGCGAAAACGACGCGACGGCTGGACCGCGCTTTTTCTTGCGACCACGGTTTGACGAGCGTGACCGGATTCCTGTTTCCGTTCCACAGATTTTTGCCTTCCCACGCCCTCTTTCATCTGGCCGGTCCATGGCGCCGCACTTATGTCATCGGTGCCGTCATCGCTCTCTATCTTAACGTTTTCGTTTTGATCGCCCAGTTTTTTATGAACATTCCCGGGCTCAAGGCCCTGGCGCCCACCCTTCAGAACCGCCGTTTCTCGGGACGCAGGTCATGGTCATGTTGATTTTCATTGTCCTAGGGGTGCTCGCGGCCAAGCGCTTCCCCGCGGAAGCGGTCCACGCAGTCTGAGCGCCGTCTTTGGTTTTGGAGGATTTGCTTGTATCCTCCTGGTCAGGCGAAGCATCAATTCATCCATCCCGCGGGAGTCGAAAACAGCGAACCTCGATTCCGGGGAAAGGTCTCACTGTCGGAGCAAACCATGAACACGATTACGAAACGCAAACTCTGGATAGGAGGAGCGCTCTGCTTGGTCGTCGCCGGCCTGATTGTCGGGGCAATGCGCCCAAAGCGGGTATCGGGGGCGCCCAGTGCTTCGCCAGACGTTGAGGTCGTGCAAGTCGAGCAGAAAGACGTTCCTATTTTTGGCGAGTGGATCGGCACGATCGACGGTTTCACAAATGCCGACGTCAGGGCGCAGGTCACGGGCTACCTACTGCGACAGGGTTACCAGGAAGGCAGATTCGTCAAGAAGGGTCAACTACTCTTCGAGATTGACCCGCGGCCCTTTCAGGCGGCGCTGGACCAAGCCGAAGGGCAGTTGGCGCAGGCCAAGGCCATACTTGCCAACGCCCAGGCAGTGCAAGGCAGGACCGAACTGGACGTCAACCGCTACACCCCTCTGGCCAAAGAGCAAGCCGCCAGCCAGCAGGATCTCGATAACGCCGTCCAGAACAACATGGCGGCAAAGGCAACGGTGGCCACGGCCCAAGCTCAAATTAAGACGGCTGAGGCTGCCGTTGAAACGGCCAAGATCAACCTCGATTTTACCCGCCTCATTGCGCCCATCGACGGCATCGCCGGGCAGGCACAGCTGCAGGTGGGTGCCTTGGTCAACCCGAACAGCGGGCCGGTGACCTCCGTGTCCACCCTCGACCCTATCAAGGTTTATTTTACCGTGAGCGAGAGGGAGTATCTCGATTGGAACAAACGGTTCCCGACGGAGACGACTCGGCAAGCGGCGGACAAGAGTCTGCGCCTCGAACTAATTTTGGCCGACGGCTCTCCCTATTTACATGAAGGCACATTCTACTTTGCGGACCGCCAGGTGAATCAAAGCACAGGTGCGATTCGCATTGCCGCGCTGTTTCCGAATCCTGGGAATATTCTGCGCCCAGGCGGCTACGGCAAAGTTCGGACAGCTGTCCGCGTCCAGAAAGACGCGCTGCTTGTCCCGCAGCGCTCGGTGTCGGAGTTGCAAGGCGGCTATCAAGTGGCGGTTGTGGACGGCGAGAACAAAGTGAACATCCGTACGGTAACAGTCGGCGATCGTGCGGGCACGGAGTGGATTGTTGCGAAAGGGCTAAAGCAGGGCGAACGCGTGGTCGTCGAGGGAGTGCAGAAGGTACGTCCCGGCATGCAGGTGAACCCCAAGCCATTCACCGTGGAAAGTAAGGAAAGGTAACCCGATGTCAAAGTTCTTTATCAACCGTCCCATCGTGGCCATGGTCATTTCTATCGTTATGGTGATTGTAGGCTCCATCACGATCCTCAGTCTGCCGATCGCGCAATTTCCCAACATTGCTCCACCAGAAATTCAAGTACTGGCCACCTATGTCGGCGCGGACGCGCAAACCCTCGAGCAGGCGGTCGCCACTCCCATCGAACAGCAGATGAGCGGCGTGGACAACATGAATTATATGTATTCGCTGAATGCAACGGGTAACTCGAACACGACACTGATCGTGAACTTCGATGTAAAAACCGATCCAAACACGGATTTGATTCTCACCCAAGCACGAGAGACGCAAGCCGCTTCGCAGCTACCCGCCGATGTCAACAACTATGGAATTACTGTCCGAAAGTCGGTAACCGCTCCTCTCATGTTAGTTGCCTTGTACTCGCCGCATGGAACGTACGACGCCAGCTTTCTGGCGAACTACGCGTACATCAATATCACCGATCCGATCACGCGCGCGCCGGGCATCGGCAACGTTCAGGTATTTGGAGCGGGCCAATACGCGATGCGTCTGTGGGTAAAACCCGACCAATTGGCGAAGCTGGGCATCACTGTCCCCGAGATCGTCAGTGCCATTCAGGCGCAGAATACGGTGAACCCGGCCGGAAAAGCGGGCGGGGAACCGGCGCCGAAGGGCCAGGAATTTACTTACTCGGTTCTCGCGCAAGGCCGTCTTGCGTCGCCCGAAGAATTCGGACAGATCGTGGTGCGGGAGACGCCCGACGGCGGGACCGTCCGGGTACGGGACGTTGCTCGGATCGAATTGGGTTCCCAGGACTACAGCGTTCTTGGCCGACTCAACGGACAACCGAGCGCGATTATCGCGACATATCAGTTGCCAGGTTCCAACGCCGTCGACGCAGCCGCAAACGTCAAGAAGCTAATGGCCCAGATGAAACAGCGGTTTCCGGAGGACATAGATTATGTCGTAGCGCTCGACCAGACTCGCGCGGTCACGGAAGGCATCAAGGAAATTGTTAAGACCCTTCTGATAGCCCTGGCGCTCGTGATCCTGGTGGTCTACCTGTTCCTGCAGGGCTGGCGCGCCACGCTTATTCCGCTCCTTGCGGTGCCCGTTTCGCTCGTCGGCACGTTTGTGCTTTTCCCGGTGTTCGGTTTTTCCATCAATACGCTCTCTCTCTTTGGGCTTGTGCTAGCGATCGGCCTCGTGGTGGACGACGCGATTGTTGTGGTTGAAGGCGTGGAACGGCACATCGAGGAGGGCCTCACACCCAAGAAGGCGGCTTTGAAAGCAATGGAAGAACTCTCCGGTCCTGTCGTCGGCATCGCGCTGGTTCTCTCAGCGGTCTTTGTGCCGACAGCCTTCATCCCCGGCATCACCGGCCGGCTCTACCAGCAGTTCGCCGTCACCGTCGCGATTTCGGTGCTGCTCTCGGCGTTCAACGCGCTTACGCTCAGTCCCGCGCTTGCCGCACTACTTCTCCGGCCACGGGCGCCGAGCCGAGGATTGCTGCGAAGATTTTTCGATTGGTTTAACCGCTCGTTCGCGCGTGCCACCGAGGGCTATGTCCGTTGGAGCGCGGTACTCATCCGCAAGACCGCCGTCGTAGTCGTTCTGCTCGTGGCCTTTGGCTTGGCGGGTGGCTTTTTTGCCAACCGAGTGCCGTCGAGTTTCCTTCCAGACGAAGATCAAGGCTATGCGTTCGTCAATCTCCAGCTTCCCAACGGAGCTTCCTTGGAACGTACGACCGCAGCCGCGGCGGATGTAGAAAAAATCCTTGCGAATACGCCGGGCGTTCAATACACGACCAGCGTCATCGGCTTCAGTTTGCTGAGCTTTGTGCGCACCAGCTATAACGCGTTCTTTTTTGTCACGTTCAAGCCCTGGGACGAGCGCACCGCACGGGCCGAACAATTTCAAGCCATCAAAGCGCGATTGAACGCGGGGCTGAGCAGGCTGCCCGCAGGTGCTGCCTTTAGTTTCTCGCCTCCGGCGATTCCAGGAGTCGGCACGTCCGGTGGATTCACTTTCGTCCTTGAGGATCGCGCCGGAAATGATGTACAGTTTCTGGCCAAGAACCTCACCACTTTCCTGGAAGCAGCCCGCAAGCGCCCCGAGATCGCGGGCTTGAGCACCACCTTCCTGCCCAGCGTGCCGCAGGAATTCGTGGAGGTAGACCGCGACAAAGTGCTAAAGCAGGGCGTGCCGCTCAACGACGTCTATCGGACAATCCAAGCCTTCATGGGCGGATATTTCATCAACTATTTCAACCGGTTCGGCCGTCAATGGCAGGTTTATATCGAGGCGGAAGGCGAAGACCGCGCTAAGGCGGAAAACGTCGGGCAGTTCTACGTTCGCAACAGCAAAGGGGAGAATGTCCCGCTATCCACGCTAACCAGCGTAAAGCCGCGGCTCGGGCCGGAGTTTACCATGCGTTTCAACGAGTACCGTTCGGCGCAGATTAACGGCGGCGCGGCGCCGGGCTACAGTGCGGACCAAGCCACGGCTGCTCTCGAAGGCGTTTTTAAACAGACGATGCCGCGCGAGATGGGCTTTGACTATTCGGGTATGTCCTTTCAAGAACAGAAAGCTCGGGAGGGAGTGCCCGCTTCGGTGATCTTCGGACTCTCGCTGTTATTCGTTTTCCTGATTTTGGCGGCGCTATATGAAAGCTGGTCGCTGCCGTTCAGTGTGCTGCTGAGTACACCGGTGGCGATCTTTGGAGCCTTTGGAATCCTGTGGTTGCGCCGCGCGCTGCTCGGCGTTTTCCTGCCGCCTTTTATGGTCCAGATCGAGAACGATATCTACTCGCAAATCGGATTGGTCATGTTAATCGGTTTGGCCGCCAAGAACGCGATTTTGATCGTCGAGTTCGCTAAGGAGCAATACGAGAACGGAAAGCCTCTGGCGGATGCTGCGCTCGAAGGAGCCAGGCTTCGCCTGCGGCCGATTTTGATGACCTCTTTTGCATTCATTCTCGGTTGCGTGCCGCTGTGGACGGCAACTGGTGCCGGGTCGGTTGCCCGCCAAATCATGGGCACTACGGTTATCGGAGGGATGCTGGCCGCCAGCGTGATCGGAATCTTCTTCGTGCCTGCGATCTTCTATCTGGTGGAGAAATGGTCAAGCGCCGGCAAGGAGCCCGTTTCGGGAGCGCTGCCAGCAAGGCCGGCCCCGGCGGAGGCGGACTGAGATGGGCTACCGCGAGAACGGCGCGAAGAAAGAACGGCGGAGCAACCTATGAAGAAACTAGCGCGATTCATGGCCTCCATCATGATGGCATCGGGTTTAGTCGCTGGGTGCAGGGTCGGCCCGAACTACCATCGGCCCACGGTTCAACCTCCAGCGGCCTTCCGTGATCTGAGCGAGAACCCACAGGTCCAGGCTCAAGCAGCGTCCTATGCTGATCTTCCTTGGTGGCAGGTCTTCCAGGACCCGCAATTACAAGAACTCATCCGCACAGCGCTAAAGCAAAACTATGACTTGCAACTTGCGACGGAACGCATCAACGCCGGGCGCGCGGAACTGGCCGTAACGCGGTCCAGTCTATTCCCGCAGGTCCAGGGCAATAGCGATTTCAGTGGAGGGAAAGAGCATAACTTCCAAACCAAATCAAATTTTCTCACCCTTACTGCTGACGCAGCTTTCCAGTTGGATTTCTTCGGTAAGCTGCGCCGCGCGACCGAGGCATCACGCGCCCGACTCCTTGCAACACAGGATGCGCGGCAGACGGTCATATTAACGCTGGTGAGCGACGTGGGGAGTGACTATTTCGCGCTGCTGCAACTTGACCTTCAACTCCAAATTACGCGCGAGACGGTAAAGACGCAGGAAGACTCGGTGAAGCTGACCAATCTTCGTGTGGAGCACGGCGTGGCCACGAAGCTTGACGTTTTGCAGGCTCAGCAAGTTCTCGATTCCGCGAACGCCCAAATCCCTGATTTGGAGCGGCGGATCGCGCAGGAAGAGAATGCCATCAGCATTCTTCTTGGCAACTACCCTCAGGCCGTGACACGCGGACGCCCGCTAGTGGAGCAGCCGCTTCCACCCGAAGTGCCGCCGGGGCTGCCTTCCTCGTTGATCGAGCGCCGGCCTGATATTCGCGAGGCCGAGCAAATCCTGGTGGCCGCGAACGCCGAAATCGGAGTCGCCAAGGCCCAGTTCTTTCCGCAAATCTCCCTGACGGGTTCCGGCGGCGGCGCCTTCGGACGGAGCAGCGCATTCTCCGGCCTAATGAGCTCGCAACTCGGAACCTGGTCTTACGGCGCCCAAGTGAGCCAGCCCATTTTCACGGGCGGAGCGCTCCGGGGAAATCTGCGGCTCGCCAAGTCGCAACATCAACAGGCTTTGATTTCGTACCGGCAAACCATTCAACGCGCGTTCGGCGACGTATCCGACGCGCTAATCGGCTACGAGAAATTCCATCAGGTCCGGGTTCGCCAGGAGGATACCGTCAAGGACTTGCAGGAATCCGTTCGCCTGTCCGACATGCGTTACAAGGGAGGCACGACAACATATCTCGAAGTGCTGGATGGTCAACGGTCCCTCTTTTCCGCTGAACTCACACTCGCGGAGGCGCGCGGCACCGAGTACCAGAGTCTGGTGCAACTGTACAGGGCACTTGGCGGAGGCTGGCAGCAACAACCGTAGAATTGATGAGCCGAATCACGGAGGATTTGCATGTCTACTAGCGTCTGGTTGGTGACGCAGCGCAAATGGATTGGGCCGAAGCATCGCTGAAGCTGTGCTCGCATGGGGCGATCGGCTCGTCGCAACGGCCCGCCATCCTCGCCGCCTTGAGAGTCTGGTGGCGAAATATGGCGATCGGGTGCGCACCGCTCCCCTCGACGTGAACAACGCGGGGTACGGCGATGTCGCACCGTTCAAGCAGTTGAACTCCGATGGATTCAAGGCCGTGGTGGACACCAACTGCTATGCCAGGATGACCCTGTTTGCCCTGGTCGACCACAGCGGACAAGCGGAAAAGGTAGGAATGAAAATGCGATCCACCAAGCTGCTGGTCTTCGGCAGCCCCAAAGCCGGAACGCGTCTTATGCTCGCCGCTCCCAGAAGGACCATCGACCTCCCTTTGAAGATTCTGATTTGGGAAGACAACCAGGGGAAAGTCTGGGTTTCCTACAATAGCCCCGATTACTTAAAACAGCGCCACAGTCTGCCGCAGGGGCTGCTACAAGACATCGCCGTCGTCGAAACATTGGCGGCCAAGGCTGGGGAGTAGCTCGGAACAAGCACTCTCCCTAAAGGGAGAGGATTCCTACGGAACCGGATGTTGGGCCAGTCTTCTTCGGTGGTTCCTCCCACAGGGCCCTTACTTAAGGCGAGGACAACCGAGAGGCTTGACTTTTGGGCTATTCGCCCATAGGTCTTTTGGACGCGAGGATGACAGAACAAACCGCAGAAAACAGCCTTATATCCCCGGTCTGAACGCCGGAGCTTTACGGCTAGGATGGGCAACTACCGGTAGTGGCCCGACTTGAGCAGCCACGATTGGTCGGGACCGTTCATCGCAGATAGAAACCGTCGATAGCAGCCATGAGACCACCTTGCGACGAGGCCGTAATCCGTCGGGAAGTGTCCGAGTTCCGTGTGCAGAACAAGCGAGACTGTGGATACTCGCCGCGACAATTCTCGGCTCCAGCATGGCTTTCATTGACAGCACAGTCGTCAACGTTGCTCTGCCCGCGCTCCAGGCAAGCTTTCGTGCGACGGTAGTCGATATGCAGTGGGTGGTCGAGTCTTACGGACTATTCTTGGGAGCGTTGATTCTGGTCGGCGGCTCGCTCGGCGACCTGTTTGGCCGTCGTCTGGTGTTCGTGGTGGGCGTAATAATTTTCGCCCTGGCTTCTACTGGTTGCGGAGCTGCTTCAAACATTCATCAATTGATAATCGCGAGGAGTGTACAAGGCGTGGGAGCTGCGCTTCTCGGCCCGGGAGCCTTGCGATCATTGGCACATCGTTCGACGAGAAAAGCCGAGGACAGGCCATCGGGACGTGGTCTGGTTTCACGGCTATCACCGCGGCCATTGGACCGGTTCTTGGCGGCTGGCTTGTTGAGCATGCGTCCTGGCGCTGAGCATTCTTCATCAATCTCCCTCCTGCGGCGGCAGTGATAGCCATTTCGCTTTGGCGTATTCCGGAGAGCCGCAACGCCACCGTTGCGCGTGTCGATTGGTTAGGTGCCACGATCGTCACACTCGGCTTAGGCGGCCTGGTTAGTGGATTCATCGAATCTGTCACCCGGGGTTGGAGGCATCCTCTGGTTTTCGGGAGTTTGATGGTAGGCTTCGGCTGCCTTGTTGCGTTCGTGATCGTCGAAGCCAGCGGAGCCTGGCCGATGGTGCCGCTCAGGCTGTTTGCGTCGCGTAGCTTCACTGGCGCCAACCTGCTCACCGTCTTCCTCTATGCCGCCATGGGAATCTTCTTCTTCTTGTTCCCGTTGAACCTGATCCAAGTCCAGGCATACTCGGCAACCGCAGCAGGTGCGGCCACCCTGCCAATGATTCTGCTGATTTTCCTTCTTTCCCGTTGGTCCGGCGGACTCATCGCGCGCTATGGCCCGAGAGTTCCGCTGATCACCGGCCCGCTCATTGCGGCATTCGGGTTCGTCCTGTTTGCGGCGCCGTCAGTTGGAGCAAGCTACTGGAAGGCGTTTTTCATTGCCGTCGTTGTTCTGGGGTTGGGGATGGCAATCACGGTAGCCCCTCTCACTACGGTGGTGATGAATTCGGCAGACCAAGAACCCATCGGTGCAGCCTCGGGAATCAACAATGCAGTTGCTCGGGTCGCGGGCGTGCTTGCGATTGCGGTCCTTGGGATAGTGATGGTGAACGCCTTCGGTGCTCGCTTAGATTCCAAGCTGGCGAACTTCTCGCTGCCTCCCGAAATACTCCGCGACATGGAGAGGAGCAAAATCAAACTCGCCGGCCTGGAGCTGCCGGCTAGTCTCAACCCAACTATCCGAGCCGCCATCAGAGAATCGGTTCGAGAAGCATTTGTGTTTGGATTCCGGCTTATTATGCTGATTTGCGCAGGTTTGTCTGTGGCAAGCGCCATGGCCGCGCGGTTGCTGATTCCTGACAACAGAGGGACACTCCCCCATTAAAATGGCCTACACTTGTGCGAAACCGCCATCCACAAATAATTCCGTTCCCGTGATGTGGCTACTGTCGTTGGATGCGAGAAACACCACGGCCTTGGCGATCTCATTGGGTGTACCGAGCCTGCCTAGGGGAACATTGCTCGAAATCATCTTCACGCGTTGCTCGCCCGCGCCTGTGGAAGCTACCAGGTCGTTCAGTCCGGGCGTGTCGATGGGCCTGGCCTCACGGCATTCACGCGAATACGGCGATCCTTTAGGTCGGTTGTCCATGTCCGCGCGAAAGAGCGCACGGCGGCCTTTGTGGCGCTATAAACACTATTGGCCGACAATCCTTTACTCGCGACCATGGAGGCATTCAGGATGATCGAGGCACCATCCGGCAACAGCGGGAGGGCCTTCTGCACGGTGAACAGTAGGCCTTTCACATTGATGTCAAAGATCGAGTCATAATCATGCTGACTGTCAATATGTTCGAAGGGGGATTGATGGTAAGCCGGCCGCAACGCAGGGACGACGCCCTCGGTTTTGCATGCTGTCATCTCGAGGAATATCTCGAAACGAGTATTCGCGTGAAGACTCGGGCGGAAAAGTCATGAGTATTCCGGAGGCCCCCTTGAAACCCGACTTTAGGACGCGGGCGAAGACCAACGACGTGGCGGTGGCCCGTCTGATTGGATTCGAAGCCGAAGAGATTGCCAATGGACGAGCTACGGTCATCTTGGCGGCTGGACCACAGCACGCCAATCCCATGGGGACGCTGCACGGCGGGATTCTTTGTGACATCGCTGACGCCGCGATGGGAATGGCGTTCGCGAGCACACTTGCGCCGGAGGAATCGTTTACGACCGTGGAACTGAAGATCAATTTCTTTCGGCCCGTTTGGGAGGCTCGCCTGCGAGCCGAGGGCAAAGTCGTGCGGCGCGGCAGCGTTATTGGCTACGTGGAGTGTGAAATCACGGATGAGGGCGGTCACCTGATAGCCAAGGCATCCTCGACTTGCATGGCCCTCAGAGGTGAGCGCGCCAAGGGACGCTAAACTACTGTGGTGCGAGAGTAGACAAGTGGTGCTAACCATCTGGTGAGAGCGACGGGCCTTGAATTAGCGATCTCCGGCGTGATGGCTAGGAGCGCCTCGGAAGTCGCACCTGGCTGGTGATCCCACCGCCTTGCTAGTATTTCTAAACAATGAGTCAGTACCGAGCGAGCTGAATGAAAGATTTGCTCATATCCCCATCGTCGGCAGCACCAGATCTGTTCTCGGCGTCCGGGAGGCAGCGCGTCTGCCTCCCAAGCGGGTGTGCCAGTTGCGCGGTTCCTGGAGGAGCCAACGTTTCCTGTAAAATTCCATAGAGCATTTCGGCTCGCGACCGAAAAACCTGCCGCATCACCGTCACCAATTCTAGGACTTTTTTATTACAATACGTTGCTGGAGAGTTGGATTCCACTGGCTGCCGCACACCTGTGCGCGTAGCGATACCGCTTGGGGGACACGAAAGTGAGAGAACTTCGCATTCTGATCGCTGATGACCACGGATTGGTGCGGCGTGGCGCGCGAGGCGTCCTCCATTCCCGAAACGGCTGGAGAGTCGTTGGCGAAGCAGCAAATGGCCGGGAGGCAGTAGAGAAGACAATAAAATTCAAACCGGATGTGGCCATTATGGATATCAGCATGCCAGAACTGGATGGCATCGAGGTAGTGCGCCAGGTCCGGGAGGCAGTTCCGGATACCAAGATTATTGTGCTCACCATGCACGAGTCAGACCAGATGGTGCAGCGGGCATTGGATGCAGGGGCTCACGGATACGTCTTGAAATCCGACCTCACGGACTGCCTCGCGAAAGCCGTGAAAGCCGTTTCTGAGGGCCAGCGTTTCCTCACCCCCAAGGTCTCCGAAATCGTGCTAGAGGGATTTCTCAAGCCAAGAAGTCAGCATCCGCGAGAGGGGCGGCCGGGCGCTAGAACAACTCCTCGCGAGATTGAAATCATCCGCCTCCTAGCCCAGGGAAAATCCAATAAGGAGGTCGCAGCGGGGCTGGGAATCGCCGTAAGAACCGTCGAGACCCACCGCGCTAAGATCATGCTCAAACTTGGCCTCCACTCCTTGGTCGAGCTTATTCACTATGCTATCGGATACGGGATCATTTCAGCGCCAAGCGCCGCAGAATATCTCGGTACAAGAAGTGAACCGAAGTCTCATTCATCCACGAAGTGAGTCAAAATGGAAATTTCGGCTTGAACCCAACTATGAGGAAGACAATGTAAAATCTCTCAAGGAGGGAATCAAGGGTAAGCATTTTCGGCCCATGTTCGTTCCCCAGGCACTGCACGCACCCCTGTTTGGCCGATTCAAATCTCTACAATATTTGCGGCCGCCGTTCGTCTACAGGAATGGATGGATGAGCCGTCGAGCATCACCTCGATGACCGAGCGAGACCGTCAAATCTCCGGAATCATCGCGGAAGAACGATCCCGGCTGCGCAATTTCATCCGCCGGCGTGTGCCCGATCCCGCTGACGCCGAGGACATTGTGCAGGAGGTCTTCTACTAACTGGTAGAAGCCAACCGCCTGCTGATGCCAATTGAGCACGTGACTGGCTGGCTTTTTCGCGTGGCCCGCAATCGCATCACGGACCTTTTCCGCAAGAAGAAGCCCGAGACCTTCGGCGACGCAGCGGTCGAGGACGAAGACGGCCAGCTGCTGCAGATCGAAGATCTTTTGCCATCGCCCGATGCCGGGCCGGAAGCGCTTTATGCCCGCAACGTGCTTCTCGATGAACTCGAGTCCGCGGTCGACGAGTTGCCGGAGGAACAGCGCAAGGTGTTTGTGGCACATGAGTTGGAAGGGCGCAGCTTCAAGGAGATCGCCGCCCAGACCGGCGTAGGCGTGAATACGCTGCTTTCACGCAAACGCTACGCGGTGCTGCATCTGCGCGAGCGGTTGCAAAGCATTTACGACGAATTTAGGAAAGGGTGAGGGATTGAACATGAGTAGGGGATTGAAGAGAGTGATTTTCATTGCTCCGCTGGCGATTCTGGGGATGTTGCTATTTGTCGTTATTGGCGGCGAAGTAGTGCTGCACCTGTGGAATTGGTTGCTGCCGCCGCTCTTCGGCTGGCGCGAGATCACCTTCTGGCAGGCGCTGGGACTTCTGGCGTTGTGCCGGATCCTCTTCGGCGGATTTGGATTTCACGGTTCCGGTCGCTCCAGTTTCCGCCGTCGCATGGAAGAGCGCTGCGAGCACCTGACCCCCGAAGAGCGGGAGCGATTCCGGCAACGCATGCGCGAGCGTTTCGGCTTCGGCCCTTCGACCAGCGAGAGCAAGGGGCCATGAAGCCGTATCGATAGGCGCTCAGAGCGGTGCTGCATCCCTCGATAGCGAGGTAAAGAATATGAGCACAGCTCAATCGAGCAACGGGTCGGACAGGTCGGCGATGACACGCCGCACCATACGGCCGGCACAACAGACGGCTGCACCAGTCGCGGGATTTGCTTACCTGTTCACGCTGGCGACCGTGGTCTTGCTCAGTTCGGTCCCCCCGACCGTCTGATTGTCGAGGGCAACGCCGCAGAAAGCACTCAGAATCTCATGGCCCACGAACGATTATTTCAGTTCAGTATCGCGTGCGATCCAATTTACTGCGCAGGTGTTGCAGTACTACTCGCAGCTCTTTCCATGATTCTCAAGCCAGTAAATCGGAGCCTGGCCATGCTTTGGGTATTCTGGAGGCTCGTATATGCCTTGATGTGGGTTCGGCGAAGCCGAAGAACGTGACCTTTGAGCAAGCGGCAATCACAAACACTCCCGACACCCATCACCCGGGCGAGGGAGGGTCGCAGATTCAGATCATGCTGATCGTAACTGTCACCCACTTGCCCGTGGGAATTGTGGTCACCAGTTTGATGACGTAGGGAACCTCTTTTGTTATCCAGAAAATACTGTGGCTTTTGTTGGCGTAGTTTCCCTCAGTGTCGATGGGCCAAGCCATGACCTGTTTCCCGGGTCCGGCCTCCACGAGCTCTTGCCTGCCCACCACTACACCGATCCAATCGATTTCGTCGTGATCCTCCGAGAGACTGGGAAATTTAGCCTTGAATCCCTCTTTGAGGGGCAGTGCCGCCAAGAGAATTCCGTACATTCCCCCGTTGTAGTCGAATATAGGTTCCTTCATCTCAAATTGACCAGTCTCCGTCTTCGCCTCATCAGCGGCGTTTCTTCGCTGATACTTCACCTGGGCCTTCTCGAAGTCACGACGTGTCCATTCTCCCGTGTCGCTTCGCTTGAACTCCATGTAGATAGGGGCCATTGTCTTGGGGTCAAATACGTTTACATAAGTCGTCACGATGTTGTATTTGGCGTAATCGGCCATTTGGGTGCGCTTGAGCAAATGCCGCCCGTTGATCTCCACGGCCGCGAGTTCATCGGTCCAGGTGCCAGCTAAGAACGGCTCTTTCCCCGGAAACGCGTAGACCACCTTCCACGCATTCTTGTAAGGCTTCAGAAACGATCCATCAACTCTCGGATCTCCGACCATCACAGCCTCCGTCGGCGCTGACGGCGGCGATTGGGCATAGAGGAACGTGGGAGGGGTAAGCAATGCGACCAAGGCTAGGGCGACCCCGCGCACAGGTCGATTGACTCTGTCGATCATGCCCGCTCCTTTCCCCGAAGCGGTGCATTTCGGAGAGCTTGGCAGGAAGCTCGTTCCCCTCCAACCTGGATGGGGGCTGCACCCCCGCTGTTGGGCTTAGATTCGCTGAGTAGAAAACAGTTAGCCGGATGGTGGTAGGCGATGGCGTCCGGCGTAGAACAGAAAACAACGCGTAAGTCGTTTGTTTTCTTTCACCACATCGAGTGTGCCGCTGTGCCCTGGTATAGAGCTAACCACTTGTCAGCGCGGAACCTTGCTCTTGCCCTCGAGGTGAAACGCAAAGAAGTCGTCCACGCGGTGCCAAGCGTCCAGCAAGACATGCGCTCTGGTGAAATAGTGGAATTCGCCTGGATACATCATGTAGGAAAGGAGATCACCTTTGCCCTTTTTGAGTGCTTCGTCGATGAGCCAAACGGACTCGAGGTACGGAACATTGACGTCGGACGTGCCGTGAAGCACGAGCAAGGGGCGCTCCAGCCGATCGATATGCGAAATCGGTGAGGCATTCGCATAGACTTGCGGATTCTGCTCCGGCGTTCCGATGCGACTTGCTGTCCAATCGCCATGATAGGGGTCGGAGTAATACATCACATAGTCGACCACACCGGCTACGTCGACACCAGCGCGGAACAACTTTGGTTGATCGGTCATGGCAATCAGAGTGAAGAATCCGCCGTAGCTCAATCCCCAGACCCCGATCCGGTCGGCATCCACGTAAGGGAGGGTCTTCAGATAATTCGCCGACATCCAAGCGTCTTTGGCATCTTTGCCGCCGACGTCCATGAACACGCCATTGCGCCAATCGCGTCCGTAGCCGATGCTGCCGCGATAGTCCGGAGCGAAAACGACATAACCCTGCTGCAGCAGATACTGGTGAAAGCTGTAGTAAACGGCGTAATTTCGCTGTACGTGCCAGCCGTTGTAGTTCTGATTCACGCCGTCGCCGTGAATCCAGATGATGGCCGGATGTTTTTTGACAGGATCCAGATTTTTTGGAACAAACAGCCAGCCCGGCACCAGCTTGCCATCCGCTCCCGGGAAATGCACAAACTGGGGCTCGACGAATCGCGATTTGTCGATACCGGCCGGCATGGAGTCGGAGAGACGAACCGGCTTCGAGTTTGGTTTTGCTTCGATCGCGAACAAGTCCGCACTGTTGCGCGTATCCGTGTGTTGGTAGACGACGTATTTATCATCGGCGGACCAATGCGGTTCGATGTTGGTGCCGTTGCCTGACGTGACGTACGTTACTGTCGCGTGCGAGAGGCCGCCGCCAATGCTGGCGATGCCGATGTGGCGGTCGCCGGGCCGGTCTGGCTCATTCGCGTCGAAGGCGATGCGGGTACTGTCGTGCGACCAGGCGGGGCGCCAAGCTTCGAAGTGTCCCATGGTCAGCTGAACGGCGTCGCCACCAGCGGAGGGCACGACGTACAGGTGATCCCAGCCGTCTCGATCGCTCAGGAAGGCGATCCACTTGCCGTCAGGCGAGGGCCAGGGTTGGGCTCCCGCCTCTCCCCAGTCCGGAATGCTCCAAAACTGCTCCTCGGTGATGTCATGGATAACATGCGGCTTTCCGTCGGCAACGTCCACGACATAGATCGAATATTTCTTGAAGTCTTTCGATTGCCCATCGTACACGAGCCGCGTTGGGTCTACCCACGCAAAGCCGCCGTATTCTCCGGTTGTGCCGATGGCAACCGGCCGGCCCTCCGCGAGCTTAACGGCGTAGATCTGCCCTGAAACGTATTCCCAAGTACGGTAAATAATCTTATCTCCGGAATAGGCGGGTGTTTCATCGTGATTGATGGTCTTGAAGCCCGCGGTGTAGGCCAGGCTTGCGCCATTGGGCGACCACATTGGGCGCGTAATGCTTACCTCGTCTTGCGCTACAACGGACTCGCTGCCCTCGGCCAGCGAGCGCACGATGAGATCGCTTTTGTGAGGAGTGCCGTCGGCAGCCCCGACGGCGTGACGGACGAACGCTACGCGAGTAGCGTCGGGCGAAGGAACGATGTAGGATTCGCGCGCAGCTGTCGTCCACACCGGCTTCGCTGCACCTCCGGCGATTGCCGCCTGCCACAGATCGCCGTCATGCGGAAAGTAGACCTTTTGTGAGTCGCGGCTCCAGAACGCCCCCTGCACTTGGCCTTCGGGAAACGAAGTGAGTGCTTGGGGTAGGCTATGGCCGTCAGCATTCGCCACGAATAGATTCGCCACTCCGGCGCGATCCCAGAGGTACAAGACATGCTTGCCGTCGGGTGACCAGATCGGGTTGGACGGATGCTTGATATCAACCAAGTGCTCAATCGTCAGCCGCGAGGGTTTTTCGTTGTTCTGCGCTGCAGCAGGGGCCGCTAACGTCACTGCTACCGCGATAACCATCCCGATCGATTTATTGCCTCTCCACATAGCCCCCCCACGTTGCACAAAATGAGAAGTCAATTCCAACACGACACCGGCAGGGCGCGATCATCGGCAACCCGCCGGCTAGGAAAGTGGTGGCCTCAAACGAGGCCGGCTGGGTTAAAAGGTGAACCGCAGACCGAACCGGGTCACGAATGGATTGATTGTGCTGTACGGAAAAAGATAGCTCGATCCAAAGGTCCCCACCTGTCCGATCACCGTTTGCGCATTGGCCACATTGAAGAAATCTACGTTCGGTATCAGGTGCCACCGATCGCTCAGAAGAAAGTCGCGAGATATACGCAAATTGAGCATGTTCACGCTGGGGAGCCGCAGGACGCCGGCGGGCTGAAGAATGACGGTCTCCCCGACCGATACGCCTTGCCCGTTAGGTACGCCAAAGGTCTGGGTCGTCTGGATCGGGAAACCCGTATAGTGCTGGAAATTGACGCTGGTGCCGATCTTCCATGGAAATTCGTAGCTGCTATCCAATTTGAAAACAAATGTCGCATCGTAGTTGAGATAGTTATTCGCGCGATTGATGTCATTGTTGGGATCCGTGAAGTTGTCGCTTAGAGCGTCATCGGAAGATCCCCGACCGAAAATTCCTTTCTGGCGTTGGATGGTGAATCCCGTGAGTAGTTGCCACTTCCGGGACAGCCGCTTTACGGCCGTAAATTCAAGGCCGTGATAAGCGTTGTCGTCAAGCTTGGGGATGTTGGTGACCACGAAGTTGAACTGCCCATACTTAGTCGGATCGGATGGCTGAAAGCTAAATAGCGTCAAAGGCTTTCCAGTAACTCCGTTTACGATCGGCTGGCCGGCAATTGTAGTGACCGGCGCGTAATCCGAAGCCTGGACCGCAGTGTTCTCGAGTCCGATCATGTTTTTCTTGGTGCGATAGTAGTACGTGACTCCGACACGGAGATCTCCCCACAGCTGTTTTTCATAGCCTGCGCTGATCTGTTCCGAGTAGGGCCGGCTCATGTTTTCGTTGATGTGCGTGCTGGAACCGCCAAACGCAAATACCAGCTGACTGGGGACCAACCATTCGCTTTGCTGCGGGATTCTGTCCCCATTTCCATCGATCCAGGAATAATACTGCCCGGCAAATCCGACTGGATTAGAGGTTTCGGCTAGACCCGTGCCTTGCATCTTGTAGTACCGGCCATAGCTGAAGCGCACAACCGAATCACCCTTTCCGGTCAGATCGAAGGCCAGGCCAAGACGGGGAGAAATGGTGTTCCAGTTCACCAAGTTTCCCGAGGCGGGATAGGTCGTTTGCGGGAAAAGTTGAGGGAACGTCACTGCCGGATCGGTCGTTTGCTGAGGGTAGTAGGTATTGAAGTGGTCGTAGCGCAGTCCAAGGTCTAGCGTGAGGCGTCGGGCGATCGTCCAGGTATCTTGGAAATAGGCGCCAGTGTCGCGGAAATAGTTTTTCTGTGTCGCGGGGGTATCGAACGCTGCGACCTGATATGGAATGGGAAGATTATTGCTGTCAAGTCCGTTGAAGAAGATATTTATTCCCTGGTGAACCTGATAGATGTAGGAGTTATACGCTTTTCCTGATTCAAAGCCGAACTTGAGGTTATGCGTGCCGCGAAGATTGCCCTTGTACCAGGAGCCACTCACCGAGTACTTGAGCACCCAGGCAGGGTTCGCGAAAGCGTAAGGAGCTGCACCGGTTTCCGTTCCGGTGCCAACATTTGTGACGTTCACGTCGTTAGCCGTAACACCGGACTGATAGCTTAGAGGAAATACGATCTTGTTCCACCCCACGCGAAAGTCCAGCAGGAAGTTGTTGGTGATCTGGCTGGTCCACAGTCCTTGAAGAATATAGGCCGGTTCGATCTGTTTCCAACTGGCTTCTTCACTTACGAATGCATAAGACGTGTCGCGGCGGAAGAAGCGATTTTGTTCGTTGTAGAGCCAGATGAAACTGA
>Ga0209801_1000976_pt1 | contig 18193 bp, 18 predicted proteins | sample GraSoiAngelo_127_FD_185884 | JGI IMG/M metagenome (GOLD analysis project Ga0209801, IMG submission 185884) | Grasslands soil microbial communities from the Angelo Coastal Reserve, California, USA - 14_0927_09_40cm (SPAdes) (version 2) | ecosystem: Environmental > Terrestrial > Soil > Grasslands ... | reverse complement strand
CAGGTTTCGCAAGACTCCGTGACGGTGGCAAGCACCATCGAGAAGAATGCCTTTCAGCCCTGGTGGAAGACCGCGGAGGTGACGTTGTACGGCGCCGCGGCTGCGCCCAAAGAAGTTCGCATCGGGGATGAACTCATCCACGAATGGCGCTACGACAGCCTGGCGCATGCCGTCACGCTGACGGTGCCCGATGCCGCAAAGAATTGGAGCGTCCGCCTCACGTTCTAACGGCCACACCCGCCCCGGGCTAGTTCAGAGTAAAAATCGAAAGAGATTGCGCGGGCATGGTTATGCGAATTTCGCTACCAGCCAGTGTCGCCTTGGCTGGGCCGAAAAGAAGTGCCATCTCCATTGCCTTCTGGGCCGGCGTGTCGGCCAGCGGAATCTGAACTTCTCGCGACTGATCGGCGTTGTTGAAGGCGACGACAACACGTTCTTCTTCTGATTCGCGCGCAAAGACATAAGATGATTCATCCGAGGCCAGATGCCATAACTGGCCGGTGCGCAGGGCGGGGTGTTGGCGGCGAAGCTTGAGCAGCGCCTGGACGTAAGAAAAAATCTCCTGTTGGCCACGCGTACGGCCCGACTCCGTAAACGCGTCGTTCGCATCTCCAATCCATCCGCCGGGGAAATCGCGCCGGTTGTCAGGATCGCCGCCTCCCGGCATTCCGATCTCGTCGCCGTAGTAAATCTCAGGAATGCCCCGCAGCGCGAGGATGAGTCCGAACGCCAGCTTCAGCTTCGCCGGAGAGCTGCCTTGGGCGCTCGCAAAACGCGGCACGTCATGATTCGCGAAGAACGGAACGAGCACCTCGGGTCGCGGATATGAGGAATCCTGCCTCAGAACATCAGCAATGCGGCCCGTGGATGCGCCCCGCAGCAAGACATCCCGCAACGTGAAGAACATCGGAAAATCGAAGACCGTGGAGAGCCCGCTATCGATGCCGTCGTAGCGCCGCACTCCTCCGGCGAAAAACGAAGTCACACTCGGATCGGGATGAAACACTTCGCCGATCGTAGTTAGAAAGGGATAGAGCCTGCGCAATCCCGTATGCCAGTTGGCCCAGAACTTCCGCCCGACATAGGGAAACGTGTCGACGCGGTAGCCGTCCAGCCCGGATATTTCCGCCCACCAGATGCTGTTTTGCAAAAGATATTGCTGGACCAGGGGATTCTCCGTGTTCATGTCCGGCAGAATCCCCAAGAACCAGCCTTCCGTGAGATTTCGTTTCATGCCCACCGGGACGTGGGGATCGATCAGCGATTCGAACAGATCGTTTCCGACGGCCTGACCGCCTGCCTTGCCGTAGAAACTGCCCTTGAGCGGGGAAAACGAATCGATGTGATGTTGTCCCGTGCCGTGAAACCAATCGGGCAGCGGCGGATTCGAAAGCCAGGGATGTTTCGGGCCGACATGATTCGGAACGACGTCGAAAACAATCTTCATTCCTTGCTGGTGCGCAGCCGCGACCAGATTCTGATAATCCTGCAGTGCCCCGAGATGTGGGTCCACGGCATAAAGGTCCACGGCGCCGTACCCGTGATAGTCCTCCGTAGCCCCGTTCTTCACAATGGGTGTTAGCCAAAGGGTGTTCACACCGAGATCCTTCAGATACGGCAAGTGGTTCTGAATCCCGAGCAGGTCCCCGCCGTGGTAGGCACGAGGTTTCGAACGGTCCTGGGAACCCGGCGATCCCGCGGGTTCATCATTCGTGGGATCGCCGTTCGCGAAGCGGTCCGGCATGATGAGATACATCACATCATTCTGCGAAAGTCCTTGAAACTTTCCCAGCGTCGGGGCGCGGACAGCCAGAGGCAGTTCGAAAGCCGTCGCTCCCTTCGGCGCGGTAATTCGGCAGACCGCAGTACCAGACTTGGTGCCCGCCCCGATCTGCATCCAGATGAAGAGATAGTTCCCGCCCGCCGCGGCTTGCGTGCGCGAGACGCGCAGCGTTGGTAGATTGCACCCCACGTGGGTGGCTTCCAGATCGTGCCCGCTAAGCAAAAGCATCACCTCCGCCGTAAGTCCCACCCACCAGCCCGGAGGTTCGACTTTTGTGACCGCCGGAGCAGGTTCGTTGGTTGTCTGCTGCGGACGGGCCCGCAGGGCCGAACCGCCGCAGGCGAATGCGACCGTGTGTAGAAACAAGAAAAAGGCTCGAGGAAAACACTCCGTCGTAAAATGGCGGAAATACCGGCGTCCACTATCCACGGGGAAAGCATAAGGAAAAAAAAGGAGGGATGCCAGCCTGGATCTTTCGCCCTACTCCGGCCAATGCGCTATTTTCTCGGCAGGTCGGATGATCGAAAGACCAATTCGCCAAACGCTTCCGGGACGTGGAAATTAGGTGCCGGTGTTCGCGTGGGCTGCCAAGCGGAATAAAATCGCGGTTCGGCAGCGCCTTCAACGCGGTAAAAATTCACTCTCCAGGTGGCCGCAGGATCGAAGCGGTCGACGACGCCTTTCATGGGCAAGGCAATCTCCGCGACCCAGGTTTTCGCGAGTTCGTTCAAAATAACGCGGCGCTGCAATCCACTCTTCAAGTCGTGTTTTTCGCCCGGCGCGATGTCCAGATCGATCCACCATCCGTTCGGGCTGACTTCGAATTCCTTGTAACGCCGGGGCTGCGACGGGTCGGGCTGCACGAAAACTTCCACGACGTCGCGGTCCCACAGCTGATCGCGGCGCCCATCGGGCCCGGCATCGGAGAACGCGGTGATGACCCGGTATTTGGCGCGGAATCGCAGATAGAGCGATTGCGGAGTCCAAAGTAACCGTACTTCGGTTTCTCTTTCGGGATCCGCGTTCTCGCCTCGCCAATCAGAGTTGAATCGTACGGGCGCGGCCAGTGCCCAGGAAGACGGGGTAGGGAATCCATAGGCATCGGGCAGTGCGGGCATTCGAACGGCCACCGCTGTTCGTTCAGTGGACATAATGTCGTGTCCAAACATCCTTATGAATGGCTTCGGAGCGTTCCCCGGCGCTTCCATTACCGGGGAACTCCCAGAATAACCAATGCCCGGAGATGCACAAGAAAAAAGCTGAATAACAAGGCGAGCAGTTTTCCATGGCCATCGCTTCAGCGTCTTTCATCAACCCTGTCCCCCCGGCCCGCGAACTTTTTGCGCACTATCGACTGCGCACTTCCCGGATAGTTGATCATGCCGTGCTAGCATCAGATTTGGCTTGTTCTAATGATTTCTTCAAGTCAAAAAAGGCAATTGATGCCCAGGAGCGCGGGAAATGATTGAGCCTGTCAACACCCAAGATTTCACCTCGCAACCGGAACGGCGCAAACCGGAAGAATTTAAGCATGTGCAGTTCCGCATCGAAGCCGGCGTCGCGAGAATGACCCTCAGCCGTCCGGAACATAATCTTCTCAATGAAGCCATGCTCCGCGAAATCGCCGGGGGAATCACTCTTGCCGGTGAGCGCAACGACGTAAAACTGATAGTTCTCGATTCCGCTTGCAAAGTCTTCTGCGGCGGAATCGACGTTGGTGAGTACACGTCGCAGCGCGTTTTTCAGATGCTTGACGCGTTTCACGCAGCATTCGCGGGAATGTTGGAAGTTGGCAAGCCCGTCGTTTGCGTAGTGAACGGACCGGCGATCGGCGGCGGCGCTGAGCTGGCGGCCTTCGGCGACCTAGTGATTGCCACTCCCAAGGCGCGATTTGCCCAGCCGGAAATCAGCATCGGCATCTTCCCGCCGCTGGCAGCCACAATTCTGCCATACCTCGTCGGACCTAAGATCGCGCTTGAGCTTGTTCTGACGGGCGAACCGGTAACGGCGGAGCGCGCCTTGGAACTCGGCATGGTGAATCGCCTCGTGCCGGAACCTCAACTGGAACAAGCGGTGAAAGATCTGGTTACCCGCATTAGCGGCCATTCGGGTCCGGTGCTGGCGATGGCGAAGAAAGCCATTCTAGGCGGCATGGGCTTGTCGCTGCGCGAGGGCCTCAAGCAGTCGATGAACATTTTCTTGCATGAGCTTTACCGTCTTGAGGATTCGCAGGAAGGTCTGCGCGCCATGGTGGAAAAGCGCAAGCCCAACTGGAAGAACCGCTGACCCCCGCGGCGTTTTTTCAGTCGCGCCCTTTGCAGTCCCGCATTGACACCCCCGCGAGTGCGGCATAGACTCGAAATTTAATTTGCAGGCCAGGGAAGCGGGGAAGGCCGTGTGAATCGGCCGCGGTCCCGCCACTGTGATCGGCTAAAGAGCCGTAAGCCAGGCCACCCTCCCATGCCGCAGAAGGCCACGCTCTTCGCGAGAAGGAGCGATGCCGGAAGCCCCAAGATGTCTCGTGGGGCTTTTTTCTTGCTAGAGAGAGACGCCTCGACCGGTGAGATTCTTGAAAGAGTTCGCTTCCCAGCGATTCCGAATTGCGCTCTGTGGCGCGATTGCCATCCTATTGTCATGGGCAGCCACGACCTGCGCGCAGAGTGGCTCTTCCATTCCGGCGGCCCCGCCGGTGTTTCGGGAGGTCACCGACGAGGCGGGCCGCACCGTGCGGATTCCTCAGCCAGTGCGGCGCATCGTTTCTCTCGCGCCAAGTCTGACGGAGACGGTGTACGCGCTCGGATTAGAGGATCATCTGGTCGGGGACACGGATTACTGTGACTACCCCCCGGAGGCCCAAAAAAAAACAAAGGTGGGCGGCGGAATCAACCCTAGTTTAGAAGAGATCGCCAGTCTTCATCCCGATATCGTGCTGGTGACCAAGAAGTTCAACCGCCTCGAGACGGTACACGCCCTGGAAACGCTGGGGATTTCTTCTTACGCTACAGACCCTCACACCGTGGATGAAATCATCGCTTCGTCGAAAAGACTTGCGGATGTGCTCGGCGCTCCGGAAGCCGGCGCTTCGATTGCCGAAGTCATGCAGCAACACCTTTCGAATTTGCAGGAACATATTGGTGCGCTACCGCCAAAGCGTGTCCTGTTCGTTGTCTGGAGTCAGCCACTCATCTCCGTTGGCAAGGGCACTTTTATCGCGGATGCCCTGCGCAGGGCAGGGGCCGTTTCCGTCGTGGACTCCGAACAAGACTGGCCGCAGGTCAGCCTCGAAGAAGTCGCCCGGTTGCAGCCCGACTTCCTGGTTTTCGCGGATTCGCATTCCGACTCTGCTTCCCCTGCCGTCGAAGCGCTCGCCACCCTTCCAGGCTGGAGCATCGTGGATGCCGTCGGCCATCGCCGCTTTGCGGTGATCAGTGAGGCTGTTAATCGGCCCGCGCCGCGGATCGTCTCGGCAATCGAAGATCTCGCCCGGCAGCTTCACCCCGATGCCTTCGGTGAAAAACCAAAGAATAGCAAGGGCAAGATGGAGAAAGAGAATTCCCCGCCGAGCCAGCGCCGCGCATCGCATGATTCTTATTCTCCTCATGCGCTAGAAGGCTACCTGACAATTCCTGGAGGCCAGGCATGCGCCCACTGACGCTTCGACGCCTTCTCCTCCAATGTTCGATGCTGGCGGTGATTTTATTTGTAGTTGTGGTCATTGCTTTGAAGTTCGGGGCGGTGCCCGTTTCGCTCTACGCCCTGGGGCGCGACTTGCTGCGGGTTGTTTTCGGGCAGAGCAGCCAAATTTCCAGCGATTACGGTCTGATCGTCGTGAATATCCGCTTGCCACGCATTCTTCTCGGCATCACCGTGGGAGCATCGCTGTCCGTAGCGGGAACCAGCTTTCAAGCGCTGCTTCGAAATCCCCTGGCGGATCCTTACGTGCTCGGCGTCTCCATGGGTGCGTCGCTGGGTTCCATTCTCGCGCTGATCGCAGAGCCGCACCTTACGATTTCCCCTCTGTTCGCCGCATTATTGACCCCCTTGGGTGCCTTCCTGGGAGCCGCTGCGACCATCACCGCGGTCTATTTTCTGGGGCGCCGTGAGGGCCAGATCGATAGCGCCACCTTGCTTCTCGGGGGCGTTATCATCTCCTCCTTCCTCTCGGCCATCATCATGTTCCTGATGAACACCCTCAGCGGCAATCTCCGCGGTCTATCGTTCTGGCTGATGGGTGATCTCTCCACGCCCCTGCAGAAAAGCGCCTATTGGTTCCTGGGCATCGGGTTCCTGTTGGCCACCGGGGCGATCTACACCACCGCGGCGGATTTGAATATGCTCCTCGCCGGGGAAAAAGAGGCTATGCATCTTGGCGTGGACGTGCCGCGCGTGCGGCTGGTCGTTTACATTGCCGCGTCTGTGCTGACCGGATTGGCAGTCTCCGTGAGCGGCGCCATCGGCTACGTCGGCCTGATTGTGCCTCATGTCATGCGCTTCATTTTCGGATCGGACCATCGCACTTTGCTGCCCACCGCTGCGCTCGGAGGGGCCATCGCCTTGGTCTTTGCGGACACCCTGGCGCGCACGGTAGTTGCCCCCACGGAAGTTTCCGTCGGGGCGGTCACCGCCGTCGTGGGCGCACCTCTGTTCATCTACCTCCTGCGCCGGAGACTCCCATGAGCAGCGGCTCAGCCCTCGCGCGCAATCCTGCCGAATCGGCCCGCTTGGCCAGTGAAGTCCGCCTCAGTGTGGAGCAGGTCAGCTATGCCTATTCTGCCAACCCGACGCAAGCCCCGCTCTTCACCGTGGAAGCCACAAGTTTTCAGGCCAGGCGCGGCGAAATCGTCGCCATCCTCGGACCAAACGCCAGCGGCAAATCCACCCTGCTGAAGTTGATCTCCGGCGCCCTCGCTCCGCTTTCCGGACGGATCCTGCTCAACGGATTCGTCATCCACACGCTTACGCCGCGCACCCGCGCGCAGCGCATTGCCGTGGTCCAGCAGGAGAGCCCTTTGCTCTTCCCCGCGCGCGCCTGGGAATTCGTCCTGCAAGGCCGCCATGCACATGGCCACTCGCTGCGATTTGAATCGGAAGAAGATGTCTTGATCGCGAACAACGCCCTTGCCCAGGTCGGCGCCGCTGAGCTGAGCGACCGCTGGATGGATCAGATCTCCGGCGGGGAAAAGCAGCGCGTGATCCTCGCGCGCGCGTTGGCTCAACAGCCGCTGCTTCTGTTGCTCGATGAGCCTACTCTCCATCTCGATATCGCCGCGCAGATCGGCTTGCTGGATGCTCTTCGGCGGCTCGCGGCGGAGAACCGCTACACCGTTGTTGTGGTGACGCACGAATTGAACCTTGCTGCGGAATATGCCGATCAAGTCGTCTTGATGCAACGCGGCAGGTGTTTGCGCGTTGGTCCTCCCGCAAACATTTATCAGCGCGAGTTGCTCGAACAAGTTTTCCAGACGCCGCTGTCGGTGGAATTCGGTTCCTCCGGTCGGCCGCGTGTCACCGTTTTGCCTGGAACGTAGTTGTTGGAATTTGTTTTCGTTAACCTCAACCCTGCGGCCGCACGCTGCAGATCACATTCACCGCGAACTTCGTGCTCGGGAAGACGGATTGGTGATCCTGGTCTGTTGGGGACCGCCAAGATGGAAGCCGTCGCCGCCGCGCGACTGTAAGGCGGATTAAGTGTATGCGCAGGCCACTGCGGCCAGTCGCTCCATCGCTGGGCGACCCGCGGGAAGGTCCCGCAACGGTCCTGATTCGAAAAGGCCGGAGCTACCGCCAAGCCAGGAGACCGGCGAAGTTCGCAGCCGTGCGATTCACACGGATCGCACCGGACAACCTTCAACTCCCGCGCGAGAGGGAGCGGAGGATAAAATGAAAACAGCTGTCCTTGCTACTGCCTTTCTCTTCATGGCGGGCTCTGTACTTTCCCTTTCATCACCAGCACAAAGCAATTCATCCGATGCCCATCTCTACGGGACGCTCATCGATGCCAGTGGCGCCGGCGTCGGCGGCGTCCAAGTGACCGCTCGTCCGGAAGGGTCACCAAATGCACGGACTTGGTCGGCCTTATCCACGGCCACCGGCGAATATTCCTTCTCGGTTCCAGCGGGCCGCTACCACGTGCAATTCAACCGGACCCCCTTTGTATCTCGGGCAGGCACTCGACTTCCGCGATGTCGCGGTCATCGACTCTTTGCCAGCGCTTGGTGCTTTTCCACTCGCCTTCCCAGCTCTTCGGATCGCTGAAGGTATATTCGATCTCGAGCGTCTTTCCTCTAATGTCGTTGTTACTGCGCAGGCCGAACCATCTCTGGCACCGCAGACGACCGCGCCGGTGACGGTTATCAGCCGGGATGAGATCGCCGCGCGGCAAACGGTCTCGCTTCCGGACTTGCTGCTATTCGCGCCCGGCATTTCGATTGGCCGGACGGGTGCCGAAGGCGGGACAACTTCCATTTTCCTCAACGGCGGGAATTCCAATTTTGTCAAAGTGCTTGTTGATGGGACGCCCATAAATCCGCCCGGCGGCGCCGTGGACTTCTCGAACCTCACCCTTGATAACATCGACAAAATCGAAATTGTCCGCGGTGCAGAGAGCGCCATCTACGGCACCGACGCAGTCTCCGGAGTAATTCAGCTTTTCACCCATCGCGGAACCACTCGCGTTCCCGAGTTCAGCGCTTTTGGTGAAGGCGGTAGCTTCTCTTCCGCGCGCGGCGGCGGGCAGCTCAGCGGCTTGTTGGGCGCTTTCGATTATTCCGGCGCGGCCTCCTACGTGCAAACTGCGGGGCAGGGTCCCAATGATGACTTCCTCAACCGCACGCTCTCCGGAAACGTCGGGTATGCCTTCCGCGATCAAAACCAGCTTCGCCTCTCGCTGCGCAACAACACCAGCGAAGCGGGAATTCCCGGCGAAACCGTCTTCGAGCCTGCCAGCCGCTACCAGCGCTATGCACTTCATGTTTTCGATTCGAGCGCCCACTGGGACTTCACGACCGGTACGCATTGGCATCACCAAATCAGCGGCGGTGAATCTTACTACCGCCAGCAGAGTTTTAATCCCCAACAAAGTTTCTACGCCACCGACCCAAACGCCTTCTGTCCTCAAGCCAATCCGGCATCCCTTCCCACGCCGGAATTCTGCGATTTCACCTCCGACAACCACTATGAGTACGACCGCGCAAATCTGAGCGCACAGGCGAGCTATCTTCTGCCGAAGTTTGGCGATACCTTCCCTGGATGTCGGACATGTTCGCCGCAACAATCAGGGTGGATTCCTGGACTTCCAGTACCTGCCCCGTCCGCGCGTGTTCCTGGATTTCGGTGCACGCGCCGAAGCCAACGCCAATTTCGGCACGCGTGTGGTCCCGCGGGTCGGCGCATCCGTCGCCTGGCGCTACGGAAAAGGATTTTGGGGAGATACACGCTATCGCGTCTTCTACGGACAGGGCATCAAAGAGCCGCGTTTCGACCAGCTTTATGACGACCAGTTTGGCGATTTCGGGAATCCCTCGCTCAAGCCCGAAGCCAGTAAAAATTGGAGCACCGGCATCGAGCAAAAGCTGGCAAACGAGCAGGTCAAAATTTCCGGCGAGTACTTCTCGAATCGCTTCTACAATATCATCAGCTTCGCCTTCTGCTCGGCCTTAGCGCCTCCCTCGACCTCCAACACATGCGGGATCAGCTTCCCCAACGCGCCGTCCAGTTTTGGATATTTCTTCAACACCGATCGCGCCCGCGCTCGGGGAACAAACATCGCCGCGGAAGTCCGTCCCCTTCATTGGCTGATGGTCATGGGCAACTATTCCTACGTCGATAGTCTGGTCATCAGCGCGCCAAACGCATTCGACCCCTCGGAGCAACCTGGCAGCCGCCTGATCCGCAGGCCGCCCCATTCCGGCTCACTGACGATGAATGCAGCCCTCCGTCACCTCAGCGTCTCGCTTGCTGGCTATTTCACCGGCGTGCGCACCGACAGCGATTTCCTGGGTCTCAATATCACACGAAATCCCGGCTACGCCCGCTTCGATTTGGCCACCCGCTACGAATTCGCGCGCGGGGTCTCCTTGTATGCGCGGTCGACAAATCTTTTCGACAAGAAATATCAGGACGTTGTCGGCTTTCCTGCGCTCGGTCGCGATGTCCGCGTGGGCATGAACTACCGTTTCAGCGGCCACAACTGAGGTTGCCGCGAGACTTCCATAATCTCTGTTGACGAAACACGGACCACGGAAACCATGCAAACGAACACACGCGAACCTATCCTGTTCTGCTGGAGCGGTGGCAAAGACAGCGCCATGGCGCTGTACACCCTGCAGCAACAGAGGCATTTCCGCGTCGTCGCGCTGCTCACCACCGTCACTGAAACTTATGAGCGCATCGCCATGCACGGCGTTCGTCGTGAACTTCTCAGGCGGCAGGCAGAATCTCTTGGTCTGCCGCTGCACGAAGTTTCGATCCCGCCTCAATGCGTCAATTCCGTCTACGAGGCGCGCCTGGAAGAAGCGCTCGGCCTCTTCTACCGCCAAGGTGTTCGAAAGGTCGCCTTCGGCGATATCTTCCTTGAAGACCTGCGCGCCTACCGCGAGAAAAACCTCGCCCGCATCGGCATGACCGCGCTCTTCCCCATCTGGAAACGCGACACTCGCGAGCTGATCCGGTTTTTTCACCAGCAGCGCTTTCGCGCCGTTGCCGCTTGCGTCGACCCCAAAGTTCTCGATCCCAGCTTCGCCGGTCGCGAACTGGACGAATCCTTCTTCCGCGATCTTCCGTTCGACGCCGACCCTTGCGGCGAAAACGGCGAGTTCCACAGCTTTGTCTTCGATGGCCCGATTTTCCAATCTCCCGTTCCCGTTCGAACGGGAGAAGTTGTCAATCGCGATGGCTTTGTGTTTTGCGATTTATTGCCGCAAATGGAGGAAGCAACAAAATGAACACGGAAATGTCTCAAAAGGAAAATCTGCTCTGTCGCACGCTGTTCGCTCTGGCCCTGATTATGCTTGCCGCGGCCTTGCGCGTTGCACCGCATCCGTGGAATCTCACTCCCGTTGGAGCCATGGCGCTCTTCTCCGGCGCGGTGCTCAAGGACCGCCGAATCGCCTTGCTCGTCCCGCTTGTCGCCCTATTCGCGGGAGACGTCTTCATCGGCTTTCACAAGCTCATCCCCGTCGTCTACGCCAGCTTTCTCCTCAACGTGCTCATCGGCCGCTTCTTCGCGAATCGTCGAACCGTTCTTCGCATCGGAGCAGCCACGCTCCTGGGCTCCGCTCAATTTTTCCTGGTCACCAACTTTGCCGTCTGGTGGCTCTTGAATTCCTATGCAAAAACCGCCTCCGGCTTGGCCGCCTGCTACCTCGCCGGCCTGCCCTTCTTCTGGAATACGCTCGCCGGCGACGCCTGCTACGCTGCGCTTCTGTTTGGCGGATTCGCTTTAGCCGAGCAAGTTTTCCCCGCACTGCGGCAGCCCGCCTGCCAACACTAGCCTGCATGCACAGTTGGCCAGGCTTCTCGCTACTTTGTTACAGCCGGGTGGCCGTCCGGCTCTTAGAGTGGCGGTAGTGGCGGATCACCCTGGCCGTGTGTTGCCTGACGCCATGACCTTCCTTCCCGTGCGCCGCCCAACCCACTTCAGAAAAATCCTGGCCCACCCGAGTAACGCTCAAAATTTCTTTTCCTGCTGAAAACCGACAACGAAGAACTGACAACCCCGCTCTGCTATAATCTTCGTCGGCTTATGCCGAAATCCACTCCAGAGGCAGCTTCGCTCGCGCCGGATGTGCTCGCGAAATACGAGCCGGTCATCGGCTTGGAAGTCCACGTCCAGCTGCTCACCAGAACGAAAATCTTTTGCGGCTGCTCGACGCGGTTCGGCGATCCGCCGAACACCAACGTCTGCCCGGTGTGCCTCGGCTTGCCGGGAACTCTCCCCGTCGTGAACAAGCGCGCCGTCGAAATGGCCATGCGTGCCGCGCTCGCCCTGAATTGCACGGTCCACGAACATTCGCGCTTCGCCCGAAAAAACTATTTCTACCCCGATCTGCCCAAGGGCTACCAGATCTCGCAATACGAATTGCCCCTCGCTACCGGTGGCTGGCTGGAAGTCGAAGTTGGCGGCGCCAAGAAACGGATTGGCATCACGCGGCTTCACCTGGAAGAAGACGCAGCGAAAAATCTCCACGAAGGTTTCTCGCAATCCGCCACCAAGGCGTACATCGACTACAACCGCTGTGGCACGCCCCTCAGCGAAATCGTCTCCGAACCGGACATGCGCACGCCCGAGGAGGCCTATGCCTACCTCACCGCACTCCGCCAGATCATGCTTTACACCGGCGTCAGCGATTGCAACATGGAAGAAGGCTCGCTTCGCTGCGACGCCAACGTAAGCGTGCGCCCGCGCGGAGCGAAAGAATTCGGCACCAAGGTCGAAGTAAAAAACCTGAACTCCTTCCGTTACCTGCAAAAAGCACTGCAGCACGAGATTGAACGCCACGTCGGGGTACTAGAATCCGGCGGAAGCATCTTGCAGGAGACGCGCCACTGGAACCAAGCCGAGAGCCGCACCGTCTCCATGCGTTCGAAAGAAAAGGCCCACGACTACCGTTATTTTCCCGAGCCCGACCTGCTTCCCGTCCACGTCAGTGCCGCTTGGCGCGGAGAAGTCCGCCGCACGCTCCCCGAACTGCCCGACGCTAAGCGCGAGCGCTTCGCCTCTTCCTATGGCATCACGCCGTATGACGCCGAAGTTTTGACTACCTCGCGCACGCTGGCCGATTATTTTGAAGCCGTTGTGGCAGCTGGAGCGCCCGGAAAGAGTTCTGCGAATTGGATACTAACCGAACTCCTCGGTCGGCTCTCCGACAGGGCATTCGCGGACAGCCACATGGAACCAGCTGCGCTGGCGGAACTCGTCCAGCTAGTCGAATCCGGCAAGATTACCGGCACGATCGGGAAGAAAGTTTTCGCCACGATGTTCGACTCCGGCCGCAGCGCCGCCGAGATCGTCGCCGCCGAAGGCCTCGGCGCCCAGGTGGGCGATAGCGCCATCGAACAAGCCGCGCGGGAAATCATCGCCAAGGAACCCGCGAACCTCGCCAAGTACAAAGCCGGCAACCAAGGCGTCTTCAAGTTCTTCGTGGGCCAGGTCATGAAGGCCACGCGCGGCCAGGCTAACCCGCAGGCCGTCAACGACATCCTGCGCAAGCTGCTGGCTTAGAGGCGCTAAGTTTTCTCAAGGATTTTCGGATCTAGCCCGAGGCTAAACCTGAGGGTGTCATTTTGAGGCGAACCGATGAGGATCGCCGACAATCGCAACGTATACTTCATGCCCGAGGTACCCCGACGAACGGTGCAGGGCGCCCGCCGCGCCCCCACCTAGCCGGGTGCGGTGCTTTAGAAAGAGGAACTTGAATGCTTAAAGTAGGTTCCCAAGCCCCCGGCTTCCGGCTCCAATCCGACGAAGGCAAGGAAATCGCGCTCCAAGACTTCGTCGGCCAGCGCGTCCTCCTCTTTTTCTTTCCCAAAGCAAATACTTCAGGTTGAGCCATCGAGGCGTCCGAGTTTCGTGACGCAAAAAAAGATTTCGACAAGCTCGGCGTGGCCGTTCTGGGCATGAGCGCCGACCCCGTCAAAGCTCAAGCCTCGTTCAAGGCCAAGCAAAATCTCAATTTCCCCCTGCTCAGCGATCCCCGCCACAAAACCATCCAAAAGTTCGGCGCGTGGCAGAAAAAACAATTCATGGGCCGCACCTTCATGGGTATCGTGCGCAGCTCCTTCCTGATCGGCAAAACCGGCAAAATCGAAGTGATCTGGCCCCTGGTCAAAGCCAAAGGCCACGCCGCTGAGGTCCTCAAACGCGTCTCCCCGAGCTAGCCCCAGGCGGCAATGCGCTCACAAATTGTGGGGGCCTCTCCCCTTCTTAGCCATCAGCAGCTGGCCCACTCTTTCCTTCTTTGGCGCCCGGTGCAGACCTGTAAGTCATTGTGTTTCATAACTTTGACCGCTCCTTGCCGTCATGAGCTTCCCCACGCTCTTCGAAAACAGGCGGGTGTGGGACGCTACCGCATGTTTAAAGATTTACTTGAAGAAGTTAGCCGAGGGGGGAAGGAGAGGAAAGAGCTTCCGCAGCAACTCGGCCTGCTTTCAGGAATTATGTCAGTTGATGGCTATGGCTGTCCGCGTTGTGAAAACCAGCTTTGTTTCGGCTGGAAGGTCGATCTCTTTCTTCCCGGTGGCCGCTGCGCCGGCGGTTCCCGCTCCCGCGCCAGCCGCTGCACCGATCGCTGCGCCCTTGCCGCCTCCAGCCAGCGCTCCAATAATCGCGCCGCCAGCTGCGCCGCCGCCGATGAACCCGGCATCCCGTTTACCCTTGCCGCCCTCGGCTCGGCCGGCGGAGCTTGTCGACAAGGTGTACGTCTTCCCGCCCACGGTCACCGTGCGCAGCCGCAGATACAATTTTGCCGGCGTCGACAGGCGCCCGGAAGCCTGCACGCTGCTCACCGTCAATTTCGCTGCCGAGCCCCTGGGAATCACTACTTTGCCGCCAGACGCCACATCTTGCAAGACCGTGCCTGTTACCGTCTGCCCCATCTTGGCCGTCTTGGAGCTCACTGCTTGGTCGATAACCACCGAAATCTTCGTTCCTTCTGGAACCGTGCCTCCGGCCTGTGCCGGGGCAGGCCATAGCAGTGCTACGGCAAGAAAAATGGAAACCAGGCGAATTCGTGTATTCATCTCCGTCACCTCGGGTATGGATTAGGGGCTCGAAGAAAAGCCTAGCAGAAGGAATCAGCGAAAGCAGAATGAAAGCGCTCGAACGGCGCTAAAAGTGAAACACCAGTTCCTCGGAATTCGATGATTTCGGTTCTACAAACAGATTATCGATCAGCCGCGTCTTGCCGATGAAAACCGCGAGGAGAACATAGCAAGGTTTGCTCACACGAATCACCGGCTCGAATGATTCGGCGTCAACGATCTCCGCATAGTCCACCCTTGCCTGACGCTCCGCGCCGAGCGTGCCGTGGAGCACGGCCTGCAATTGCAGCGCATCGCGAACTCCCGCGGCAAGCTCGCTTTTCGCTGCTTGGAGCGCGCCATACAACACCGTGGCGGCCTTGCGTTCGTCCGCGCTCAAATAGATGTTTCGCGAGGAAAGCGCCAACCCATCCGGCTCGCGCACTGGCGGGCAAACCACGATTTCCGTATCCAGATTCAAGTCGCGCGTCATTTGCGTGATGAGCCGCGATTGCTGCGCATCCTTACGTCCGAAGTATGCATAGTTGGGCTGCACAATTTGCAGCAGCTTCATGACCACTGTCGTGACGCCGCGGAAGTGGCCGGGCCGTGATCGCCCTTCAAGTCTATCGCTCAAGCCGTCGACATTAACGTAGGTTGAAAATCCATGGGGATAGATGTCCGCTGGTTCCGGCGCAAAGAGCGAATCCACGCCTGCGCGCTGAAGTTTTTCGCTGTCGCTAACGAGCATGCGCGGATATTTTGCAAAATCCTCGTGGGGGCCGAACTGCTTCGGATTGACGAAGATAGACGCAATCACCGGCGAGCAATCGCGTCTGGCTCGTTCGACGAGCGACAAGTGCCCCGCGTGCAGCGCACCCATGGTCGGCACCAGCCCGATGATGCGGCTTTCCGCGCGTGCTTGCCGCGTGTGTTCCTTCATCCATGCAATCGTGCGGATGGTTTCCACGGTTGGTAGCACCGGCATCTTGCCGGCTTTCATTAGCTCGAAGTCGGAACGGTGCCCACAGGATAGGAGCTCGCTGCGGTGGCGCGTTCGCGATAGAAGTGCATCAGGTCTGTCGCGATGGGCTGTGCGCCTAGCTGTCGCAGCAGCGTGGTGACCTGTCCGCGGTGATAGGTCCCGTGATTGACCAGATGCTGCATGGACTCCCAAAGAGGATTGCTGTAAACGCCGAATTTCAGCGTCTTGTAACCAAAAACGCGGTTTAGGTCGGACTGCGCCAATCCGCGCACAAAACCAAGCAGGCGCGTTTCGTGTTCGCTCCAGCGCTCTTTCAGACTCCCCACGTCTTTGAATTGCGTCGTATCCGGGAGCGATGCAGGGGACCGCCCCTGAAAGCGTTCCAGCCAGATCCATTCGGCGCCGAAAACGTGCGCCAGAGTGTCGCGCACGGAACCGAAGCTGGAACCCATCGGCTGAACGAACTTGTCAGTCGAGAGGCTGGACGCCGCGTCTAGCGACCGATGATTGGCCCAGGCGTTGTAGTCGTACAGCATGCGCATCTCTTGGGGCGTCATGTCCGGCTCCTGTTCGCGTTTGCAGATTTGCGGATTGCTCAGCTCGCGATGAAAATCGTCTTGCGCCCTTTGGCCATCTGCGGGGCGTGGTAGGACTCCGCGTCGGAAGGGAATCCGCCGTTGCCTACGTCGGAGCAATATTGGCGCACCGCATGCGAGATCATTTCTCCGATATTGGCATACTGGCGCGCAAATTTCGGCGTGTGGTTGAATGTAAGACCCAGAAGATCATGAACGACGAGAATCTGCCCGTCGCAGTCCGGGCCGGCACCGATGCCGATCGTCGGAATACGCAATTCGCGCGTAATCTCGGCCGCCAGCTCACGAGGCACCGCCTCTAGAACAACCGCAAAAGCACCCGCCGCCTCCACCGCCCGCGCATCGCGCATCAACCGCTCGGCGGTATCTGCTGTCTTGCCCTGCACGCGATATCCGCCAAGGGCATTCACCGATTGCGGTGTCAGTCCGACATGACCCATGACCGGGATTTCAGCTTCTGTCAGCCGGGAGATCAACTCCAGGCGGCGTTCACCGCCCTCCACCTTCACGGCCTCGGCGCCAGCTTCCTTTACGAAACGCATGGCATTGTGCAGCGAATCCGCCATGTCCGCGTGATAGCTGCCGTAAGGCATGTCGGCCACAAGAAGCGCACGGCGCGTTCCGCGCCGCACGGCGCGAGTGTGGTGCAGCATCTCATCGACCGTTACTGCCAGCGTGCTCTCATGCCCCAACACGACCATGCCGAGCGAATCGCCGACAAGGATCAAATCCACAGCGGCTTCGTCGAGCAGCCGCGCGGTCGGATAGTCATACGCCGTCAGGCAAGTGATTTTCTGGAAGTTGGAAGGTGAGTCTGCCGCTTGGCTCTTGCGCTGCAGGAGATCGGGCACGGTGATTTTGCCGTTCCCGGAATTGTGGAGAACGCTCATGGTGGCCTCCGGTGCCGCTCCCTGCCTTTCGTCAGAAGGTGGCCGCCGAGCGGCCAACGGGATACAGCCCTGTACTTCACCTTTCGAGAGGATAACAAATTTCGATGCGCAAAACCAGAAATTTAGATGCCGCGCGATGCGCATTAGTCTCTTCGCTGCGCTTGCGCGCGTCCCTTCCATTGGCCGCCACGGCCGAGCCAGTAGCGCACCGCCGAAACACACGTTGCGTAGCCGTAGAACACCGCCGCGAACGGCAACGTCAAAGCCCAGACCCAGGGGAGGCCGTAAAACCTGACGGCCGCTCCGTGCGTCGCCGTCATGATGGAAATGGCCGTGCTCGCCAGCAACCACCCCGGATCATCCAGGGTGAAAAAAGCAATCCAGGCCAGTAAGAAGATTACAAACAAGCCGATTAGCGCGGCGATAAGCAGCAGAAAGGAATAGCGCAGTTGGGTGAAAGCGGTGCGCGCAATCAGGTCGCGAATTTCCGCAAACGTTCCGTAGTTCCGCAAACTCACGCTGGTGCTGGTAAGTCCCATCCAGATTTGTCCACCGCTTTTCTTCACGGCGCGCGCCAGCGCACAGTCGTCAATCAGCTGTCCACGAATTGCGGCCATCCCACCGATGCGCTCGAGAGCGCTACGGCGCAACACCATGCAACCGCCCGCCGCTCCGGGCGTGCTGGCATGCGGGTCGGCGATCCAGCGCGGCGGATAAAGCATCAGGAAAAAATAGAGAAACGGCGGAATCAGAAGCCGTTCAGGAAGGGTCTTCGCTTGCAGGAGCACCATGAGCGACGCGAGGTCCAGCGAATCACTCTCCGCGCGGAAAACCAGGCAGCGCAACGTGTCTGGCGCATGCACCACATCCGCATCGGTGAACCAAAAGAATACCGGGGTTTTTTCCGCCGCCGCGAAGACTCCTTCGTTTAGCGCCCAGAGTTTTCCGGTCCAGCCTGGGACGAGTGGAGCCGCCGAGTGAATGTTCACGCGCTGCGGTGTGCCAGATTCATTGGCAGCTTGTTCGGCGAGCACAGCGGTGCCATCCTCGCTGTGGTCGTCAACAAGGATGATGGAGAATTCTCCGGGATAGTCCTGCTTCGCCAGCGAAAGAATTGATTGGGCAATGGTCTGGGCTTCATTGCGGGCTGGAACAATGACGGTGACGCGTGGCCAGTTTTCTAAAGGTTTCGGTTCGAGAT